>Ga0210405_10001159_pt1 | contig 31543 bp, 28 predicted proteins | sample IncBWH11MmetaG_FD_155492 | JGI IMG/M metagenome (GOLD analysis project Ga0210405, IMG submission 155492) | Forest soil microbial communities from Barre Woods Harvard Forest LTER site, Petersham, Massachusetts, United States - Inc-BW-H-11-M | ecosystem: Environmental > Terrestrial > Soil >...
GAACAAGGCGCCAGCGTCCCGCTCGACCCCGACCATGAGGAGCGCGCCATCTATGTGGTTGACGGCGAGGTCGAGATAGCAAATGAACGCTACGAAGGGCCGCGGCTGTTGATCTTTCGTCCCGGCGATCGGATCACCGTGAAGGCGGCAAAGCCGGTGCGGATGATGTTTCTCGGCGGCGACGCGCTGGAGGGCCCGCGCCATATCTGGTGGAACTTTGTCTCTTCCAGTAAGGAGCGCATTGAACAGGCAAAGCAGGACTGGAAGACCGGCCGCTTCGCTCCTGTCCCCAACGAACATGAGTTCATTCCGCTTCCGGAGTGAACTGTCCCATCTCCCTTTTCCGCCGCGCGAACCGCGCGGACGGCCGTCTGCGAAAGTCAAACCCATGACCACCATGCTTGCGAGCGACCTGCCCCTTCCACGGATCGGGCGCGGCAAGGTTCGCGACATCTATGCCGTCGGCAAAGACCGCGTGCTGCTCGTGACCACCGACCGCATCAGCGCCTTCGACGTGGTCATGGCCGAGACCATCCCGATGAAGGGCGCGGTGCTGACGCAGACCAGCGCCTGGTGGTTCAATCAACTCGAAGGCGTCGTGCCGCATCACATGATCAGCGCCGATGCCGATGCCATCATCCGCGAAATACCCGAGCTGAAAGATCATCGCGCCTCGCTTGAGGAGCGCGCCATGTTGTGCCGGCGCACAAAGGTGTTTCCGATCGAATGCGTTATCCGCGGCTACCTCTCCGGCTCGGCCTGGAAGGAATATGCCGCGCACGGCACGCTGGCGGGCGAGAAGCTCCCGTCCGGCCTGATCGAGAGCACAAAACTTGAGCAAGCGATCTTCAGCCCGGCCACCAAGGCCGAGACCGGTCACGACGAGAACATCACGGTTGCGCGGATGCGCGAGATCGTCGGTGACGAAGCCACGTCCGCGCTGGAGCGAATGACCCGCGCGGTCTATGCGCGCGGAGAGAAAATCAGCCGCGACCAGGGCATTATCATCGCCGACACCAAATTCGAATTCGGCCGCGATGCCGACGGCCGCATCATCCTGATCGACGAGGTGATGACCCCCGACAGCTCGCGATTCTGGGCGGCGGATGTCTACAAGCCCGGCCAGCCGCAGCCGAGTTTCGACAAGCAGCCGCTGCGCGATTATCTCGACGGCGAGCGCCGGGCCGGCCGCTGGAACGGCGAGGCTCCGCCGCCCCCGCTGCCGGCAAGCGTGGTGGACGCCACCAGCAAGCGCTATCTCGAGGCCTATCGCCGTATCACCGGCGCCGGCCTGAAGATTGGAGGAGCCGGTTGATGACGCTGACGGTCCGTGAGATGGCGGGTTCGGAAATCGATGTCATCATTGAATACTTTCTCAGATCCACCCCGGAACATCTGGAAATTCTCGGTGTCGATCCGACGCGTCTTCCCGCTCCTGAAAGGTTGCGAGAACGCTTCGCGCACGAGCGGGCGCAGCCTGTCGAACAGCGGGCATGGTTCGTCGTCATCTGGCTATTGGACGACCGGCCCATCGGCTTTTCGACATCCGACAAGATCGCTTATGGCGAGGAAGCCAACATGCACCTGCACGTCGTTGATCCGGAGCGCAGGAATCGGGGTTATGGCGTCGAATGCGTGCGGCGCAGTGTCGATATTTATTTCGAACGGCTGAAGTTGAAACGGCTTTTCTGCGAACCCAATGCGTTCAATGTTGCGCCCAATCGCACGCTGCAAAAAGCGGGATTCAAGTATCTCAAGACCCATATGACCGTGCCTGGTCCGTTCAACTATCATCAAGCCGTCACGCGCTGGGTGATAGAGCGCTGAGGATGGCCCGAGCAATGATAAAGAATGACAGGAGCCGCCTGCCATGACCGACACCGATGTCGTGCTTGTCGAACGCGATGAACCGGTGACCATCGTCTCCATCCATCGTCTACGTTGCGGAAACGCGGTCGAAGGCTTTGCAAGAAAGCCTGCCTGGCCTCGTGCGTTCGCGCCCTCCGGGTTCCACCCCGGCACCGGCTTTAAAAAAGCGTTGCCCTCGCGCCTTGCAGTCGTCTACCACTGACGGGCGTTTCGGGGGCAAATACGCGCGTGGTCAGTCAGTCCGTCAGTCTTGGTCCTAAACTGCTGCTGCGCGCGGCGCTCAAGGACGTCCTCGGCGGCACCGCCGCCAGCGTTTTGACCGTAACCTTCGGCTTGTCCTACACGCTATTGGTCTTTGCCGGACCGCTCACGCCCTATTTGTCCTACGGCGTTGCCGTGACCTTCATCACATCGGCGGTTCTCGCCGCCGTTATCGGGGTCGGAAGCTCATTGCCCTTCGCGATCGCGGGACCGGAAAGTTCCACTGCGGCGATAACGGGCATATTGGCCTCATCGATGGTGGAGCGAATAGCGGCGGCCGATCCATCGGCGCCGCTGCTCGCACCGGTGCTGCTCACTCTTGCCCTTGCCACCATCGCGACCGGCATCGTGCTTTGCGGCTCCGGGATGACACGGATGGGCCGTGCCATCCGCTATGTGCCCTATCCGGTCGTCGGCGGATTCCTCGGCGCGACCGGTTGCCTGATCCTTCTCGGCGCGGTCCGCGTCATCACCGGCCTGCGCCTTCAGTTGGCAACGCTCGGCCGGTTCGAAAATATCCTGACGCTGTCCGAGCTGGCGGCCGCCTGCGCCATGGCTGCCGTCCTCTATCTGACATGGCACCGCTCCCGCTCGATGTTTGGATTGCCGGCCATCCTGGTCGGCGGCGTGATTGCCGCCCACATCGTGTTCTGGCTGGCCGGCATCTCGTCGGCGGAGGCGCAGGCCGCGGGCTGGACCTTTCAGCCGCCGCCGAGCGTCGCCTACATGTCGCCCTGGAACCTGGACGCTATCCGCAACTATCCCTGGTCCGACTTGCCCGAGCTCTCGGGCAATTTGATCGCGGTTGCTTTCGTCACGGCGTCATGCACGTTGTTCAACACCACGGGCATCGAAGTCGCCTCGCATCGCGAGGCCAATCTGGAGCGCGAACTGAACGTCACTGGCATCGCCAATATGCTGTCGGGCGCGCTCGGCGGCTATACCGGCTGCATTTCCATCAGCCGATCCATGCTCAACTTCAACAGCGGCGGCACCGGCCCGCTGTCGGGCCTCACCGTTGCCGCGATCTCCCTCTTGATGCTGGCCTTTGCGCCGACCCTCCTTGGCTATATGCCGAAATTCGTGCTCGGCGGCCTTTTGATCTATCTGGGAGCCGACCAGCTTCACAAATGGATCGTTCAGTCGCGGCGGCGGCTTTCCTTCCTCGAATATCTGTCGCTGCTGGCGATCATCGTCATTATCGTGAAATGGGGTTTCATCGCCGGCGTCCTGATCGGCGTCGTCATCGGCTGCGCGACGTTTGCCTTGAGCGCATCGCGCATCGATTCCATCAAATACAGCTTCGACGGCTCGGAGTTTCGCAGCTCGCTCGACCGCTCGCGCGAGGACGAGTCGGTGCTTGCCGCCCATGGCCGCAAGATTCAGGGACTGAACCTGCAGAGCTATTTGTTCTTCGGTTCGGCCAACCGGCTTTACCAGCACGTCAAGGCGCTTCTCGCACGTCATCCGGAATGCCGCTTCCTGCTGTTCGACTTCAAACTCGTCACCGGCATCGATTCTTCCGCGGCATACAGCTTCGCCCAGATCAAGCGGGCGGCGCAGGACCGCGGCATCAAACTGGTGCTGGTGCATCTGCCGTCCGCGGCCGAGAAAGCGTTGCGATCGAGCGAGTTCATTTCCCACGAGATCTCGATCGTCCCTGAACTGGATCACGCGCTGGAGTGGTGTGAGAACGAAATCATCGCGCAGCATCAGTGCCGCGCGCAGGAAGAAGCCTCCCTGCGCGACTGGTTTACCCAGATTTTCGCGACCGAAGACGACGCCGCGGGATTGATCCATCGCTGCGAGCGCATCGAGGTCGACGCCGGCGAGGTGATCGTGAGCGCCGGCGACGCCGCCGATTCGATGCATTTCATTCTGGACGGACGCGTCGGGATCATGGTCGCCACCCGCGAGGGCGGCACCACGCGGGTGCGAAGCCTCGGTCGCTATACCAGCATCGGCGAAATGGGCCTGGTCTCGCATGCCCCACGCAGCGCCACGATCCAGGCCGAAGTCGCCAGCATTCTTTATGTCTTGAGCGCCCATCAATTCGAGGCGCTCAAGACCGAGCACCCAATGCTCGGCCAGAAGTTGCTGACCTATTTCGTTTCGGTGATGGCCGAACGCCTGACCTTTGCCAACCGCATGATCGCGGTGCTCAGAAGGTAGGGTCCCTCATGGTGAGGAGCCATATTGGGCTGAGACCCTTAAACCCCCGCCATCATCACGTATTTGATCTCGACATACTCTTCCACGCCGTGATGCGAGCCTTCGCGGCCGAGGCCCGACTCCTTTACCCCGCCGAATGGCGCCACTTCGGTCGTGATCAAGCCGGTGTTGACGCCGACCATGCCCGATTCCAGGGCCTCTGCGACCCGCCAGACCCGGCCCAGATCGCGCGCGTAGAAATAGGACGCGAGCCCAAACGGCGAATTGTTGCACATCGCGATCACCTCGGCCTCGTCCTTGAAGCGAAACACCGGCGCCAGCGGACCAAACGTTTCTTCGTGCGCTACCAGCGCATCGGGCTTGACGTTGGCGAGGACCGTCGGTTCGAAGAAGCTGCCGCCGAGCGCATGACGCTTGCCGCCGGTCACGATCCTGGCGCCGCCCTTCACGGCGTCCGCGATATGCTTTTCGACCTTGTCGACCGCGCTCATGTTGATCAACGGCCCCTGCGTCACGCCCTGCTCGGTTCCGTCGCCGATCTTCATCGCCGCGACTTTCTTCGAAAGCTTCTCGACGAACTGATCGTAGATCTTGTCCTGCGCATAAATGCGGTTGGCGCACACACAGGTCTGGCCCATGTTGCGATATTTCGAGACCATCGCGCCCTCGACCGCCGCGTCGATATCGGCGTCATCGAACACCACGAACGGCGCGTTGCCGCCAAGTTCAAGCCCGAGCTTCTTCACGCCGACGGCGGCCTGCTGATAGAGAATCTTGCCAACCTCGGTCGAGCCCGTGAAACCGACGAAGCGCACGGCGGGGTGCTCGCACAAGACCTTGCCAATTGCCGACGAATTGCCGGTGATGATATTGAACACGCCCTTCGGCACGCCCGCCTTCTCTGCCAACGCGACAAGTGCGAGCGCCGAAAGGGGCGTCTCGTTGGCGGGCTTCAGCACCACGGTGCAGCCGGCGGCCAGGGCGGGCGAGACCTTGCGGGTGATCATCGAATTGGGAAAATTCCACGGCGTGATCGCGCCGCAGACCCCGATCGGCTGCTTGATCGCGAGCAAGCGCGCGTCCGGCCGCTGGGTCGGAATAGTTTCGCCATAAACCCGGCGCGCCTCTTCGGCGAAGAACTCGACATAAGCGCCACCGATATCGACTTCGCCGAGCGCTTCCGCCAGCGGCTTGCCCTGTTCCGAGGTCAGGATCAGCGCGAGGTCTTCGCGGTTGGCGATGATCAGATCGAACCATTTGCGAAGGATGTTGGAGCGTTGCTTGGCGGTGAGCTTCGCCCAGGCCGGAAATGCGCGCTCGGCGGCTTCGACCGCCTGCGTCGTTTCCGCCGTGCTCATGACCGGCACTTTCGCGAGTTCGATGCCGTTGACCGGGTTGGTGACAGGACGGGATGGCGTACCGACCCAAACACCGTCGATGTAGCAGCGATCGCGCAAGAGCGACGCGTCCTTCAAACGGTCACGCAGCGATGGCGTGGAGCCTTGCGAAGCGCGTGCGGCAGCGGTCGGGGTCATGGCGTCACTCCTTGAGCCGTTTTTTTGGATACTGAAGGGAATATAGACCTAAACAGGTCGTATTGCACCGCCCGCAAAAGCGCGGCTGCGTCGAGCAATTTGAGGGCCGCAACCCCGGGAGGGGGCAGCAACCTCGAAAGGCAAAATGGCTTCAGGCCGCGCCGCTCATATAGGTCTCGCGGCGACCGATCATGCGCTCCGCTGCCGCCTTGGCGTCCGCCTTGGTGGAAGTCGCGCAGGTGCGATATTCAAGGTCCGGCGTTTCAAGCGGCTCGCGCCGTCCGAACCATGATTTGGAACCGACCGGCAGCAGCGCCAGCGCCTGGGCGACATTGTCGACGGCGCCAAAAGAGTGCAGGGCACCCGTGGCGGCATAGCGAACTTCGTAGATACCCGGAGAGATCGGCGCTTCGATATTCTCGCTGCGCCCAGTCCGCGGATACCTTTTCCATTCGCTCCAGGTCGAAATCATCACTCCCCCTCGCGGCATCGAACGCCGCCTCCACATGATCTGTCAGTCGGAAGCACTTTTGTGCTGCGATCTGAACGCCTTGTTTGGGTTTCGGTTCCGGAACCCCTGAACGATACCGCCGACCATCCGGAACGTCGCCGACATTGCCGCCACATTTGCCCCAATTGTGGCGAGCGTTCCAGTTTCAGTCTCTCCCATCCACAGGTATCGATCACGAGATCGCGACTGGTTGCTCCCCCTAGCCGCTCTTGCGGGACGAAATGCCCGGGAGGAAAATCGCGCGCTTCAAAAAAATAACTCAAAAAATAACCTGGAGGTAACCCCATGCAAAGCAAAGCTCAGATCGACCAGATCCTGCGCCAGAAAAGCGACGCCAGGGAGATTCCCGGCGTGGTCGCGATTGCCGCCGACAGCAAGGAGGTGATCTATCAGGGCGCGTTCGGCAAACGCGACCTGTCCAAGGACGAGGCGATGACACCGGACAGCGTGTTCTGGATCGCCTCCATGACCAAGGCGATCACAGCAGCGGCCGCCATGCAGCTGGTCGAGCAAGGCAAGCTCTCGCTTGACGCTCCGATCGGCAAGGTGTTGCCCGATCTCGCCGCGCCGCAAGTGCTCGAAGGTTTTGATGCCAAGGGCGAGCCGAAACTGCGGCCGGCCAGAAGCCCCATTACCCTGCGCCAGCTCATGACCCACACCGCCGGCTTCTGCTACGACATCTGGAACGGCGATATGGCAACGTATATAGAGAAGGCAGGTATCCCGTCCTTCACCACCTGCAAGAACGACGCGCTGAAAACCCCGATCACGACAGACCCGGGCACGCGCTGGGAATACGGTATCAATATCGACTTCGTCGGCAAGGCGGTGGAAGCCGTGAGCGGCAAGCGGCTCGATGCGTACCTGCGCGACCACGTGTTCACGCCGCTCGGCATGAATGACACCGGTTTCAAGCTGACGGAATCCTTGCGCAAGCGTCTGGTCGGCATGCATGCGCGGGCACCGGACGGATCACTTGCGCCAATCGCGTTTGAACTCGAGCAGGATCCGGAATTCCACATGGGCGGCGGCGGCCTCTACGGCACCGCCGGCGACTACATCAAGTTCACCCAGATGATCCTCAACAAGGGCCGCGGCAACGGCAATCCAGTCTTGAAGCCGGAGACCGTCGCGATGATGGCGCAGAACCACATCGGCGAACTCGTCGTTACCAAGATGACGTCGGCAGCGGCGATATACAGCAACGATGTCGACCTCTTTCCGGGCATCGTGAAGAAATGGGGCTTGAGCTTCCTGATCAACACCGCGAAGACGGCGGAAGGGCGTAGCGCCGGCAGCCTCGCCTGGGCGGGAGTTGCCAACACCTACTTCTGGATCGATCCGGCACGCGACGTCGCCGGCGTGATCCTGATGCAGGTGCTGCCGTTCTTTGACCAGAAATGCCTGGAAGCCTTTGCAGGCTTCGAACAAGGCGTCTATGCCGGGCTCGATGCGGCCGGCCAAAGGGCGGCGTAAGGAAACACGACGGCCGTGTAAAAAAACTCGTCATGGCCGGGCTCGTCCCGGCCATCCACGTCTTTAAACGTGCTGCTGGGCCAAGACGTGGATGCCCGGGACAAGCCCGGGCATGACGGTTGAACGATGCGCCCTCACCCGAAGCGCCTCACACCGGCAGGCCGTTCTGCTTCGCGAGTTCCTTCAGCGAGACTTGCGGCCGTGCGCCGATGTGCTGGATCACTTCGGCCGCGGCGAGCGCGCCGAGGCGCCCGGCGTTTTCATGACCGGCGCCGCGCGCCAGCCCGAACAGAAAGCCGGCTGCGAACAGATCGCCGGCGCCCGTGGTGTCCACGATTTTCTCGACCGGAAATGCCGGCACCGCGGTGACGCCGTCTTTGGACGCGACCACGCACCCTTTCTCGCTCCGCGTCACGACCGCGAGTTTGGCATCGCTGCGCAATTGCTTCAGCGCCGTTTCGAAATCCGAGCTCTGGTACAGCGAATGCAGTTCGGCCTCGTTGGCAAACACCAGATCGACGGTGCCGTTGCGCATCAGGTCGAGAAACTCGCCGCGATAGCGATCCACGCAAAATGAGTCCGACAGCGTCAGCGCCACCTGACGACCCGCGCCATGCGCGATCGTCGATGCCTTCACGAAAGCTTCCTTGGCGCTCGTCGGATCCCAGAGATAGCCCTCGAGATAGACAAGTGCGGAAGCCGCGACCTCGGCGGCGTCGATATCGGCGGGCATCAGTTCCTGCGCCGCGCCGAGATAGGTGTTCATGGTGCGCTCGCCATCCGGGGTCACCAGGATGTACGAGCAGCCGGTGGCGGGACCGTCCGCCGCCGGCTTGGTCTCGAAGGCGACCCCGGCGGCGCGGATGTCGTGGGTGTACATCCGGCCGATCTGGTCATCCCTGACCTTGCCGACATAGGCGGCGCGGGCGCCGAGGCTGGCGACGCCGACGATGGTGTTGGCCGCCGACCCGCCGGACATCTCCACGGCGGGACCCATATCCCGGTAGATCGACGCGGCACGGGCCTCGTCAATCAGGGCCATGCCGCCTTTGGTCATGCCGTGGCGGCTCAGAAAGCTCTCATCGCTTCGCACCAGCACGTCGAAAATCGCATTGCCGATCCCGAGAACGTCGTATTTCGCTGAAGTCATCCAAGAATCCTGTTGCGGGTCCTGTCGCGGGTCCTGTTGCGGCGATTGCGCAGTTTTGAAAAATCCGGCCCAATCCGGCTTGAAATAGGGTGCAGCGGCCTATCACGATCCTCCCACCACGAGCAAGCGACGCTGGTATAGAAGTGCCGATGATTCGCTCCTTCCTCACCGTATCGACGGGGACTCTGGTCTCGCGGCTGTTGGGATTTGCGCGCGACGCCATGATCGCGGCGCTGCTCGGCACCGGTCCGGTCGCGGACGCCTTTCTGGTGGCGTTTCAGCTCGTCAATGTCGTGAGACGGCTGTTGACGGAGGGCGCGTTGAACGCCGCACTCGTGCCGGCCTGGCTGCGCGTGCGCGAGACGGAAGGCGCGATCGCGGCGGCGGCTTTTGCCGGGCGCGTGCTCGGCACTGTCAGCGCGGCGCTGATCGTCGCGGCGGGCGTGATCGCCCTGCTGATGCCCTATATCATTATCGTTCTCGCGCCGGGTTTTGCCGGGCGCGACACGCTGCAGTTCGCCGTCGACGATGCCCGCCTGATGCTGCCCTACCTCGCCTTCGCCGGACCCGCCGCGGTGATGATGGCGCTGTTGAATGCGCAATCTCGTTTCGCGCTCACGGCGTTCTCGCCGCTGTTGTTCAACATTGCACTGATATTCGTGATGATCGCTCTCATCGTGTGGCGACAGGATGCGGCGAATGCCGCGCTGGTGATCGCCGTCACGGTCGGGATCGCCGGGCTGGTCCAATTGCTGATCCTGGCCTTGCTTCCGGGCGGCAACAGCACCGCCGCGCCGCTGCGCATCGCATTCGATGGCCCGATGCGCGACTTTCTTGCCAGAGCGATCCCCGGCATGATCGCCAATACAGGGCCGCAACTGCTCATTGTCGGCGGTGCCATCATCGCATCAGCGTCGCCCTCGGCGGTGTCGTGGCTCTATTTCGCCAACCGCCTGATCGAACTGCCGCTCGGCATTGTCGGCGTTGCCATGGGAGCCGTGCTGGTGCCTGAGCTGACGCGCGCGGTGCGCGTCAATGATCAGAAGACGATGATGCATGCCGAGTCGCGCGGCCTTGAACTCGCGGTCGGCCTCGCTCTGCCGGCGACGCTCGGACTGATCGCACTCAGCGAACCGGTGGTGCGGGTGCTGTTCGAACACGGCGTATTCACCGCAGCCGATACCGCTGGTACCGCGCATGCGCTCATGTGGCTTGCGCTCGGCCTGCCCGCCCATGTGCTGGTCAAGGCGCTATCACCGGCGTTCTTCGCGCGCGAAGATACGGCCACTCCGCTGTTGGCGACCCTGAAGGGATTTGCGGTCGCGATCGTCCTAGCTGTCGTACTCGGCCAGTTGTTCGCCGCGCCTGGTATTGCTGCCAGCATCGCATTCGGCGCCTGGAGCAGCGCACTGGCCTTGACCCGGCGCGGTGCCGCGACATTCGGTTTCTCGATCGATGCCGCGGCGCGCCGGCGGCTGCCCCGCATCGTAGCGGCCGCGCTTGCGATGGGCGGGATGCTGTGGCTGGCGGCGCCGTTCGTGCTGGCATCTGACGGCACCACGCATGGCCTCGCGCAGGCAATTCTTGTGGCGATGCTGATATCGGGCGGAATCGTCATCTACGGGCTGCTTCTGGCTCTGCTCGGCGTGGTCCGTTGGGGCGAAGCGGTTAACGCGATCCGGCAAACCGCCGGCCCCGGCTTGCGCGACTGAGGCGCACGTGGCAATTGACGGCGCATAGCGCCTACTGGCAATTGACGGCGCGTGGCGCCGATCGGTATTCGACGGCGCGAAGCAGGCAGGCGCGGGAAGCTGACCATGGCGATTGTTGAACGGGTGTTTTCAGGCGTCCAGCCGACGGGCAATCTGCATCTCGGCAATTACCTCGGCGCTATCGTCAACTTCGTGAAGCTGCAGGAGACCTATAGCTGCGTCTATTGCGTTGTCGATTTGCACGCTATCACGCAGCCGGTGTCGGTCTGGGGCGGCCCGACCGAACTGGCGCGCAACACCAGGGAAGTCACCGCGGCCTTCATTGCCTCGGGGATAGATCCGAAGAAACACATCGTGTTCAACCAGAGCCAGGTATCCGGGCACGCGGAACTGACCTGGCTATTCAACTGCATCGCGCGGATCGGCTGGCTCAACCGCATGACGCAGTTCAAGGAAAAGGCCGGCAAGGATCGCGAGAACGCGTCCGTCGGACTCTACGATTATCCTGTGTTGATGGCGGCCGATATTCTGCTGTACCGCGCCACCCATGTCCCGGTCGGCGAAGACCAGAAGCAGCACCTCGAGCTCGCACGGGATATCGCGCAAAAATTCAACAACGATTTTGCCGACTCGATCCGCAGCCACGGTTATGACGACGGACTGCTTTTCCCGCAGCCCGAGCCGCTGATCACGGGCCCGGCGACGCGGGTGATGTCGTTGCGCGACGGCACCAAGAAGATGTCGAAGTCGGATACATCGGATAATTCGCGGATCAATCTCACCGACGATGCCGACACCATCGCGCAGAAGATCCGCAAGGCGAAGACCGACCCCGAGCCGTTGCCGTCGGAGGAAAAGGGTCTCGAAACCCGTCCCGAGGCCGATAACCTCGTCGGGATTTACGCCGCGCTGTCGGGCCGCACCAAGGCCGAGGTGCTCGGCGAATTCGGCGGCGGACAGTTCTCCAGCTTCAAGAATTCGCTGGTCGAGCTTTGCGTCGCGAGGCTCGCGCCGATCGCCTCCGAGATGAAACGGCTGGTCGCGGACCCCGGCCATGTCGATGCCATATTGATCGACGGCGCAGACCGCGCCCGGGCCATTGCTGAGGAAACCATGAAGGCCACAAAGGACATCGTCGGTTTCGTCCGAAAGTCCTAGTTCCATCATGCGCCCGGAATGACGCAGCGCACTCTAATGGTCGCGCGCGTTCTGATCGCCAGGACCGGTACCCACATTTGCCGAACAAGCGGCAGCGCCCCCGCTTGTCGGGGATGGCTGCGCCATGGCAGCATGCGGCTTGCTTGGCAGAGCCTTCAGGACATGCATGACCACCCAGCGACGTAGCTACGAGACGGGTCACCAGCCAAAATGTCTTGTTATCGTTGACGACACTGCGGAATGGGACCGCGCGGTCTATTATGCCAGCCGCTGGGCGATCAGGGTCGGCGGCGGGGTGGTGATGCTGCGCATCATCGAAACCGAGGATCAGAACCAGCAATGGCTGGGGGTCGCCGACATCATGCGCGCCGAGGCGCTGGAGGAGGCCAATGCCGCGCTCGACCGCGCCTCCGGCCGGGCCAACGGCATTGCCGCGATCACCCCGGAACGCGTGATTCGCGAGGGCGATCCGACCGAACAAATGCTCGACGTCATCGAAAAGGACGTCGACATCGCTATGCTCGTTTTGGCCGCCAATCCCGGCCCCGAAGGTCCCGGCCCGATCATCACCATGATGGCCAACGCGGTCGGCACTTTTCCGATTCCAGTCGTCATCGTACCCGGCGATCTGGGCGACGCGGACATCGACGCATTGTCGTAAGAATCACCGTTCCCGCGGGCGTGGGGCGGCCGGTATGGGAGCCACCCCGCCCCTTGACCGTGCGTTTGCCGTCGCCATCTGCTAGAGGACCCTTACGCGCCGGCCTTGAACCGGCGACGCCGGAGAAAACCATGTTCATTCAGACCGAAGCCACGCCAAATCCCGCCACCTTGAAATTCATTCCCGGCCGCACCGTGCTCGACGGCGGCACCATGGAATTCGCCAGCCGCGAAGCCGCGGCGCGTTCGCCGCTCGCCGAAAGGCTGTTCGACGTGCCCGGTGTCACGAGCGTATTTTACGGCTCCGACTTCGTCACCGTGACCAAGGATGACAGCGACTGGCAGCATCTCAAGCCGGCGATCCTCGGCGCCATCATGGAGCACTATATGTCCGGCGCGCCGCTGCTGGCCGACGGCAGCGCGGGAAGCGACGAGGCCATCGACGAGGCCGACGAATTCTTTAACGAGGCCGACGCCGAAACGGTCGCGGCCATCAAGGACCTGATCGAAACCAGGGTCCGGCCGGCGGTTGCCAATGACGGCGGCGACATCACCTTTCGCGGCTTCAAGGATGGCATCGTCTATCTCAACATGAAGGGCTCCTGCGCCGGTTGCCCGTCATCCACCGCGACGTTGCAGCATGGTATTCAGAACCTGCTGAGGCATTTCGTGCCCGACGTGGTCGAAGTCCGACCAATGTGATTCCTGGCGTACCAGGGTGGGCAAAGCGCGAGCGTGCCCACCACAACGCGGCTGGACCGACATGGCGGGCACGGCGCGAAGAGTGCGCCTTTGTCCACCCTACAAAGCTGTGTGCGCCGGGACGACAGCTTGAATTAAGCTGATATAACCCCCTCCATGCTGATCCTCGCCATCGACACCGCGCTGGATGCCTGCGCCGCCGCAGTGCTCGACACCAAGGCCGGCAAGTTGATTGCGCAGGAATCCCAGGCCATGAAGCGCGGCCATGCCGAAGCGCTGATGCCGCTAATCGCGCGCGTGATCGCCCAATCCGGAGTGGCGTTTGCAGGCCTCGACCGCATCGCGGTGACCACCGGACCCGGCAGCTTTACCGGATTGCGGGTCGGCCTGTCGGCGGCGCGCGGCATCGCCCTGGCCGCCAACAGGCCGGTGGTCGGAGTGACGACGCTGACGGCCTATGCCGCGCCTGTCGTCAGCCAGAACAGCGAGCAACCGGTGGTTTCCGCGATCGATGCCCGGCATGGACAGGTTTACCTTCAGGTGGTCAGCGGCAACGGCAGTTCATTGATCCGGCCGCGGCTCGCGCCGATCGAGGAGGCGCTTGGCGCCTCCCGGTTCGGTGCACCTCATCTGGTTGGCAACGCCGCCAGGATTCTCGCCGATCGGTGGCCGCCGCATGCGCTGCCACCCTTCAAGGTCGATGCACAAGCAGCGCCCGACATTGCCTGGGTGGGGTGGCTGGGAGCCGCCGTCAGTCCGAACACCGCACCGGCCCGACCCTTTTATCTGCGCGCGCCCGACGCCAAGCCGCCAACGGACCCGCTGCACAAGACCCCGCAGCCCACCTCGACATGATGGCGTGGCTTTCCGAATTATGGGGCGGCGGCACGGCGGTGGTCGAGCCGGCAACCCCGCGCGATGCGCCGGCTCTCGCGCAGATTCACGCCGCATCGTTTCATCGCGGATGGGGCGAAGGCGAATTCGAGACCATGCTGAGCGAACGCAATACGCTGGTCCATCGCCTGAGGATGGGACGGAAGATCATCGGCTTTTCGGTGTCGCGCCTGGCGGCCGACGAGGCCGAAATACTTTCGATTGCGGTCGCCGAAGGCCATCGCGGCCGGGGCCTGTCGGGCAACCTGTTGCTGACGCATCTAGGCCATCTCGCCGGCCGCGGTGTGCAGACGGTGTTCCTGGAAGTGGAAGAAAATAATCAGCCGGCACGGCGGCTCTACGAACGTGCCGGATTCGCCGTGGTTGGGCGCCGTGAACGCTACTACCGGCAAGACGGCGGGGAACCATTGAACGCGCTGCTGATGCGCCGCGACTTGTCGTAGCGCCCGCGCGGTGGCAGAACGTGCTAATGTTCATCACAGAAAATCCCAAAACTGCCCTAAAGTGACCGCCCCGAAATGACCGCGCTGAAACCCACACCCGCGCTGAAGGCTACCGGAATCGAGGCGCGCTGCGCCGCCACCGGCATGCGGATGACCGAGCAGCGCCGTGTCATTGCGCGCGTGCTGGCGGAGGCGGAAGATCATCCCGACGTCGAGGAGCTATACCGCCGCTGCGTCGCCGTCGACGACAAGATCTCGATCTCGACGGTCTATCGCACCGTCAAGCTGTTCGAGGACGCCGGCATTATCGAGCGGCACGATTTTCGCGAGGGCCGCGCCCGCTACGAGCAGATGCGCGACAGCCATCATGACCATCTGATCAATCTGCGCGATGGCAAGGTGATCGAATTCACCTCCGAGGAGATCGAGAAGCTGCAGGCCGAAATCGCCCGCAAGCTCGGCTATAAACTGGTCGATCACCGGTTGGAACTGTATTGCGTCCCGCTGGACGACGACAAATCCTGATCGCGTGCAAGTCTTGAACGCAAACGTCGATCTGGTCATTTTCGATCGCGACGGTGTGCTGGTCCTCAACTGCCGTCATTCCGGGATGTCCCAACGGGTCGGCGCTCGCGCCGCCCGATGGGACCAGACCCGGAATGACCGCAGAGACTGGATTTTCGCCCCTTTAGCCTATATCTGAGGCTTGCGCCGCAATGGCGCCATTTCGGCCCAGCATTCCGGTTCCATGAAGCTGCCGCGCAAACTGCATATCAAGTCCTATGGCTGTCAGATGAACGTCTACGATGCGCAACGCATGGTGGACACGCTGGCGGGCGAGGGCTTTGTCGAAACCGCAACCGTTGACGACGCGGATCTGGTGATCCTCAACACCTGTCACATCCGCGAAAAGGCCTCCGAGAAGGTTTATTCCGAACTCGGGCGGCTGCGCGCCGTCAAGGACGAAGCCGCGCGCAATGGCCGCCAGATGAGCATCGCGGTGGCCGGCTGCGTCGCCCAGGCCGAAGGCAGCGAGATCATCGCCCGGGCGCCGGTGGTCGATGTGGTGGTCGGACCACAAAGCTATCACCACCTGCCGGAACTGCTGGCGCGCGCGAAACGTGACGGCCGCGCGCTGGAGACCGAATTCCCGGTTCAGGACAAATTCGAATTTCTGCCGCCGCCGCGGCGGGATGCCATTCGCGCGCGCGGAATCTCGTCCTTCGTGACGGTGCAGGAAGGCTGCGACAAATTCTGCACGTTTTGCGTCGTGCCCTATACCCGTGGCGCCGAAGTGTCGCGACCGGTGGCAAAAATCGTCGACGACGTGCTGCGCCTTGCCGACAATGGCGTGCGCGAAATCACCCTGATCGGCCAGAACGTCAACGCCTATCACGGCGATGGGCCTGACGGACGGATCTGGTCGCTCGGCACCCTGTTGCGCCACCTCGCCGATATTCCCGGCATCGTCCGCCTGCGCTATTCCACGAGCCACCCCCGCGACGTCGATGAGACATTGATCGAGGCGCATCGCGACCTCGCCACGCTGATGCCATTGGTGCATCTGCCGGTGCAGTCCGGCTCGGACCGGATTCTCGCCGCCATGAACCGCAAGCATACCGCCGATGATTACCGGCGGGCCATCGACCGGTTTCGCGCCGCCCGCCAAGATCTTGCATTTTCATCGGATTTTATCGTGGGTTTCCCCGGCGAGACCGAGGAAGATTTTCGGGCCACCCTCGCACTGGTCACACAAATCGGATACGCTGGCGCTTATTCGTTCAAATATTCGCCGCGGCCCGGCACGCCGGCGGCGGACATACGGGAGACGGTGTCAGCGGCGGAAATGGACGAGCGATTGGTGCGGCTCCAGGAATTGATCGACAGCCAGCAATCGGCCTTCAACAAGGCCATGATTGGCAACACCGTCGATGTGCTGTTCGAGCGCGCCGCCCGCAACCCCGGCCAGATCGTCGGCCGCACCGCCTATCTGCAGCCGGCGCATGTGATGGCGTCTGCGGAGATCATCGGACAGGTCCTGCCGGTGAGGATCGACAGCCTCGAGCGCTACAGCCTGCTCGGTGAACTCGCGGCCCTGCCGCAATCGCGGCCGGCGGCATCAGCCCTGTCGCAAATGACGGCTTCGCAAATGACCGATTCTTCCCGGACAAGAATGGGAGCCTGAACCCTTGCCAAAAAGCGCATCGGATTCGTCTTCGCTCGCTCCCAGCCGCAAACTCGACCGCGACATGCAAATACCGCCCGAAACGCAATTCGTCATCGACTTCGATGACAATCGCGCGGCCTCGGCGCTGGTTGGCCCCTACGGACAAAACCTGGCGCTGATCGAGCGACGGCTCGGCGTCGTGGTTGATTCGCGGGGCAATCACATCACCGTCGCCGGATCTCGCGACGGCTGCGATGCCGCGCGGCGCGTGCTGGAGACGCTGTATGCACAGGCGCTGCAGGGGCACGATCTGGCGCAGGGCGATGTCGAAGGCGCGATCCGCGCCGTGATCGCGCAGGGCTCGCTGTTCGAATTCGACGCCAAGACCGCCAAAACGTCGTTCGAGACCATCAACCTGCGCAAGCGCCCGGTGCGAGCCCGCACCGCCGCACAGGACTCCTATATCCGCGCCCTCAAACGCCACGAATTGGTTTTCGGCATGGGTCCGGCGGGTACCGGCAAGACCTGGCTCGCGGTGGCGCACGCTGCGCAATTGTTCGAACGCAAGGAGGTCGATCGCATCATCCTGTCGCGGCCCGCGGTCGAAGCCGGCGAGCGGCTCGGCTTCCTGCCCGGCGATTTGCGCGAGAAGGTCGATCCCTATTTGCGGCCGATCTACGATGCGCTGTACGACCTGATGGATTCGCGCATCGTCGAACGCGCGTTGCAAGCCGGCGAAATCGAGATCGCGCCGCTGGCCTTCATGCGCGGCCGCACCCTCACCAACGCGGCCATCATTCTGGACGAGGCCCAGAACACCACGTCGATGCAGATGAAGATGTTCCTGACGCGGCTTGGCGAAAACAGCCGCATGATCGTCACCGGCGATCCCTCCCAGGTCGATCTGCCCCACGGCCAGACCTCGGGCCTCGCGGAAGCCGCACGGCTGCTCGACGGCGTCGCGGGCATCGCCCAGGTGAAATTCACCGCCGATGACGTGATCCGCCACGAGCTGGTGGCGCGAATCGTCGCGGCATACGAAGGATTGCCGCAGCGACCGGCAACCAGCAAAGCTTGATGCCGAAGACCGCCGCCAAGCCCGCGCCGGGGGCGAATTCCCGTCGCAAACAGAATTCCGGACCGATGGCACCGTTTGCCCTTCCCATATCAGAGGTTCTGGTTGTCGCCGATGGCTGGCAGGCCGAGCCTGACGCCGAGAGCGTCATCCATCGGGCCATCGCGGCCGCGGCCGAGTTCGTCACGGCTGATGTCGCAGAGACCGAGCTCGCTATCATGCTGACCGACGACGCCGGCATCCGTACGCTCAACAGGAACTGGCGCGGCATCGACAAGCCGACCAATGTCTTGTCGTTTCCGGCGCTGCAGCCGAGCGGTCCGCGCGGTCCCGACGATGCGCCGCGCATGCTCGGCGACATCGCCATTGCCTATGAAACGACGCGACGGGAAGCTGATGACGAACAAAAGCCGTTCGACAATCACCTCAGCCACCTGACGGTTCATGGCTTCCTGCACTTGATCGGTTACGACCACGAAAAGGACGACGACGCCGAGGCCATGGAAACGCTCGAGCGCGAAATTCTGTCGCAGCTCGGCATTCCCGATCCGTATGCGGACCGGGAGCGGATGGACTGAAATGGCGGACTCAGAACCGACCCACGACAATCCGCGCAACACGCGCAACCTCCCTGCCGTGGTGCAGGAAGGCGAAGTCATGCGTCCCACCGCCGACAACTGGCTGACCCGGGCGATCCGCGCCTTGTTCGGATGGAAGCCGGGGTCGGTCCGCGACGACCTGCAGGTCGTGCTTGATGCAAGCACGCCCGACGAGGTCGGCTTTTCCGCCGTCGAGCGCACCATGCTGCGCAATATCCTTTCCTTGCATGAGCGCCGCATTGCCGACGTCATGGTCCACCGCGCCGATATCGTCGCGGTCAAGCGCGACATTCCGCTTGGCGAATTGATGAGCCTGTTCGAGAGCGCCGCCCATTCGCGGCTGGTGGTCTACAACGAGACCCTCGACGACCCCGAGGGCATCGTCCACATCCGCGATCTGCTGGCGTTCATGACCGCAAGAGCGCGGATATCCGAAGCCGGCAAAGGCAAGGCCAAACGCAAGAAGCCGTTTCCCGCCGGTCTCGATCTGCGCGCGGTCGATCTGGCGCTGCCGCTTTCGGACGCCAACATCATCCGGAAGCTGCTGTTCGTGCCGCCCTCGATGCGGGCGATCGATCTGCTGGCTCAGATGCAGGCTTCGCGCATCCATCTGGCGCTGGTGGTCGACGAATATGGCGGAACCGACGGGCTGGTCTCGATCGAGGATATCGTCGAACAAATCGTCGGCGAGATCGACGACGAGCACGACAGCGACGAGCCGCCTGCGATCGTGCGGCAGGCGGACAATTCCTTCGTCGCCGATGCCCGCGCCAGTCTCGATGATGTCCGCTCCGTGATCGGCGAGGAGTTTGTCACCGGCGAGGCCGGCGAGGAAGTCGAGACGCTTGGCGGCTACCTCGTGACCCATGTCGGCCGGCTGCCGGTGCGCGGCGAGGTCATTTCGGGGCCCGGCAACTTCGAAATCGAAGTACTCGATGCCGATCCGAGGCGCGTCAAGCGCCTGCGCATCGCCACGCGCAAGGAGCGCCCGGCCTTGCGCACTCAGCGCGAGAGCCGCCGTCGCGAAGCCCCGACCGAGACAGGACCCGCGCCATCAACCGACAATTCGAATCCTCCCGGCCATGGAGCGGGCTCATCGTGACCACCGCAGGCAACCTCCGCGCGGCCGGTCTTGCGATCATCCTGGCGTGGGGATGGAAGCGCGCCGCCATAGCGCTTGCCGCCGGCGCGCTGTCGGCGCTCGCGATGGCGCCGTTCAATGCATGGCCGGTGTTATTTGCAACTTTTCCGGTCGCGGTCTGGCTGATCGACGGTGCCGGCGCCGGACGCCTGCGCGGCGTGCCGGCGGCGGCGATGGCCGGCTGGTGGTTCGGTCTCGGCTATTTCGTGCCAGGACTGTACTGGATCGGTTACGCCTTTCTGGTCGATGCGCCGACCTTCGCGTGGCTGTTGCCGTTCGCGATCCTGGGCCTGCCTGCTTACCTCGCATTGTTCACCGCGTTGGGCTTCGCGCTGGCGCGGCTGATCTGGACCAGCGACGCATCGCGGGTACTCGCACTCGCTACAAGTCTCACGTTAAGCGAATGGCTGCGCGGCCATGCCCTCACGGGCTTTCCCTGGAACGCGTTCGGATACGCATTGACCGAGCCGTTGGCGCTGGCGCAGACGGCGTCGCTGATCGGGCTGTGGGGTCTGACATTTCTGGCTGTGGCGATCTTCGCAAGCCCTGCGGTGTTGATCGATGGAAGTTCGCGCGGGCGCAGGCCCTGGATCGCGCCGGCAATAGCCCTGGTGGTACTGCTCGCCATGGGAATTTTCGGCGCTATTCGCTTGAGCCTGCAGCCGACCGCAACGCTCGCAAACGTCAGGCTGCGGATCATGCAGCCCAATCTGCAGCAGGACGTCAGATTCAATTACGCCGCGAAGGCAGACGTCATGCAGAAATATCTGGCGCTGTCGGATCGGTCGTCCGGCCCGCAATCCACCGGCATACGTGACGTCAGTATCCTGATCTGGCCGGAATCGGCGTTTCCGTTTTTCCTGACGCATGAAGCCGATGCGATGGCGCAGATCGCCAACCTCCTGTCCAGGGGAACCGTCCTGATCACCGGCTCGGTGCGCGCACCGGATGCTCCGCCGGGCACGCGAGTCACGCGCGCCTATAATTCGATCTACGTCATCGATCACGATGGCAGCGTGCTCTCGGTTTACGACAAGCTGCATCTGGTGCCGTTCGGCGAGTTTCTTCCGTTCCAGGACTGGATGGAAAAGATTGGACTGGTGCAGCTGACGAAGGTTCAGGGCGGTTTTATTCCGGGGAACCGGCGGCGTACCATGGAGATTCCGCACGCGCCGCGCGCTCTACCGCTGATCTGTTATGAGGCAATCTTTCCCGGTGACGTTGTCGAACGCAACGACCGTCCCGGCTGGATCGTCAACCTCACCAATGACGGGTGGTTTGGAATTTCCACCGGCCCCTATCAGCACCTGCAACAGGCCCGCCTGCGCGCGATCGAGCAAGGGCTGCCGGTGGTTCGCGCAGCAAACACCGGCATATCTGCCGTCATCGACCCATTGGGACGGATGGTCGCTCTGCTGGGTCTTGGGCTCGAAGGCGTACTGGATTCCGGCCTGCCCTCTGCCATCCCGCCGACGGTCTATGCGCGCGCCGGCGATATTCCCGCCGCCATTATCGCCGCCGCCGCCTTGCTCTTCGTGGTCAGCCGTCGCGGGGCGAAGCGAAAGTTGTGACCGTTTATTCACCCTGGTTTGGAGTGTTGGCAGAAAGGCCGGCATACGGAAAATCGACCAGTTGACAGACCGACGGTGCAATTCGCATTCTGGGCAGCAAGACTCCTCAGAACAGACCCGTCAGTACATTGCCTAAATCGTCAGGATACATGGTTCACCGGCTCTCCGAGCAGGATCTGACGGTCATGGCACCCCGAGGCATACTCGGTTTCGTTTTGCTTCATCCCACCGGCGTGATCCCAAGGAGTGTTGGCGATGTCGACCAAAGCGCCCAACCCTGTTGACAAATATGTCGGCAGTCGTGTGCGCATGCGCCGCAACATGCTGGGCATGAGCCAGGAAAAGCTTGGCGAGGCGCTGGGACTGACCTTCCAACAGGTTCAGAAATACGAGAAGGGAACGAACCGGGTCGGCGCAAGCCGCATTCAGCAGATCTCGGAAATTCTTCAGGTCCCGGTATCGTTCCTGTTTGAGGGAGGCCCCAGCGGCACGACCGGCGCCCAGGGATTTTCCGAAGCGACATCGCCGGCCTACGTGTCCGACTTCCTGGCGACCTCGGAGGGCTTGGCGCTGACCCGCGCCTTCACGCGCATCACCGATGCCAAGCTTCGGCGCAGCATCGTCGAGCTGGTCGAACAGATCGCCGCGCGCGAAGGTCCGGACAAGCGCTGAAATTACCTGTTTCGGTTTGAGAGCCGTCCAAATCTGGACTATGCCGTCATCTGCCGATGTGCCGTTGCGCGTCGGAGAACGACAAGGCAAACAGCATGCTGACCACGGCAAATCCCTTCGATTCGAAAGCCATCCTTGACGGCATCCGCCGCTGGGTCGAAATCGAGACGCCGACGGAAGCGCCCGATCAGATCAACCGGCTCGCGACATTGGTCGCAGACGGCTATCGCGATTTGCCTGCTGCGATCGAGCGCGTCGCGGGGCATTCCGGCTGCGGCGATCACATTCTGGCGCGATCGTCATGGGGCCGAGAGCGTCCCGGAATCCTGGTGCTGAGCCATCTCGATACTGTTCATCCCCTGGGATTCATCGAGCGTCTGCCGTTTCGGATTGAAGGCGACAGCGCCTTCGGCCCCGGCATCTATGACATGAAGGGTGGCGCCTATCTGGCCTACCACGCGTTCCGGCGGCTTTGCGCCGATCGCGAGCGTTCGCCGCTCGGCGTCACCCAGCTCTACGTCTCGGATGAGGAGATCGGCAGTCCGACGTCGCGCGCTCTGATCGAGGCCGAAGCACGAAAGGCAAAATATGTTCTGGTAACGGAGCCTGCCCGCGACGGAGGCAAGATCGTCACCGGCCGCAAAGGCGTCGCGCGCTTCGAGATTTTCGTCAAAGGAACCCCGGCCCATGCCGGAACGCGGCCCGAGGACGGCCGCAGCGCGATACGTGAACTTGCCAATGTCATTCAGACGCTGGAGGCGATGAACGATATCAACCGCGGCGTGACGGTGAACGTCGGCGTTGTCAAAGGCGGCACCAAGCCGAACGTGATCGCCGAACAGGCCTATGCCGAGGTCGATATGCGCGTTCCGACGATCGCGGACGCCGACGAGCTGGTTCCCAGAATTCTAAATCTGAAATCGCGGACCGAAGGCGTCCACGTCAGGGTGACTGGCGAGTTGAATCGCCCGCCCTATGAAAAAAGCAGCGCAGGTGCCGCCCTCTACGAACACGCCAGGCAACTTGCCGCCGAAATCGGCTTTGAGCTTACGGACACCTTCACCGGCGGCGGCTCCGACGGCAATTTCACCGCGCCTCATACGGCAACCCTCGACGGCCTCGGTGTCGATGGAAAGGGCGCGCATACCCATCACGAGCAGATGTATATTTCGTCGATCGAACCGAGGGCGCGGCTGTTGCATCGGCTGTATCAGACGCTGCGATGAGTGCCGCAATCCGCCTCCCCGGAAATCGTGAAGCCTCCTCCGGCGATGCCCTCGCCATTCACCCGCAGGGCTCCTTCTTTGGCCGGCGCAAGGGTCATAAATTGCGGGCGCGCCAGGCCGACCTGATCGAGCATTTGCTGCCGCGGCTTGCGCTGGAAATTGGCGGTCCGCAACCGGCCGATCTCGCCGGGCTGTTCGACGCGGGCGTCGATGCCGTCAGGCTCGAAATCGGATTTGGTGGCGGCGAGCACCTGGTCGCGGAAGCCGTCGCTTTTCCGAACACCGGCTTCATCGGCTGCGAGCCTTATGTCAACGGCATGGCGAAGATCCTGGCACAGATCGAGGCCAACAACATCGCCAATATCCGGCTGTTCGCAGGCGATGCGGCCGAATTGCTGGCGTGGCTGCCGGAGCATTCGCTGGCCCGGATCGATCTGATCCATCCCGACCCGTGGCCGAAACGGCGGCACTGGAAGCGGCGCTTCGTGCAGGACGCGACCATCGCGGCCATGGCGCGCGTCCTGGCCCGAGAGGGCGAATTCCGCTTCGTCAGCGATATCAGCGACTATTGCGCCTGGACGCTGGCCCATTTTTCGCGCTCGTCCGGTTTCGTCTGGACCGCGGAGCGTGCTTCCGACTGGCGCGAGCCATGGCCCGATTACACGATGACGCGATACGGCCGCAAAGCCGAACGCGAAGGCCGCCAGGCGGCATATCTACGGTTCAGGAAGGTGGGCTGAAGTGCGTTTGGGATCGCCCTGCCTGACGATCTCGTCGAGCCCCTGGGATCAACCGCATGGCGCCAGTCATGAAACACCCTCAAACCCGCGCAGCGTTGGCTTTTCGCGACAATTTGGACCGGCCTGGTCAAGGAACGGTTAGGTCTGAAACCACTCCCTTGGGGGCGCAAAATGGCCAAAGCCACGCCTCGCGGGCCTTGCCGGGTCGGAGGAAAACCGCTATATCAGCGGCAACTTATAGTTCTCATACGATCGCGTATTGAGAGTGGGCCCCCCGGGACCCGCTCTTTTTTATTACCTGAACGGGCCCGCAGCTGATGACGCCGGCCCGGTTCGGGCAGACCGGCCGGACCTTTGGCTTTTGGGCCCGGCCCAACCAAACCAAGTCAGACCGCCCAAGTAAGACCGCCAAAAGGCAAATTTTGACACTGGACATGACCGATCCAACTGCTGGTTCCGTGGACACCGACCTGCTTGCCGAGCCGCGCCTCGTCGTCGAGCCCGGCGCGGCGGCGCGGGTATCGGCGGTTGCTGCGCCTGTGCTGCAGGGCATGGGTTACCGGCTGGTGAGGATCAAGATATCCGCAGAATCCGGCTGCACCGTCCAGATCATGGCGGAGCGGCCCGACGGATCGATGCAGATCGAGGATTGCGAGGCGATCTCAAAGGCGCTGTCTCCGGTGCTTGATGTCGCCGATCCGATCGACCGCGCCTATCGGCTGGAGATTTCCTCGCCGGGAATCGACCGGCCGCTGGTCCGCCGCTCGGATTTTGAACGATATGCCGGCCACCTGGCGAAGATCGAAATGGCGGTCGCCCATCAGGGCCGCAAGCGGTTCCGCGGCACGCTTGCCGGCGTCGAAGGCGACGCCGTGCGCCTGCATCGCGATGACATACGCGAGGGCGAAGATGCCGATGTCATGCTGATCATGGAGGATATCGCGGACGCGAGACTGGTCCTGACCGACGAACTGATCGCGGAATCGATGCGGCGCGGCAAGGCCGCCGAGCGTGAGTTGCGCCAGAGCCTCGGACTTGAGCCGCCGCCCCCGCCCCATGCAAGAAAAAGTGACCCGTTGAAAAGCAACAAACCGAAGCCGAAATTGAAGCCGAACAAGAAGAACGCCCCGAAGAACACCAAGGAACATCGCCTCGCCGCAGAACGGCTGCTTCGAGACGAATTCGATCCCAAGAGAGGAGATTAAGCCATGGCAGCTGTCAGCGCCAACAAACTCGAATTGCTGCAGATCGCGGACGCGGTCGCGCGCGAAAAATCGATCGACCGCGGCATCGTGATCGCGGCGATGGAGGACGCCATCGCCAAGGCCGCGCGGGCCCGCTACGGCAGCGAGACCGACGTTCACGCCGAGATCGACGCCAAGAAGGGCGAGCTGCGGCTGTCGCGCCACATGCTGGTCGTCGAGCAGGTCGAGAATTCGGCGAACCAGATTTCACTGGAAGACGCCCGCAGAGCCAATCCCGGCGCCCAGATCGGCGACACCATCGCCGATACCTTGCCGCCGCTCGAATATGGCCGTATCGCCGCGCAATCGGCCAAGCAGGTGATCGTGCAGAAGGTGCGCGAGGCCGAGCGCGACCGGCAATATCAGGAATTCAAGGACCGCATCGGCGATATCGTCAACGGCATCGTCAAGCGCGTCGAATATGGCAGCGTCATCGTCGATCTCGGCCGGGGGGAGGCGATGGGGGGGGGCGACGAGATGCTGCCGCGCGAAGTGTTCCGCAACGGCGACCGCGTCCGTGCCTATATCTTCGACGTGCGGCGCGAAACGCGCGGCCCGCAGATCTTCCTGTCCCGCACCCATCCGCAATTCATGGCGAAACTGTTCGCGCAGGAAGTGCCGGAAATCTATGACGGCATCGTCGAGATCAAGGCGGTGGCCCGCGACCCCGGGTCGCGCGCGAAAATCGGTGTGATCTCAAGGGATTCCTCGGTCGATCCGGTCGGCGCCTGCGTCGGCATGAGGGGTTCGCGCGTGCAGGCCGTGGTCAATGAATTGCAGGGCGAAAAGATCGACATCATTCCGTGGTCGCCCGATATCGCGACCTTTGTGGTCAACGCGCTGGCGCCCGCCGAGGTCGCCAAGGTCGTGATCGATGAGGATCGCGAGCGGATCGAAGTCGTGGTGCCCGACACCAACAATCAGCTGTCGCTGGCGATCGGCCGGCGCGGGCAGAATGTGCGCCTCGCCTCGCAGCTGACCGGCTGGGACATCGACATTCTGACCGAGCAGGAGGAATCCGAACGTCGGCAGGCCGATTTCGAGAACTCCACGCGGGTGTTCATGGAAGCACTCAATGTCGACGAAGTGGTCGGCCAATTGCTGGCGTCGGAAGGTTTCACCTCGGTGGAGGAACTGGCGCTGGTCGACGTCAAGGAACTGGCAAGCATCGAGGGCTTCGACGACGAAACCGCCAACGAGCTGCAGAGCCGGGCCCGCGAATATCTGGAACAGCTCGAAAGCGAGCTCGAAAACAAGCGTAAGGAGCTCGGTGTGGAAGACGCATTGAAGACGGTGCCCGGCGTGACCTCGAAAATGCTGGTCAAATTCGGCGAGAACGACATCAAGACCGTCGAGGATCTGGCCGGTTGCGCCACCGACGACCTGGTCGGCTGGACCGAGCGCAAGGAAGGCGGCGAGCCGACCAAGCACCCCGGCATTCTCGACGCCAACGAGACCTCGCGCGACGACGCGGAGAACCTGATCATGCAGGCGCGCGTCATAGCCGGCTGGATCACCCAGGCCGATCTCGACAAGAAGACCGAGGCGGCCGAGGCCGCCGAAGGTCAGCCGGCCTGACGGCAGAACGGAGCCATGTCGCCTGAATGCTTGCGCTTGCTGACCCCGAACTCGACAACGGCCCGCGAACCGACAGGTCCGCGACGATGCGGATGTGCGCGGTCACACGCAAGGTGCGGCCGATCGACGAACTGATCCGGTTTGTGGTAGCGCCGTCCGGCGAGGTAATGGCGGATCTGAAACGCAAGCTCCCCGGCCGGGGCCTTTGGGTTTCAGCCTCGCATCAAGCGGTTGCAGAAGCCGTCCGGCGTCACCAATTCAGCAAGGGGTTCAAACGCGACGTGCGCGTGGCGCCAACGCTTGCCGCCGATACCGAAGGCCTGCTGGTGCGTTTCGTGGTCGAAGCCCTCGCCATGGCCGCCAAGGCCGGGCAGGTCGTATCCGGCTTCAGCAAGGTTGCGGATGCCCTGGAACCGCGGCAGATCCAAAGCCCGATCAAGGCCCTGATCCACGCTTCCGACGGCGCGGCTGACGGAATTCGCAAATTGGACGCCATGATCAGGCAAAATGCCGCAGATGGCGAAGAATCCGCCGAAATCCCCGTGATCGCTGCGCTGACTTCGGAACAATTGGATTTGGCACTTGGCCGGTCAAATGTGATACATGCTGCGCTGCTCGCGGGCCCGGCGAGCAAGACGTTCCTGTCGCGCAGCCATGCCCTGGTCCGATACCGGATGGCGGATGACGACAGAACCGCCGGCCGTGCGACCAAGAATTCGCCGACACCGACTGTGCGGACACGCACGACTAAACAGGATTAGGACTGCTGAATGGTTGATACGAAAACGCCTGGCGACAAGACACTCAGTGTCCCGACCAAGACCTTGACGCTCAAGCCGCGCGTCGAGACGGGCACCGTGCGCCAGAGCTTCAGCCACGGCCGGACCAAGCAGGTCGTGGTGGAAAAGCGCGGCAAACGCCGTGTCGGCGGCGAGGCCCCGGCGAGCGAAACGCATACGCCTGAGCCAGCGGCCGCCAAGGCTGCGGCGCCGGCCAAGGCACCGGCAAGCCGTGCCGCGCCCAGTCCGGCCGCGCCGCGCAACAGTTCCGGCGTGGTGTTGCGCACCCTGACCGAGGACGAGCGCACCGCGCGTGCCAGCGCGCTCGCCGACGCCAAGGTCCGCGATGTCGAGGAACGGCGTCTGGCCGAAGAAGAGGCCAAACGGCGCAACAGCAAGGAAGGCATCGAGCAGGCCGAGCGTGAAGCCGCCGAGGCCCGCCGCAAAGCCGAGGAAGACCGCCACCGTCAGGACGAGGAAGCCAAGCGCAAGGCCGAGCTCGAAGCCAAGAAGCGTTTTGGCGAGGCCGAAGCCCGGGCTGCGGCCCCCGCTCGCCCCGCGGTACCGGTCGCGCGAGCCCCCGGCATCGCAGCCGACATTTCCGACGAGGATGAGGGTCCGCGTCAGGTCCGTCGTGGCCCGGGCGGGACTGTCCGCCCCGTCACCGCACCAAAGGCAACCGCGAAGCCGGCACCGCAGAAGCAGCGCGGACGCCTGACGCTGGTCACCGCGCTCAATGCCGATGACGTGCGCGAGCGCTCGATCGCGTCGTTCCGCCGCCGCACCCAGCGCCTCAAGGGGCACCAGTCAAACGAGCCGAAGGAAAAGCTGGTTCGCGAGGTCATCATCCCGGAAGCCATCAATATCCAGGAACTCGCCAACCGCATGGCGGAGCGCGCCGTCGACGTCATCCGATTGCTGATGAAGCAGGGCGCGATGCACAAGATCACCGACGTGATCGACGCCGACACCGCGCAGTTGATCGCCGAGGAAATGGGCCACACCGTCAAGCGCGTGGCCGCCGCCGACGTCGAGGAAGGCCTGTTCGACATTGTCGACGATTCCACCGATACCGAGCCGCGTTCGCCGGTCGTGACCGTGATGGGCCATGTCGACCACGGCAAGACCTCGCTGCTCGATGCGCTTCGCCATGCCAATGTGGTCTCCGGCGAGGCCGGCGGCATCACCCAGCATATCGGCGCCTATCAGGTGACCTCGCCGGAAAGCGGCAAGAAGATCACGTTCATCGACACGCCGGGCCACGCCGCGTTCACCGCGATGCGTGCGCGCGGCGCCAAGGTGACGGACATCGTGGTGCTGGTGGTGGCTGCCGATGACGGCGTCATGCCGCAGACGGTGGAAGCGATCAATCACGCCAAGGCGGCGAAGGTGCCGATGATCGTCGCCATCAACAAGATCGACAAGCCGGACGCCAAGCCTGAGCGCGTGCGCACCGAACTGCTGCAGCACGAGGTTCAGGTCGAATCGCTCGGCGGCGACGTCGTCGATGTCGAGGTCTCGGCCAAGAACAAGACCAATCTCGACAAATTGCTCGAGATGATCGCGCTGCAGGCCGAACTGCTCGACCTCAAGACCAATCCGGCGCGCCCCGCCGAAGGCACCGTGATCGAAGCCAAGCTTGACCGTGGCCGCGGTCCGGTGGCGACCGTGCTGGTGCAGCGCGGAACGCTGCGGGTCGGCGACATCGTCGTTGCCGGCGCCGAGATGGGCCGCGTCCGCGCGCTGATTTCCGATCAGGGCGATACCGTCGAGGAGGCGGGCCCATCGGTGCCGGTCGAAGTGCTCGGCTTCAACGGGCCGCCCGAAGCCGGCGACCGCCTCGCCGTCGTCGAGAATGAAGCCCGCGCCCGTCAGATCACGAGCTATCGCGCGCATCAGAAGCGCGAGAACGCCGCCGCCAGCATTTCCGGCATGCGCGGCTCGCTCGAGCAGATGATGTCGCAGCTCAAGACCTCGGGCCGCAAGGAATTCCCGCTGATCATCAAGGCCGACGTCCAGGGCTCGCTCGAAGCGATCCTCGGATCGCTCGAGAAGCTCGGCACCGAGGAAGTCGCCGCCCGTATCCTGCATGCCGGCGTCGGCGGCATCTCGGAATCCGATGTGACCCTGGCGGAAGGCTTCAATGCCGCCATCATCGGCTTTTCCGTCCGCGCCAACAAGGAAGCGGCCGCAGCAGCCAAGCGCAACGGCATCGAAATCCGCTACTACAACATCATCTACGACCTGGTGGATGACGTGAAGAAGGCGATGTCCGGTCTTTTGGCGCCGACACTGCGCGAGACCATGCTCGGCAATGCCCAGATCCTGGAAGTCTTCAACATTTCCAAGGTCGGCAAGGTCGCCGGCTGCCGTGTCACCGATGGCTCGGTGGAACGCGGCGCCAACGTCCGCCTGATTCGCGACAACGTCGTCGTGCATGAAGGCAAGCTGTCGACGCTCAAGCGCTTCAAGGACGAAGTGAAGGAAGTGCAGTCCGGCCAGGAATGCGGCATGGCGTTCGAGAATTACGGCGACATGCGTGTCGGCGATGTCATCGAGTGTTATCGCGTGGAGACGATCCAGCGCTCGCTGTAAGTTCGAATCTTGCAAAGCGCCGGAAATTTCAAACTAAACCGTCAAGCCCCGTCACCGGGTCTCGCCTGCGGCGAGCCCGATGACAGGCTCCGCCGGGGCATCGGGAATTCCCGGCAATAACTTTGGGCACGGAATACTGGATCACCCGCCTTCGCGGGTGATGACGACCATCGGGATTTTAACAATGCCCCGCCATCACCAAAAAAAAACTTCCGCCGCCGGGGGCTCGCAACGCCAATTGCGGGTCGGCGAACTCGTGCGCCACGCCATTGCGGAGATTCTCGTCAATGGCAGCGTGCACGATCCGGACCTTGAGGGTCACATCATCACGGTGCCCGAGGTGCGGATGTCGCCCGATCTGAAGCTCGCGACCATCTATGTGATGCCGCTCGGCGGCCGCGATACCGACAGGGTGATCGCGGCGCTGGAACGCAACAAGAAGTTCCTGCGCGGCGAAGTGGCGCGGCGCGTTAACCTAAAATTTGCGCCTGATGTCCGCTTCCGGGCAGACGACCGATTCGATGAAGCGGAACGAATAGAGAAATTACTGCGAACGCCTGCGGTGCAAAGAGACCTCGCGCCCGATTCGCAAGATTCGGAAGAGTGACCTGATGATCATGACCAGTGCAAACAGCCTGATCGATCCGCCGATCGGTGATTCGGACGAGCTTGCAAAAAATATTTCTTCGACCGGCCCTCGCGACGAGAATCACGCACGCGCCGGCAAGCAGCTGCGCGCCAATAACCAGCCGCGGCGCGACAAGCGCGACGTCCATGGCTGGGTCGTGCTCGACAAGCCGATCGGCATGACCTCGACCCATGCGGTCGCGATCGTGAAGCGGCTGTTTCAGGCCAAGCGCGCGGGCCACGCAGGTACGCTCGATCCGCTCGCCTCGGGCGGACTGCCGATCGCGCTCGGAGAAGCCACCAAGACGGTTCCGTTCGTGATGGATGGCCGCAAGCGCTATCGTTTCACGGTCGCCTGGGGCGAGGAACGCGATACCGACGACACCGAGGGCCGCGTCACCAGGACCAGCGGGATCAGGCCCTCCCCTGCTGCGATTTCCGACCTGCTGCCTCAGTTCACCGGTCTCATCGAGCAGATCCCGCCGCAATATTCCGCCATCAAGGTCCAGGGCGAGCGCGCCTATGACCTGGCGCGGGACGGCGAGACCGTCGAGTTGAAGCCACGGGCGGTGGAGATTCACCAATTAACCCTGGTTGAACAAATAGATACTGGCCTTTCAGTATTCGAGGCCGAGTGCGGCAAAGGCACCTATGTTCGGGCGCTGGCCCGCGATTTGGGGCGGATTCTCGGCTGTTTTGGCCATATCTGCGCGCTGCGCCGGACGCTGGTCGGACCGTTCGGCGAAAACGACATGATTCCGCTGGAACAGTTGGAGGCTTTATGCGATAGAGCCGCGTCTGGCGAGGGCAGCCTCGCCGACGCGCTTATGCCCGTTGAGACCGCGCTGGACGACATCCCGGCACTGGCCGTCACACGGGCTGATGCGGCAAGGCTCCATAGGGGCCAGGCCGTTTTGTTGCGCGGACGGGATGCGCCCAATTGTAGCGGCACAGTCTATGTCACGGTGGCAGGCCGGCTTCTCGCG
>Ga0210405_10001160_pt1 | contig 31528 bp, 31 predicted proteins | sample IncBWH11MmetaG_FD_155492 | JGI IMG/M metagenome (GOLD analysis project Ga0210405, IMG submission 155492) | Forest soil microbial communities from Barre Woods Harvard Forest LTER site, Petersham, Massachusetts, United States - Inc-BW-H-11-M | ecosystem: Environmental > Terrestrial > Soil >...
GCCTCTAAATTCTCTCCGCGGCTCGCAACTTCGCGCTTCGTGCCCGCGGATTTTGATCCTGCTCTTCTTCGGATGCCGTCACCGGCTTCTTGGTCAGCACCCGGAAGTACTTGTCCTTAATACTGCCCTCGCGGAAGGCATCCTTTACGATGCGATCTTCCAGTGAGTGAAAGCTAATCACCACCACGCGTCCTCCTGGCTTCAGAATCCGGGGCGCTGCTTCAAGCAGCGCCCTCAGATCGTCCAGTTCGCGGTTTACGAAGATTCGAAGAGCTTGAAAAGTTCTGGTCGCTGGATGAAGTCGCCTCTCTGCTTGATTCATTGGCCGGGCCGCGGCTGATATGACGTCCGCAAGATGTGCGGTAGATCGTATCGGCCGCGACCGGCAAATGGCTCTGGCGATTCTCCGCGACCTCCTTTCCTCTCCGAATTCGTAAATCACATCGGCAAGCTCGCGCTCGTCGAGGTGGTTTACCACTTGTTCGGCGGTACGCTCCGACCGCGGGTCCATCCGCATGTCGAGCGGTCCATCCGCCTGAAAACTAAATCCGCGTGCGGCATCGGAAAGCTGCAAACTGCTGACTCCGATGTCGGCCAGCAAACCGTCGATGGTCGTTGGTCGTTGGTCGTTCGCCAAGTCGGCAAACGATCCATGCCTGAGCTCGACGATTGGCCAGTCCTCAAAAGGCTTGTCATTCCGAGCGAGCATTTCGTCCCCGCCAGGGGACGAAAGCGCAGTCGAGGAACCTGCTTTTAGCCGCTGCCTCGAAATCTCCAGCGCCGCCAGGTCCTTATCGAGCCCAATCAAATGTCCCGGTGCGCCGAGGCGTTTTGCGATTTCGTAACTGTGCCCGCCCAAGCCCACCGTGGCGTCGATATAAGTCCCGCCACGCCGCACGTTTAAAAAGTCGATCGCTTCTTTTAAAAGAACCGGAACATGATTTGGTGAAAGATGGCTCGCTTCCCTTCCACCACCATGCCCAACCCCCTGAGGGGTGTCTTTGAAACCCTCGCCCACTAGATGCCCAGTTCGTCGAGCGTCTTCTCATCGTCAGGCGTGAACTTTTCTTCCTCGACCTGCTTGCGGTATGACTCCAGGTTGCGCACGATCAAGTGCGTTAAATTGCCGGTAACCGCAACCTCGCCTTTGATCTGCGCCGCTTCGCGCAGCAGTTGCGGTATCAGCAGCCGCCCCTGGCCGTCCATTTCCACGACCTGCCCGTAGTAGTTCACCCTGTCCAGAAACTTTTTCTTCGTCGGATTGAAAGTGGAGAGCCCGGCCAACTTCTGCTCGATCCGCTCCCACTCCTCGAAGGGATACACTTGAGCAACCTTCCCATCGAGACTTGTGATGTAGTATTGCTGTCCGTACTTCTCGTCGATCACCCGCTTGAACTCGGCCGGGATCTTTAACCGTCCCTTTTCGTCGACGCGAGTTGGGTGATTGCCGCGAAACATATAGCTCTTTAAGGCTTGTCATCCTGAGGCGACGGTTACCTCTAACGCTTGTCATCCTGAGGCGACGGTTTTTGTCGCCGAAGGATCTCTTTACCACTGCTCTCGCCCCGAAGGAGGCGAAAACGACGCAAAATCGGGTCGAACTCGTTTGGATCGGGCTGTTTGTCGTGCTCTTGGGTCGGTTTCCCACCGGCTCCTCTTTATCAGCTTTCCGTTCCCACGACCTTAACCATCTTGACCACTCTGTACCACTTTGTACCACATCTTACCTGTAAGTCTTTTATTGTCAATAGGAAAGTTGATAGTGGCAGTCCCACTCCGGGAGGTCTCAGACAAACTACGAGGACTTGTGGCTAATCACGAAGATGACCACAACCGGTTGGGTTAACGCTCTTTATTCCTTCGCTATTCTTTCGCTAACATTTTTCTTGCATTCCGTGCCAGATGGGCATTTTCTTGTGGAAATAGCGGAGTAAAACACAAAAGAAATTCCGTTTCCTCGAGTGAGGAAACGGAATTTAAGAAAAAGCCGGTACTCGAACGATCTGAGAGATGCTAAACAGTGATGGCATCCCGCCATCTGCCAGATTGCGGAAATCCCTCTACGCGGAAGTATTCCATGACCGCGATGTCCTCAAGCAGGTCCTGTTCATTTATGACGGTCTTGTCCACCTTGTGAAAGGCCCAATCTTCATTACGATTGTTCATTACATCCCAGAGGATCAATCCAATGAATTGACCGGACAGTTTCTTGTCCTCACACATGACCTGCCAGACGATCTCATATTCGTCGAACCATTTGTCAGCGCGCTCGCAAACCACGTACTGCGCACGGACAACGTCCATGCGGTCGATCTTCCTGTTCATTGCTTCAACGATATTGTCGTATACGCCCAATGGCAACATGGCTAACCAGCTTTCATAAATACTCGGTCTTGCCCAGGACGGCATCAATCGTACTTCGCCTTCGGAAGTCAGTCTCACCAGTGACATAACAACCTCCCGCCAAAAATGGCAGCACTATTTTACGCCTCGGCGCTTTAGAAGCTGTAAATACCAATTCGCCACAAATAAAACCCTTCTCAAGATTTTAAATTTATAAAGACAACTAATAACTTGCATTTATAGCGTATAATCAAATTACATGGCTCTCGGCGAAACATCCATTCCTGATATCTCATTGAAAGAGCACCGCGAGATCTCGGATATCTACGCCCGACTCCGCGAAGCCGAAGCCAAGCTAATCGGCTCCGACGGCAGAACCGAAGCGTTGCCAAACAATCTCTACTCCTTCCTGCTCCGCTTACTAGCAGACCTGCGCGCCGGCCACGCAGTGACCATCCTGCAAAACCGCCACGAACTCACCACTGCGGAAGCCGCGAAAATTCTCGGCCTATCACGCCAGTTCCTCGTTCAGTTGCTCAAAAAGGGAGAGCTCCCCTTCCACATGGCAGGCACGCATCGCCGCCTCTACGTGCGTGATGTGCTCGTCTACAAATCGAAGCGCGACATGGGTCGCCGCAAAACCCTCGACAACTTAGCGCGGCGAGAATTCGAAGAAGGAGTCTACGACCAGGTCCCGGATGATTTTCACGCAGGAAGGTGAGTATTCAGCAGTATTAGACGCCTGCGTTCTAGTACCCATGTCTCTTTGCGATCTCCTGTTGCGGTTGGCCGAAGAACCGGCAACGTATCGGCCCTTATGGAGCGAGCAGATTCTGGCCGAACTGACAAAGGCTTTAAGAACGAAACTGCATCGAACCGCCGCTCAAGTGCAGCGACGGCGAGACGAAATGATTTCAGCATTTCCCGACGCGATAGTTTCTTTTCCGCCCGATCTCGTGAAAGCAGTGGATTGTATTCCCGACAAAGAAGATCGGCACGTGCTAGCCGCAGCGATCATGGCACAAGCCGATGTGATCATCACACAAAATCTGAGGCACTTTCCACAGCCGTGTCTCGAAAAATTTGGCGTGAGATGCCAAACCGCAGACGATTTTCTGATCCAGCAGTATCACTCTTTCCCGCAACTCATGCTCGACAAACTCGACGATCAAGCAATCGGAATCGCGCAAGATCGAAAATTCGTTGTCAACAGCCTGCGAAAAGCCGTGCCCGAATTTGCAAAAGTAGTCGAGACATAGGGGTTGTAACCGGCGCCGCCGTGCGCCCGCAGAATCAGAAAATCGCCGCCGTTGGCCTTGCCGCACAGCCACTGAAAGGCTTCGTCAAGATCGCTGCCTCCGCCCATCATGGCGACTCCAGCATCGGTGTGAGTTTGGAGATCTTGCGGGTTTCCCTGTCGAATGTACTTAAAGTGAGCCGCATGGCTAGTGGCGGCAAAGTAGGAAAAAATCAGAGCGAGAAGGAATGCTCGTCCGAGTGTCATGATTTGACGACTATACGCCAGGAGGATCGAACCGCGCTGGCCGCGCCTTCTTTGCAATCACTTCGTCGGCTCGACGAACACGGCCGTCCCGTAAGCCAGCACTTCGGTGACGCCCTGCATCACTTCAGTCGCGTCGTAACGGGCGCCGACTACAGCGTTGCCGCCCAGTTCGGCAGCGTGCTGCAGCATCAGGTCAAAAGCCTCGGCACGTGTTTTCTCACACAAATTGGTAAGCAACGTGATGTTGCCGCCGACCAGCGTCTGCAAACCCGCGCCGATGGTTCCGAAGATCGAGCGCGAGCGCACCACGATGCCGCGCACGACCCCGAGCGTGCGGGTCACGCGGAAGCCATCCAGTTCGAACTGCGTCGTGACCATGTTATGCGCGACCATCCTTCCGCCGCCTGTGTAGCTGGCTGCCATCGGGTTCACCCCTTGAATTTTTTCAAAAGCATCGGCAGGCTAACTATAGCGCGGACAGGCACTATAGGCGATTGCTTCCTAGATAACCTCCTGCTCTGCCCTCGGCCATCCTTGCACTTGAATTTTCTCTGGCGTCCGCTTCGGCTGTGATGTAGGATGCCGAACGACAGACGTTTTCCCTTCCCAAACGCCCATTTCATCGAGGGTTCCCATGAAGCATTCATCTATTATTCTGTCCCTGTTCATGCTCGTAGCGGCCTTCGGCTACGCCGCGACGATCAACGTCCCGGCAAACCAACCCACAATCCAGACTGGCATCAACGCGGCCAAGAATGGCGATACCGTGCTGGTCGCTCCCGGCACTTACTTTGAGAACATCAACTTCATGGGCAAGTCCATCAACGTGAAGAGTTCGGGAGGCGCCAAGGTCACCATCATCGACGGCGGCAACGTAAACAGCGTTGTCACCTTTAACACCGGCGAAGGGCTCAAATCGCTGCTCAAGGGATTCACCATCCAGCATGGCAATGCTCCGCTGCAAGGGGGAGGGATCTACATCTCCAACGCGTCGCCGACGATTACGGGAAACGTCATCACTCACAATACTGCCTGCACCGATGGAGGCGGAATGAGCCTTACAGCCTCCGCAGCCCTGGTGCAGGGCAATACTATCTCCTATAACTTCTCCTCTCCCTGCACCGGGCCGTTCGGCGCAGGAATCAGCGTAGGCGGTGCGGCAGCGACCGGCGGGCCCCAGATTATTGGCAACGTGATTGAGAACAATACCACCAACGCTGACGGCGCCGGGATCGAACTCAACGGTGCGACTTCGACCACGCTGAAGAACAACATTATTCGTAGCAATGTGGTCTCGTTCGGCTCGGGCGGCGGCATCTGGATCGTGAACTATACGGATGTCGTCATGGTCCAGAACCTTATCTACAACAACACCGCCATGCAAGGATCGGGAATCTATTTCAGCCTCCCGTCTGGTGAGCACAATCTTGCGCTGGTGAACAACACCATCGTCGGGACAAGTTCTTCGTCCGCGGGCTCCGCCGTATACGCCGCCGGGTTCTACGATCTGGTGCAGTTTTACAACAACCTCTTGATCGGCGCCAGTGGAACCAGCGCGCTCTATTGTGACAGTACATACGACCAAACGCCGCCCACGCTCACCAACAATGACGGTTACAGCGTGAACGGCACCGGCATTGCTGGCGCGTGCAGTCCGCAGAGCGGAACGAACGGCAACATCTCTGCCGACCCTCTATTCGTCAGCAAGACCTACTTTCATCTGACGGCGGGCTCCCCAGCCATTGACGCGGGCGATAATGCCGCGCCCAATATTCCGCCCCTCGACCTCGCGAGCAAACCCCGCATCGTAGAAGGCGACGGTGATGGCACCGCAATCATCGACATGGGCGCTTACGAGTACCAGCCACCGTTATAGAATTCAGTCATTCCAGCGCCGCGGTGATGAAAAACTCCTGCAACGAAGCATCGTATTCAATGCGCAGCACATTCGGCTTGCAGCAGACCTGGCAGTCTTCGACATAGTTCTGCCGCCGTCCTGCGGATTCGTCGACCGCAGTCGGGTTCCATACTCCGCAGCCCGCACATTGAAAGCCTGCTTCCACAATAAGCGATGCTAGGTAAACGTTGCTCCCTTAGCCTAGCCGTTTCATCGACGATTTTGCCAGCTTCCCTATAATGGCGAGACTCTCATTTTCGGGCCTGGTTCAAGTCTGGAGGTTGCATGATCTCGCGGCGACGGTTTCTGGAAGTCGGTGGGGTTGCAGGAGTGGCGGCCACTTCGCGTCCGCTAATCGCAGTCGCTGGATCGCGAGAGCCAGCCAACCCCTCGCTACCGCCGTCTGTGGTACGCCTGAAATCTCGCAAGAGCGAGGCTAATCCCATTACACGCGAGGAGCGGCAGGCTCGCCAGGAGCGTGCCCGCCAACTGATGCGCGAGAATGCGCTGAACGCCGTCGTTTTGATGGAGGGAACTTCGCTGACATACTTCAGTGGCATTCGCTGGTGGGGCGGCGAACGCCTATTTGCTCTTGTCTTGCCCGCCAAAGGAGCGGCGTTCTATGTGTGTCCGGCATTCGAGGAAGGCCGCGCCACAGAGCAGATCGCGGACGCCCCGGAGGGCGAACATCCAGACGTGCGCACCTGGCAGGAAGACGAAAACCCTTATGAGCGCCTTGCACAGGGACTGAAAGACCGCGGCCTCGTCAGTGGCAAGCTGGGAATCGAAGAAACCGTGCGCTTCTTTTTTGCGGATGGAATCGCCAAAGCAGCACCGCAGGCAAGCCTAACGAGCGCCACGACTGTAACCGCGGGCTGCCGCATCATCAAAAGCCCCCACGAGATCGCGCTTATGCGCTTGGCGTCTCAGATAACGCTGGCGGCCTACGAGGCGGTTTATCACGCGTTGCGGGAAGGCATGACGCAAAGGCAGGCAGAAGACTTGATCGCGGCGGCTTACGGCCAATTGGGTTTTCCCGGTGAAGCCAGCGTCGAGGTTGGAGAATATTCCTCATTTCCGCACGGCTCAAGCACGCCGCAAATCATTCACGAAGGGTCGATCGTCATGATCGATGACGGCTGCACCGTGGAAGGATATCAATCCGACATCACGCGAACCTTCGTGCTGGGCAAAGCTTCCGGCAAGATGAAACGGGTGTTCAATATCGTGCACCAGGCACAAGCCGCTGCGCTGGCGACGTCACGTCCGGGAATAGAATGCGGCGCGGTCGACGCAGCTGCTAGAAAAGTGATTACCGACGCGGGCTTTGGCCCCGATTACAAATACTTTACTCACCGATTGGGTCACGGCATGGGCATGGACGGCCACGAATGGCCCTATCTCGTCCGCGGCAATGCCACAAAGTTACAGTCCGGCATGACTTTCAGCGATGAGCCGGGCATTTACCTTCACGGAGAATTTGGCATTCGTCTCGAAGACGACATGCACATCACAGAAAACGGCGCTGAGCTGTTCACGCCGCAAAGCCCGTCGCTCGAAGATCCCTTCGGCAAAACTTGAGACTACGCCGAACACATTTGCTTCGTCCGCGCGATAAGCGCCTTACTTCGACGGGACCACTTGCAAATTATTGGTCACCGCAAAGATTCCCGGGACAGAATTGGCCCGAAGTCCAGCTAGGTTCTTGTCGGCGTCGTTGTCGACCACGCCTTCCAGCGTGACCCTGCCCATCTTCACAATGATTCGGATGGGTTTCTGCACACCGAGAGCATACTTCTCCAACGCCGGAAATCCATAGATTTCGCGATACAGACGCAGGCGAAACCTATCGTCTTCCGGCGAAGGAGGCAGCACCTCAATCTGGTTATCGACTTTCTCGACACCCTCGATATGTTTGACCGAGTTCTCCGCGTCGGATTTAAGAGTTGGACGGACAACCGATCCCAGCAACGTAACGTTAAATCCATCCACCTTGAAGGCGATGTAATCGAACACGCCGAAATACGGGAGCATGAGAAGCTCGTGGCGAACCTCGCGGACGATGCGTTCCTGAGACTTCCCTGTCGGCTGGTTGCGATCTTGAGAAAATCCCAGCGTCGCGAGCGACAGCACTGCAACTGCTACCAACACACTTTTTCGCGTCATGGCGTCTTTCTCCTTGCCGGGAAATTACCCCGGAGACTGCTCAGTTTACTGCAAAGGTGTTCTCCGGGAACTTACAGTATTTGCGGTAGTTGGGAATCTGTGTAACAAATGTGATTCCCGAACTGGAAGTTGGGATCGCTTCCGATTAGCCTGAAAATCTCGTCTTGCTCTCGTCGTTAGGATTTACAGTAGGTCCACGCATGCAACATTTGAGCCCGCACGATGTAATGACGATGTTTATGGCGCTGGCCACTCTGCTCGGCTGCGCCAAACTGGCGGCGGAGTTGATGCAGAAAATCCGCCAGCCTTCGGTGCTGGGAGAGATCGGCGTCGGGATTCTGCTGGGACCAACCGTCCTCGGACACTACCAACCACGTCTATACGAGACTTTGTTTCCCACCACCGGACCGATGCAAATCGTGCTCGATACCGTGACGACTCTGGGTGTCGTTTTCTTTTTGTTAACCGCCGGGCTTGAGATCGACCTGCGCAGCATCTTTCGCCAGGGCAAGAGTGCATTGCTCGTTAGCATTTTCGGCGTCGCCTTCCCTTTCGCCGCCGGTTTCGCCTCGGCCAGTGCGTTTCCCGCTGAGATGGGCGCTGGCTCGGGCGCAGGAACCAGCACTCTGATCTTCGCGCTCTTCGTGGGTACGGCGCTTTCTATTTCGGCGCTGCCGGTAATCGCAAAGATCTTGATGGACTTGAATCTTCTGCGCACCGAGGTTGGGACGGTCATCATCTCGTCGGCGATGTTTGACGACCTGGTGGGATGGATTTTGTTTTCCTTCGTTCTCGGGATGCTGCATCCGCCGGCAGGAGGAAGCGTAGGCGACGGCGTGAAGCACACCATCATTCTGGTTCTGCTATTTGTGGGCCTTACGCTGACTGTAGGGAGCTGGCTGTTCGATAAAATCCTGCCGATTTTGCAAGCGCATACCACCTGGCCGGGCGGCGTGCTGGGATTCATTTTCACCCTCACACTCGCCGGCGCGGCGTTTACCGAATATGCGGGAATCCATGCGGTGTTTGGAGCCTTCGTGATTGGCATCGCGATCGGAGAATCCGGACATCTGCGCAAGCGAACCTCCGAACACATTCACCAGATCGTGACCAACGTGTTCGCTCCATTTTTTTTTGCCAGCATCGGATTGCGAACCAACTTTGCCGCGAACTTTCATCTTGGATTAACCGCAACCGTGATCGGTGTGGCTTGCGCGGGAAAGCTGCTGGGGGCGGGTTGGGGCGCGCGGCTGGGCGGAATGGACCGGACATCGTCGCTGGTCGTGGGGCTGGCGATGAATGCGCGCGGAGCCATGGAGATTATTCTTGGCATCCTAGCGCTGCAGGCGGGATTGATCCAAGAATCGATGTTTGTCGCGCTCGTGGTAATGGCGCTGCTCACATCGCTGCTCTCGGCTCCGGCGATTAACTTTCTGGTTAAGCGCAGACGGAAGCTGACCCTGAAAGACACGGTTACCGCCAAGCTGTTTCTGCCAACTCTGGCTGCCAAGACCCGGCTGGGAGCGTTACGGGAGATGTGCGATGTAGCCGCGGAAGCAGTGAGTAACGCGCCAGAAAGATTATTTCGCCTGATCTTGGAGCGGGAGCGGGTGCTGGCCAGCGGCTGGGAGAATGAACTGGCCGTGCCGTATGCACGAGTGGATGGATTGGCGCGGCCGCTGGTGGTGGTAGCGAAGTCGGATGGAATCGATTTCGACGCGCGCGATGGCAAACCCGCGCGGCTGATTATCATGATTCTGACCGCAGATAATCAGTCGCAGCAGGACTTGCTGGGGGATGCCAGCGAATTGTTCGGACACTCGGAGGCGGTGGATCAAGCGGTGACGGCCACAACTTTTATGGAGTTCGTAGCGGCGCTGAATGCGCCGGTGCAATAAGCGGCAGTGTTCCCCACCCAAGGCACCGGCCACACTCCGTTTCAAGCCGCCGGTTCAAGCCGAAATACTGATCGTTCCGTTCGCCGGGGAGCTGCTCGCGGGATTGCTGGTTGACGATGACGCTCCCAACAGGTTCAACACGATCTGTTCACTGTTCGCAGGATTCAAATTAAGGGTAATCTCCTGCGCAGTGGGACTTAATTGGTTAGTGGTCGAAGAAGGGGCTTGAGCGTTGTTCCCAGACTCGTTGATGTTGATGGTGATTTGCTCAGGGTTTGCGCTCCCAGCGCCGCTGCTCAGGTTGATGACGACTTCAGGCCCGGCGCCTGTCGCCGGCGATGCTGGAGTCGAGTTGGCCCCGCTGCCTTGGGGCAGGTTTCTAAAAGTATTCACAAGACCCTGGAACGCTTGTTTCGCACCTGCCAGGTCGCCGGACTGCAAAGCTTGCCCAACCGCGGCAAAATCCTGCTCACGCCCGGTAAGTTTGAACGGATTCCCACCGGCAAATGGACCGCCCTGGCCGAGCGAGACTATGTTGTTGAAGGCCGTCTGAGCTTCGGATAAGTCGCCGGAACTTAAGGCTTTTCCCAGCTGGCCCAGATCCGTGCCGCGAGTTTGAAAGTACTGCTGCAATTGCTGGTGGATGGAGCTACTTGAAACTGCTGCCGTCGACATATATCTCTCCTGAGGATGGATTCAACTAACAAGGAACGCTGGTAGAGGTCCTTGCCATCTAGGGTCCATATCGACGTGGTAGGGGGAAACTTTAGGGTCGGGGGCAGCGATCGGGGTCCCTGACATGTGCCGGTACCGGTGTGTTGTTGCCGGCAACACCCCCAATATGGACACGCCGTGAAACTCCAGCGTAACCTTTCGAACATGCTGGCACAGATGAACATAACCGAGCCCGGGTTCAGCCTCGCAGGCCCAATTGAGTTGCCGGAAAATGAGGTGCAACTCTGGCGCGTCGATTTAGGAGCGGTTGGTCCGGAGGAACCCCGCTGGCGACAAGTGCTCTCGGAGGATGAACGCGCGCGTGCCGCCCGATTCCATTTCTCCCGCGACCGCCAAAGCTATGTTTCATCGCGCGCACTGTTGCGAATAATTCTTGCTGCCTACCTGGGGGCTGAGCCGAGAGAGCTTTCGTTCCGATACTCCGAGAAGGAGAAACCTGCGTTAAGCGGCGCTCATGCAGCGCAGGCGATTGAGTTCAATATTTCTCATTCCGGCATGGTGGCCTTACTTGCATTTACCCGGGGACGGGAAGTTGGCGTTGACGTGGAGTTGATCCGGCACGATTTCGATGTGGAAGGAATTGCCCACCGATTCTTTTCGGAGCACGAACGGCAAGAACTCATGGCTTTTGCTCTGGAGGAAAGACATGCTGCGTTCTTCCGATGCTGGACCCGGAAGGAAGCCTACGTGAAAGCGACAGGGTCAGGATTGTCCTTACCTCTAAGCCAATTCGACGTTTCCATGGCAGCCGGGAACATCAATGCCCTGATTGCCACCCGGCCCGACGCAACGGAAGCGGAACGTTGGTGTATGCGGGAGGTGCCGGGCGGCGACGGCTATGCGGCGGCTCTTTGTGTTCTCGGCCGAGGCTGGCGGTTGCGGGCCTGGTCTGAACAAGAAAGGGTTTCCCGCTCGGCTGTCGATGATGTTCAGGCACCGTAGCAAGTATCGTGTATCAAGAATCAAGTCGATATTTTTCCCGAGTGAAATTGGCGACAACCGGGTTTGTTCTATCGGAACCTTAATCCCCCGTCGGAGAGCTCGCCGTATGTCCCGATGTCGTCTCTTTTTAGTCTTGCTGCTCAGTTCGCTTGCAGGCCTCCTGCTCAGTCTGAATGGCTGTAGCGGGGGGAGCAAAACTACTTTTGTCGATCAGACTCCGCCTCCTCTTCTTCGCAATACATCCAGCACGTTGTGGTCATCTTTCAGGAGAACCGCACACCCGACAATCTTTTTCAAGATTCCGTGCTGATTTCGCGAGGAGCGGACATCGCCAGCAGCGGGGTCAATTCCCTGAAACAGACCATCACTCTCAGTCCGATTGCTCTGGCAAACAACTACGATCTCAGTCACGCCCATAGCGCGTTTGAAAAAATGTACGATGGCGGGAAGATGGATGGTGCCGATCTGATTTCCGTTAGCTGCGCCGCAGGCAATCCGAACTGCGCTCCTGCGAATCCGCAGTTTATGTACGTGAATCAGACGGACGTGCAGCCATATTTTGCTCTCGCCGAGCAATACACGTTCGGCGATCGGATGTTCCAAACCAACCAGGGGCCTAGTTTCCCAGCGCACCAGTTCATTATTTCCGGCACATCGGCGCCGTCGACGGGCAGCGACCTGTTCGTCTCGGAAAATCCAAATTACCCCGCTGGCCAGCCGAGTATTGCCGGGTGCTTTGCAAATCCAGCAACTACAGTCACGGTCATCGATCCGGAAGGCAATGAAACCACCCAGTATCCTTGCTTCGAACATGCCACGCTAACGGACCTATTGGATAACAAAGGCGTAACGTGGCGGTACTACACTTCGGCGGGTGCGGGGTCGATCTGGACTGCTCCGAACGCGATTCAACACATGTGCGGACCGAATGCACCGCCGCCGAACGCAACCGCCTGCACCGGTTCCGAGTGGACCAGCAACGTCGTGCTCTCCACTACTAAAAATCCTGCGCCGATCCTCACCGACATTGCCAATGGCCAGCTCCAGGCGGTGAGTTGGGTGATTCCCGACGGAAAAGCCTCCGATCACGCCCTCAGCAACAATGGTTCAGGTCCATCCTGGGTGGCTTCGATCATAAATGCCATCGGTAACAGCCAGTATTGGTCGAATACCGCGATCTTTATCATCTGGGATGATTGGGGAGGCTGGTACGATCACGTTCCGCCGCCGCAGGTTCTCGCGAATTGTGCACAGTGGGGTTGCGGTTATGTATACGGCTTCCGCGTGCCGCTGATCGTCGTTTCACCCTACGCGCGAGCCAGTTACATCTCTCACACAACCCATGATTTCGGTAGCGTTCTCAAATTTATTGAAGAGACCTATGGGTTGCCTTCCCTCGGTTATGCCGACGCGCCGGCAGATGATTTCTCCGATTGCTTTGACTTTACCCAGACGCCGCTGAAGTTTCAGACGATTGCTTCGCCGATGACTGCAGAGCACTTTTTGAACGATCACAGGCCGCCGACCGACCCAGACGACGACTGACGTGCGGTTCGCCGCTACCAGATTCTCAGGATTCTGGTGCGCGTCCTGGAGTCGATCCCGCAGAATTATTTTTTTCCGGTGGAACAGTGCTGGCTTCCTCACGCAAAGAGTTTCACATCTGCACGAGTGGTGAGCGAGCCGGGATGAGACAACCTTTCAAGCCTTTTCCTTTTAACAGCTTACGATGGTCACCTATGGTCACAAAGGTGCCATGATTGCATGAGCCTTCGGTCTAGAGTAATTCCTGGAACTGGCTTTCGTACATCGGACGAAAAATGTTAGTCTGTTAACAAGATTCGGGGATTCACCTCTCCCTTAAAACATCTGCAAATCGGTTCCGCCCCCGTCCCGATAATTTGAAAAGTATCTAAGCAAAAACGATAAGGGTAGTAGGCATTACCGCACGCAAAAATCCAGGAGGCTTAAGCACTTGACCGCTTCAATCAGCCATCTCATCGCGCCGCACGGCGGCGAACTTGTTGAACTCATTGTCCCGGCGGAGAAGATCGCCGACTTAAAGTCGCATTCCAAAGATTGGCCCTCGTGGGACCTGACGGCCCGGCAACTTTGCGATCTCGAGTTATTGCTCAGCGGCGGATTCTCTCCGCTGCGAGGTTTTATGACCCGCGCCGACTATGAAGGCGTCTGCCACAACATGCGCCTCGCCAACGGCACCCTGTGGCCCATGCCCATCACCCTGGATGTGACCGAGGAGTTTGCCAAGAAGCTGACGCCGGGCAGCAGCAAAATAGCGCTGCGCGATCCCGAGGGCGTAATGCTTGCCGTGCTGCACGTGGAAGACGTTTGGCAACCCGATCGCAAAGCCGAGGCGAAGGCGGTTTTCGCCAGCACCAGCGCTGCTCATCCCGGCGCGGATTATGCGATGAATAAATCGAATCCCTGGTATGTGGGGGGAAAAGTAGAAGGGCTGCAAGCGCCTTCGCACTATGATTTTCGTACCGTACGGCTGACTCCGGTCGAGGTGCGAGCTGAGTTTGCCCGCATGGGCTGGCGCCGTGTGGTCGCCTTCCAGACGCGCAATCCTATGCACCGCGCCCACGTGGAGCTGGCGTTTCGCGCCGCGAAGCAGGTGGAAGCCAGCCTTCTGATTCATCCCGTGGTCGGCATGACCAAGCCGGGCGACGTCGATTACTACACTCGCGTGCGCTGCTATCAGTTGCTGCTCTCGAAGTTCCCGCAGTCCACCGCCAAGCTTTCTCTCCTGCCGCTGGCGATGCGCATGGGTGGACCACGCGAGGCCATCTGGCACGCGCTCATCCGCAAGAATCATGGCGTTACGCACTTCATTGTGGGCCGCGATCACGCCGGTCCGGGATCCGATCCTGCGACGAAGAAGCCTTTCTACGGCCCTTACGAGGCGCAGGAAGTGTTCAAAAAGCATGAGGCGGACATCGGCGTCACCATGGTGCCCTTCAACATGATGGTCTACCTTGAGGCTCAGGATAAATACGTACCCGATGACGAAGTGAAAAACGGAGACCGCGTGCTGAACATCTCCGGCACCGAGCTTCGCCAACGTTTGAACGAAGGCCGCGAGATTCCTGCCTGGTTTACCTATCCAGAGGTTGTGGCGGAATTGCGCCGCAGCTTTCCGCCTCGTCACAAGCAGGGCGTCACCATCTTCTTCACCGGACTGTCCGGCTCCGGCAAGTCGACCATCGCCAACGTGCTGATGACCAAGTTCCTGGAAACCGGCGGGCGTCCTGTCACAATCCTCGATGGCGATCTCGTGCGCAAGCATCTTTCGTCAGAGCTTGGATTCTCTAAAGAACACCGCGACATCAACATCCGGCGCATCGGATATGTCGCCTCGGAGATCACCAAGAATGGCGGCATTGCCATTTGTGCGCCGATTGCGCCTTACGATGCGACGCGGAAACATGTACGCCAGATGATTGAGCCTTACGGCGGATTCATTCTCGTGCACATCGCAACTTCAGTCGACGTCTGCGAACAGCGGGATCGAAAGGGCCTCTACGCCAAAGCCCGCGCGGGAATTCTCAAAGAGTTCACCGGTATTTCAGATCCTTACGAAGTTCCGACCGATGCCGAAGTCACGATCAACACCGGCGATCTGTCTCCCGAAGAAGCGGCTCAGGAGATCATTCTGCACCTCGAACGGGAGGGCTTTATCGGAACGGCAGCGGAGTCGGTCTAATTGGCCGCACAAAAAGGGCGCGGAATGGCTATTGAAAATGTGCGATCGGCGCCGGCGCGTGCACTGTTGTTCGCATAGTCATGGATCTGCTGATCAAGAGCCTGGTTGGGTTGGGAGTCGGGACCCTCATTGGAATGACAGGGGTCGGAGGCGGTGTTTTGCTGCTTCCGATCCTAATTTTTGGGCTGGGTGTACCCCCCATGAGCGCGGTCGGATCGGACGCGCTTTTCAACTTCGTCACCAAGATCGGCGCGAGCATAGTTCACCTCCGCAAGGGAACGGTCAAGCGCAAAGTAGTGCTGGCACTCGCAGCGGGCAGCGCTCCTGGCTCGTATCTAGGTGTCAGCTTTCTGGTGCACCTGCGAAACACGTACGGCAACGGCGTAAATCATTTCATCACGGTCGCGGTGGGAGTGCTGCTGATTTGCATTCCGACTTTCCTGTTCTTCCAGAAAAAGATTGAGGACCGAGCGGCGACGCGTCCGCCCACGATGAAATCGTTTGCGTGGATGTCGCTCATCGGCCTGGTTGCAGGCTTTCTCGTGGGAATTACCTCGGTCGGCTCTGGCAGCATTGTCATGATGATGCTGTTGCTGTTCTACAGCTTTCAACCGAAAGTTATGGTGGGCACGGATATCGTGCATGCCCTGCTCCTTACCGGGGTCACCAGTCTCCTTCATTTTCGGATGCACAATGTCGATCTGCATTTGGTCGGGGCTCTCTTGATCGGCTCGATTCCGGGCGGGCTGCTGGGTTCTTACTTGAGCACGCGAGTTCCGGTCCCGTGGCTGAGACGCATCCTCTGCGCCGTGCTGCTGGCGACGGGCGCGCGCATGCTTGTGGCTTGATTGGAAGATACTCTTCGGTCGTCAGCTCTTGGCTTATTAAAATTAAGATTTGGAAGATATGAAATTGAACTCTTACTCTCAGATACTCGAACGCATTCACGCCGCATTGGAAGCCTCTCGCGTAGTCTTCTCGCGTTTTACCCCCGGAGAGATCGACGCCGAATACAAGGCCGGGCACGATCCTGTAACCGAGGCGGATCGAGCTCTGGATGCCGTGCTACGCAAGGAACTGCTGCGCGAGGGCGAGGGCTGGCTTTCGGAAGAGAGCGTTGACGATCCCATCCGCTTGCAGCGGTCGCAGGTTTGGGTTGTCGATCCGCTCGATGGCACTCGCGAATTTGTCCAGGGCATTCCCGAGTTCTGTGTTTCGATTGGATTCGTGGAGAACGGCCGTCCCGTGGCCGGCGGAATTTGCAATCCAGCAACAAATGAAGTCTTTCTCGGTTCAGTAGAATCCGGCGTAACCTACAACGGCAAACCGGCGCGGCCCAGTCAGCGCAAGACTCTTGAAGGCGCTTTGGTTCTCGCCAGCCGCAGCGAAGTGAAGCGTGGCGAGTGGAAAGCGTTTGGCAATTCCGGGTGCAAGATTCGCCCCATGGGTTCCGTAGCCTACAAATTGGCCCTGGTTTCTGCAGGCTTGGCCGACGCCACTTTCACACTGACTCCAAAGAACGAGTGGGATGTCGTGGCCGGAGCGGCTCTGGTCCAAGCGGCCGGCGGTTTTGTTAGCACGCTGGAAAAAACCAGCCTGATTGCCAATCGTCGCGATTCGCTTTTGTCAGGCCTGATTGCTAGTGGACCCTTCTTGCAGGAGACGTTGCTCACGCTGGTTGAACCTCACATACACGCGATCGAACAGTCTCGCTAGTAAAGCATTGCCGAAAACGGGGTTGAGGAAAAGACAATTTCCGGCGACAAGCGAATTGGCCGAAGCTTCGCGGGATATTTATAATTCGCTCCTCTTCTGCAAGTAAGGGACTCAGTGAGCTTTTTACAAAAGGCATCCGTGAGTGATACCGAACTCCTATCCGAGATTCAGCGGAAGCTGTCGTTCGAGGTTCGTGAGCGCTGGTTCCGAAGGATGATACGGCTGAAACGCGAGCCGCGGAGCAAGGGCTTTTTCGATTCTTACCCGCGCTTCTTCTCCACCAGCGACACCGCTGCCGCACCAGACCGGCTGAACCAGCGGCATCGCGCTCTGATTGAATCGAACGCGGCCATTATTTCTGGCCGCAAAGTGTTGGATATCGCTTCCCACGACGGCCGCTGGAGTCTGGCCGCGCACAAGGCGGGCGCGGATTATGTGCTGGGCATCGAAGCCCGCCAGCACCTAGTGAATGCGGCTCGCGACAACATGCGCGAGTACGGAGTGCCCGCTGGCAAAGTCGAATTTGTGCAGGGCGATGTGATGGTTGTGCTGGAGCAACTCCAGAGCGGGCGTTTCGATACCGTTTTCTGCTTCGGATTTCTTTACCACACCATCGACCATATGCCGCTATTTCGCAAGATCGCTCGCCTCAAGCCTGCGAACCTCGTGATCGACACCACTGTTTCCTTGCGACCTGGGAGCGTCGTCGAAGTTCACGAGGAGCCGACCGACCACGAAAGCATGGCTGCATTCGGCGATCTGGAGTCTATCGATCCCGCCAAAGCTGCGCGGGCAATAAAAGGCTACCCCAGCAAAGAAGCGCTGCGGTTGATGCTGAAGGCAGTGGGATTTTCGAACCTGCGCTACTACGACTGGCAAACAGCCGGCATCAAACGGTGGGATGATCTCAAGAACTACTACCTCGGGACGCGCATCACTGTTACCGCGCAGGCAGATCGATAACATCGACTGCCAGCAAGAACAATCCGAAAGTCTAGATTGGGTTCATCTAATCTTTACATTGCCGCTTGCGCGGGGATCGCAGTTACTCGCATCTCAACTCCCGGAAATCCCGGTAGAAGGCCGGGGATTCTCAAAGCTCTCTCCTGCTCCGCCCCGGCATATGCGAGCTTGTAGCCGAAAATTAGCATCAGGTGTCCCCACGCCGCTTCAATCTTTTGTACAGAAGAGGGTGACAGCACTGACTGCCACTGACCATTGGTAGCGGCACGGATGAATGGAATGTCCTGGCGTGTATCCTTCGTCGACGCCCACAGTCGGCCTTCTTGCTTTTCCATTTTCCGCATATTCTCTGCTGTGCTGCGCTCCACGGCCAAACTTAATCGCTCAGCAGATGCGTTCATCTGTAGCAGAAGTGCAATTCGACTCAGTTCGTCGTAGGTTTGCCGCAAGAGGTCTTCATAGCGAACGATCAGAAAGTTTGGATCGCCGGTTCTCGCACCCGTCCAGCTCGCCACATTTTCACCCCAAGAACCATACGGACACACTTCCCCGGCAACAAAACTGGAGATGAATTTGTCAATCGGAAACCCATCTTCCAAGACTCGCCTCTTGACCTGGAAATGGTATTGCGATACGGCGATGTCCCGAGGATCGCGCACTACGTAAATCACACGTTTGTAGGTTTCGCAGAACGGGTAATGACTCTTAATGACACGAGGGCGCGGCATCTGTTCAAAATATCTTCTCGATTGTCCGTCCACCGATGGAATAAGCCGGTCCGCTCCAGTTAATGTGACAGCCTCTTGTGGATGGATGAGGTTTGCCAGCAACAACCGAACCCAGGTATTACCCGACTTCGGATAAGAGACGAGGAACGTATCGTCCTTGTCCACGATCAAACGGCGACGGGGAGGGTCCTGCCTCGCTAGATATTTGATCCCCACAAAGATTCTGCCAATTGCGCCCATTGAGTTTCTCCTCGCCGACCCTCGTTTGTATAGGGATAGTCCACCCCACTGTCGCTATCATGCTCGTGGACGTCTTCCGTGTAATCCCCCAAATAGGGTATTTCGTAAGACGCCGGGCACCGGGAACGGCTCTCCAACGTTGGTGAAGTGTAAAGCCGGGGTTTCGACAACATCCTTTGATATGCAACAAATTGCGCCCTGCTTGAGCCGTAACCGAATAAATCCGCCGCTGGCGCATGATTGAAACGTGGTTGTAACTTAGTCAGTGTATGTTTGCGCTTCGCTAGCTCGAACAGGGCGTCGGACGACTCAGGAATGATTAGCCCAATAATTTTCGAACGTCGTTTACGACTCTATCAATGTGCGAGAATCGATGCTGAGAGAATCGACGCAAAGCCGTCAATAGCGGAGCCATTCCCCCGGTGATTTACGGAATCAAGGCCATTACCAAGTTCGTGCTCGGAACCGATAAGGCCGATCGCAACTTCGCAGTTTATCCGGATGATACGTTTCTAGTGTCGTATCCCCGATCGGGCAATACATGGACTCGCTTTCTGATCGCGAATCTGGTCTATCCTGAAAAGAATGTGAGCTTCGCCAACATCGAGAAGCTGATTCCAGACACGGCATCGCAATCGAACCGGGCTCTCAAGCGCACGCCGCGCCCCCGCATCATCAAGACACACCAGTATTTCGATCACCGCTACCGAAAGACGATCTACATTGTGCGCGACCCGCGAGACATCGCGCTTTCCTACTATGATTTCCAACGGAGATCGCGGCAGATCGAAGATGGTTATGAACTCGAACGCTACGTTGAAGACTTCGTCTGTGGCCGGCTGATCTCGGCCGATTGGGGAACATGGGCCGAGAATGTCGGCAGTTGGGTCTACACTCGCGGCCAGCGAAAAGAATTCCTCCTGCTCCGCTATGAGGACATGATTAAAGACACGGCTTCTGAGTTGGCACGGATTGCGGTATTCCTGGGCGTTGAGCCATCGACAGCAGAGCTTCACAAGACGATTGAGCTGAGCTCTGCCGATCGCATGCGAAAACTCGAGAAACTCGAAGCACTCCAATGGATAGGAACTCGCGACCATCGAAAAGACATTCCGTTTGTAGGCAAGGCGAGGTCAGGAGGATGGAGAACTTCACTTCCGGAACGCAGCGTCCATCAAATTGAATCGGCATGGGGCGAGTTAATGACGGTGTTAGGTTATGAGTTGGTGACCATCAACGCTCCGATGGCAACCCTGAACATGCCGCGGAGAATCCGTTAGAGGAACAGGGTTCCCCTCGGTAAGGCCGAATTCACAATGCTCAAGAGTCAGATCATCAAGAATGTTACTTCCAGTTGGTTCAGTCTGGGCGTAAGCATTCTTGTCGGTATTTTTCTCTCGCCCTTTATTCTGCACCGCCTGGGAAACACAGCCTACGGGGCGTGGATTCTGGTGTTTTCCGTGACCGGCTACTACGGGCTGTTCGATCTCGGCATTCGTTCTTCGGTGATTCGCTATGTCTCAACGTATACGGCAACTAACGACACGGAGAGCGTCTCCCGGCTGATCAATACGGCGCTGCTGGTTTATGCCGCCATTGGCCTCGCGGCAATCGCGACCACTCTGGTTGTCAGCGGCTTCCTGGGATCTTTGTTCCGTATGCCGTCCGATTTCCTGCCCACCGCCCGCGTGCTGTTTCTGATGGTAGGCACCGCAGTCGGCCTGGGCTTTCCGGCAGGTGTGTTCAGCGGAATTCTGGAGGGGCTGAATCACTTTTATTTCGTCAATGTAACCAACCTCGCTGCCACGCTATTGCGCGCCCTGCTGATCGTCATTGCTTTGAAGCTGGGCTACGGGCTCCTCGTAGTCGCTTTCGTCACCGTGACGCTTCCGCTACTAGGCTCTGTCGTTCGCGCGGTTATCGTCTTACGTATTCTCCCACTCCGCTTTGGCTGGCAGTACGTGGACCGTAAAGCCCTCGGAGAAATTGCCCGTTACAGCGGCGTCAGCTTCATTCTGATGATCGCCTACAAGCTGCGCTTCAAGACGGATGAAGTCTTGATTTCCACGTTGGTCTCGGTTGCGGCAGTGACTTATTTTTCCATCGGTGACCGCCTTGTGGATTACGCCGGCGAAGTGGTAAGCAGTCTGGCTCAAATTTTTGTCCCCATGTCCGGCCAGTCGGAAGCCAAAGGCAAGCGTGAAGAACTCAGAAGGATTCTGGTCGTCGGCAATCGTGCCTGTTCGTTGATTGTTTTTCCCATCACAGCTACGTTGATAATTTTGGGCAAGTCCGTGATCGCAGCCTGGGTTGGTGAGGTTTATGTGGCCACTTGCTACCCCGTTTTGTTGACTTTGCTAATCCCGATGACCTTCATTTTGGCGCAAGCCGCTTCGTCCCGGATTTTGTATGGCATGGCCCGTCACCGTAGCCTGGCATGGGTAACCGGAATGGAGGCGATCGCCAACGTGATTCTCAGCGTGGTTCTGATTCGTCCTTTCGGAATCGTGGGAGATGCGCTTGGAACGGCCATTCCTTTGACTTGCACCGGCCTCTTTTTTTTGCCGCGCCATCTTTGTCGTGTCCTGGACGTTCGCGTCGGAACCTTTCTGCGCGAAGCCTACTCGCTGCCGCTCTTGTTGTGTGTGCCCTGCGCGGCGGTCCTGCTTTTGATGCGGCGGTGGTTCTTCGCCAGAACCTATTCGGAAGTGGGATTTCAGATTCTGCTCAGCCTGATTCCCTACAGCTTAGGGATTGCGTGGAGTACCTGGACGGGCCGGCTTTGGCGTGTCGCGCAACTATCCAACGGAAAACAATTCGATGCGGTCGGGGTCGCATTGATCGAAACTTTCCAGAAGGAACCGTGACCGGCTCGATCCAATTTGCAGAAGTGTGAAGCATTTCAAGATTGGGATGTTCACTTTAGCCTTTGATACTCATGAACCAGAAAAAAATTGTGATCATTGGAGCGGGACCGACCGGATTGGGTGCGGCATATCGTCTCAACGAACTTGGCTACGGCAATTGGGTGCTGTATGAGAAATCCGCTTACGTCGGAGGGCACGCTTCTTCCCATGTCGATGCCCAGGGATTCGTTTGGGACGAAGGCGGGCACGTTATTTTTTCCCACTATCCCTATTTCGATAAGCTCATCGATCGAATGCTGGGTAGCGAAGAGAACCAACTGGTGCGTGAAAGTTGGATCGTAAGCGGAGAGTCGTGGGTCCCTTATCCTTTGCAGAACAATCTGCGATATCTTCCGAAGCCAGTTCAGGTGGAATGTATCTTGGGTGCGGCGGCTGCGGCAAGCGGGAAATCAAAAGAAGCCGCTAATTTTCAAGATTGGATTCTGGCCAGTTTTGGAGAGGGCATCGCCAAGGCTTTCATGTTTCCCTACAACTCCAAGGTATGGACCACGCCGCTCGAGAACATGTCCAAGTCTTGGATAGCAGAGCGCGTCGCGGTGACTGACCTCAAACGAATGCTCGAGAGTGTCTTGCTGGAGCGCGACGATGTGGGCTGGGGCCCCAACAGCAAGTTCAGGTTCCCACTTCACGGAGGCACCGGTGAAATCTACCGTCGCATGGCCGACTGCTTTCCGGGAAAGATCCACCGTGGAAAAGAACTGGTGGAGGTGGATTGTGATCGCCGCAGAGTCTCCTTTGCCGACGGCACCGGCGACACCTATGACACATTGATCTCTTCCGCGCCCATCGATCTTCTAGTGCGCGCGCTGAAGCCGGCCGGTGAAGAATTGCGCAAGGCTGCCGGTGATCTCGAACACAATAACTTGCTCGTACTCGGGATTGGTCTGAAGAAAAAAATCGAGACGAGGAAATGTTGGATTTACTTCGCGGACGAGAGCATGCCCTGCTATCGCGGAACCTATTTTTCGCACTACTCTCGCTTTAACGTCCCCGGCGGAGATACGGAGCGCTATAGTTCTCTGATGTGCGAGATGTCTTTCCGGGTGGGCGAATCGCCAACCCCTGAGCATATTCTGGATCGCGTGATCGCCGAGTTGATCCGCGTCAAGATTCTGGATGAGTCGGACCGGGAGCGCATCGTGTCACGATATTCGCGCGCTGTCGCATACTCCTATCCTATTCCGACCCTCGGCCGCGATCATGCATTGGGAATCTTGCAGCCGGCATTGATGCAGCAGGGAATCTACTCACGCGGCCGGTTCGGTGCCTGGCGTTACGAGATTGGTAACATGGATCACTCCGTAATGATGGGGGTCGAAGCGGTCAATCACATTGTTGCCGGGGAAAAGGAAAACGTATTTCATAGTTCTTGATTAGGCAGAATCATGGAAACCCAACCCGAGCGGCAACCGCAGGTCAGTGTCATTATCCCGGCCTACAACACCGCCGACCTCATCGCGGGTTGTCTCGATTCGGTTTTTTCGCAGACATTCCAGGATTTCGAAGTAATTGTAGTGAATGACGGTTCACCCGACACGGTTGAGCTTGAGCGTGTCTTGCAGCCCTATCGGAATAGAATCGTATATATCGTGCAGCAGAATAAACGCGCCGCAGGCGCGAGAAACACCGCGATCGGAAGAGCTCGCGGAAATTTTTTGGCATTTCTGGATAGCGACGACCGCTGGCTGCCGGACCATTTAGCTTCGCAAATGAAACTCTTTACTGAAGACCCGACCCTCGACATGGTCTATTGCAATGGCCTCCGAATCGGAGATCAGCGCAATTTCATGGACGCATGTCCCTCACACGGGCCCGCAACCTTCGCCGCACTCATCACCGAGCAATGCCAGATCTGCGTTTCTACCGTCGTCGCCAGAAAGAGCGCAATCGTAAAAGCCGGATTATTCGACGGTAGTTTGCTGCGTTGCGACGACTACGAGATGTGGGTGCGCACAGCTTTTCACGGCGCGAAGATTGGGTACAGCCGCAAAGTCCAGGCGCTGTTAAATGGCGGCCGGCCGGGCTCGCTTAGCCAATCCAGTTCCAAGATGGCAGAAGGCTATTGGACCATCCTCGACAATATTAGCCGGACATTTCCCCTCAACGATTCGGATCGTGCTGTAGTGGAGAAACGAAAAGGCGAAGTCAGAGCACGTTACCTGACTGAGGAAGGAAAGTTCCAACTGCACCAGCGACAATTCGACAAAGCGAAAAAATTATTCTCGGAGGCGAACCAGCATTCGCGAAGATTGAAATTGAATCTGGTGCTGCTCGGGCTGCGGATTGCTCCGCAAACAACGAACAGATTTTTCTCTTTGTTAACCCGGTTGCGGAGCGGAACCCCGGCCTGACTATGCAAAATTCCAACGGAGGCTGGCCGCGCAGGCTACAAAGAATCGCGCAAGTGGGACGCGTACTCACCGGCCGCCAGATGGCGGGAAGAAATCTTACTGTGTTCCCTGACGATGTTTTCCTGGTCTCTTATCCGAGGTCTGGCAATACTTGGACGCGGTTCCTGATCGGCAATCTGATATATCAGGACAAACCGGTAACCTTCGCAAACATCGAGTCTCGTCTGCCAGAAATCTACTTCAATCCTGATCGCGTTCTGCGCCGGTTGCCGCGTCCGCGCATTCTGAAAAGTCATGAGTGCTTCCAGCCCCACTACCGCCGGATTATTTACATCGTTCGCGATCCTCGCGATGTTGCCGTATCTTTTTACCACCACAACATCAAAGCCGGAAACATTGCTGAGGACTATGCCATCGCAGACTTTGTTCCTCGCTTTATCAACGGCGAGTTTGATGCGAGATGGGGGTCGTGGTCCGATCATGTTCTAAGCTGGATGCTTTTGCGTCAGAATTCTCCCGCGTTCATCGTGTTACGTTACGAGGGCATGAAAGAACAGCCGGAAACAGAATTGGCCAGGGTTGTTGCCTTTCTGCGTGAGTGCTCGTTCAGGGCAATTGACGCGAGCCGTGAAAAGTTGCAACGTGCGATCGACTTGAGTTCTCCCGATCACATGCGAGAGCTGGAGAAACAACAGGCAAGTCAGTGGGTCCTCACCCGGGAAACTCGTAGCGACAAACCCTTTGTGCGGTCTGCCATGAGCGGCGGATGGAAAACGCAGTTGCCGGAACAATCAGTTGTTGCCATTGAAGCAGCCTGGGGCGAAGTGATACAGGGTCTTGGCTACGATCTTGTTAGCAAGTCGGCGTCGCAGCGGGATGCTTCTTCTCTCGCAACCTTGCGCGGACCGCACCGATGAAAATCCTGCCAGCCATTTCCCAAACCTACGCTGCATGAGTAGCCCGATCAAACCGTCAGCCGGTTACAGAACGATTCTTCGTAGCTTTGCGCCGAATTCTCTGCTCCAGGAACGCGACACCTACCTTCGGCTTGGTCCTAAGGCTGGCGCCACATACATCCAGCTTAAAATTTTAAACATGCTGAGTCTGGCACGTTCGCAAACGGCGGTTCCAAAAACGTCGCGATCTTTCCTATTTGTGTGTTTTGGAAACATCATGAGGAGCCCAATGGCAGAAGTTCTTTTTCGTAAAGAAATAGCTTCCCTTGCGGATGAACGACCTCTGCGCATCGCCTCCGCGGGCTTGCACGCCACGCCGGGCAACCCCGCGCATCCCTGGGCTCTGTCTTCATCCGTGAAGCTCGGAGTTTCCCTCGAACAACACCGCGCGCAGTTGCTCACCGCTGGGATGGTGCAGGAAGCCGACGCAATCTTTGCCATGGACTTTCAGAACAAGGCCGAACTGTTAACTCTTTACCCAGAATGCAAGGCCAAAATCTTTATGCTAGGCGCGTGTCTCCCGGACTCCAATCAAATGGAAATCCCCGATCCATATTTTGGAAATGTCGAAACTACTCTCGATTGTTATCGAATGCTTCAGGCGTGCATCCAAAGCCTTGTCCACGATCTATTTCCCGGTTCAATCGGATAAACGTAAGGACTCCATCTAAGCTTTCGTGAACTTCGTCCGTTTCGTCCGCACTCGGAACCAATTCGCAAGGCCGCTAATTCCCGGTCGCGGGTCGGAAAACCACAAGTCGTCGTAGTGCATTCCCGGATACCACGGCATCGCAACTCGTAAAAGGGTGCTCCAAAAGGCAGGATACGGCAACGGCCAATTACCCGGTTTCCCTGTGCGAACGTTGCTCAAGTGAGTGAGTTCTGCAACCATGCGACGACAGATGATGCCGGTGCGATAGTTTTTGTTTTCCGGCGGTAATGTTCCCCGCAGATACCAGTCGATCAGGTATCGTGGATAATCGATACCGCTCGCTATCGGAAGCGCTATTGAACCCCACGGCCGGCCATTAATCTCCATGAGAACTGGATAGGGTTGCGCAGCCGTTTTCTTGTACTCGACCATGGCAATCCCCTCGAATCCAATTCGCCGGATCAGTTGGCAGCTGTCGTTCTTAATCCGTTCGTCAAGCGAACTGGACTCGCGGCAACTGCTGGCGGAACCGCGAGGATCAACTTCGCGAACGCGTTTCCACTGAAATGGCAGACGAATTTCCTCACTGGCGATGAAACAGGAAAATCCGATCCCCACGCCAGGGATGAATTCCTGCACCAGCACGTCTCCCGCCGCGATCAGGCGCTGGCTCACCTGACTCTCCAGTTCTTCTCTTGAATAGGCATACGAGACACCACCGAAAACAGATCGTCCTTTTCGCCAGCGAAGCGAAAAGCGGTCTTTTACAACTAGAGGAAACTTAATTGCGCGAAGACGCTCCACATCGCTCGGCGACTCGATCAGCCAGGTTTGCGGGATCCTTATCCCAAGCGACTTCGCAATTTGAAGTATCTGATACTTGTCTGAAACCTCTTCGATCGATGCTGCGGATGAAAGTACAACCTTGCAGAGGTGTTTAAACCGCTCTCGGGATTCGGAGAGTGGCAAGAGCGCCCAGTCTGTAACCGGCACGACCAAATCCACGGCATTCCGATTTACAAAATCTAAAACTGCCTCGACGAAGCCATGTGTATCCTCAGTGGAAATCGGATAATAAAAACTCAGCTTGCAATAGCGCGAGAGCTGAGCGGCGGCAAACGCACCGGCGTTTGCTCCAACAGCAACCCAGTGTCCGGCTTTTCCTGCGGAGCGGACAAAAGCCAGCGCCGCGGAACTGTGACCGTCGAGGATCAACACTCTTGCCAAACGATCGCCCTTTAAGAATTGCAGGAGTTGGTCCGACTACATCTTCTTTCCAGCAAAAGCCCACTCCAAGTTCCAGCGCAGCCCTTCGACGGTTTTTGATGGCCGTACTCGGTGCAGGCATAATGGGTTGTCGTGTCTTCGCGCCAAGCCACCATCGGTCACGACTGCCGTCTTGTAGCCCGCATGTTGGCATTCCTGAACCGTTTGCTCATTCCAGTGGGGCGATAGAGCCGGACAAGGATAGGAAAAATGTTTTACCGGTCGCCTCAATTGCTCTTCCAAGCACGCGCGTGAGCTTGCAAGTTCAGCACGCGCCTCCGCGACCGGAAGCTGCGCCAGGTTCGGATGTGACAGCGTATGCGATCCCACAGTGTGCCGTCGCTCGGCTAGTTTCCGCACCTCATTCCAATCCATCATGAGTTCGTCAGATCCTGGAGGACCGCCGACATCCAATTCAGTCGCGATGCTATCCACCAGCACCTCCTGCGACGTGCCGGTCAATTTGCAACAGTACTCACAAGCCTTCGCAAAAGCACGATCACGGTCCACCGCGGTCTCCAGCGGCCATAATGCGCCGTCGGGATCTCTCCACGTCTCGCGTCGCGAAGCGCGCAAGGCATAGCGTACGCGACTCGGCCACGGCAGACGGCCGTTCTCGACACACCCCACCGTGACATAAAAGGCCGCCGCAATGCCAACTTGGTCGAGGATCGGCATAGCATTTTCGAAATTATCACGATAGCCGTCGTCAAAAGTCACGACTACAGAACGCTCGGGAATCTTCTCCTCTGCGCGCAGCAGAATCGCCAACTTGTCCAAACTCAACGGATGAAACTCTCTCGCCAACAATTCCATCTGCTGCCGAAACACTCGCCGGGAGTGAATAATTCCGCCTAGAGTATCGGCGTGCAGCGACGGATCTTCCTGCACAGAGTGATACATCAGAATCGCCGCGCCCGTGCCGCGGATGCCCGCTGCCAGCCGGAGCAACCCGCTGCCCAGGAGCGTTCTTTTTGCGAGATCCCTAGCGATCATAAGAGCGTGCAAATCAGGGCGTGCAAATCATATCAGTCTCGCGGAACATACTTATGCGCGGCGTTCCTTCGGCGTGCCAGCAAATCCCGACTCCTGCAGTCCAGCCTTCGAACTCCAGCTGCGTGCGGCTCTGGCTGTCGACAAAGCGAGGCAACAACAAACTCTCGCTACGGCTGGTGCACAGTCCAGAATCGCAAGTTGTCGCCGACAACACCTGCTCAGCCCGCAACCAGGGTAAAAAAGCCGGCTTGTATACGCCACCGGGATAGCAAAAATGAACTGGATTTACACCCGCCAGTTCAAGAATATGTTCTCGATTCTCTCGAATTTCTCGCGAGAACAACGCTTCGTCTTCTGGCGTCCGATGACGATGGGTATGCAACTGTATATCGATGCGGTTCCGAGCGACCTCCCGCACTTCCCTTGCGTTCATCAGTTGGAGAATTCTCTTCGACTTGAGAGCGCTGAAGTCGATTTCTAGAAAACCGGCAAAGCGCGATGCGAGATCATCCTTCTGAACTCCATCCATGCCTTCGCGTTCCGACAAATCAATCAGACCACGCACTACGCGGTGGCGGCCAGTCTCAGAACGCAAGTCCAGAGGTCCCGGCAAACCGATTTCTTCACCATCGGCAATCACCTTGCCTCTCCGCTGCCACAGCATGTAAGAACAGATCAGGTTAAACACTGGACGTTCGCCGACGGAATAGTAGGTGGTTAAGTAGACTGTCGCAGGAAATCCAAACTTCTGCAGCAGAGGATAAGCCTGACGGTAAAAGTCGTAAGTGCCATCATCAAAGGTAAGGGCTACGCTGCGAGCGGGAAGCGTCTGCGCCTGCAATTGTTCCAACGCCTCTCCCAAAGGCAACACCGTGTAGTGGCGTTGTTTCAGGGAAGTAAACCGTTCGCTTAATCGCTGTCGACTTATATACAGTCCAGGCCGCCAGAGATGCTCGTCCTCGAGAGAGGTGCCGTGATAGCACAGGATCAGCAATCGCTGCTGCCGCCAGCGGCTGTTCGCGACCAGTTCGAACATTCCGCCCCCACGAAGCAGGCGCAGGACCGCGAGCTTCAGCGATCTCGTGACCCCACCCCCGCTGCGAGATGCCGGAACCGAGCCATTAAGATTCATCGCCTGAGGTTCATGCGTGGTTTTCATCGCTTGAGGTTCATCGCAGGACTGCGGCGGCGCGCGGCTCGGGCGCCGCTGCAACCGGATCTCCATCCAGGCAAACGCGCATCCATAGCTCCAGGTTGAGCAGACGCCAAATCCGGTTGCCGTGATCTCGACGCCCAGCGCGATGTTCGCCGAAGAGCGACCGAATCGCTTCAGCTCGAAAATATCCGCGACTCAAGGTCCGCGGTTCCAGCAACAACCGCTCCAAGCCGTCCAGTTGCAGGCCGGACAACCAGTGGGCCCAAGGTGTCGGAAACCCCATTTTTCGGCGATAAATGATGGACTTAGGCAGCAGGTCCTCGACCGCAGACTTCAGGATGAATTTTCCTGCCATGCCTTTTAGCGAATACTTTGCCGGGATGCTCGCCGTGAACTCCACCAGCCGATGGTCGAGAAAGGGGACGCGGCTCTCGATGGATGCAGCCATGCTCATCTGGTCCTGCTTCATCAGCAACTCAACGAGATAACTCTTGATGTCCGTGTACAAGAGCCGGTGCAGGAGTTCACCCTTCGATTGACTCCAGAAACGCATGGAGGCCGCATGAGCGTCGTCCCCTTGCGCTTTAACTTCGCGAGTCAGTAAATCATTTTGTTCGTCGGCAGAAAATGCTGAGTAGAAATTATCAAAATAAAAGGCGGGCCACGATGAGCCGTCGCGCATCAGAAACGTATGTTCGAGTTTCCTGCGCGCGGCGGCCGGCAGAGGGCTGGCAAGAATTCCGTCCCGCAGCGCGCGCCGTAACCGGGCGGTAGTGACCGAACGATAAATGTTATCCAGGCGTGAGTTGTGCAGCGTCCACGCATAACGAGTGTAACCGCCCAGCGTCTCATCGCTGCCTTCGCCCGTAAGCACAACCTTCACGCGCTCCCGCGCCAGCCGCGAGACAAAAAACAACGAAACGCTTGACGGCCAAACAACCGGCTCATCTTCATGCCAGATGCATCGCGGCAAAGTCTGAAAAAAGTCGTCGCGGCTGAGCCGCACCTCACGGTGGTCGGCTCCAATATGCTCAGCCACGGACCGGGCAAACAGAAGTTCGCTGAATTCTTCTTCTTCGTAGCCGATCGCGAAGGTTTCGATCCGGTCTTTTCGAATTTTCGTTGTGAGAGCCGCAACCGCACTGGAGTCGAGGCCGCCACTCAAGAACACGCCCAGCGGCACGTCACTCATCAAGTGGCTGCTGACACTCTCTTCTAGTCGCTCACGGTATTCGCGAACATAGGATTCGCGCGGCTTCCCCACGTCGTGGGAATTGTTTTGCAAGTCCCAATATGACGAGACCTCCAACACGCCGCGTTTATCCACTGTCAGCGTATTGCCCGGCATCAACTTGCGAACGCCAACGTACATCGTCTCTTCGCTGGCAACGTAACCAAACGCCAAATATTCCGCCAGCGTGCTGCGATTAAACTCCGCCCGCATTCCGGGATATCCCATTAGGGCCTTGATTTCAGACCCGAACAGCAAGCGCTCGCCGTCATAACAGTAGTAGAGAGGCTTAATGCCCAGCCGGTCCCGCGCTAAGAACAGGCGTTGCTGAGGATGGTCCCAGACAGCAAACGCAAACATCCCACGTAAGCGCTCCACGCACTCGCTTCCGTATTCTTCGTAAAGGTGAACTATGGTTTCAGTATCGCTGCGAGTGCGATATCGATGGCCGAGGGACTCAAGGTTGTGGCGGAGGTCGTGGTGATTGTAAATCTCTCCATTGAAGACGATCCAAATGGTTCCGTCTTCATTGCTTAGCGGCTGATGGCCATTCTGCACATCAATAATGCTCAGCCGTCGCAGGGCGAGGCCGACGTTCTCGCGCACAAAAAACCCATCGTCGTCCGGACCGCGATGTGCAATCTGCTGATTCATCGCGGCGAGTGCGTCGCCCTCGACTCTCGACTGCCGGTCGGGATAAAAAATGCCGCAGATTCCACACATGATTAGAAAGCCATCTCTCAGATCTTAGTGTGCCGATAAACTTTGATTGCGCCGAACTGCCTATCCAGCGGCTCCCAGCCTGACGCCTTGCGCCTCGGAAGAAAATAAACTGAAACCATCACTCGTACGCATCACTTCAGCGTAACTTACGCTTCGATCACAGCAAACTACACGGCTGCCTTCGAAATCGGCATAAGTGCCACCGCAAAGCACAAGGGAGCAAAGCCGCCCGGCGCTGTCATGGTGCGAGTACAGAAAATCGGCGTCGCTTGCCCAAGGACCCTGACTCCATGGCTCGGCCTCACGTGCAAACACGAACTGATGGTCTTCCTGGTGTCGAACATAACGAAAGACGGAAGCTGTGCCCACACCGACACCGGCCTCGCTGACGCAGACCAGGCATCCCATGTCGTC
>Ga0210405_10001162_pt1 | contig 31511 bp, 25 predicted proteins | sample IncBWH11MmetaG_FD_155492 | JGI IMG/M metagenome (GOLD analysis project Ga0210405, IMG submission 155492) | Forest soil microbial communities from Barre Woods Harvard Forest LTER site, Petersham, Massachusetts, United States - Inc-BW-H-11-M | ecosystem: Environmental > Terrestrial > Soil >...
TGATACTCGATGCTCGGCTTTGAACTGCGCGAGCCTCTTGTCCTGCTCTTCGAGCTTGGCCTTTGCTTCGTTCAACTGCTCCGTCAGGAACTGCGACACCTTGTTGGATTGAGCCACGCGCCCCGTCGCATTCTGCTCCATGAACATCGAGGTGATTTCTTGACAGATTTGCTGCGCCAATTGCGGGTTATCAAACGTTACGCTCACATTGAATCCCGGAGGCTCGTGATTGATCGATCCAGCCATCGGCTGAATCAGTTCCACATCGATCACGGCTTTCAACCTCTCGACTAATTCTTCCATATGGGTCGTTTGGCGCTGTTGAGGGTACAAGTTAAATTTGTTGATAATCGATTCCAGCCTCGATCGGCTCAGAATCTGCGCCTTCATGGATGCCATCCGCTGATTCAAGTCATCGGTGATCACCGGCTTGATCAGATCTTTCGGAACAGTCGGCTGTTCTACAAGAACCAGGGTGGACGAAGTGTATTTCTTAGGAAGAATGAGTGAGGCCGCCAACCCCATGGCGCCCAGCGCCACGGTCATGAAAGCCGGTATCCACCAGTAGCGGCGAACTATCCGCTTCACATCTGCTACTGATATTTCTCCGTTGCGTACCATTTTCCACGACCTCGCTAAGCAACCGGCCTAGAACCCGGCGCGGAGACGGCTCGGCACGAGCCACCCCAGACAATAGCAAGATGCACGAGGATAACCACGCAGAAGTAGCTCCAACATCATCAATCTTATTTTCCCACAACCAAACAACTAATGCAATATCAATAAGTTACGTCTTTTCCGGCAGTAAGCACTCGGGCATCGCCAATCTAACCGCTACTTTTTCAGCCCTAAAAAGTGGAAAAAAAATATCCCTATTACCCCCTCGATTCCCCTCCCGGCGTTCTCCCTTTGCTCCCTCGAGTCCACATTACTGATACACTCCAGCCAACCCAATATCCTGTGGCTTATCCGATAGATTCTCTTAAATTTAACACTGACACACAATGACGCTTGCGACCAATGGGATAGGGGTGCAAAATTGCTTTTCCAAGCGACTATGAATTCCATTGTGTTCCGCCACGATTCTCCCCACCGCCTTGTGCGGCTCGCCGTCCGAGCCTCCTCAACGCTGTTCTTGCTACTGGTGATTCTCAGCGCCGGCTGCAACCGCGACCCCAAGAAATTTCTAGCGAAGGGCAATGCGAGTTTTGACCAAGGAAAATATCCCGAGGCTCTGATTTACTATGGCCGCGCCATCCAGCTCGATCCCCGCTACGCGGAAGCACACTTTAAGCTCGCGCAGACGAAACTCAAACTTAAGAGTTGGTCCGGCGCATTTTCCGAACTTCAGCGAACCGTTGAGCTCCAGCCGGACAACTGGCCAGCACAGCTCGAGCTCGGAAGGTTAGAACTGGTTGGCGGACAAAAGCAGGAAGCAAAAGACCGCGCTCAGTTGATACTCAAAGCCAATCCTGCCAACGTTGAAGCACAGGTCCTCCTTTCCGATGCCGATGCCGCACTCGGCAACTCCGCCGATGCTTTTCAGGAGGCGACAGACGCCGTGAAAATGGCGCCGGAGCGAGCAGCAACCTATTTGAACCTCGCCCAGTTACAATTGCGAACCGGTAATTTCAAGGAAGCCGAGCCCAATTTGCTCAAGGCCCAGAGCCTGGAGCCGAAGACGATCACTTCCTACATGATGCTGGGCGGTCTATACCATCAATTGAAGCGGAATTCAGATTCGGAAAAACAGTTTCAGGCTGCAATCGCGGCCGCTCCCCTGGATCCTTCTCCGCGCGCCGCTCTCGCCGCTCTTTACTACTCTGAGGGACAAACGCCTCAGGCCGAGCAGGTCTTGACCGACGCCAAGGAGCAGCTAAGCGCCAATCCCGCAGCCTATCGCATGTTGGGGGATTCCTATCTTTCTCGCGGTCAATTTGACAAAGCGATCGCCGAATTTGACGCTCTTTCCGCAAAGCATCCGGACGATCTTTCAGTTCAGAGAACTTATATCCAACTTCTGATTTTGAATAACCGCCTGGACGATGCTTCGCCTCGCATAGAAACCGTTTTGAAGAAGTCTCCACAGGACGCCGAGGCCCTCGTCCTTAAAGGGCAGATGCTGCTTCGCCAGCGCAAACTGGACGAAGCCCTCACGACGCTGCAGGCCGCGCTGAAGAGCGCTCCCGACAACGCCATGGGCCACTATCAGTTGGGTCTGGCATTCGCCGAGAAAGGCAACACCCAGCAGGCAGAGGGTGAGTGGCGAGAGGCTGTCCGGCTTCGCCCCAACTTTACCGAAGCCTGGCTCGCTTTGTCGAAAAACGCCGCTTCTAAGGGGGACTGGAAGAGTCTGGAGGATTTGAGCAACCAACTGAAGAAGCACGCGCCGAACTCCCCCGACGGCTATCTGTATCACGCAACCGCCCGGATGAATCAAGGCGACGCGATTGGCGCCGAGGCGGATTTGATGAATCTGCAGCGGTTGGGTCCAGAAAGTCCTGTGTACTACTTGAAGATGGGAGAATTGCGGCTGGCCGAAAAGCGCACGGCGGATGCGGAGGCGATGTTCCGTCAGGCGCTCACTCGCGATCCGAATTCCTTCGAAGCGATTCGCGGCATCGTTCAGGTTGATGAAGCAAAGAACAAGCCCAACGATGCCCTGGCCTTCGTTCAGGAACAGATTAAGCGAAACCCCGGCAGCCCTGGACTGTTCATGCTCCTCGCCGAGCTCCAGGTCCAGGCGAAGCAACTGAAGCAGGCGGAGGATTCCGCGAACCAGGTTCTCGCATTGGATAAAAACAACGTCCCCGCTATGGTCCTGCTTGCGCAGTTAGAGACTGCTGAGGGCTCGCCCGATAAAGCCATCGCCCTCTACCAGCGGGTCATTGAAATCTCCCCTCGCGATCTCCGCCTGCAAATCTCGCTTGGCGCCCTCTACGAGCGCACCGGCAACTGGCAGCAGGCCGAATCAACCTATCAAAAGGTCTTGACGATTGATGCGGAGAATCCTCTCGCGTCCAACAATCTCGCCTACCTGCTTCTGGAACATGGTGGCAGCCCCACCGTCGCGCTGACGCTAGCCCAGACTGCTCGAAAAGGACTCCCCAATCTTCCCAACGCCGCGGATACACTCGGGTGGGCCTATTACAATAACGGTGGCTATTCGGTTGCGGCTCCCCTCCTGGAAGACGCTGTGAAAGCAACTCCCAGCAATCAGGCCTATCGTTATCATCTTGGGCTTACTTATCAAAAGCTTAATGATCCTGCTCGCGCCAAGGCCGAACTTGAAAAGGTCATCAGTTTGAATCCAGCTTCCCCGGTTGCAGACCAGGCGCGTCACGCGCTTTCCCAGCTTTCTGGCGGTTAATTCGATGGCGGCGCTCAGGAACTTGAGTGGCCTGCCATTTTTCCGGCAAGCATCGATTCGGCTCGGGATGAGTTTTGCTCCGGGCTTATTTGCTTGCCACTATCGCCAGAGGGTGAGATTAGGCGAGTTGGGACAGTCCAACTCGTGAGCTTCGGTACTACGCATAGAAACTGCAAACTCTTCAACCGCACAGGCCTTAATGCGGGAAAATGATGAGCAGGAGAAGATTGCCCATGAAAGGTGTGGTGCTTGCGGGAGGAAAGGGTTCGCGACTTTATCCACTCACGCGCGTTACCAACAAGCATTTGCTTCCCGTTTATGACCGGCCGATGATCTTCTATCCCATCCAAACGCTGGTGGATGCGGGCATCCGCGAAATCATCGTTGTTACGGGCGGCCAAAACTCGGGCGACTTTCTTCGCCTGCTTTCCAATGGCAAAGAGTTTGGCCTCCACCTCATCCACTACACGTACCAGGAAGGAGAAGGAGGCATAGCCGATGCCTTGCGGCTGGCCCAGCCCTTCGTGGAGAACGACAAGATCTGTGTCGTCCTGGGCGACAACATCATCGAAAATAATATAATCGCGGCGAAAGAGTCCTTTGAAAAACAAAAGCGCGGAGCCCACATCCTCCTGAAGGAAGTGCATGACCCGGAGCGATTCGGTTGCCCGGAACTTTCCGGCGGCAAAATACTCAAGATTGAAGAAAAGCCGAAAAAGCCCAAGTCGAATTATGCCGTAACCGGCATCTATTTCTACGACGCAACAGTTTTCGACAAGATCGGCAAAACAAAACCCAGCTGGCGGAACGAACTGGAAATCACCGACGTCAATAATATGTACCTCAAGGAAAAAACACTGACCCACAGCGTCCTGGACGGCTGGTGGACCGACGCCGGAACGTTTGAATCCCTCCTCCGCGCGACGAATCTTGCTGCGGAAACGGGGGCCAACAAGCTGCCCGGACGAGGGAAGCCTCCGCGGCCCTCGGAAAATTCAAAATGATGCGGTCTGCGCCTTCAGATGGCGCTTGTATTTTCGAGTTCTAGAAAGGAAGGCGTGATTGAAACTTCTCGTCACAGGCGGAGCGGGGTTTATCGGTTCTAACTTCGTACGCCTTCTTCTCGACACCCGCCGTGACGTCGAAATCTTCAATTTCGACAAATTGACCTACGCCGGCAACCCGGAGAGCCTCGCGGATGTCACGCATGATCCACGCTATCACTTCATTCGCGGCGACATCGCCGACACTAAAGCGGTCAGTGAGCTGTTCCAACAGGGATTTGACGTCGTAATCCACTTTGCCGCCGAGACGCACGTGGACCGCAGCATTGAGGATGCTTCCCCCTTTCTCAAGACCAACATTTTCGGCACCCAGTGCCTGCTCGAAGCGGCCCGCGCTTTCCCCAACATTCGGCTCATCCACATCAGCACCGACGAGGTTTACGGCAGCGCCCCCGCTGGAGCGACTTTCGGGGAAGAAACACGGCTTGACCCGCGCAGCCCCTATGCGGCCAGCAAAGCCTCCGCGGAGCACTTCGTCACCGCCTACGCCAACACCTATGGGATTTCCTCCGTTATCCTGCGTTGCACCAACAATTTCGGGCCCTTTCAATTCCCTGAGAAATTAATCCCACTGATGATTGCGAACGCAAGCGAAAACAAACCTCTTCCTATTTACGGGGACGGCCTTCAGGAGCGCGATTGGCTGTTCGTGGAAGACTATTGCCGCGCCATAGTCCTGGCGCTCGAGAAAGCCAAACCTGCCTCCATCTACAATGTGTCTTCCGGCGTCTCGCAGCCCAATCTGAAAATCGTTCGTACGATCTTGCAGATTCTCGGCAAACCTGATTCCTTGATTCAATATGTTAAAGATCGCCCCGGCCACGATCGTCGCTACGCCCTTGACAGTTCGAGAATTCAGCGTGAACTTGGTTGGAGCCCGCTGGTCAGCTTCGAAGACGGGATACGCAAAACGATCGAGTGGTATTGCGCCAATTCCGAATGGCTCGATCACGCGCGTTCCGGTGAATACCGCAATTACTATGAACGGCACTATGACCGCCGCTCGGAGACTTTTCGCTCTTAAGTTGACCCATGGCACGGCGGCTTCTCTAGATTCCCCGCGTTTTTCAGCTTCAGAGCATCAATGAACAAATGAACTCATGCGAATTCTGATTATCGGCTCCAACGGAATGCTCGGAAGAGACCTCGTCACGGACTGGACGGGCGACGAACTTATTCCCGCCACTTCTCGCGATGCCGATATCCGCGAACTCGGCCAAGTTCGCGATTTAGCGGCTCGGGAGCATCCTGACTGGATTATCCTGACCGCCGGCTACACGGATGTCGACGGTAGCGAACGGGACCGAGACCTGGCATTCGCCGTGAATCACGATGGCACGAGGAATGTCTCTGTCGTGGCGCGTGAGCTTGGCGCGAAACTCTGTTATCTGAGCACGGACTACGTCTTTGACGGCGTAGCCAATCGCCCTTACGAGCCCGAGGAAGCCGTCCATCCCCTGAACGTCTACGGCGCCTCCAAAGCCGCCGGCGAACGGGCCGTTCAGGAAGAAGCCGGGCGCTGGTTAATCATCCGAACGTCGTGGCTTTTTGGTGCGGCCAGGGTCAGTTTCCCGGAGAAAATTCTCCAAGCAGCCGATTCCCAGCCGCAACTGAAAGTTGTGGCCGACCAGATCGGCTCTCCGACATATACCAAGGATCTCGCCCGCGCCATTCGTGAATTGGTCCTGTCGGATGCGCAGGGCATCCTGAACATCACAAATTCAGGGACATGTTCCTGGTTCGAATTGGCAAGGGAAACTTTGCGAAGGGCGGGCCGGAGCACCCTGGTTTCCCCAATCACAGCCGCCGAGGCTGGCCGCCCTGCCAGGCGCCCCGCCTACTCCGTTTTATCTCCAAAAGCCCTAGCTTCCCACGGCATCGCCTTGCGTAGCTGGCAGGAAGCCTTGCAAGCCTATCTCGTGGATCTACGCCGGAAAGGAAAACTTCACTAGGGGTCGTTCGCCACCTCAGCTGATATTTCTATATGGGAAAGCGCCTCAAATACTGGATTCCAGCCATTTGCGTGGCTGTTCTCATCTCCACCTTCTCAAGCCACTACTTCAGCAGTGCGGAAACCTCCAAAATCTTAATCCCATTCCTGCATTGGATCTTTCCGGCCGCAAGCGCGCACACGCTAAGCAGGATACATACCGCAATTCGAAAAATGGCTCACGTCACGGAATTTGGCGCCTTCAGTATTGCCGTGTTCCACGGAGTCCGGGGGGCGCGCTACGGCTGGCGATTGAAGTGGGCCCTCATTACGTTGATAATCGCGGTGAGCTACGCCGGTCTCGACGAATGGCACCAATCGTTCGTTCCGATGCGCGAAGCCAGGTTCCGCGATGTCCTCATCGATTCAACTGGCGCCCTGCTCGCTCAAGTGCTGGTGTGGATTTACGCGAAGCTCCATAGGAATTCGGCAGAATCGGCCCTGTTCGACCAAAAGGGCGTTTAGAGGTTGGCGTACGCGTGGCGCTTTACGGAATCACCGCAACCGCCTCGTTCGAATAGGAGCTCTCTGCCCCGGTGCCATCCACTGCGGTCGTCACGTAGTAATAGGTTGTGCCGTTCACGACGCTCGAATCGCTGTAATTCACAGGCGAGACCAGGCTCCCGTTCAATTTCGTGTAGCCCGAGCCGCTTGTTGTTGTCCGATACACGTTGTAGCCGGAAACCACGGACGTGCTCGCTGTCCACGATAGGCTGACGGTATGTGGCACAGGAACCACTCCGCTGCCGGAAAGAGTAATCGCAACTGGTGAGCCAGTGGCGTTGCTTGTTATCGTGACGCTTCCGCTCACGGCGCCAGTAACCGTCGGGCTGAAGATGACGCTGAAGGTCATTTTCTGCGAAGGCGCCAGCGTAACCGGCACGCTAGCACCACTCAACGTGTAACCAGCCCCGCTCGCCGCTATTTGCGAAATCTGAACATTGGAATTGCCAGCGTTGGTAACTGTCACCGTCTGCGTCGAACTTGTTCCGGTATCCACGTTTCCAAAAGTCACGGTGTTCGTGCTAAGCGAAAGGATCTGCGTGGCGGCCACGCCGGTTCCCGTCAATGCAATCACGTTCGGGGAAGTGGCGGCGTTGCTCACAATCGTAACGCTTCCGCTCCCCGATCCCGCAGCCGCAGGCTGATATTGGGCGTTAAATGTGCTCGACTGGCCCGGATTAATCGAGAGCGGCAGTGCCAAACCTGTGGTGCTGAATCCAGTCCCTGCGACGCTCGCCTGAGTGATAGTCAGAACGGCATTCCCCGTATTGGACACCTGGATCGTCTGGGAGTTCGCCGCGCCTACAGTCACGCTCCCGAAATTCGCGCTCGAAGGCGTTAGGTTGATCGCAGCCTGGAGCCCCGTTCCGCTGACGGCAACCACCGTGTTCGTTCCGAGTGAGTTCGTTATCGTGATATTTCCGGAAACTGTTTCCGCGGCCGTCGGATTAAACGCCACATTCATCGTCTGGCTTTGCCCCGGCGCCAAAGTCACTGGCGTCGTGACTCCGCTGGTGGTGACGTCTTTCGCGTTCACTGTCACTTGTGAAATCGTCACGTTCGCGGTTCCACTGTTTGTGAGAGTCACGCTCTTCGAACTTGTTGTCCCGGAGTTGACGCTGCCAAAAGCCAAACTGGTCGGATTCGCGGACAGTGCCGCCGTCCCACCAAGGCCTGTACCGCTAAGCGCGACCGTCGACGGAGAACCTGGAGCGTTGCTGGTAATCGTGATGGCCCCCGGCAAACTGCCTGCTGTCGTCGGGGCAAACACGGCGTTGAACGTTGCGCTGGCTCCCGCCGCGATGGTGCTCGGCGTTACCAGTCCGCTGATGCTGTAGCCCGCTCCGCTTATGGTTAACTGAGAGATTGCCAGCGAGGAAGTGCCCGTGTTGGTCAGAGTGAAGTTTTGCGATTTCGTTTGCCCGTCCACCACGCTTCCAAAACCGAAACTCGCCGGCGTTATGCTCAATCCCGGCTGTGCTCCCGTACCAGTAAGCGAAACTGTCAGGGGCGAGTTGGTTGCATTACTCGTAACCGTCACGCTGCCCGACGCGCTGCTCGCGGTCGTCGGCGCAAATACCACGTTCAGAGTCGCCGTGGCCGCTGCGTTCAATGTAAAAGGGGCGGTAATCCCGTTTACGCTAAAACCAGCTCCGCTTGCCGCAATGTTAGAGATTTGGACGGGAATCGTTCCCGTGTTGCTCAATATAACCTGCTGCGTCGCGTTTCCGCCGCTACTTACGCTGCCAAAACTGAGGGAAGCCGGATTCGCCTGCAATTGACCAAACGTTGCGGTTGATCCCGTACCCCCCAGAGCGACGCTCATTGTCGGATTGGCCGGATCGTTGCTGGTTATGGACAAAGTTGCGGCTGCCGCCCCTCCGACGGTTGGCTGAAAAGTCAGGCCCACCAGCGCCGATGCGCCAGCAGTGATCGTTTTCGGTGTCAGAATTCCACTCACGCTATATTCCGCACCAGTGAGGGAAATCACGGAGACCGTCAGATCCGCATTGCCGGAGTTCGATATCGTTAGACTCAAATTGCTGGTGGAACCAACACCGACCGCCCCAAATTGAACTGAACTGCTGCTCAGTGAAATCTGCGGCGTGGGCGCGACTGCCGTTGCAGAAAGGTTAACCACTGCGGGCGTGGCGCCATCGCTGCCCTGGACGGTAAGTGTCCCGCTCAAAGTGCCTGACGTCGACGGCGTCACGGCAACGGTAAAATTTCCGGATTGTCCGGTGGCCACGGTCATCGGGAGCGTCACGCCAGTCAAGCTGAATGCCGGGTTGGAGGCCGTCGCCTGGGTAATCGATACGGGCTTGGAGCCGGTATTTGTGACCGCGACGGTCTGGGTGGTCTGTTTTCCCACTCCTACTTTTCCGAAGTTCACGTTTGTGGGGCTGACTTGAAAAGCAGCCACCTCTGGCGGCGTGGTCTTGCCGCCGGTCACAATGCCTGCGCATCCGCCGAGAATTCCCGTACCCAATAGCACTGCGAACAGCAGGATCGAATCAAGCTTTTGGCCCAGGCTTGCAGGTCGCTGCCGTGCCCCCGTTCCATTGGCCTCAGCAGTTCCCCCGATTCTCATTCTCGTACCCTCCGTGAGCTTCATCACGTAATGAGGGTACCGGTACTAATCACCTGCGACTACTGGCGTCAGGACCAAATTCGGGACAGCCACATTCACTGTCCTAGAGTTAAGATTCGACCTGCCCTTGCGGTCACGCTAGACCACTCTGTCAGGGAGGCTCGGATTAAGGGAAATCAGGATGGCTTGAGAAAAATATAACTTATTTTGATTTAATAACTTGGGAGACTGGGAATCATGGATTCTCATTTTCGAGAAATCGTTCCTTAGCCCTTTTGGGCAAAGGAAGGGCAAGTATTGGTCCGTACCCAGACAGTACAGCGTCGCGCGACCCTGGGCAAGCGAGCGAGGGTGTGGTTTGCTTGGGCAAGGGGGCTCTTGAAACTACTGCGACACGTCCATCCCCGTCACGCTTTCCTCAACTCTCCGAAGGAATGCCCCGCCTTGTCCTTTTCCGAAAGAATCGGCTCTCCCCGCAGGGGCCAGCGTATCGCCAGTTCGGGATCGTTCCACACAATCACTCGTTCGTGCTGCGGAGAGTAAAATTCCGTTACCTTGTAAGCGACATCCGTGGTTTCTGACAACGTATAGAATCCGTGCGCAAATCCTTTCGGGATCCAGATCATCTTTTGTTCCCGGGCCGACAGGCTAAACCCCGACCATTTCCCATACGTGCTCGATTCCGGCCGAATATCCACAACCACATCAAAGATGTCACCCTGCAATACCCGGATTAACTTCCCCTGCGTTTGCTGCTTCTGGTAGTGGAGTCCCCGAAGCACACCTCTCTTGGAATGCGACTGGTTGTCCTGCACAAAGTGCTCGTTGATTCCCGCTTCCGCCAAGGCCTTCGCATTGTAAGTTTCCAGAAAATATCCCCGCGCATCCGAAAATACTTCGGGTTCGATCACAAGCACTCCCTGAAGGTCTATCGGTTGAATCTTCATGAGTCGCTTTAACCAGCCTCTCCCGGAATCGAAGACTTCAGTGGCGCTACGGCGAGTGTCTTCTCCGCCTGGCATGAAGACATGCATTCCCTGGACTCGCCTTTATTTTTCCTTATTTTCTTATTCCCTGGAGAATATCGCGAATTCGAGCGAAGGAGGGTGCGAATGGAAGATTTTTCGAATTGAGCTCGGATCAGTTCGGGACGTTGCCTATCGGCCCCTCAGTTTGGGCTCGTTGCATTGAAACCCGCCGGGAAACCAGGCCAGCGTCCTGGATCTTATAAATCAGGGCCCGGTAACTTATTTTCAGGGCCTGTGCTGTTTTCCGCCGATTCCACTGGTTCGCTCGCAGGGTTTCGAGGATTACATTCTTTTCCATCTCCCGGATAGCGTCTTTCGAAAGGCTCTTTAGCGTGACCTGGGCCTGGCCGTTCCCTGCCTCTTTGACGACTCTCTTCTCTCGCCGCGTCGGAATTTCCTGGTGGATCACAGCCTCGGGCCCCAGCAAGACGTAACGCGCAACTCCATTGGATAATTCCCGAATGTTACCTGCCCACACAAGATTCTTCAGATACTCCAGCATTTCCGGCGGAAAAGCCTCCGCTTTCATCTCAAACTGTCTCTCAAACTGTTTCCGGAAATATTCGGCGAGCAGCGGAATATCGTCCCGGCGTTCGCGCAACGCCGGCATGCGCAACCGGAAAACATGTATTCGGTAAAACAGGTCATGCCGGAACCGACCGCTCATCGTTTCCGCTTCCAGATCCTTATTGGTGGCGCAAATCAAACGGGCGTCCACTTTTCTCTCGCCCTGGTCGCCGATTCTCGAAAAAGTGCCGTCTTGAAGGAAATGCAGCAATTTGCTCTGAAGATTCAAATCCAGATCGGCGATCTCATCCAGAAACAAAGTTCCACGATGCGCAAGCTCCACCCGGCCGGGCTTCACATTGTTGGCGCCGGTGAAGGCCCCTTTTTCATAGCCGAACAGCTCACTCTCCAGAAGAGTTCCAGGGATTGCCGCGCAATTCACCTTCACGAATTCGCCAGGCCCGTATTCGGAGTTGCCATGGATCCATCGAGCCAGCGCCTCTTTCCCGGTTCCTCCTTCACCGCACAGAAGTATCGGTACGTTGGTACGGCAGATCCGCTTGGAACGTAGATGGACCTCGGTCATCGCAGGCGATTGCCCGAAAAGAACATGGTCCGGCAGCACGGCTCCTGGCCTATCTAGGGTTGTCAATCTGTTGGAATTATCTTCTGGCATTCGGACTCACTTGAGACGTTGCAGCACATCGCGAACCAAACGTCTGTGCCAGCCGAGCCCCTAGGAAACCCCTGGATGTCTAGTAATCCACACAAAATGAGTTGTTTATAGGAATCAGAGGTATATAGGTAATGGTACCTGACTCTCCTCTAGCGGACCTGCCCTCGGCGGAATCAGGAAAATCACATCACTGTAGGAGGAAGGATTCTTCTCTTCTCGGGAAACTACTGGCGCGCCTGTTGCTTGCGCCCGCTAAGTTCCGTCTTGGCCCTAGCGATTCGGGAATACGTACGACTCAAGCATGTCCGCCCGGGCCTTTTCGCTTGAGACCATGACCTTTAAAAGGTCGCTGACCGACAACATTCCCAGATACCTGCCGCCTTCACCGAGAACTAAAAGATGGTAAACACCATGTTGTTCCATCAAGCGCAGGCTTTCTTCGAATGTCACTTCCGGTGTCACGGTCACCAAATCCCGGGTCATGATCTCGGTAACGTTCGACCAGGCAGGACATTTGTTCTCGGCCGCAATTTTGTCGGAAATGTCGCTTTGCGACACCACTCCAATCAATTTTCCGGTCGCGTCCACCACTCCGGCCGACCGCACTTGCTTCTCGCACAAGTATTTCGCCGCGTCGAGAACGCTCTTGGATTCCGGGATGGAAAAAACTTCCTTGCGGGACCCGATTAGATCCGCCACTTTCATTGGACCCTCCGGGGGACAGGATTTCCTCACATGCTAGACTCGCCGATACTTGATTGCAATGGAAAAATAAGCCTTCCTTGGGGTGCATGGCTCTTCCCCGCCACTCCTCTAGGCGCGCGCTAGATCCCCACGCACGATGTCATACCGCTCGATCACAGCCGCTATGCCCATGCGCTGCTCGCCGTCCTCCAGCCGCCGTTCGACGCGAACAACCTTGCCCTGGGCCCGAACGAAAACGTCGGAGCCGTGCGTAATCTCGCCGGGAAGAGTGAGCGTAAGATCCAACGCGCTTCCCGCTTCCAGATCGCGCCCGATCACGAAATACAATCCTTTGGTGGAAATATCCCGAGTCTTCCCTTCCTGGCGCACAACCAACTTCTCGGCCGAGAACCGGATGCTCACTGGCAGGGTCAGGTCGTAACGCCGGGTCAACCGGCGCTCAGTCATTAAGGACATCCTCAACTCCGTCCGAGGCTTTGCAAGCCATCTGCAGTCTAAAATTGCATCCGGTCTACTGAATACAGGAATCCTAAAGGCTTAGTTTCAGATGAAACACATCCGTCCCCAAGGAATCAATCTTTCTAAATCACTTCGTGTCTGTAGTGTCCCGTGGTGTTCCAGGCGACTGCACTTCAGAGCCGAAACCGATGACCGCTGCGCAAGATACCTTGCGCGTTACGAACTCGCAAGTTTTCTTTTTCAGAGCAGTGTCGTTTGCCGGCAACCTCGTACTAGACCCCGCTACCCTTCCTGCTTTGCACCCACGGTCGCCGGTGCATTTTCCTCCACCTTGACTACGGAGCTCCGCCGCGTGCGGGGCGTGTCCAGATTGAACTGCCGCATCTTGTACAGCAGCGCCTTGTAACTGATCCCCAGCATCTTTGCGGCGTCTTTGCGGCACCACCGGGTCTTTTCCAAGGCATCGGCGATCGCTTCCATTTCCGCTTCATCCTTCAAACCGCGCACCAAAGCCTTCAACCCCTGTTCGCGGGCCACTGGGGCTTCCTCACGTGGCGAAGTTCTCTGCCGCGTCGCGGACATTTCGATCAATTCGCGCAGGCTGCCTTCGTCATCTTCCAAAATCACGTACCGCTTCACGAAGTTTTCCAGTTCGCGCAAGTTTCCAGGCCAGGGGTAGTTGAGCGCCGCATCCAGCAGGTGCTTTGACGGCTGCTGCAGCGTTTTCCCGAATTTCTCGCTGTACTTTTCCAGGAAATGCTTGAACAGCAAGGGAATTTCCGAAGTCCTCTCCCGCAACGGCGGCACATTGATGGAAAGCACGTTCAGCCGGTAATACAAATCCTCACGAAACTTTCCCGTCTTCATCGCCTCATGGACATCCACGTTCGTCGCCGCAAGAACGCGCACATCGGTCTCCACCAGGTGCCTGCCACCGAGCCTGGAATACTGGTGGTCTTGCAACACGTGCAGCAGCTTGGCCTGCAGGTGTACCGACATTTCAGCAATTTCGTCCAGGAAAATTGTCCCCTTGTTGGCCAGTTCAAATTTTCCCGGCTTTGCCCGCACAGCACCTGTGAAAGCCCCCTGCTCAAATCCGAACAGTTCCGATTCCAGCAATTCGCCCGGCAGCGCCGCGCAGTTAACCTTAATGAACGCCTGATTCCTTCTTTTCGACCGGAGATGGATCATCCGCGCCACAACTTCCTTGCCGACGCCGCTCTCTCCGCACACAAAAACCGGCACGTCCACGGGCGCTATCTGCAGAATCTGTTGCCGGATGCGCACCATCTGCGGACTGGCCGCCAGAAAACTCAAATCCTCCGTCACTTGGTCGCAGTAGTCGCGCAGCGCCTTATTCTCCTGCGTTAACTGTTTCTTTTGGCGCGACTTCAACATCGCCGCTTCCAGTTCCGTCTTCTCAAACGGTTTCGTCAGGTAGTCATGTGCGCCAAGCCGGATCGCTTCGACCACCGTACCCACTTCATTCGAGCACGACAGCATGATTACGTTGAGGCTCCGGTCCAGTTGCATGAGTTCCTGCAGCGTCTCGAGTCCGCCCATCTCCGGCATCAGCACATCCAAAATGATGAAGTCCGGCCGCTCGCCATTACTGACGCGTCGGATTGCGTCCTTCCCATTGCTTACCGTCTCGACGTCGAAGCCTTCGACTTCCAGAAGTGTCTGAAGGTACTTGCGGATGCTGGGCTCATCGTCCACGACCAGAATTTTCTCTTTGACCTGCATGTCTCTTCCCCTCTTTCCCGGTCCAACTCAATTCTCAGGTTTGATCCATCGGCAACAAAAACGCGAATGTGCTTCCTCGTTGTGATTCGCTCTCTACCCAAATCTTTCCCCGGTGCGCCTGAATCAACCGCTTCGCAATCGCCAGGCCCAGGCCCATCCCGGACGTATTCCGGTCCACACGCACGAAGTCTTCAAATATCTCCTGGTGATGTTCCGGCGCAATGCCAGCCCCTGAATCCGTCACGCTGACTTCCACGCTGTTCGGCCGCGGCAGCCTGAACCGTCGGCGTTCTTCCACCGGCGCGACCTCGGCGACGCGCCGCTCCCAAAAATGGGGCCTGGCCCGCAGGGTCACCGTGCCGCCATTCGGTGTGTGTTTCAACGCATTGTCCAGCAGGTTTGCCGCGGCTTGCTGCACCTTCTGGTAGTCAAACTTGAATGTCGGAACCGATGGATCGATTTGGCTTTCCAGTTTCACGCCCTTTCTCTGAAACGCTTCGGACCAACGTCCCGTCATCTCGACAAGGCAATCCCGCAAATCGTTTTCCCGCAACTGCAGCACCAATTTTCCGCTTTCCAATGCCGAGTAATTCAAGAACATCGAAACCAGCCGCACCAGCCGTTCGCAGCTTTCCTTCGACTCCTCCAGGATGTCCTTCTGTTTGTCCGTCAACTTTCCAAGGGAATTCGTGAGAAGCAAATCGTAGTAGCCCTTGATTACCGCCAGCGGGGTCTTCAATTCATGCGCGGCCGATGCCAGAAAGACGGTTTTCTGGCGGTTCACTTCCTGCAGCTTCAGGTACGCGGCCAGCAGGTTCCGGTAAGTAATCTCGCGTTCCTGCAACAACTCCTGAACCGTCGGCTGTGGTGCGCCGTTTCCGTCAACGGGTTCCGGCTCGTTTGCAAATTGAATTGCCACCCAATCCGATTCTGGAATCCATCGCACACGTGCGTGAAAACTTTTCAAGCCGTTTCTGCCAGCAAGTTCAATTTCGTGTTCGCCGCTCTCGATTCTCTTCGAGATTTCTCTCGGCGCCACGTTCAACAGCTCTTCAAAGATGTTCAGGGAAAGCAGATCAGACTTGCCGTGGTCCTCCAGGCATTTTTTCGCGCGCGCATTCACCATCAGTACGCGCCCATCGCGGCTCGCCACCACGACGCCTTTTTCTACTGTATCCAGTAAAGCCCGGACGTGTTCCGCGGGAAAATTAGTTCCACCTGGCACAAATTTGCCCGTGGATGCTGTAATACCGCTTCCCATATAGACCGGCTGGCTCCTGTCCCGAGTGGTAAAAATTTTCCCGTGGTGGTGGAACTCATCCTTTCAAACGGTCCCCGGACTGTCAATGGTAAAAGCGTTCCATTTGCACAATTTGGGAAAAGGCCTACTCAATCAGGACCTTAACTTATCCTCTCCCTTTCCCAAGACTCCTGGACTTCCTCTATCTCTATCTAAAGAAGCGTGTTAAATTGCGTTTCAGAGTCAAAATACTGGCAAACAACCTGCAAGGGATGTACTAGTTCCCGAGTACTACTATTCGGACCCTATGGACCTGCGTATTGATCAATTGAAGGAGGGAGTTCGCGTGGATTCGCAACGGGCACGCCGTTCGCCTCGAATCCGCTTGCAAGTCCCTGTTTTCCTCCGGGCCTCCGATGCTTCTGGGACCGAGTTCATTGAGCTCACTCGAACCCTCAATATCAGCGCCACTGGCGCCTGCATTACCTCGACCCACATGCTACGGCCTGATCAAGCGGTTTTGCTGACCATTCCCGCGCCCTCTCACTCCTCGTCAAGTCTCATCCCGAGCGAGACTCCTCCCATTCACGCCAAAGTTCGCCGCCAGGAAACTTTGGGTGACCAGCGCCTTTTTGGCTTGGAATTTCTTCGCCCTCTCGACTAGTCCCGGTTCTTGGTACTAGTTCAGATCTGCATGAAGTTCCCTTCGGCCGGGCCTCCTGTCTTCAGAAGAAGAGAGGCGATTAGGGCTAATTCACTCTTTCTGTCGCTCCGATAGGTATGGCAACTGATTTGCTACCTAATCATGCGGTTCTCGGACTGTGCTTTCCCCCAACCCCGCGGGGACAGGCAGATTGTGGGAAAAACCCGGTTATGCCCAGCCCCGGTGCCCCAGTGGCCCCGCGTATGCCTTTGGAAGATGCCTATCTTGAGCTCTTGGCCGACACGCTCGAGGGCCTTGAGCATTCTGCCCGCGGTCAATTTCTCCAACGCTACTTTCACAACACAACTCATCTGGAGTTGCGCGAGAGCCAGTCTCTCGAACTCTGGGATGCGGTGCTGACGCGCCGCCGCGAACTCACCGACACACTTGGCCGGCCGGTCTCTCTGAAGACGGTTCTCATGGACGTTCTTTCCTCTTCCGGCCTCGTGCGCGTGCCTGTAATTCTGGAATACGAGGAACTGAAAAAAATTCAATTGAACGCGGTGACGGACCCGCTCACGGGTTTGTATAACCGCAGGCTCTTTGCGGAATCGTTTGAAAAGGAACTGAACCGCGCGCGTCGCTATGGTCTTCCGTTGGGCATCGTCATCCTCGATCTTCATCGTTTCAAGGAAGTCAACGACAAGTATGGCCACCCGCGCGGTGACGAAGTTCTTCGCGCCGCCGCAACCACTCTGCAGAAAGCGCTTCGCACCTCCGACTCCGCTTTCCGCATCGGCGGCGACGAATTTGCCCTTCTTCTTCCACAAACGGATGCTGCGCAGGCGATCGCGCTAGGCCGTCGTATTGAAGCCGTATTCTCGGAAACTCTCCGTCCGCTTCAGCTGGCCTTCACCGTAACCATGGACCACGGCGTCGCCACTTTTCCCCAGGATGGCGATCAATCCGATCAATTGATTCGCGTCGCCGACGAGCGGCTCTATCGTTTCAAGCATGCCAATCACGTGCGTACGGCCGCGGATTCCTCGCGCACCCCTGCTCCACCGCCGGCGATCCAGCCCGCGGCTCAATCGCCGATCTCTATCTCAGCCGGTCGCACCGCCGAAAAGGTCTCAGCCGATTTTGTGGCTGCGTCGTCAGCCGCGGCAGGAGCTCTGGCAGAGCAAGCTCCCGCACCCGTTGCCGATTCTTCCTTCGCGATTCAGCGCAAAGCCGAGCGCGTATCCATGGTCGGAACCAATGCCTACGCCATCATCGGCGACCAGGGCAGCCGTCGCGCCCGAGTTCTCGATCTCGGTTTCGGTGGCGTTGCCCTCGAGTTTGAGCAACCGGAAGAACTCCCAGAGAGCATCCTGGCAATTCTTCATGTCCCGATTCTTCCGCCGGTCCGCGTCTACCTGAGGCCTGTCTGGTCCCGCCGCACCGCGGAAGGATCCTTCCGCTTCGGCTGCCATTTCGTTTCCTGATCACTCCGCGGCCAACCGATTGGTCCAGCCGATCTAACTCACGCCTTCACCGCGATCCCATCTCTCCCGGGCGAAGGTCTAACTTCGTCGTCTGCTTTTCCCACACTTCGAATTCCTCCTGCATTCATTTCACCTGTTCTCTAGTACAGGTCTCTTCTATGTAAGCCCTGTCCTACAACTGTACTTTGTACAGGTTGCGGCTACCGTTCTTGAGCCGGTAACTTGAAATTTCCGAATCTGAGGGGGTTCGTAGCGGGGTGTTCTCGCGATTTTCCAACTACCGGTCGACGGGAAGCATCGCTGTAGCTGCTTCCTTGCTGGTGATTGCTCTGGCCGTTGCCGGTTGCGCAAGTGTTACGCCCCGTTCAGCGCCCAGCCAACCTGCTATTTCGCTCTCGGCCACAAGCTTCAACTTCAACACGGTCGTGATCGGACAGTCCTCCACGCAGACTCTCCATATCACCAATACCGGTTCCGCTCCGCTCACCATCAATTCCCTAACTCTCAATAGCTCGCAGTTTTCGTTCACTGGGCCTGCCTTTCCCCGAACAATCCTCCCTGCTCAGGCAGTGGGCTACACTATCTCTTTCGCACCGACCACCGCCGGAAGTGCCTCCGCTTCCGTTCAGATCACCAGCAACGCTTCGAACTCTCCGGCCTCCGTGTCGCTCGCCGGTGTTGCGGAAAAAGCGTTTGCCGCCGTACAGGTGACGCCGTCGTCGATCAGTTTCGGCAACCTCAAACTGCAGTCCACGGCGACGCAAAACGTAACTGTCAAGAACACGGGTGACATCAACATCACCATCAGCGGCATCACCGTGGCGGGCGCCGGTTTTGGATACTCCAGTCTTTCGCCGGGTTTCTTGCTTGCCCCCAACCAAAGCGTCACGTTTCAGATTTGGTTTCGCCCACAGGCCGGCGGCTCGGCGTCCGGTAATATCACCATCCTCAGCTCAAATCTCGCAACTCCTGCCAGCATTTCTGTATCTGGTGACGGTGTGACCACCTCCACTCCGGCCCCGCCGTCTCCCATGCCTCACAGTGTTGTGTTGTCTTGGGGTGCGAGCTCGAGTTCCGTGGCCGGTTATCGTGTTTACCGGGATGACGGCTCCGGCTTGTCGCCCCTCACCTCCGTGATTCCGGACCTTACTTACACGGATACAACTGTCGTTTCCGGGAGCACCTACCGCTACGCCGTCACCTCAGTCGACGCTCTCGGCGACGAAAGCCCCTTCTCCAACGAAGCCACGGCAGTGATCCCGACTCCCTGATTCAATCACCCACTTGAGGGGCTGATTTTGAGAATTTACCCTCTTTCCGTATAATCAGAGATTGCCTGTGACCTAGCGACGCGGCTGTAGCTCCCTCGAAGGGAAGTCGTGCAGACCGGCCACACTAGATTGGAGATCCATGAAACCCGGTATTCATCCTGACTACCATCCCGTTACCGTTCATTGCGCTTGCGGGAACACCTTCCAGACTCGTTCGACGATCAAAGGCGATATGCTCCGCGTCGAAATCTGTTCGAGCTGCCACCCCTTCTTTACGGGCAAGCAGAAGCTTGTGGACACCGCGGGCCGCGTTGAGCGCTTCCAGAAGAAATACGCCAACGTTCCTGCCGCTGCCGGCAAAAAGTAGTCTTTCAACTGAAATTCAATTCCCTGGTTGCGGACCGGCCTCAAGCCGGTCCGCTTTTTCTTTCTATCCTTTTGTCCGCTTCCATCTCTCCGTGTAGAATCAACTTCCAACGTGGCTACGCAATCTCGCATGTTCGAGGGCGCACCGGACGCCGGTTTGGTGGAAACGGGCGCGCCCCGCGTCACGCTCCGCAACGCCTTCCTGCACCCTTTCGATTCCGCCATCGCCGCTGCGCGCACCTGCTATTCCTCGCATCTCATCACCCACGACGAAATCACCGACAAGCAGCGCCTCAATATCGGCGCCGCCACCTTCTACAGCGGCCACCACACCGTCTACCAGCACGCCCATTTCGAATTCGGGCTGGAAAATGTCAGCCGCCAGTTCGTTTGGTCGTTTCTTCACGCGCATCCTTTCTACAATTCCGAGCAGCAAAGCCAGCGGTACGTCCGTCTCGATCGCGCCCAGGCCTACGTCCCTCCGATCGATCTGTACTTCAATTCGCAAGCCCGAGAAATTTACGAAAACGCTATCGCCACCGCCTGGGCCCGCTATCGCGAACTCTCCGCCCTGCTGACTCCCGACGCGCGCAACATTCTCAGCGACATCTGGCACATCAGCCCGATGTCTCATCCAAAGCGCATTCAGAAAATTGAGCGCTCCGCCGAAAAACGCTCCATCGAAATCGCGCGATACGTTCTACCGGTCGCGGCCTTCACCACCATGGTCCATACCGTCTCGGGCATCGTCCTTCATCGCCTCTGGCGCATGTGTTCCGCCTCCGATACACCCAGTGAAGCCCGCGCCGTCATTGGCGACATGGTCGCGCAGGTGCGCCAACTCGATCCCCAGTTTTTCGATCGTTTTGGCCTCTCCCCTCTTGAAGAGCTGCCTGAATGGAAGGATGCAGCGCCCACAAAACCCAAGGCCGACGCCTTCGCCGCTGAATTCGATCTAAAGCTAAGTGGCAGGACCTCTCGCCTCGTTGATTATTCTCCGAACGCGCCTCGTGTCATGGCCGAATCCTACCGTGCTGTCGTCGGACTTCCGGAATCCGCCTGCAGCGACGCCGAAGCCATCGACCGCCTGCTCAATCCCGCACGCAATCTCTATCGCCTCGAAACTCTGAACATCGGTGTCCACGCGCCCATGATGCGCGCCCTGCAGCACGCCAATTACACCTTCGTCAAAAAAATCAGTCACACCGCCGACAGCCAGGACCAGCGCCACCGCATGGTTCCCGGCTCGCGCCCATTGCTCACCCTTGCCGACACCCGCGAACCCGACTGCATCACTCCCAAGCTTCTTGAGGAAAATCCCCGCGCCCGGGAAGTCTACGAACGCGCGATGCACGAAGCCTGGTCCGCAAAAAACCAACTCCTCGACCGCGGTGTGCCCCCCGAAATAGCCCTCTACCTTCTCCCCAATTCCAAATCCATTCGCCTCGTCGAAACCGGTTCGCTCCTCCATCTCCTCCACAAGTGGACCATGCGCACCTGCTTCAACGCCCAGGAAGAAATCTACGCGGCCTCCATGGACGAAATCGCCCAGCTTCGCGAAGTCCACCCGCAACTCTCCCGCTACATCGGCCCGCCCTGCCACCTTCGCGCCGGAATCACCACGCCCATCTGCACCGAAGGCTCCCACTTCTGCGGTGTAAAAGTCTGGCTCGACTTCCCCAGCACCCCCCGCCGTATCTGAAACCTATTGACGGCAACATAATGTCTAACTATTAATTAAGAGGTCAACCATGACCCCCACCCGGCTCCGCCTAAACGCTCTAGCTTTTGCTTCGATTCTGATTTTGGTGCCTTCTTCCAACGCCTTTGACACACCTCTTTCCGATACCGCCGTGCGAGAAGCCTACTTCCTCGGCCAGCGCCACGACCTCCGTTGTCTCAGAACTTATACTAAAGTGCTGCCGGCGCCTCAGCGTGGGCCTCATATCGCGATGGTCACATTTCTCACTCCTTTTGCGCAGGTAGTCCAACAGACCAGCGCGCGAATTGGAAACTACAGCGCGCAGCAAGCACAAATCGATCACCGCGGCGTAACCGAGTCCGTGAAACTGGTAATCCTTGTAAATCTGACCCCATCCTACAGTGCGGTGATTTTGCCCGGTGATCCCTCGAATCCGGATAACAAGCCCGTCCTTCGGTCTCACGACTTCTGGAAGGACCTCCATGTAACGATCTTGGACGGTGATACAGCTCGCAAACCCTCGGAGTTCCTGGGTCATTCCAATTCCAGTTGTGGCAGGCGGGGCCCCTGCGCGCTGACCGGCGCAACGCTCGAACTTACTTTTCCGGCTGAATCTTTTGTTTCGGACAGAGCCGTCATCTGGATTACACCCCCGGAACTTGATCCAGTAGTCGTCGAATTCGACCTCACATCGCTCCGCTAATGGCTTCCAATCTTTCCTTACGCAAAAGTCGGTCACTCTTCAATCATGTCGCCGTTATCACATGCCACTTCACGGACGAGTCCGATTGAAACCACAGCAGACGCTCTTCACGTCTAACGATTGGAGGTGTGCCATGACCCTTGCCCGGCTCCGTTGGCCATCTTGTGTCCTCGCCGTTGTCCTCGCTTGGCCATTGCCTTCTTCCGCCTTCGATACGCCCCTTTCGGACACGGCCGTGCGCGAGGCTTATTTCCTCGGCCAACGTCGCGATGAAGTCTTCGCCACATTCCTGCAAAAATACGTCGCTGCTCTGCCAAGGCCCAAAAACGGTCCGCACATCGCATCGGTTTCTTTTTTCACCCCGTACGCGCTGACTGCGATCTATTCCAGCCAGCAAGTCAACATCTACAGCGCCCAACAAGCGCAACTCGATCATCAAAAGCAGCCTGAATTCGTTCGCGTCGTGATCGAAATCTGGTTCACTGATTCGTTTGGCGAATACATTGTCCATCCGATCGACTCTCGTTCTGGCTCTCCGAAGGGCTTCGAGCGCCGCTCCTACGATTTTTGGCGCCAGTTTCGAGTACACATATTTCAGAATGATCGGTTCATGGTTCCGATGAATGCGCATGGAGAGCCAAACGTTTGGTGTGGCGACGATGGCTGCGACCTGACTGGCGCCACGCTTACTTTCGAATATCCCGCGGACGCCTTCACGGAAAATACTGCCACCGTCGAGATTGACCCGCCCGAGGGCGACCCGGTGGTCGTGGACTTTGATCTCACGGCCTTCCGCTAATTCTTGTCCCCGAATCCGTGCTTCTGCCTGCATATCGGGCAGTACGTCGGCGCCTCAGAATTATCCACGTGATGCCTCACCGGCGGCACGGTCCGCAAAAAGGCGAAGATTGCCTTTAAGTCCTCATCCGTCATATTCCGGAAATAACGATACGGCATGAACGTATTCAGCTCGCGGACCCCGCCGGAAGCGTGCCCCGTTCGGATCGTCTTCAGGAACATCGCCTCGTCGTAATGCGAAATGCCAGACGGATCCGCGGTGATATTGGGTGTCACCACGTCGCCCCACGCACCTGCCATACGTTGTCCGCCCCCGAACATCATCTCTATTCGGGCGTTCCCTTTTTCGTCGCTGGGCGTGTGGCAATCGTTGCACTGGGCAAGGCGCACCAGATACCAGCCATGCATTACTTGCTCGCTCGCGTCCGCTGGCAGCTTCGGCTCCATCTCCGGATGCAGATTTACCTTGATCTCAAACGGAACGTTCCTCTTTGGCAGCGGATTTCGAACCGCGGGCAGTGAACGGATGTATACAATCACCGACGCTACATCCTCGTCCGTCATACTCCGGAAAAACGCGTATGGCATGTAGTCCGACAATTCCCTGCCGTCATGGCCGATCCCATGCCGGATCGCCCGCTCAAACTGCGCATCGCTCCACGTGCCTGCGCCGGTCTCCTTGTCCGGAGTGATATTCGGACAGACTAGCCCGTCGGGGGAGAAGGCTCCGTCGTACAGCTCACCCTTCAGCACTTGGCCCACACCCTTTCGTCCCGGCAGAGGCAGGCTACTCCCATGCGCATAGTCTTGCTCGCCGTGGCACATGAAACAGTGCGCGACGCCCTCCACCAGATAACGTCCGCGTTCCAAACGCCCGGGGGAAACGCTCGCGCGGAATGCCCTCCCATCCCCAGCGAAACTTTCGGCTGTAGGCTTAAACTGGGCGAAAGAGAGTTGTGATAGTGAGAACAGAAGAAAAATCGGGACTAAGACCCGGACAAACAACCAGGGAGGAACTGAGCCCACGGCATCCACCTCCGTTTTTGCCTGAACGGCGCGTTCCCGAGGAATTGCCGCGAGTATACAACTAAATGTGTTGGAATTTTCGCTACTCGGCGGGAATTTCCCCTACTAGCTTCTCCAATGCAACGTTACCGGCCCATCCATCGGATGTTCCATTGGCAAACCACTCCGTCTCGACTCAATCAGATTCTGCTTCAACGCGAAATACCATTTCGCGGGGCGGTCAGCGTCATCAATCAACATCAATCGCGGATTGTGCTTCAATCCTTCTGACTGCCGAATCATCGTTTCCTGGTCCTGCCGCAAAAATATCTTCGCAAAAATGCGGAAGATCGAAACTGGAAACGGCAGATTCCACGCCGCGACAAAATCGATGCGGCACAAATCCCTTCGCACCGGCGTCACCGTCGCCCGGCTCGAAAACCACAGCTTCCCGCTCCGGTCAATCTCTGTCCGGATGTTCGGCAGTACGAAATCAATCGTCGTCGTTACCGTCTCACCAGTCATCTTCGCGAGCAGCTTATACGGCGCGCTGTTGGCGCTCGGCTGGTGCGGGCTCATCCGGAACCCATTCGGTATCGGCTCAAACTGTTTCGCCTTCTCGTGAATGCTAGTTTTGCTCCGCCAAAACCACGACTGATGCACAAACGGCCCGTGCGCCGGGTCCATCAATCCGATAATCCCATGATCGATGTGTGATGGCAGTTCGCACTCCAGCCGCGTGATTCTGAATTTCGCGCTGAACTTCTCCAGCTCCGGCGCGCTCGGCAACTTTTCCGGCAGCCGTGTCCCCGGCGCGCTCATGTACACCCAAACGTATCCATCCCGCTCTTCGCACGGGTAATGCGCCGCATTGATCCGCTCCACCTTCAGCTTGTCGTGACTCGTCAGCGAGGGAATCTCCACGCACCGCCCGCTGCACGCGTCAAACTCCCATCCGTGATAGCTGCACTGCACGTTTTTCCCGTCAAAATGCCCATACGAAAGCGGAATCCCCCGGTGAGGACAGGTGTCCCGCATCGCGAACGCTTTTCCCTCGCTCGTGCGTCCGAGCACCAGCGGCACTTCCAACAACATCGCCTTCGCCAGGTTTTTTCCGTAAATTTCCTCGCTCCGCATCGCCGGATACCAGAAGTCCCACAAAAATCCCGCATCCGTCTTCGGCGCGTTCTCCGCCAACCCCTCCACCGAATTCTCCAACGCCGCCCGAACCGCTTCGCTCATTCCCGCCACCTTCAATATTTCCAGCTAACTCCAAATCGCATCGTAGTACACCCGCCCACCCCGGGCAATCCGGATGTATCGGCCGCCCTCCGAGGCGGGTGTCACCCTAACTCCAATCGACACACTTACGCCCAGGTCCTCAAAACCTCACGCTTCCCTCCTGCATCCAATCGCCAGGCAGTTTTGCTATACTATTGGCAGAACATGTACCCCTTCTTCCATTAGCTGTCCTTCGTTTCGCGCCCGCTAGGGCGCCGCTCCCCGTTTCACAAGTCACTATTCGCCAGTCACCCCTCTCCGGTGACAGAAATCTCATGGAGAGAAGGAATCCCAATGGCCGCTCTCACGCTTTCCGAAAAACTCGATCAGCTCGACGCCCGCTACCAGGAAATGACCCAGGAGCTTTCGACTCCCGAGGTCGTCACCGATTCCGGGCGCTTCCAGAAACTCGCCAAGCAGCACTCCGATCTTGAAACCATCGTCAACAAGCATCGCGAGTTCAAACAGATCGAAAAGGACCTCGCCGCCACCCGTCAGATGGTCGTTGAATCCGAAGACGCGGAGATGCGCCACATGGCCCAGGAAGAGGAAAAACTCCTCACTATCCGGAAAGAACAAACCGAGCGCGAGTTAAAACTTCTCCTCCTCCCCCACGACCCCATCGACGACAAAAACATCATCCTCGAAATCCGCGCCGGCACCGGCGGCGATGAAGCCGGCATTTTCGCCGGCGATCTCTTCCGCATGTACTCGCGCTACGCCGAATCTCAAGGGTGGAAAGTCGAAGTGATGGAAAGCTCGCCGGCACAGATGGGTGGCGTGAAAGAAATTGTCGCGGCCATCCAGGGCAAGAAGGTTTACTCCAAACTGAAATACGAGAGCGGTGTCCATCGCGTACAGCGGGTGCCAGCCACGGAAACCCAGGGCCGCATCCACACTTCAGCTGCTACCGTCGCCGTCCTTCCCGAAGCCGATGAAATTGACATCAAAATTGAAGCCAAGGATCTGCGCATCGACACCTTCTGCTCTTCCGGCCCCGGCGGTCAGTCCGTCAACACCACTTATTCCGCCGTGCGCATCACTCACTTGCCCACGGGCCTGGTTGTTTCTCAGCAGGACGAAAAATCCCAGATCAAGAATCGCGCCAAGGCCATGCGCGTCCTTCGTTCCCGCCTCTATGAAATGGAACTCGAAAAACAACAAGCCGCCATCGGCGCCGAACGCCGAGGCCAAATCAAAACCGGCGACCGCTCCGAAAAAATTCGCACCTACAACTATCCGCAGAACCGCGTCACCGACCACCGCATCGGCCTGACCATCCACCAGCTGACCGAAGTAATGGACGGCAAGCTCGCCCCCCTAGTCGATGGCCTCGTCGAACACTACGAAGCCGCCCGCCTTAAGCAGGAACTAGCCGAGGCATGAGTAGCCACTACGATGCGCCATCAGAAAGCCAACTCCCTCGATGTCCGGACTGCCTTGAAACAAGGCATCCATCTCCTCCGCCAAGCCCACGTCCCCTGCGACACCCTGGCCGCCGAACTCCTCCTCCTCCACGTAACCCACCGCGACCGCACCTGGCTCTATGCCCATCCTGAAGAACTCCTCGACACACAATCAATCGAATCGTATTTTTCTTTACTCCGCCGCCGCGCCGACGGCGAACCAACGCAACACCTCACGGGCAAACAGGAATTCTGGGGACTCGAATTCGAAGTCTCTCCCGACGTCCTAATCCCCCGGCCCGAAACCGAACACCTCATCGAAGTCTCCCTCGATCGCCTGGCTGTCCGCGAACTCCGCTCCGGCCGTGATCCCAAACTCACCGGCGAAGACCTCACTATAGTCGACATCGGCACCGGCTCCGGCTGCATCGCCCTCGCCCTGGCCAAAGAACTCCCCGCCGCCAAAATCTACGCCACCGACATCTCCCCCGCCGCCCTAGCCATAGCCCAACGCAACGCCACCCGCCTCGGCTTCTCCAATCGCATCACGTTCCTCGACTCCAATTTGTTGGACTCTTCCTCGCCACTCGCCACTCGCCACTCGCCACTTCTCTTCGATCTCGTGATCAGCAATCCTCCCTACATCGGCCGAAAAGAAACCAGCACCCTCCCAACCGAAGTCCGCGATCACGAACCCGCTTCCGCACTCTATGGCGGCGAAGAAGGCTACGAACTCTACGGCCAACTCATCCCCGAAGCCGCGCGCCACCTCAAGCCCGGCGGCCTCCTCGTTCTCGAACTCGGCCACGACTCCCTTCCCGCCGTCCGCCCCCTCCTTGAAACTCCACAATGGACCAATCTCCACGTAACCAACGACCTCGCCGGCATCGCCCGCGTCCTCTCCGCCGAACGTACCTCTTTGTAGCGGACGCCTTCCGAGGCGGGCACTTTTTCTCTTTGTTCTTCAACGCAGCGCTGGCTTTCAAGCCAGCCTCTTGGGGGTTCCTTGGGGCACTCCATTCCTGGATGTGCTCTTCGGTTTTTCTAATAAAGCCGTGGCGCTATCCACCGAATTTCGCTGCCACTCCGAATAATCATCTTCTCCGTCAATCCCTAATTCGCTTTCGTCCCCCGCGCCATCTCCCGAATCCGGTTCAAATACCCCACATAAACCGGAATCGGAATATCCGGCGAATCACCGTCATTCAGAAAATGCTCCAGCCTGATTTCCATCGGTATCCCCGCAATCACTTCGCGAAATCTCGGCATCTCCAGAAACTTCGCTTTCCATATCTCCAGCATCTCCGAGCGAAACTCTTCGCTGATAAATCCCATCTTCCGGTCGCCAAGATAAATCCCGTCAAAATGATGCTCTGCCAAAACCTTTCGAACGGGATCGTCCGCAAGCGAAAACATATAAACCAGGTGCAATAAATCCGCTAGGTCCCCCCACAACACCTTCTCCTCAAATGCACTGAATCGGAATGCGCTCTCGTGGCGCTGCTGCACCACGCGCGCATGATCGCCCGGTCTCAGCCCATGCCTCCCAAGCTCTTCGGAAAACCATTTCAACCGCTCGGCCTTCAGGTTGTATCGCAGAAACTCCACAGCATAAGCATTCGGCAAATAAATCTTTGGATCGCCATCCAATCGCTTCAACCAAGCACCCCACTCCCTGCCCAGCAGCAGGGCAATCAACCCCTTCAAATCCCCCACCGTTAGATCCGGGTGATACTTCACTGCCTGCCAAAAATGTTCGGTCGAATCATAAACAGCTCCGTGCAGCCGTATCCCCTCCTCAATCGGATACCAGTTCGAGAGCACTCGCCCCGCAATCACCGGCGAAGCGCTCCAGCAGTTCAGCGACTTCTTCCACTTTTCCTGCACCGTCAAAAATCCCTCTGCATACCCAGGCGGCAAAGGCTCCTTCACCCGGGTAATCGCATCACGCAACTCCTCGCCACTGTGTGTCACGAGCGCTTGCAGCGGCCGCTCATCCGCCATTGAAACGACCCGGCTCTCAATTCCTTCCCGCAGCAGCTGTCGAGCAAGATTCTGCCTTTCTTCCTCGGTGATCCTTCCTTTCCACCGCTCCGTCTGCGATTCGGTGTAAGCAAACACTTCTGCCAGCGACTTGAACTCAATGAACCCGTGAATCGCAAACGTCACTGGCCGCCCGTCCTTCACAATCACGGTAGAAGGCGTAACCACCGCCTGCAACGAAAGCTCCTGCGCCTGCAGGCTCATTTCCCTGATCCCCGCAAGCAACATCAGGGTCAGCCCGGCCACCACGTGAAGTCCAACACTCATATTCCCCAAGCAATTTCTCATCTCTCTCCTTCGCATTTCCGCACCATCATTTCACTTGCTTCCCTCAACTCAAAACAAAATTCCCTGAGCTGCGAGGCCGATTTAAATATCCCCACATCGAATGATGAAAGTCACAAGTTGGATAAACAGGCAGCGCTCAATAGGTCAGGAGTATAAAGATTAGGGGAGGGACTAGTTTGGCTCGATGATGCCCAGACCTTTTATCTGGGCGAAGTGCCGCTTGTTGAAAGTTGCCACTTGACTCTGATTGCCTCCCCGACTCCATAGTCGTACGCTTATCCCATGCCGGATCTGGCGCGCTTCCGAGCCAAACATGATGCCCCCGACGCATCGGAAATTCCGTCGCAGTCCTCCATCCTCCATGTGGACATGGACGCCTTCTTCGTCTCCGTCGAACTCCTCGAACGCCCCGATCTCCGTGGCAAGCCCGTTGTCGTCGGCGGTCGCCCCGACCAGCGCGGCGTCGTCTCCGCCGCCAGTTACGAAGCCCGCAAATTCGGCATCCACTCCGCCATGCCTCTGCGCACCGCGGGCCGCCTCTGTCCTCACGCCGTCTTCCTCGACGGCCACCACGAAAAATATTCCGAATGGAGCGATCGCATCGCCTCCATCCTCGCAAAATTCTCTCCGATCGTCGAAATGGTTTCCGTCGACGAAGCCTATCTCGACCTCTCCGGCACCGAGCGCCTCCACGGCCCACCGCTTGCCACCGCCGACAAACTTCTTCGCACCATCACGCGGCAAACCGGCCTTCCCTGCTCCGGCGGGCTCGCCACCACTCGCCTCACCGCCAAGGTTGCCTCGGATCAGGGCAAGCCCCGCGGCCTTGTCTGGGTCGCCCCTAGCATGGAAGCCCGTTTCCTTGCCCCGCTTCCCATCCGCAAAATTCCGGGCATCGGTGAAGTCACCGAGCGCGCCCTCCGCGCCCTCGGCATCGAAACTGTGGAGCAGTTAGCCTCTCACTCTCAAGAAAAGCTGGAAAAAATCTTCGGCCAGTGGGGAACAGCCCTCTATCGCAAAGCACGCGGCGGCGACGCCTACGAATTCCTGATCGACGCCGAGCCCAAATCCATCTCCCACAATCACACCTTCGGCGAAGACACTTCCGATGTCGCCGAAATGGAGACCATGCTCAGCCACCTCTCACAAAAAGCCTGCAAGCGCCTCCGCGAAGCAGGCCTCTCCACGCGCACTCTCACACTCACCATCCGTTATGCCGGTTTCGAAACCTACAGCCGCTCCAAAACTCTGACGGAACCCGCGCAGCTCGACAGCGACATCTTCGCCGTATTCCTCAGTCTCTTCCGCCAGCATCGCGACGCCAAGCGTGAAGTCCGCCTTCTCGGCGTCGCGCTCTCTGCGCTCTCCCACGGCGCACAACAACTCGACCTTCTTGAATCCGACCGTCGTGAAAAACTCGAAAAGCTAACCAAAGCCGCCGATCGTCTCCGCGACAAATTCGGTTTCACCTCCGTCCAGTTCGGCGGCTCGCTCCGCCGCGATGAGTAGGAGACTCTTTCGCGCTTAAACGCATCTATACTTCCTGGTTCAATCCATCTTCGTGAGGCTCGTTTTGAAGATTCTCCTGCTGGCCGTTGTCATCGCTTTTTCACTCCTTCGATCCACCACAATCTTTGCCCAAACTCCATCCACTGACGCAGGTCTGCTCGCCGACCCCGTCTACGTCAAAAACTGCGCAAAATGCCACGGGAAAACGGCCGAGGGCCGCCATTTTGCCGGGCCGTCGCTTATTTCCGACAAAACCGCGGCCGCCTCCACGGAAGACCTTCGCAATGTCATCGCAAACGGCAAAGGCCACATGCCCAAGTTCGCCGGCAAACTGACAGCGGAAGAAATTGACACGCTGGTCCGGCAAATCCAGGCGCTGCACAAAAAATAATCTCTCCTGCGCGTGCTTCTAGCGACAGCAGTGGGCCTGACAGCGCGCTCGCCGCCTGTTCGAGTCCAGAATTTCTGCCCCAGGAAGTTCCAGAGGCCGGACTAGCTTCCTCCAACTGTGAACTCGGATAACTCGCAGTGCTTTCGAAACCCTCTTTCGCCTATACTTTTTCCATGGCCTCTTCCGCCCCTCAGACTCCCGACGCTTCCGAATCGCGACCAACGCCATTTACCCGGCTCGGCAACTTCTGGCAGCGCGTCAGCGAAGGCCGCCGCATCGACGACCTCTGGTCGCAATTCGCCGCCGACGCCCGCTCCAGCTACGGCTTCTACGGCAAAGACGTCGACTGGGACGAAATCAACCAGCTCCCTCGCTGGAAGCGCCCCTATCCCGTTGTCAAGCAACTCTTCTGGGCCATGATCAACAAGCTCACCCCGGCCCGCCGCGTCCTGCTCCTCGTTGCTTTGGCATTGCTTTTTCTTTCCGGAATCCAATTCCAGTTCGGTTCCAACAACACCGTAGAAATCAAAGCCGAATTTCTCTCCGCTCTTCTCTTCCTCCTCCTTCTCTCTCTCGAGCTCGCCGACAAGATCACCATGAAGCGGGACCTCGAAATCGCCCGCGAAATCCAGGCTTGGCTCGTCCCCTCCACTCCGCCCGCAATTCCCAACGCCGAAGTCGCCTTTTACACCCGCGCGCAGAATTCCGTCGCCGGCGATTATTACGACGCCTTCTATCC
>Ga0210405_10001165_pt1 | contig 31457 bp, 32 predicted proteins | sample IncBWH11MmetaG_FD_155492 | JGI IMG/M metagenome (GOLD analysis project Ga0210405, IMG submission 155492) | Forest soil microbial communities from Barre Woods Harvard Forest LTER site, Petersham, Massachusetts, United States - Inc-BW-H-11-M | ecosystem: Environmental > Terrestrial > Soil >...
GCACGCGGAGACGACCTGGCCATCGGTTCACTCTTCAGGGGCGAATGAAGGGAAGGTCGATGAACGTTGGGACTTGCGTGGCTTACGGCCGGGCTTACGTTTGCAAAAGAAAGCCTAACATACAGAACCTTCCCGTTCAAACGAGCTGACCAGGCAGTTAAACCGCGGAGACCAAGTGGGCAATCGCGTCTTCGAAATTGACCTTGCCATCGAGATACGGCTGCCAATAAATGTTCAGCAGGCGGATGTACTCTTCCCATCCGCGTTGCGTGAATTTTTCGCGCAGGTCGGGAGGCATGGGGGACATACTTGCCTGACGGGGTACAATCGCGTCGCCCAATAACGAATCCGGCGCGGCTTCCTGCATAACCGGGCGCAGGACTTCGCTGGTGGTGTAGAAGACCACGGCGTGCCAGAGGTCGCGTGGAATGGGCTTGTCGCGCTGGCGGCATTCGCGAGTGATGGCGTCTTGCACAGGGACGGCGATGCCGTGCGAGGCTTCGTGAAAGAGCACCTCCAGGGAGTCCGGCGCCTGGTTCCGCGGTTCGGTGCTGGAGATGGTCACGCGGAGCGGATCGAGTGTGGTGAAGGCGCCCGCGGAACTGGCGAACGCGGAAACTTCCACGCGAATCTTGGCCTTCGGCCAGGTGGACTGGTAAATGTCGGCGAGCCGCTGCGAAAGTCCCACGCCCTGTTCGCGGACCAGCGGCGCAAGTCGCGCAACCCAGCGTCGGTTGGTGCGATCCTGATTCGCCCACCAGTGGGCCCGGTAAACCGGCGCGGCCGCTTCCAGGATGACGCCAATGTTGCCCGGCAACCCGGCGTCGCAGGCTCTCTTCTTTCTGCCCAGCAATTCGTCGCAGTCCTCAAAATCGCCCAGCTGATTTTTCAGGAGGATCAGATCGATATTGATTTGCGGATCTTTGCCCGCATAGTTCGCGCGGTAGAACGCAACGGCTTGTTCCCAGGTTTTCTGTTCCGCGGCGCTGAGGGAGACGGGATTTTGCTTCAATGCGGGTCCCGTGGCGTTGCCCGCCGCGGCAGCTTTTGCCTCGGGAGTGGATTCGCGCAGGCGCGCTTCGTGATAAAGAAACTGGTGGAGATTCACCCAGAAGCCGCTGTGAAATTCGAAGACCGGCAAAGGGCCGTAGCCGGATTCCACTTCCTGTCCCGGGCTGGGAGGAGCGGAGCCAGCCAGAATCAGAAACAAGCAGAGCACTAGCGAGAATCGCAGAAGAGGCAAGTTCATACCCGGCGCGGAAATAGTATCGCAACTCCCGCCGCCCACATATTGAGAGTTTACTTTGATTAGAATTCGGGGCCCGGGTCGGAAAACCAGCGTTCCAGGCGGGCTAGTTGCTCGTCTTCCACCTTGGTGTAAGCAATCCCCATTCCCAGTCCGTAGCTAACATAGACGACGCGGCCCGAGGCCACAAAGGTTTCTGTCCCGCGGGTGAGCCGGAGCCGGACCTCCGAACCCTGGGGAATCGGATTCAGGGTATCAATGTAGCAACCCGTACGGCTGATGTCCGCAGTCCGCGCGTTGAGCTTGCTGCCGCGGGGAAGTTCGAGCACTTCCGCGGCGAGAATCATGGCGTGTCGGAGAGCGGATCGCCGCTCCACGGTGACGTCGGGCATGCCTCGTCTCCTGTCGACAAACTACCGCCTGCATGCAGGAGAGAGTGCCTCCCGGCGCGGAAATACCTTGCCGGAAGGAGCATGGATAAACCCATTCTCATTTTTGCGCGGGTTGTCCCAATTCGCAACGTCCTTCCGCGCGAAGGGACGAAACGGTCAATGTTGCGGGTCCGAGGCGGATGGCTCGCCCTCACCGAGTTTCGGGTCCAGATCGCTCCCAACCGCACCCTTATGGTCGCCCACGTGCAGCTGCCCTGCAGCATCGCAGAAAAAGGAGCGCAGGCCGCTGCGCCCGTACTCGGATGGGATAGCGGCGACCTCATACTTTGCCGGCGCGCCGGAAGTATTTGCGCCAACGATCACGTAGCGGTAGGAGTAGCCGTCTTTGCGCCCTCCGGCCAGACTTTCGTCCACCAGGCCTGCGCCGTCGCTTTTGGGTGCGTTCTTCGCCGCGGGTCCCAGTGCCTTCAGCGATTCGGGCAAGCGGGTGTAAGTCTTCCGGTAGGTTTCGATGGCCTCGACGAGAGCTTTGAGAGAAACGATCGCCGACTGCTCATTGGCCTTGATTTCCGCGCGGTCCCATTCGATTTCCAGAGAAGGGAGATCGAGAAACAATAGTCCGAGAGAGAGGATCTTCCACTGCCCGGCCTCGCGCACCATGCCCATGGTGACGTGGTGAGCGGTGAGGCTGGCGGTGTCGCCGGAGTCTTTCACGGTGAGCGGAAGATAAGCGAGATTGTCGCGAAGTTCCGGCTTCTCAATTTCCATCTGGGTGGTGACATCGGACGTTTCGCAGAAGACCACAACGTTTCCCGAGGATTCATTCTGCGTGCGGGCTTTGCCGGGTTTGTCGAGCAGGACGAATCGCTTCAGAAACGTCTCACGGGCGGGCGGCGTCATGCGGCCAAACGCCTCGGCGTTGCGCACCGTCAGCGCCCGAACAAACTCGGCGGGATTCTGCGAGCAAGCGGCCACTAGGGCGTCTCTTAATATGGCGGAGGGACTTTCCGCTGCGGGCGGTTGCCCGGGCGTGCCAGCCGATGCTGAGGAAAGGAGAAGAATGAACAGCAGACCGCGTTTGAACAAAGGAGGAACCGGAAGATTTTGGGGCACGAGCACTAATCCTTCGCGGCTTGAAGAATGGCCGCCAGATTTTGAGTGAACACCGAGCGCGGCATCACTTCCAGGCAACCTGCGGCGCGGGCCTGGGCGGCGAGTTCGGTCTGCACGTGAGACAAGAAGGCCACCACGCGCAGCTCTTTCTGAGTTGCGCGCAAACGCTCGATGGTTGCCACGGGCTGGTTGCGGGAGTTGAGATCCACAATCACCAGCTTGGTCGGCGGATCCAGCAGGGTGAATAGAGCGTCCGGATTACTCGCCACCTTGAATTCGATGCCACCAAGCTGCTTGGCGGTTTCCGCCACTTTCAACTGAAAGAACAGATCGTCAATCAAGGCTGCTACGCGGCCCATGCGGATTTCTCCTTGTTTATAACGGCGTCTTTAACAATCTTAGCTGGGGCCTTTCCCCGGCAGCCTTCGAGGTATTACAATCAGCGTGCCCCCCTAAGGACCTTGATGCAAGCTCTTTCGCCAGCTTCTTCTTTATTGCAGCCGCCCGTATCCCTGCTGGAGAAGACCCCGGCCATCCTGGAAATGCTGCTGCGCGATGTTCCCGCGGATATCCTCGATTGGAAGCCAGCGGCGGACCGCTGGTCGATTACCGAAGTTTTGGCGCACCTGCTGGCGATCGAGCAGTTGTATGGCGATCGTGCCAAGCGAATCGTTGTCGACAATAATCCCGCGCTGACAAAGTACTTCGAACCCGACGAAGCCCAACTGCGGGAAAAAACTACGAACCAGTATCTGAAAGAATTTGTGGCTCTGCGCCAGGCGCATTATTTCTTTTGGCATGGCATCCCTTCTTCCGCCGCCTCGCGCACCGGGGTTCATCCGGAGATGGGGGCCATCACCCTTTTGCAATTGCTCAACGAACTTGCTAATCATGATCTGGGGCATTTGCGGCAGATCACCGAGCTATACCGCGCAAAGGCGTTCTACCCGCATGCCGGACCGTTTCAGAGGTACTCAAATCCCAAGCCATGAGCGAACATCCTGAAGATCTGCGATTGGCCGGGGCGGGAGCGCTGGACGTTACGCTCTACTCGCGACCCGGTTGCCACCTTTGCGAAGCCGCCAAAGCCGCGATCGATCCACTGCTAGCCGAGTTCGGCGCCATACTGCACGAAATCAACATTGACGGCGACGCGGTGCTCACCGAACGCTACGGCTGGGACATCCCGGTGCTTTTCATCGGCACAAGAAAGGCCGCGAAGCACCGCATCAACGTGAAGCAGCTCCGAAGGCAGCTACGGGAGGCAAAAGAAAGCGTGGGAAATTCGCACGCGGTGATGGTTCAGAAAAAAGGGGCCTAGTGGCCCTCGGTCGGGGCGTGCACGCCCACGGTTTCGTCCGGAACGTCACCCTTGCGGCCCTTCACGCGATCGTAGACGCTCACCTGGCTCACCGAACCAAGCGCCTCATTGTAGAACGTCGGCACTCCCAGCGCCGTCCGCAGCTCTTCATTGAATTTCCGCAAGTTTTCAAGATGCGTCGCCAGCGCTGGCATCTTTAATCCTTCGTCGGTCAAAAGAAATTTCTGGTAGCCCGCGTCCCACAGCCGGGTGAATTTTCCTTTGAGCATGATGGTCGGCAATACCGTCAGGTGAAAACGCCCATCAGGTTCCTGCCTGAATTCCGCGCCAGAGCCGTATTTTTCCACGCGAACCACGCCGCGCGTGCTGCCGACGCCGAAGCCCAGCGCCGCCAGGCTGTCGATGGCCTTCTTCTCAAACCGCTCGTTTACATTCCACATGGTGGTTCAAGAATAAGAGAAACCCGCCGGTGTGTAAAGTTGCGATGGCGCTGATGCGAACTTTGCGTTGGACTTCAAATTAGCAGCTCCTCTACTGTCTCGGGCAATCTGAAAGTTCATTCAGGCAATTTTCTTGATGCAGAAACAATGATGTGGTATCTCCTTATGCAACTTTGGGCACCCTCCCCGCGCTTGGGTGCCGTAAGCACAGAACGTTGTAAAAGTGGTTCTGACGGAAGCTTTTTGCTCGCATCCATCGGTGCGAGGAAGCTGCAATTCCAGGTGCAAATTCGATTGATGATAAGGGGTGTGGGAATGGTTTATTCATTTGCACGTGGATTACTTTTGTTTGTTTTTGCCTGCCTGCTTCTGACATCGCCTCTGCGCGGGCAGCAGACCTTGGGAGCAATCAACGGGACGGTGACGGATGCTTCCGGCGCGGTCGTACAGGGCGCCAAAGTCACTGTCAAGAATAACGGGACGAACCTGCAACTGGAGAAGGTGACCAAGAGTGATGGCTCCTTCGAATTTGTCGATCTCCCATTGGGCACGTACACGGTGACGTTTACACGAGACGGATTTAAGACGGAAGTCCATTCACAGATTCTTGTTCGAGGCAGCTTGACGTCCACCGTCAACGGGTCGTTGCGACCCGGCGCTGTGAGCGCCACGGTCACAGTGGAAGGCACGCCACTGATGAACCAGACGGATACCACGAACGGCTACACACTGGGATCGGAGTTGATAAGCAACGTGCCGCTGGGAACCGGAAGCTTCACCCAATTGGCAACCCTCGCGCCGGGGGTCAGCGCGGATCTGCTGTCGGGAAACGGTGCAGGAGCCGGCTTAGGAAATCAGGCCATTTGGGCGAACGGCCAGCGCGATACCAGCAACAGCATCACGTTTAATTCGGTGAACGCCAATAACCTCTTCAACGGGAAAACCACCAGCTACGACAACACCGCGCGATTCATCCTGAATACCGGCGAATCTTTCTCGACGCCCGGGCAGACACAGACGAGTACCTCGGTTTATAACGCAATCGGGGAAGGCATTCCCACACCTCCGGTCGAAACGATCCAGGAGGTGCACGTAAGCACCTCCATGTACGACGCTTCGCTCGGCGCCAACAGCGGTGCGCACGTGGAACTCACCACATTGTCCGGCACGAATCTTTTTCATGGGCAGGTTTACTACTATCACGGTGACAGCGTCTGGGATGCCGCGCCATTTTTCCTGAAAGCGACGGGACTGCAGCCGATCTCCAATAACACACCCGGGCTCAATCGGAATGTTTTCGGGGGCACCCTCGGCGGTCCAATCATTAAGAACAAGCTCTTCTTCTTCGGTTCCTACCAAGGGATGCGGGTGACCGATGCGTTAAATGGTGCCGTTAGCGGTTCGGTAGTTCCTCAGGGACTTACCAATCAACGCGACGCGGCGAGCCTGGCTGCAGTGGCGAATGCTGATTTTGGCACGAGCTTGACGGCCACAGACATCAGCCAGCAAGCGCTGGCGATCATGAATGCAAAGAACTCCCAGGGGCAGTATCTGGTGCCGTCGCAGAACATCCTTAACCAAAACCAGATTACAACGCTTGGGTACGACGCCCTTGTTCAGGGCCCATCCAGCACGTTTAACGCGGACCAGGTCAATGCCAATATCGATTACCTGTTCAGCCAGAAGGATCGCCTGGCTGGGAAATACTATTTCCAGAACAATCCGACGGTCGCCGAATTCGCAATTGCAAGCACGCTCGGTTTTCCGCAGACGCTCCACGCCGGCAGCCAGGTATTCTCACTGGATAACACGTACACGGTCAGCCCGACGCTGACCTGGGAGCAACGCTTCGGGTTTATTCGCGAAGTGGCCAACTCTCAACTCTCGCAGGCGCTTTCGCCGAGCGATGCAGGAATCACCTTGCCCGGGGTGGCACAAAAGAATTTTCCCGGAATCACTATCGAGAATGCCGACGATTTCACATTCAATAAGCTGTTCGTCGGAGCCTCCAGCAACTTTTCCAATGCGGGGGTGGTACAGAATCAATTTGAAGGAGCAACCAGCCTCAATTGGATCAAGGGGAAGCACACTCTCTCTTTTGGATTCAACTGGGACTATGGACAGCTGAACATCTTGAATCGTGAAAATGAAGTGGCCAATATCACCTTCAAGAACTTTGTTACCTTCCTTGAAGGCGAGTTCGGTGGCAGGAATGGCGGCGGGACGATGATCAGCGGCGCTACCAACCGCTATTACCGTTCCAACCAAGCCGGAGCCTACGTGCAGGATAGCTACCGGATCAGGAAGAATCTGACTTTGAATCTCGGTTTGCGATGGGATTGGGATGGCCCGCTCTGGGAGAAGGATGGAAAGCTGACTAACTTCTATCCGAAAGACTATTCCTATGACCTGAATACCGACACCGTCAACAACATCGGATTGGTTGTCGCCGGCAATAACAGTACGTTCGGCACGAAGGGGGTCAGCAATTCAACGTTGACCGGCAGACAATGGGGCTTTGCTCCGCGCATTGGGGTGGCTTGGGTTCCGGGGTTCGTGAAAAACGTCACTGTGCGGGCGGGCTGGGGAATGTACTATGACCGTGGAGAATTTTTCTCCGAACTTTCGCCGAGTGCAGGCCTGGGAATCAGCGGCCCCTTCGGTGTAACAACCGAACTGCCCTTTGCTTCTCTCGTGGGTACGAGCTGCAAGGGAGTGAACTGCTTTGGCGCTCCCTTTGGAACCGCACCGCTTCCGCCTCCACCGGCCAATTTATCCCAGTTGCAGGCGCTCATTTTCAACCAGTCGCAATTGAGTGGTTGCCCGGAACCCGTAACGCCGACGTGCGCCCCGACGGGGACGCCTCAGCTAGCCTATCTGTTCGGCGGTTACGATCCACGAAACAAACTGCCTTATTCGGAGAATTGGAGTTTGGACTTGCAATGGCAGCCATACAATACGCTGATGCTTTCGCTCGCATATCTGGGGAATCATGGAGTGCATCAGCTCATCCCCATACCCTTCAACCAGCCTGCCATCGCAACAACCGCGAAGCCGGTGAACGGACAGATTTATTCGTATGGCTATCAGGCCACGGATGCGGCTTTCAATCCCTTGCTGACCGAGCAGGTGCAAACCACCATCGGCGAATTCACTGCGTCCGATGGTAACACCGCGTTGCGAGTGCCCTACATCGGCTACAACCCGAACTCTAACTTCTGGGAGGCCGAGGGAATTTCCAACTATAACGCGCTGCAGTTCCAGGCGACCAAGAGACTAAGTCACGGATTGCAGTTCAGTTTTTCCTATACTTGGTCGCATGCATTGGACGAGCAAAGCGGACTCGGACTCTTTTTCAATGGAAACAATCCGCTGGATCCGCGGTCAAGTTATGCTTCGTCGGATTTCGATCGCACTCATGTCTTTGCCATCCAATACCTCTACCAATTCCCCCATGCGCACTGGGCAACCGGATGGAAAAACCATGTGGTGAACGATTGGTCGATCAGCGGGGTTACGACACTCGAAAGCGGCCAACCCTTTACTGTGTATGACTTCTCAGGGTCTGTGGCCGGACTCTACTACAGTGCCGACGACTTCATTACCAACCCGGTCCTGCCGTTGAACCCGGGGGTCTCGCCCGGACAGGCCCAAACGCAGAGCACAACGGGGGTGAACGCAGGCAGACCCTATTTCAATGCCAACGTGTTCGGAATCCCCTTGATCAACCCAGGTGACAGCGGTGTGCCACCCTGCGGCCCTACCACGACCGGAACCCAGGCATGTGATACCTTTGAGACCGGCTTCGGCCCGACCGGACGAAATATTTTCCGGGCGCCCTTCCAGAACCGCTGGGATTTCTCACTCCACAAGTTGTTCAAGATTAATGAGCGCTTCCAGTTGAAATATCAATTGGATGTATTCAATCTCTTTAATCACGCCAGCTTTGACGCTCCGAACAACAACGTCACTCTCAATCCTTGTTTCAATCCCAATCCCTGCTACACCAATCCTCCGCCATCCACCCAGAACATCGGTTTCATCACAGACACCATCGGTGGACCGAGGGTCATGCAGATGGCCTTGCATCTGACGTTCTAGTTAATTTGAATTTCCGATCCGAGGGGCCGCTACTTCGGCGGCCCTTTTCTTTGGCTGTATTTCGACCCACCCCATGAACTTCGGGAGCCACTGGCTTTTCTTCCCTCCGAAGGCAACACCGCGTAAAATGGAATTCGGGGAAAAGACTAATGTCAACCAAAACGCAGCCGTTGACCGGCCAGGCGCCGGCAGCGAGCCTCACGAATGAAGAGATCCTCCGCTACAGCCGGCATCTGATCATGCCTGAGGTGGGCATGGAGGGTCAGCTCAAGCTGAAAGCCGCCAAGGTGCTGTTGATCGGCACAGGGGGACTTGGCGCGCCCCTCGGGCTTTATCTCACCGCTGCGGGCGTCGGCAAAATCGGACTGGTGGATTTTGACGTGGTGGACTTCACCAATCTGCAGCGGCAGATTACCTTTGGCACCAGCGATGTCGGAAAACCCAAGACCGCGGTGGCGCATGCGCGTTTGAGCAATCTGAATCCCGACATTGAAATCACCACGTATGAGACCCGCCTCACCAGTGAAAACGCACTCGAACTCTTCAAGGATTACGACATCATCGTCGACGGCACCGACAATTTTCCCACGCGCTATCTGGTGAATGACGCCTGCGTGCTGCTCGGCAAGCCCAACGTTTACGGTTCGATTTTCCGCTTTGAGGGGCAAGTTACCGTGTTTGGCATGCCCGATGGGCCCTGCTACCGTTGCTTGTATCCCGAACCGCCCCCGCCGGGCCTGGTTCCTTCCTGCGCCGAAGGTGGCGTGCTTGGCGTGCTCCCCGGCATCATTGGCTCGCTGCAAGCCATGGAGACTATCAAGCTGATTCTGGGCCGCGGCGATTCGCTCGAAGGCCGGTTGGTGCTCTTCGATGCGCTGGCCATGAAATTCCGCGAGCTGAAGCTGCGCAAGAATGCCAGCTGCCCGATGTGCGGCGCGAATCGCACCATTCACAAATTGATCGACTACAACGAATTCTGCGGCATCCGAGGCGAAGAAGAACCGGAGAGCAATCTGCACGTTCCGGAAATCACCCCCCGCGAACTGAAGCAGCGCCTGGACCGCGGCGACGATCTCTTCATCCTGGATGTGCGCGAGCCCCACGAATACCAGATCTGCAATCTCAACGGGCATCTCATCCCGCTTGGCGAGCTTCCCCGCCGCGTACATGAACTCGATTCCTCGCACGAAATTGTTGCCCACTGCCGCAGCGGCAAACGCTCGGCGGAAGCGGTGGATTTCCTGCGCAAGGCGGGTTTCCGGAAAATCTATAATTTGCATGGCGGGATTCTCGCCTGGTCGACGGAAGTGGATCCGTCCATTCCGCGCTATTAGCGGGGATGCGCGATGCGGTATCCTTCGGCGACCGCTTGTGTTTGTTCCTTCGCGCCGTTATCTTTGAAACGTCCATAAAACTCTCAACGGATTTTGCATACGGAGGAATCCTTGGCTGGAACAAAAGTCATAGTTTTGAATAACGGCCCGCTGCGCGTGGAAGGCGACTTCACGGTCGTGGATCAGGATGGCAAGGAATTCGGGTTGGGCGGACGCACCGCGGTCTCGTTCTGCCGGTGCGGGCATACCGGGAACTCGCCCTTCTGCGATGGCAGCCACAAGCGGAATGGCTTCGCTTCCACCATCGAAGCCCGTGATTTACCCCCAAAACCCTAAGAAACACTGACTCAGCGCAGAATGAGACTGTCTCAGCATGAGACTTTGCACAGATTCGGGACGGTAGTGCCTAAACCCCTGCTAACTATCTGGATACATTAGCGATAGTGTTTCATTTTCGCACTGGGATGAGGGGCCAGGGTGTCTCGTTTCCAGTCTCAGTCTTCCAATAGCCTTTCGACAACCTCAGTAAACCTTTTATTTTCATAATCTTATAATTGTGCCTACGCCCGACGGAAAGGGGCATGGACGTGCTATTTCCTGCCCTGTCCGGTTTCCTCCGGCATTTGGGGGTTGTTTTGGGCGATAGGGGGCAAATCAAGGGGTTCTTCCGCAAAGACCGCGGAAATCTTCCCGCCATTGCCTATGGTGTTCTCGGGGCTCTCTACCTGTTCGTCGTTTATTACTCCCGGCAATCACATGTCTTTGGGGCCGCAACCAACTACTTATACCTGGAAGTGGGCGGCTCTCTCCTTTGTTTCTGCTACGCCGCGAACGCGCTGGTTCGTTTCCGCGGCACCCATGACCGCATCGCCCTGATTCTTGGTTTCGGGTTTGTCCTTTCCGGAATGATCGAGACGATAGGCTTTTTCGGGCTGAATAATCTTCTGCGTTCGGGCACCGTTGCTCTTTCTCACGTGCCGATGGGCTGGATGGTCGGCCGCACGATGCTCGCGGTTCTTCTGCTGGCCGCTCTAGCCGTGGAGAGATTCATTCCGACGGCGCGCCAACCCAGCCGCGAAACTGCCGGCGCTCTTTTTGTGGTGGCCGCTGCCGCGTACATCACCAGCGCCGCCTTCATGGCCGCCCCGGCGGCACCCGTTGCCCAGGCCGGAGCATTCTTCTCTCGTCCCTGGGAGCTTCTGCCCGGCGGACTGTTCGCCCTTGCCGCTCTCTTTTTCTACCAGCGCTATCAGACGGAAAAAAGAAATGAGAGCGACGCGTCGCTTTACGATTACTCGCTGTTCCTGGTTGCGCTGCTGAACGCCGCCTGCCACGCTGCTGCACTATTTTCCCAGCGCCTGTTCGACGGCCCATTTTTCTTTGCGGAACTCAATAAAGTAGCCAGCTACGCGATCATGCTTGGCGCCGCGCTGATTGACCAGGCTCGCCTGTTTGACCAGGTGCGCTCCATGGCGGTCAGCGATCCGCTCACTGGCCTGGCCAATTACCGCCGCCTGATCGCCGTGATCGAATCGGAACTCGACCGCTCGCGCCGCACGCAGCGGCCCTTTAGCGTCGTGCTGCTCGACATGGACGGGCTGAAAGCGATCAACGACCGCTACGGACACCTCGTGGGTAGCCGCGCGCTCGTACGTCTTGGAAAAACGCTGAAGCACCATTCGCGCGCCATTGATACTCCGGCACGTTACGGGGGAGACGAATTCGCTCTGGTTCTTCCCGAAGCACCGAAGGAGATCGCTTCCCGCGTCGCCGGGCGCGTCCGCGAGCGCCTGTCCACGGAAACCGAAGAGCCCGCGCTTTCCGTGAGCGCGGGGATCGCCGCGTATCCAGAGGACGGCGACTCCGCCGAAAAACTTTTGGGCGCCGCCGACCGCGCGCTCTACCGCATGAAGCATCGCGGAAGCGGTAATCCCATGAATTCCATCACGCGCATTGCCGCGTGCCTGTGAGGATGACGAAAAATGCCTCCCAGGAACATTCACCCCTTTCCGCGCCGCGAGAATCGTATCCCGATGGAGATACCCGTCGTGCTCGACGGCCATCGGCATTTGCCCGGCATGGAAGCGACGTTTACGGAAAACGTCAGCGCCAAGGGAGCGCGCGTGGTTAGCGTGCGGCGCTGGGAAACAGGCGCGCAGCTGGTGCTGGCGTCGCGTACCGGAGAATTTCGTTCTGAAGCTCGGGTGGCTTACTGCCATCCGCTGCGTGGCGACGGCTACGCGGTGGGGGTGGAGTTTCTCGAAACAAAAGGACGATGGGTAGTCGAATCTACAAATTAGCTTGACGGAATCCGGCGAGCGGACAGGAGGGAACTGCTGGAACATTCTTACAGGGAATACATTACTAGCGCAAAGTTTGTATGTGAAAGCGCCGCACAGGAGGTAAAGGACCTGTTCGGCGCTTTTGCTTTTCCGGTTCGATTTATTCCGCGCAGCCCGCGCAAGCTGCAGACTGCCTCGATTCTCTTTCATTCAGAGTTCGACGAGCGGGCTTTCCGGCGAAACAACTGCTGTTAGGCTGTATACTCGAAACTTGTCGTAAAGACCTGTGACCCGGAGGATTTTCGTTGAATATTCTTGTGACCGGCGGCGCCGGATACATCGGAAGCATCTGTTCAGAGGTCTTGCTCGAACACGGCCATCGCGTAATTGCCCTCGACAACCTGGTGGAAGGCCATCGCTCGGCCGTTCCCCCCTCCGCCGTTTTTGTCGAGGCCGATCTGGCGGATCGCCCGCAAATCGAGAAGGTGTTCGCGACGCAAAAGATTCACGCGGTGATGCACTTCGCCGGCGAAGCGCTGGTCGCGAAGTCGGTCCGCGAGCCCAGCACATTTTACGCGGCGAATGTCGCCTGCGGCGTCAATCTGTTGGACGCCATGGTGCGCCATGGCGTGGACAAGCTGATTTTTTCCTCCACCGCGGCAACCTACGGGGAGCCGGAGGTCGTACCCATCCCCGAAGATCATCGGCAGGCGCCGATCAATCCGTATGGTAAAACCAAGCTGAGGTTTGAACAGATCCTGGGCGATTATCGCGGCTATACCGGCCTGAAATATGTCACCGTGCGCTATTTCAACGCAGCGGGCGCCAGCAAGGAACGCGGTGAAAATCATCGCGTGGAAACGCACCTGATTCCCCGCGTGCTGGACACAGCGTTCGGCAACCTGCCGGAGATGGAAATTTTTGGATTTGATTATCCGACGCCGGATGGCACCTGCGTTCGCGACTTCATTCATGTTCTGGATATCGCGGATTCCCACATGCTCGCGCTGGAAGAGATCGACCGCGTTCAGGGCGAGGCCTTCAACGTGGGCACCACCAGCGGCTACTCGAATCTTCAGGTGGTGCAGGTGGCCGAGCGCGTTACCGGCCGCAAAATCGCGTACAAACTCTCTCCCCGCCGCCCCGGTGACCCCGCCACGCTCGTGGCCAGCAATGAGAAACTGAAGCGCACGCTCGGCTGGGAGCCGAAGCACTCTTCGCTGGAATCCATCATCCAGTCCGCATGGGACTGGCGGAACAAATTTCCTCATGGGTATCCGGACTGATCGGCGCAAGAATCGGTGGATGACTGAAAAGGTGCGCGCCGTGTGCGGATGCTTCTACTGCTTTTCTCGTCCTGCTTGTTCGACAAGTTTGCCAAGTTTCGTGTACTTGAGCCAAACCGTTTGCGCCGCCGAACGCGCAATCAGGAATCCCCGGTAGCCGTCCAGAAATCCGGCGCCGAGCACAAAATAATGAAACCATGTCCACGGTGTGGCAAACCATTTCGTCGCCCGCCACTCCCTGCGGCCGCTTTCGAACATGGCGCGCGCGGATAGGGTGGAATATTCGTCGCTCTTCTGCCGTTGTTCCTGCAGGTTGCGAACCGTGTAATGCAGCAGGTCTCCCTGCAAGCGCCCAACTGCCCCCTGAAACTGAAGCGATTCGTGAATCGCGCCGAAAAATTGCGCCTTCCGACGGTCGTAGAGGCGTCTTTGCCAGTCCGGATACCAGCGGGAGTGGTGAATCCAGGCTCCGAGAAACCATGCCAGCCGGGCCACCTCGTAAACAGGGAACTCCGGCGGCGCGGCTTTCCAGTTCAAAATCGATTCTCGCAGTTCGCCGCTAAGCTCTTCGTCGGCATCCAGCAGCAGAATCCAATCTTCCCTGGCCTGCGCGGTCGCAAAATTCTTCTGCTCGGCGTAGTTCGTCCACGCCCGCGTTAAAACGCGCGCGCCTGCGGCCCTGGCAATTTTCACCGTGGCATCCGTGCTGCCCGAATCCACCACCACAATTTCTTCCGCGACGCCCTGCACCGATTTCAGGAGGCGCGGCAGGTCGTGCGCTTCGTCCAGGGTGATGACGCAAATGCTTAACCGGTTCATTTTTGTTTGGAGAGGTTTCCAGCCCGCGTCAGTATCTCACACACGCCGCGGGCCACAACGCGGGTGACTGGCGATGGATGGTTTGCGGGGATTTACTTTGGCCGGAGCGTTACGCGGATCACGCTGCTGCCGATGCGAAAGAGCGAACCTTCCTTCAACAATGCCGCGCGCGCGCGTTCTCCCTCGAAGAATGTCCCATTTGTGGAATCGAGATCCTTCAAATTAACGTTGCGTTCCCGCACTTCGATGACGCAGTGGTGCCGGGATATCTCCGGGTCTTCCAGCGCAATGTCGGCCCCTTTGCGGCCGATGACCGTGCGCGCTTCGCTGAGCGTGAAACTCTTGTTGGCCTGCGGGCCGCTTTCCACCGTAAGCACGACATCAAAATGGTCTGGAAGGCGAAGGCCGTCATCCACCGGAAGCAGCCGCAGCCGCTGTGTGGAAGCATCCGCGCGCGCGAAAGAAGGCATGGGCGAAATGACCACCGTCTGGTCCACGCTGCGCTTCACTTCCACAATCGTCGTCAGGCCGCACTTGGTGCAGCGAAAGCTGACCTTGGGATGCTTGGCCACGGCCTCGTCGTTCAGCAGGTGCTGCTGGCCGCAATGGATACAACCGGTCTGCACACTTCAAAATTACCACGGCTCCCGCGGAGGATGCAGCCCACGCGGCCGGGCCTTGCGGCAAGGGTTACCGGCCAGACGTCCAGCGCTGTTCAGTTATGCTACGATTGAGGTTTCCAAATCAGGCAGGAGAGTGCTTGTGTCCGAACATATTTCGCGTAAAGAGCTCAAACACGACCGGGTCCGGGAATCGATTGAACATGGCGCCGAGGCGGTTCTTTCCCACACTCGCATCGCTTCGATCGTGTTGCTCGCCGCGATCGTGCTTTTGTGCGGCTACTACGGCTGGAAAATTTACAACGATCGCCAGACGGCGCAGGCCCAGGCGGCGCTCGACGACGCCATGAAAATCTTTAACGCGCAGATCCTGCTCCCGGGACAGCCGAGTCTGCCGGGAGAGATTTCCTATGTGGACCCGGCACAGCGTTCCCAGGACGCCGAGGTCCGACTCGGCGCCGTCGCAGCAAAATATCCCAATACGCCTCCAGGCCGGCTGGCACGCTACTATTCCGCGATCTGCCTGATGGATCTGGACAAGCTCAATCAGGCATCCGAAGAGCTCAAGAAACTGCAAAACGGTTCGGATAAAGAACTTGCGGCGCTGGCCAATTTTCAGCAAGCGCTGATCGCCGAGCGCTCTGGCAAGAACGATCAGGCCATTCCAATTCTCCGCGCGCTTTCCAATTCCGGCTCGATCCTGGTTCCGAAGCCGCTGGTGCTTCTTGAGCTAGCCGGCATTCTTCGGCAGACCAGTCCGAAAGAAGCGGTCACGCTCTACGAACAGATCAAGAAGGATTATCCGAACACGAGCGTCGCCGATGAAGCCGATCGCGGGCTGGGCGAGCTCGCGCCGCACTCCTGATCACTCGGCGCCGCGCCTGACCCCCGGAGGTTTCGGCAATCGAAACACTTCGCACCTACGCTCCCTGGGCTGTGGACTCGGCAGCCTCCCGCGGCCGGCGGTTTCCTGAATCCGCGCATTCCTACCGCAGCGAATACGCGCGCGATCGCGACCGCATTATCCATTCCCGCGCCTTCCGGCGGCTCGAAGCAAAAACTCAGGTTTTCAGCACGCGCTTTTCCGACCACTTTCGCAATCGGCTGACCCACACGCTCGAAGTCGCTCAGATTGCCCGGACAGTGGCCGCCGCCTTGCGCATCAACACGGAACTCGTCGAGGCGCTGGCCCTGGTGCACGACATTGGCCACCCGCCGTTCGGTCATGCCGGGGAACGAAAACTCGACGAGTTGATGCGCGCCCTCGGCAGCGGCTTCGATCACAACCTGCACGCGCTTCGCATCGTGGAGCACTTTGAACATCGTTACATCGAGTTCGACGGCCTGAATCTGACCTTTGAAGTCCGTGAAGGCATCGTGAAGCATTCCCGGGATTACCCTGCCACCGCACATCCGGAGTTGTCCGAGTATCTGCTGGACCTGCGGCCGCCGCTCGAATCGCAGCTCATCGACTGGGTCGACGAAATCGCCTATAACTCCGCCGACCTCGACGACGCGCTCGAAGCCAATCTGCTGGACCTGGACACGTTGCGCGACGAAGTTCCGTTCTTCGCCGACTTTTACGCCAGGATCGAAGCCGCGTATCCCGGCGCCCGCATGCGCCTGAAATTCAACGAAGCCCTGCGCCACGTGATCGATCACCTGGTCAGCGACCTCATCACCAATACGGAAACGCTTGTCGAGCAATCCAGCGCGTGCACGGCGGACGAAATCCGCCGCGTTCCGCAGCGACTGGCGCGATTCAGCGAAGCTGCCCGTGCCCAAAACGCACAATTAAAGGGCTTCCTCTTCGCGCACATCTACAACCATCCACTCATCACCGAGGATTCCACCCGCTCCGTCGCCTGCCTGGCCGAACTCTTTACCTGTTATCTTCAGCAGCGTGACTCGATGCCGGAATCGCAGGAGCAAGCCGCGCGAGAGATACCCCGCCACTTTGTAGTCTGCGACTACATCGCCGGAATGACCGACCAGTTCCTGCTCCGCCAGCATCAGGAACACTTCGGCGCTGCCGCGCGCAGCGTTCCGCCTTCTCTTGCGTCCTCGTAGCGGCTAGAATGAAGCGTTTCCACGGAGTTTCGAAGATGCCCGTTCGCCGGCCGCTGCCCTTGCTTGCACTCCTGCTCGGTTTCTCCTCCGCGGCAGTTCCGCAGATTCCCGGCCTCACCACGCCGCAGCCAGCACCCGCGGCGCAGACGGCGCCGGTGGTTCCCGCCGATCCGCTGGGCCGCGAAACCCCGCGGGGCACGCTACTGGGATTCATCAAAGAGGCGCAGGAGGAGCGCTACGCCCGCGCGGTGGAATATTTCCAGCCAGCGCCAAGCCGCCGTCGCCATTCGGAACAAGATGAAGAAGAACTCGCCGCGCAACTTTTGACGATCTTCAACCAGAAATTCGCCGGCGCGCTGGAACTCACCAGCCGCGATCCGCTGGGACGCCTGGATGACGGCCTGCCTCCGGACCAGGAAAGGATCACCGGCGCCCTGGGAATCACCGATAAATTCCCCGTTCAGATGGTCCGCCTGGAGGATGAGCAGGGCCACAAGCTCTGGTATTTTTCGCGCACCACGCTGGATCACGTTCCGGAAATGTACGATTCGCTGACCTATCCGGGAATCGAGAAGCAGATCCCGCAGACACTGGTATCGCACCGGCTTTTGTTCATGCCGCTGTGGCAGTGGATCGCCATCGTGGTTTTTCTGCCTGTCGCGTTGCTTGGCGGGCGGCTGATCACGATGGTGTTCGCATTCGTGGTCAACCGGTCGAGAAAAGCCAGGAGCAAGCCGCCGCTTGCACCCCAGAAATTCCTTCAAGTGGATCCGATCACGTTGACGATCGCGATCGTTTCCCACTACATCTTCGTCGGCTACATTGGCACGTCGCTGCTGTACCGCCTCTATTACCGCCACATTGTGTGGATTTTCCTGGCGTTCGACTTTTACTGGATGCTCACGCGCATCACCCGGGCCATTTCTTCGCGTATCGGTGTCAGCTTGACGAAGCGCGGCATGCTGGCGGAGCGCTCCATCGTTTCGCTCATCCGGCGGTTTACCGAAGTTTCCATCTTTCTGCTGGTGTCCCTGCTGGTACTGCGAAACCTCGGTGTGGACGTTTCTACCGCCCTCGCCGGCATTGGAATCGGCAGCCTTGCCCTGGGCCTCGGCGCGCAAAAGACCTTTGAAAACCTGTTCGGCGGGGTTTCCGTTCTCTTCGACAAGGTCATCCAGATTGGCGACACCTGCCGCATCAACAATCAGACGGGAGTGGTGGAAGACATTGGCTTGCGCTCCACCCGCTTGCGGACTGACGGGCGCACCCTGCTTTCGATTCCCAACGGCACCATGGCAACGGCGGTGATCGAAAATCTGCGCTTCCGCGACAAATTCCTGTGCCAGCAGACGATTCGCCTGCGCTACGACCTTGCGCCGGATCATGTGCGTTATGTGCTGGGACAGATCCAGAATCTTTTGATCGAGGATCCGAAAGTTGAGGATCCCTCCGCACGCGTGAGGTTTCTGCGTTTCGCCGAGTACGCGTTGGAGGTGGAGATTTACTGCTACATTCTGGAGCAGGAATATAACCAGTACCTTGCAACGCAGGAGCAATTGCTGCTGAAAATAATGGATGCGATCGAGAAGGCGGGTGCGGTGGTGGCACTGCCGACGCAGAGCACGATTGTCACGCAGGATGCCTGGATCGATCCCCAGAAGGCGCAGGCCGCTAAGGCTGCGGTCGAAAAAGCGCGGGATCCGGGGGTTCCCGGTCTGCGTGTCCGACCGCCCTCAGACTAATCGCACTGCTGCAAATCAATCTTGGGCAGACTTTCCTGACTTCATTGCCTTGCGAACGTGTTGCAAGCTGCGATTGTTCCGCTATTCAATCCCTTGTTGAACCATTCCATTCGCTGCTGCGAAGTTCCGTGCGTAAACGTTTCCGGCTGGACGCGCCCTCGCGTCATCTGCTGGATGTGATCGTCCCCCACTGCCGCAGCCGCGTGTAACGCGGATTGCACGTCGCCCGCTTCCAGCAAGCCGCGTTGCTGTGTGGAATGCGCCCACACACCCGCAAAGCAATCCGCTTGCAACTCGGTCTTCACCGACAACGGATTCGCCTCTTCCGGATTGCTTCTCTGCAGTTGCTGCACTTTGCTCTCAATCCCGATGATCTTCTGCACGTGGTGGCCGACTTCGTGCGCCAGCACATACGCCTGCGCAAATTCGCCCGGTGCCCCGAACCGCCGTTTCAACTCATCGTAGAATCCCAGGTCGATGTAGACTCGCTCATCAGCGGGACAATAGAACGGCCCCGTGGCCGATTGGGCTCCGCCGCACCCGGATTGCGTGTGATTGCGAAATAGCACCAGCCGCGCATGGCGATAGGGAACTCCCGCCTGCTCCGGCAGCAACTGCTCCCAGGTTTTCTGCGTGTCGTCCAGCACGAAGGACACAAACTGCACCAGCGGCTTTTCCGCTTCGTCGCGCGCTGGATTCGGCCGGTGGACCGTTGTGGCGACCGGCGCAGTGGCGCCCCCTCCCAGTAAGGCGAAAAAGTTTTGCTTGAAGACAAGGCTCAGGATGAACAGGACCACCACGCCGCCCAGGCCGATATGCATCCCGCCGAAGCCGAATCCTCCCCCGCCTCCGCCTCCATCATCTTGGTCTCGGCGATCCTCAATATCGTCGCTTGTCCCGCCAGGTGTCCAGCGCATCGAAAGCTCTCCTGTCCGATTAATTCCGGTCGGCGGTCACCGGGCGACCGCCTCAAATCGTACCATCCCGGTCTGCGGGGAGGCCCCTAAACTGAACCCGCTCCCAGAATCCGACCCAAAATTGAAAAAGGGTCCTCAATATCCCAAACTCGTTCATTAATTCTTTCTAATCCGTGACTTAATTCAGTTGCTTTGCCCGCGCCAAAACTGTATATATTTGGCCAATTCGCTTGCAGTGTAGATTCCGAGTCCCCGGTATAGTAACGTACCAGTCTGTTTGTATTGGTCCGCATGAATGCGGACCAATCGGGTGGATATGCGCGCTTTCTCGTCTACTGAATCCAATCTAGTACAGGGCCAACCAACGGTTCCATTCTCCATTCGTGACCTCGGCGTTCTGATTCTCGTCTTTTTGGCTTTTCTGGTATCCGGTCGGCTCGAGCTGCGTCTGATTCATTCCCAGACTTCCATGGGGGTGATCTGGTTGCCGCCCGGTATTGCCTTTGCCGCTATCCTATTGCAAGGCCGCCGCGTCGTCCCCGTTATTTTTCTGGCCTCCCTATGCGTTGAGCACCTATCTTCAGTGCCTTTACTCGGGGCGCTGACCATCGCCGGTGGTAACGCGGTGGAGGTATTGCTGGGAGGCTATCTGGTCAACCGTTTTGCCGGGGGCGCAAACGCCTTTTCGCGGCCGGCAAATGTCTTGCGCTTTTCCGTGCTGGCGGGCGCACTGGCGACCCTCGTCAGTGCCATCGTCGGGACGAGCGTTGTGTGGGGCCCTGCCGGGTTCAGCCAACCGAAAACGCTCACCATCTTCGCCGCCTGGTGGGCGGGCCATGCCCTGGGCGTGCTGGTTCTCACGCCTTTCCTGATCCTGCTCTTGAACGGCAAGCACCAACCGCTGCACCTGAGTGAACTCATCGAAGTGACCGTCCTTCTGATTGGGCTCAGCGTCGTCGGCGTGATCAGTTTTGGTCCGGCGGGGGTTTTCACGGACCGGGTGGATACACCGCTCTTTCTTTGTGTGCCATTCCTGGTGTGGGTCGGGATTCGCTTTTGCCCGCTGGAAGCCGCGGGCGCGTGTATCGTGCTCTGCGGATTTGCCACCTGGGGTTCTTTGCACGGATACGGACCGTTCAATACCATGACGGCGATGCCGCTCTCTCTGGCTGCGTATCTTTGCGTGGCCACCACCATGACGCTTACCGGCGCGGCCACCGTTGCCAATCAGCGCGAGGTCTCAGAAAAACTTCTGGAGACGCTTTATCGGCTGGAAAAAACAAAGGACACCGAAATCACTCGTCTCACCTCGGAGTTGGACTTCCTGCGCGACGAACTGATTCGGCGGGTACATGCCAAGTCGCGATCCGAGCGGAACCGTCAGGTATCTCAACAACCTCGCGAAAGCAACGAGGTGATCTGGTTCCTCGAGGCCGAAACGGAAAACATTCTTTACGTCAGCCCCTCCTACGAAGCCGTCTGGGGGCGCTCTCGCGAAGACTTGGGCCGCGACGCCCACGCCTGGCTGGATGCCGTGATTCCCGAGGATCGCGAATACGCCATCCAGTTCGTCGGTCAGGATTTTCCCGGCGACCGGGTGGAAACCGCTTACAGGGTCCAGCGGCCGGACGGCTCGATTCGATGGATTTTTGATCGCGGCTTTGTCATTCGCGACCCTGCAGGGCGCCCAGTGCGTTACCTGGGGTTGGCCAGCGACATTACAGAGTTGGTCCAGTTGGGCGAATTTGTTCCCGCTCAGCTGGAACACAGGTCCCCGAATCCCCCGTCGAGGAAAGCATGAGATAGTCCACTAAGGAGAAAACAGGAATGATTGGAGAACGTTTGCGGGACATCCGCAAAGAAAAGCAACTATCCCAGGGAGATTTGGAAGAGCGCACAGGATTGTCCCGGTGCTATCTCTCTCGGATCGAAAACGGCCATACAACGCCTTCCATCGAGACGCTTGAGAAACTTGCGGGCGCGATGGGAGTGCCTCTCTACCAGTTGTTTTATCAGGGCAACGGCCCGGCAAAGCCGCTGGTCATTCCCCGGAAAAAAGATTCACCTTCCGAGGAGTGGGGGCTTTCCGGCAAGTGGGGCGGCTTCCTGAATCGAATCCGCGGCCTGCTTGGGCAAATGGAAGAGGGCGATCGCAAGCTGTTGCTGGGCGTCGCCGTCAAGCTGGCCCGGAAGAAGTAGCGCTCGACCCCGCAACTCCGCAGGTTGCGCTCGATCCGCGAACTCGATATTGAGCGGTCCGCCGGGAACGAGAACTTCCCGGCGAATTCCTCATTGGCGGAATTCCACCCGCGCTTCCTTCGCCTGCCTCGTTGGCCCGGACATTGTTTCGGCGTCTGCCGCTCCCGACTTCGTAAGAGGTGTGGACCAGCAACTCCCGACGCTCCCCGTCCGTGGAATAGTTCTGAAATTCCGCCAGCGCCTGGCCCCGCCTTATTTGTACCTGTGAAACCCGCCTTCCGCTGCTCATTCTCTCAATTACGTTCCTTTTCTTACAACCTCTCACCCAAACGCGGCGTTGCAGGTTAGAATTCTCTCAACACGTACTCCCATGACCCTGAAGACTGAGCGCCGGACGCAACTTCGAAAACGCCCGCTGAGCCTCGTCTACGTCGAACTTCCTCCCTCCAACGGCGGGATGATGCGGGACCTTTCCGAGCACGGATTTTCTCTGCGCGCCATGATGCCTCTACGGCAATCCGAAAAAATTCCATTCTTGTTTGCGCTGGATACTTCTGCGCGGATTGATGGGGAAGCGATTGTGGTTCGCGTCGACGACGGCGGCCACGTCGCGGCACTCGAGTTTGCCGGCCTGCCTCCCCATTCTCGCGACCAAATTCGCCGCTGGCTGGACAAGTTTGACGAACCGATTTCGCCGGAGTCCGCGCCCGCCGAACCGATGCCGACGAAGCACGCTACATTGACCCAGTTGCGCACCCAGATTCGTGCGCCGAAACCGCCTTCACCCGCACCCGCGATTGCGGAAGGCGCGCCAGCGCCCCCACCCCCGCAGAAGATAATCCAGCCACCAAAGCGGGAGCAGGCGCCCTCGCCGGTGGCAGAGATTGTTCCACCGCCGCCGGATGTTGCGGCGCCACCTAGATCAGAACTTCCGCCCGTGCCTGTCTCAGCGACAGTGGAAACCACGCCACCACCGCCACCAATGGTCGTTACGCCGCCGGAGCCGGAGGCGCCTCCTCCATCGCTCGTTGAAAGCCCACAGCCGCCGTCACGGCAACCTGCGATGGCGTTACCGAGAGCATCTTCTCCGCCTGCGATCGAGGAGCCTGCCCCGCCTCCGCCCACATTCCAGCCGACGATTGAACCGGTGGAAGCCCCGCCATTGCCGCCGCTCCTGAAACTTTCTTCTGTCCGTCCTGGGCCGCCGCCTACAGAAATTCCTGCGGAAGCTGTCGCTCCCGTCACGATTTCAAAACCAGTCGCGGAACCGCCAGCAAAAATTCAGATTTCTCTCCCCAAACCAGAGCCCCCCTCCGCAAGGGAAATAGCAATCCCTGAGCCTCCTGTCGCTCCACCGCTTGCTACCCGGCGCGTTCCGCCGCCAGCCCTCGAGCCGCTCTCCTCATTTGAGGCGGATTCGGATTCGGATTCGGATACTCCGGGCTGGATGGATCGCTTCACGCTCGGGCGCGCCATCGGAATCATGTTGTTTTTGATGCTGCTTGCCGGCTCTTACGTCTATCACCGTGAACTCGGGCAAGCGCTCATCTGGCTCGGCCACGAAATCGCCGGAAATGATTCTCCAGAAAATTCCAAAGTTGCTCGACCCGAGATTCCTTACGTCGCGCACGCAATTCCGGAATCTTCTCCGTCGGCCCGTGCGGTTCCGACTCCTCCGCTGACCAGTCAGCAGTCAACTCCCTCGACCGAACCAAAAAGCGCCAACCTTCCAGCCGCGTCCGATAAGACACCGCCTCCGCAACTCAAGGGTGCGACCCCAGGGTCGCTCGTGCCGCTCACCCAAGTTACCCGCCCGCCAGCGCTGGCTCCGCCCACGCACAACTCCGTCGAAGCAGGGCAACAGGAGTACCTAGAAGCGCTCCAAATCCTCCGCTCTCCCAGGAGAGCGTCGGAGGTCCCGGCAGCGATCCAGTTGCTATGGGTGGCCGTGGAAAAGGGAAATACCGGTGCGGAAATCGATCTTGCCGAGCTTTTCCGCCAAGGCCGGGGTGTGGCAAAGAATTGTGACCAGACGCGGATCTTGCTTTCCGCCGCCGCTCGCAAAGGCAACGAGGAAGCACGAAAACGTCTGGAAGCATTGCGGCGAGAAGGTTGTGGTAATTGAATCGTTCAACCGGCGCCGCTTCCGGATGGAGTATCGTTTCACCAGAGAGTTTTGATGAACCGAACGGAGGACACCGACTGTGTACTGCTCCAAGTGTGGTGTGAATCTCGCTGCAGGCACGGCATTTTGTGGCTCGTGCGGAACGCCAACAGGGACTCCAGCGGCGGCAATTGCCCGCCCATCCGCTCCGCCGCCTTACGTCGGAGGATCTTCTCACGCGGCCTATGCTGATCCCGCGGGCCTGGTCGTTTCCCGCGGATTTATCTATGCCGGATTCTGGCTGCGCGTGGTCGCTACCCTGATCGATAGCGTAATTATGAGCATCGCGCTGGGCGTTTTACTCGTACCGCTGTTTCTTCTGACCGGCATGGAAGCGCATATCGACGGAATGGTTCAACATCGTGGCCAGCCGGACCCTGCCCTAATCGTGGGCCTTATAGCGATGATCCTCGTTTTTGCTGCGGTGTCTGTACTGATTCAATGGCTCTACCACGCGTATCTCGAAAGCGGAGAAAAGCAAGGCACTTGGGGGAAGCAGGCGCTGGGCCTCTACGTCACTGACCTGGTGGGAAACCCCGTCACGTTCGGCCGCGCTTCCGGCCGCTTTTTTGCGAAGATCATCACCGGCATGATTCCCCTCGGCATTGGCTACATCATGGCGGGCTTCACAGAGCGCAAGCAGGCCCTGCACGACATGATCGCCAGTTGCCTGGTGCTCCGCCGCTAAACCTTGCAGGTTATTTGGTGATGCGCGTGGTCACAGGCAGCCTGCGCCTTACTCCACTCGGTAGACTCTCTGATTTTTTGCTTCGAAGACGAGTTGGAGGCCAGCCGCCGGTTGGGACACCTGAAACGGCGCGACTTCGGAATTCACATCCAGCACATGGGTGATGGAGAGCCCGCCCATCTCTGGAAGAGCCTCCGAAGGGCGCGTCACGCCCGGCACAGTAAGTTCTTCCCACTGTCCAACAGGCTTCACGTAATTCTTCTCCAGATAAAATGGCGGAACACTGCGATCCAGGATCAGCACTTCTTTCGCCGAGGGTTCGTGATTCAGGTAAGCAAAACTCTCCGCATAAGGAACCTGTTCGGCATTGCGCTTTGCCGCATACGACGCGGAGAAAACCGCATGAAAGGGATTCACCTCCTGCTTCGCAATCATGAATACCCCGTATAGCACGGACACGCCAACAAGCAGGCCGGCCACCGCCCTCTCCACGCGCCCGCCAAACAGTTCACAATGCCGCCACCCGATTACTCCAAACACCGTTGCTATCACGTAAACGTGAATGAGGAACCGCGATTCCTGCTGCGTCAGGAACCACGCCAGCGTCAACAGGATCGTCAGAATTAGCAGAAAGTTAGTCGTGAGGCTCTTTCGCGCGGCAAAAATCCCGATCGGCGCAAGTCCTAACGGCACCAGGCCGATGCCTCCCGCGCCGTGGAAATTTGCGGTGTGGTAGGTCAGATTAAACGGCAGCAGCAACAGCGCCAGCGGGCCGCGTCCAAGTCCCGCGCCGCGCTGCTGAATGTAGAGGTGAAAATCCAGCAGGGCTTGCGTGGAAAGATACTTCGCATGGCAGACGTGTGTGAGGCCCGGAGGCGGCGGATAGATGGGACACCCCAGCAGGAGCCAGTTCCTCACATAGTAGGGGGCGGCGACCAGCAGTGCGGCGATCCCGGCGAAAGCGAATCCCGCAGAAGCTCGCTGCCACTTTTCCTGATCACTTTTTCTCCGGAGAAACACGAGGCCAACCGCAAGCACTGGCACTGCCAACATCCCGGTATACTTCGTCGCCATCAGTAATCCGCAAAAGACTCCAAACAACGCCCACTCGAGATGGCGCTCAGCGTCCAGCGCCACGCGCACCGCGGCAAGAAAAAACGCAGCGTATAGCCCGTCCACGAACGTGAGATGCGCTCCTGAAAATACGGCCGGCATGGTGGCGACAATCGCCGCCACCCAACACCCACCCGGTGCATCCAGGCCGCAGCGCATAGCGAGCGAAGCCGACATCGCCAGAAGCAATCCAAGGGTAAGAAAATCCGCGAAGCACGGAGCCAAAGGCCCGCCGGTCGCGAAGAGCGCCGCATACATCGTTTCGGCGGTTTGCGGAAACGCGGTGGGAGAATTATCTGCAACCGGCCGGATGACTCCCGCTCGCAGCCACACTTTCGGGCCGAGCAGATGATAGGCGACTGTGTCGGAACCCCAATCTCCGACGACTGGCGCGAGACCTGCAACCGCAGTCAACGAAAGTATAAAGACCACCAGGGCCGCCGGAAGCAACGCGCGCTTTTCCACCCATGGCTCGGGAACTTCGCGATCTCGCCGAACCCCCCAGAGGAAACGCAATCCCAGGGCTGCAAATCCGAAGGTAACAACGAAAATCACCCACCGCAAAAATGCCACCTGTCCGATCAGGTAGAGCAGCAGCGACAACACGCCCCAACCCCCTAAAAAGGAAAAGGCCAATCGCTCCCGCGGGTGAAACGCTGTTCCCAGCCGCCCGGCGAGAGGGTATCCCACGCCGGCGGCGGCAAGACCCAGGAGCAGCACTCCAAATGCTGCGTGCAGTGGCTGCAAATTCATGGATTAGAGGGCTTTCCTGAACGGAAGCAGGGACTCAAATGAGTGAGAGCCCAACACTCGGATTGCCAAAAAGATCAGCAGAACCAGCAGCATCCATGCGGCGGGAAGCAGGGAGAAAAGTCGGGTCGTCAGTGAGAAGAGAGATTTTTGGAATGTGAATTTCATTTTGGCCTCACTGTATTCTAGACTCTCAGTCGAGGCAAGTCCTTACGGGCTGCCTTCGTCCTGAGTCCTCGAGTACTAGTAGACCCGGTTGACTGACCTGCCTCAAATTCTATCCAATTCCGCCTCGCTTTCTTGACTTACCCGCCTTCTCCCCAAATAATGGATAAGCATGAGCCTACGCGCCGGAGGCGCAGCAGACATGTTCCTCGACGTCAAGGATCTTGCCGTCCGCAAAGTGCGCATCCGGAAAAGTTACGCCCCGGGGAGCATCGATTACGGCATCAGTGAAGTAAAACAGGCAGAGCCCCTGGAAGTAACCGCCACCGCGGAGCTTCTGGAAGGACAGATTCGAATCACCGGCGACCTGGAGACCAAGATCGAAATGGTCTGCGCCCGCTGCCTGGAGCCTGTAATCGAGGAAGTACACAAGGATTTTGACCTCTTCTATCAGCCGCTTCCGAAGGCCAGCAAGCCCGAAGAAGAGCGGCTGAAAGATGACGACACCGAAATCGGATTTTTTCAAGGAGAAGGCCTGTTCCTCGCGGACGTACTCAAGGAGCAGGTGTTGCTGTCACTGCCGATGAAAGTAATCTGCCAGAGCGATTGCCGCGGTTTGTGCCCCACGTGTGGCGCGAGTCTCAATCACGAAGAGTGCCGCTGCGAAAGACACGCCACGGACCCGCGTCTGGCCCCCCTCGCGCGGTTGAAGCAGGACTGGCTCAAGAAACAATAGATTTCCGGGCCGAAAGCCCATAGAATCCGACCTCGTTCGGACTGGCGGAGTGTGTAGCCACGAATGAGGCGAGAACCAGGAGTGATGTAATGCCTAATCCAAAACGCCGACATTCCAAGGCGCGCAAGAACAAGCGCCGTGCGCACGACCACTTGTTCGCGCCCGCCATGGCCAAGTGTCCCAATTGCCACGAAATGAAGCAGCCTCACCAGGCTTGTCCTCATTGCGGTTATTACAAAGGCCGGCCGGTTCACGACGTCAAGTAAGGTTTCGAGTTTTTTGTCAGGCTCGGAACGGGCATGACCGCTGGTGTGTCCTGCCGCCCGGAGCTTGCCGGAGTTGCCGGAAGATAATCCCATGATCACAATTGCCGTTGATGCCATGGGGGGAGACAACGCACCCCGTCCGGAGGTGGAGGGGAGTGTTCGCGCCGCGGAAGAATACGGCGTGCGCATACTGCTTGTGGGGCAGCCCCAGGTGATCCGGGGAGCTTTGGCGAGTTTCGGCAAACCGTCGCTGCCTATCGATATCATCCCGGCCACAGAGGTGATCACAATGGACGATCACCCGGCCCAGGCCTTCCGCCGCAAGAAAGACAGCTCCGTGCACGTGGCGGCGCGGCTGGTGAAAGAGGGCAAGGCGGACGCCATGGTGAGCGCCGGGAATACCGGCGCGGTGATGACTACGGCGAGATTCATCATGGGGACTCTGAAGTCGGTGGATCGCGTGGCGCTGGCCGCTCCGTTTCCGAATGCCAAGGGCGGTGTTTCGGTGCTGCTGGACGTCGGTGCGAATGTGGACTCGAAGCCCGAGCATCTGTTGCAGTTTGGCGTGATGGGCGAGATTTATTACCGCCTCACCTTCGGCAGCCGCAAGCCTCGCGTCGGTTTGCTTTCCGTCGGCGAGGAAGAGATCAAAGGCAACGAGCTGACACGCGCCGTTTACGAAAGCTTAAAGGCTCTGCCCGTGCATTTCGTCGGCAACGTGGAAGGCGGCGATCTTTTCTCCGGCAAGGTGGACGTGATCGTCTGCGACGGATTCGTCGGCAACATCGCCCTCAAGATTTGCGAGGGCCTGGCCATGGAGATCATCAAGTATTTGCGGAAGACGTACAAAAGCTCTTTCGCATCGCAGGTGGGCTATCTGTTTTCGAAAGGCGCGCTGAAGGGCATCAAGCGCACGATGGACTACGCGGAGTATGGCGGCGCGCCGCTCCTCGGGGTCCGCGGGGTTTGCGTGATCGGCCACGGCCGGTCCAACGCAAACGCCGTGAAGAACGCCATTCGCGTCGCCGCGGGACTTGCCCGCGCGCGGGTGAACGAGAAAATTGAACAAGAGCTCTCCCTGACCCACGCGCAGGTGTGACGTCCGGAGAGAGGAGCAATTATGGGCAAAGTCGCATTCATATTTCCGGGCCAGGCTTCGCAATATTCCGGCATGGGCAAGGAACTTGCCGAGAAATATTCCGCGGCTCGCGCCATTTTCGATGAAGCGGATAAAGCGCTGGGCTTTTCCATTTCCAAAATTTGTTTTGAGGGCACGGAAGAAGAGCTGAAGTCCACCGCGTTGACGCAGCCCGCTATTCTTACCGTATCTGTCGCCGCGATGTGGGTGCTTTCCGAAAAGCGCATTGGCGCGGACTTTGTCGCCGGCCATAGCCTGGGGGAATATTCCGCTCTTGTGGCTGCCGGGTCGCTGAACTTTGCGGACGCCGTGCAGCTGGTTCACAAGCGCGGCACGTACATGCAAGAAGCCGTCCCCGTTGGAAAAGGCGCGATGGCCGCGATTCTTGGAGTGTCGCCCGCTGTCGTTGCCGACGCCTGCAAGCGTGCTGCGGAAGGCGGAGTTTGCACCGCTGCCAATCTCAATTCGCCCGACCAGACCGTGATCTCGGGCGACGCCGCTGCGGTGAAGCGCGCCATCGAGATTGCTTCGCAGTCGGGAGCGAAACGCGCCGTCCTGCTTCCCGTTAGCGCGCCGTTCCATTCCTCGCTGATGATGCCCGCGCAGGAAAGGCTGGAAAAAGATTTGCGCGCCACGACGTTCGCCGATCCGCACGTTCCGGTCGTCACCAACGTGGACGCCGACACGATCAAAAAGGGCGACGAGGCCCGCGAAGCGCTGATTCGCCAGGTCACCATGCCCGTGCGCTGGGAAGAGTCCATGCGGATGCTGCTCGACGAGGGCGTGAACACTTTCATCGAAGTCGGCCCGGGCCGCGTGCTCACCGGCATCATGCGCCAGATCGAGCGCTCGGTCACCACGCTGAACGTCGAAGACGAAAAAAGTTTGCAAGCCACGGTGGAACGCATCACCGCGGCCAAATCCGACGCGGCCTGAGGATAAACGCGAATGTTTAAGTTGAAGGATAAAGTAGCTGTCGTCACGGGTGCGTCGCAGGGAATCGGCCGCGATACGGCACACGCGCTTGCCGAAGCTGGCGCCAAAGTCGCCGTCGCCGCGCGCAACGAAGAAAAACTCGCCGAACTCGTCCAGGAAATCATCGCCAAGGGCGGCGAAGCCTTCGCCGTGAAAATGGACGTCGCCGACATCGATCAGATCAAATCCGGCTTCAAATCCATCCTCGAAAAGTTCGGCAAGATCGACATCCTCGTCAACAACGCCGCCATCACCCGCGATGGCCTGGCCATGCGCATGAAGCCCGACGACTGGGACGCCGTCCTCCGCACCAATCTCACGGGCGCCCACCTCTGCATCCAGCAGGTGCTGCCGCCGATGATGAAAGCGCGCGCCGGCCGTATCATCAACATCTCCTCCGTTGTCGCGGAAAGCGGCAACGCCGGCCAGGCCAACTACGTCGCCTCGAAAGCCGGCCTGATCGGCCTCACCAAAGCCATCGCCATCGAGATCGCATCGCGCAACATCACCGTAAACGCCGTGGCACCGGGTTTCGTCGAGTCGCCCATGACCGCCGTCCTTCCCGACAAGGTGAAGGAAGAATTGAAAGTGCGCATTCCGCTCGGCCGCATGGGCACCGGCAAGGACGTCGCCGCCTCCATCGTTTTTCTCGCCAGCGACGAAGCCGCCTACATCACCGGGCACGTCCTCGACGTCAACGGCGGCATGTACCTAGCGTAGTGGAGGCTTTCATGCGGATAATCCGGAAGTTAAGAGATACGCCGGAATGGCCGCAGATTCGCGATCAGTTGAGGAAGGCAGGCTTCGACCCGAACGCGGTTGCAAAACTTGGTGAAGCAGAAGGCGACTCTTTGGATCATGTTGAGTTGATTATGGCGTTGGAGGAAGCGTTCAACATCGAACTCAAGATTGATTCTCGAAAAAAAGAGGGTTCGCTGAAGTAAAGTTGTGGTATTTACGGGCATTGAATAGGCCTTGCCCGAGAAAAACCTAGCTGGTTTCTAAGGTGCTGTATGAACACGAAGGTGCCCCTCCGGCTTGAACCAGATTGGCCTCGTATCCGGCAATTGGCGGCCAAAAAGCTGCGCTGCACCGAAGAGCAAGTGCAAGAAATGAAAGATCGAGGCGATTCTCTCGATCGAGTCGAATTGGCTATGACAATCGAGGAAATCCTCGATGATTTGAAGTCATGAAGGGATGGGTTGCAACAACGTGCTGTTGGCCAATGGCTGTCGGCTAAAGGCTACCGCGAAGTTGACCTTGCTGCGCAGGGTAAGTAGACTTGCAAGGTTACCTCGGGCAGCCTAAACGACATGCAAGACGGCCTTACGGCTCGAAGTGGTGCAGTGCAATACGAATTACGTCAGAGCGACATCAGGTCGCGGAGGAATGGGAATGGCCAGCGTGGAAGAACGCGTAAAGCAGATTATCGTCGAGCAGCTTGGTGTGGATGAAGCCGAAGTCACGCCCACCGCGTCCTTCGTGGACGATCTCGGCGCGGACTCGCTCGACCAGGTCGAATTGGTCATGGCTTTTGAAGAAGCCTTCGGCATCGAAGTGCCCGACGAGGACGCCGAAAA
>Ga0210405_10001166_pt1 | contig 31455 bp, 27 predicted proteins | sample IncBWH11MmetaG_FD_155492 | JGI IMG/M metagenome (GOLD analysis project Ga0210405, IMG submission 155492) | Forest soil microbial communities from Barre Woods Harvard Forest LTER site, Petersham, Massachusetts, United States - Inc-BW-H-11-M | ecosystem: Environmental > Terrestrial > Soil >...
CTCAGAAAATAAAACAATTTGTCTTTGATGACCGGGCCGCCCACCGTTCCGCCAGCAGTGTAGCGATGGAGTTCGGGATTTTTTTGGTCGGCGGGAATATTTGGGTCGGCTTTGAAAAAGAACGGAGCAGCGTTCAGCCAATTTGTCCCGCGATGGATATACGCGCTGCCATGCAGGGAGTTCGTCCCGGACGCCGTGCTCATATCGATATGCGCGCCGCTGGTGGAACCTTGTTGAGCGTCATACATGCTGGTGTTGACGCGCAATTCTTGAATGGTTTCAGGCGCGGGAGTCGGCAGCGCCTGTCCGATAGCCAGATAAGGAGACGCAGTGCTCTGTATCACCGCCGCACTAGAGCTGGCCGCGCCGCTGACACCAGTATTGTTTACCACGCGCGCGGAAGCCACCTGGCTGGTGCTTTTGCCGTTGAAGAGATTGCTGGCGTCGACGCCATTCAGTAAAAAACTATTACTGGTGTCGCGTTGACCGTTGGCCCAGATGGGCTGGTTGCCCAGCCCGCTATTGGCGCCAGTGCCGCTCGGAAGTTCTGCGTTCACACCTGGTGAAAGAATGGCCAGGCTGGTGAAGCTGCCGGTGGCTAGGGGAACGGAAGAAATTTCATCCTTTTCGAGAATGTAGCCGTTGGCGGTGTCCTGGGCATTCATCAACGGAGTAGATTCGACGGTGACCATCGAGCCCACCGCGCCAACTTTTAGACTCACATTCAGAGTAACTGTGCGATCGGCTTGCACTACGATGGAAGGCACGACCAACGTTTCGAATCCATCATGTGTAAACGTAAGCGAGTACGCGCCAATGGGCAGACTTACGAAATCGTAGCTGCCGCTACTGTTCGTGGTTTGCAAACGCGTAAGTTTCGTTGCGTCAGCGACTAACGTGACCTGCGTATCCCCGACGGAGGCTCCCGAAGCGTCCGTCACCGTGCCGGTGATTCCGCCAAGAGTCTGCTGTGAGAGAGTAGCTGTGGGTAGAAAAAGAAATATGCAACCACAAAGGCAGAGCAATAAATAAGAAAAAGAAAACTTCCGTGCGATCTTACGCATTCGTAACGCCTCCGAGACATACCAAAAACGCCCAGCACGCGCGTTGCGGTAGGCCCGTTCCGGAACCTGCCAATATTCTCTGAAGGAGTTCGAATGGCTCCCGGCGGACCCCGCGTGTTTATAAACTGGTTCCGAGGAAGCTATTTCATTTCGACGTACAAGGTAAACGCAAACTTTCGTTACTCGCGATTGTATTTTTTAATTGGAGTTCGTCGGCGCCAACCCCACGGGCCTGCAGATTGTGTCTACACCACAGCTAACTTATTCTGTCTTCGGCGCAGGAAAAACCACAACATCCCTGCAAGAAGATATCCCAGGTAAATGTATGGGAGTCTGCCATACGGGCCCTCCGGAACGGGATAAATATTCCCGATCAATGCCAGAATCATGGCTACACACGCAAACCAGGAGAGAACGTCTGCACCGGCGGTATATTTTCCGTGCGCGCGCAGGTAATTCGGCAATGCGAGGCAGACCAACGCGTAAGCCACGATGAAACCGTAAGTGGCCAGCGATCCCATCCAACCGTAGACATCCAACCCACTGGCGCCGCGTGCCGCCAACAGTGCGACGGGAAGTACCGCAGTAATTCCGGTGACGAGGAGCGCTCGGCCTGGGGTTTCGTTGCGGCGATGCGTTGCGCGCAGCCCATTGTGAGCGAGACCGTCGTGCGACATGAGCAGAAGTACGCGCGCGGCCGCGGTAATGCACGCCAGCGTTCCGGCAAACATGCTGACTAAAGCTCCGATGTCGATCAGCAATCCGAGCACAGGAACGCCACCAACTCCCGCCAACACGCGCATGGGTGCCTGATTGGTCGCAAGGTTTTGTCCGGCGACGCGAAGGCCTAAGACTTCGGTGTAAGCGCACAAAATGAAAATGGCTCCGGCAAGAAGCGCGCTTTGGATTACGGCGCGGGGAATTGTCTTCAGGGGATTGCGTGCCTCGGAGCCGAGTGTGGTTGCGCTTTCAAAACCCACAAAACTGAATAAGGCCAGCACCAGACCGAGACGCAGACCGCTGCCAGTCATTGCACGAAGATGCAATTGTTCTCTATCGAGATGAAAGCCTGTGCGTGCGAGCACTAATATGACCACGATGAGTATTAGCGAAACCGAGATGGCTTCGATCCACAACATTACGCGCGCGGAAATCTTGACGTCGCGCCAGGCAATCCAGATGGAGATGGCGGTGACCAGCAGCGCCAGGAAGACGGCGGAAGTGCCGTGCCCGGTAGCATCGCGTAACAGCAGATTGCCGTAATGGTAGAAGCCTCCGATCACGCTGGCTCCGGTAGCAATGTAGGCGAGCAACAAACTCCACGCGGAGGCCGCGGCGATCGCGGGCGTCATAATTTTTGCGGTGTAGGTGTAAAGAGAACCAGGCGATGCCGAATAACGCGCAAATTTTGAAATGCACGCAGCGACCAGCAATATAGCCAGACTGGCCAGCACGTATGCCAGCCATGTGCCGTTTCCCGCCAGTGCGCAGACCAGCGGGATTGTTGCGACCGGTGTGGTCGTTGGCGCGATAGTGGAAATCGATTGCGCAAGCGTTTCCATCGGCGAAAGCACTTCGCCGCGCAACCCGTAGAAGGACCCTTCAGGAGCTATCTGCGGTGCTTGAGCCATTCGCCTCGTCTCGCGTTTCGTGAACTGCAATCGTAATGGTGGCGGCTACGATACGGCTCTAGTGATTTGGACGCAACTGGCGATGTGCTATTTTGATGATTCCTGATCGTGCGGCTGGGAATTGGAGCTGTGTATGAAGTTGGATAGAGAAGCCTTGAAAAGTCTTCCTAAAGTTTTGCTGCATGAGCATCTTGATGGCGTGCTGCGCCCCAGGACCATTATCGAGCTTGCGCGAGACGTGAATTACCTGGAGCTGCCGAACGGAAATGCGGAAGAGTTGGCGCGATGGTTTTTTCAAGGCGCCAATCAGGGCAGCCTGCCCAAATATCTGGAAGGTTTCGCGCACACCATCGCGGTCATGCAGACAGAAGAAGCGCTCGAACGCGTTGCTTATGAGCAGGCGGAAGATTTAAGCCAGGACGGAGTTGTTTATTTCGAGACGCGCTTTGCGCCAATATTTCATATCCGCAAAGGATTGAGCCACCAGCAAATTGTATCCGCGGTGCTCAGAGGGTTGGAGCGCGGCCGAAAAGATTTCGGTATCGCGTCTGGATTGATCATCTGCGCCATGCGCAATATGGAAGTCTCGCTCGAAATGGCGGAACTGGCAGTCGACTTTCGTGAGCGGGGCGTGGTTGGATTCGATCTGGCAGGCGAGGAGGGTGGATATCCTCCCAAGAAGCACGTCGAGGCCTTCCACTATATTCAGAGGCAGAATTTCAACATCACCATTCATGCTGGCGAAGGCTTCGGAAAGGAATCCATCTGGCAGGCTATCCAATATTGCGGCGCGCACCGCATCGGACACGGAACAAGGCTTATCGAAGATATCGCCGTGGCCGACGGAAAGGCGGTGAAACTGGGCGACCTCGCACAGTATGTTTTGGACAAACGCATTCCATTGGAGATTTGTCTCATCAGCAATGTGCACACTGGAGCAGCGCGCACTTTGGCTGAACATCCCTTCAAGATTCTCTACCAGGAAAAATTTCGCGTGACCCTAAACACTGATAACCGGTTGATGAGCGACACCACCATGAGCAAGGAATTCGAAGCTGCCGCCACAACCTTCGGACTGACCTTAAATGATTTTGAAATTATTACGATCAATGCGATGAAGAGCGCCTTCCTGCCGTATGACCAGCGCTGCAAGTTCATTTATTCGGTGTTGAAACCGCGTTATGCGAAAATCCGCGCGTCGCAGGGAGTTTGAGTTTTGTTGCTACGAAATGCTTTCACACTGGCAGCTTTTTTGGCGAAAAAGAAACGTCGCTTAATTGCGATTAGCTTGCCAGACTCCGCAGAGTCTCCGCGAGAACTAGCGTTCCGCGCGCAATGTCTTCAGGAGAAGCATATTCATCAGGACGGTGACTGTAGCCGTTGCGGCAAGGAATGAATAACATTCCGACTGGGGCGATGCGCGACATAAATAGCGAATCGTGATAAGCCCGGCTAACCATAGACAAAAAACTCAGTCGGTGTTTTTCGCACGATTCAGAAAGCGTTTCGACAATATTAGCCGCGCAATCCGCTGGTGCGTCCGCATTCACCAGTTCCTGCTGAATGGTGACGCCACGTTTCGCGGCAATCGCGTGACAGGACGCATCAGCGGTGGCGATGAGCGAGTCGCGCCGACGCAAATCGGTATCGCGAATGTCCACGCTGAGATGCACCCTGCTGGGAATGCTGTTGACCGCGCCGGGAAACACTTCGCAAATACCTACGGTGGCCACTGTGTCCGTGGATCCGCTGGTTTTGGCCTGTTGTTCAATCGCCAGAATTAATTCCGAGGCCGCGCAAAGCGCATCACGGCGATCCGTCATCAGCACTCCTCCCGCGTGTCCGCCCGCACCTTCAATAAAAATTCGAAAGCTGGATGGCGCCGCAATTTTGCGGACGATCCCGAGTGAAATATTTTTCCGTTCCAGCAGCGGCCCTTGCTCGATGTGCAATTCAACAAATGCCTCGTAATATCCCGCGGGTAACCTTACAGTTTCTAGTTCTCCCTGAAATCCCGCATCACGCCGAACCTGCTCGATGGACGCGCCGTCTTTGTCCGTCAGCTTTTTTGCTGCATCGGCCGACAAACTCCCCGAAAGCAAACGGCTACCGAGACAGCCGATGCCAAAGCGCGTTGGCTCTTCAGAGGTAAAGAGGATCAGGTCGATCGAGCGTTTTGGAGTAAATCCGCTTTGCTGTAGGGCGCGGATGGCCTCAAGTCCTCCGAGTACGCCGACCACGCCGTCATACTTTCCGGCATTTGGAATCGCGTCGATGTGCGATCCGGTGCCCACTGCGGCAGCACTGGCGTTTTGTCCGTTCCATCGCGCGAAAATATTTCCGACTGCGTCCTGACGAATCGCGAGGCCCGTTTCTTTACACCGCGCCTTGAACCAGGCCCGTGCGCTTAGATCTGTTGGGGTGAAAACAATTCTGGTTACCGCAGGAGCTTCTGCATCGGAAATCAAGGCCAGTTCCTCGATCTCCGACGTCAATCGCTGCTTGTCAACCTCGAGATTCATGTGGCTCGCCGGCGCGCGGATGGCGGTTCCAGTCTTTGTAGATCAAATATTTTGCCGGCGTCTTTCCAATCGCTCCGAACCACTGCGGGCACCAAGGCGCCATCCAGATGAAATCACCCGCGGTCACGGAGTGCCATGAATCATCCAGCCGGTAAATTCCACCGCCTTCCAGCATCAGCAGTCCGTGTTCCATTACATGCATTTCCACCATGCTGAGAGCAGCTCCCGGTTGATAAACCATAGTATTGACGGCGAAATCGAAGGCCATCTCGTCCGGCAGCAGGCACTTTACCTGCAGGTCGGGATCGTCGCCCAAAGCATGCGAAGAAATCTGCCCTTCGGTCGAGATCAACAACTTTGGCGCCGAAACCGCAGGCAATTGTTGGTACGGTTTTTCAATGACCGCGGCTCGACTAGAGCGCGCGGCGATCACTCGGTGCGGTGATCCTTCGGGAATATAGGCGTAAGCATTTACTCCCAATTCGCTTTTTCGACCGTCGACTTCAAGTTGGAGACTTCCCTCCAGCACATAAATAAACCGCTGCGAATTCGTCCCGCCCAGTTCGCCGCCGGATTCGAATTCCGCGGTGTACTGCACGAATTTTGCTCCCGCCGCTGCGCTGATGTGCACGATGGCGGAGCACGCCTTCATTCCTGGAAGAACGGTGCGCACGAATGTATCGGGCGTCAAAAGAGAAAAATTGTGTCGCTTGCAGCTGCGCGTTTGACCGAGATTATGCACGGACCTTCCTTTGTTGAAATTCTGTAGAGCCGGCTAGCTGAGTTAGTAAATGTGTCCCGCATTCAAGAGCTTTGGCCACATCTTCAACGCTCACCGACTCTGACGGATGATGACTGATGCCGCCGGGACTCCGCAGAAAGATCATAGCGGTGGGAATTTTTTCCGCTACGATCATGGCATCGTGACCCGCGCCGCTAACCATGCGATGCGTTTTGCCGGCCGTCTTTCCCGCAGCTTGTTCGATTTGATCCATCAGAAATGGATTCATGGGAACCGCCGGCTGGTTCAGCAATATTTTCCGCTCCACTGTTAAGCCACGACGATGAGCGATTTCCTCAGCCTGTACAGCAAGAAAATCCGCCGCGCGGGTACGTACGTCGTTAGATTTGTGGCGGACGTCCAAGCTTAAGCGCACCTGACCAGCAATGACATTCGCGGCGTTCGGAGTGGCAGTAACGCGACCCACCGTGGCGACCAGTCCTTTTTCCCTTTTAGCTACCCGCTCTACCTCAAGGATCCATTCCGCCGCCGCTGACATCGCATCGTGGCGAAGATTCATGGGAGTTGTGCCGGCATGATTGGAGCGGCCGAGAAAGGTAAACTCGCCACGCGTCTGTCCAGCGATACCTTCCACAATACCGAGTGAAATTTCCAATGATTCAAGAACGGGCCCTTGTTCGATGTGAAATTCCAGGTATGCTAGACTATCGTTTTTCATTGCAGCTTTCGAAATTTCAGCGGGCTTGAGGCCAAAATTCTCAATAGCGGTTCGAACGCTGACGCCCTTTGTATCCGTGCGATTGAGTAACTCGTTATCGAGCTTGCCGGTTAACGCGCGACTACCAATGAACGGCGCGCCGAAACGAACTCCTTCTTCCTCCGAAAATCCGATCACCTCAATGGCGAAGGGAAGTTTGCGGTCCTCCAGCGTTTCAAGTAAAGAAACCGCCAAAGCTACTCCGAGAACGCCATCATAGGCGCCGGCATCCGGCACCGTATCCAAATGCGAACCCAGTAGCAATCGCGGCGCTCCAGCCTGTGCGCCAGGATAAAATCCCCGCAGATTTCCGGCTGCATCGATGGTTACCTCCGCTCCCGCCGCTTCCATCCAGTCGCCCACTACACGGTAGCACTCGCGCATGGCAATAGAGAGAAATGTGCGGCAGGTGCTGCCCGGCGTTTCAGTGATCGACGCCAATCGTTTGCATCGAGCGATTACTTTTTCCGCCCGATCCGCGATGGCGGCAGAGTGCTCCATTAATTCTTAATCCTGACGGCGAATGCGCGCCTCGATATAACCATGCGGTTCGTCAACGGGAACGAATATCTCATTGGGATTGTCCTGTCCAAAGCGCGACAGATCTACAAGTAGACAGTGGCGGTTCGGCAAGTTCAATTCGATTTCGTCTACTTCAGGAATTTGCTCGAGAACGGCTTCACCCATCGCGTACAGGGTGTGCTGCACGGATTTGCTGGTATGGCCCGCAAATACTCCAAGCAAAATTTGCCGGATACTTTTCCGCAAGGTCCTGAAAGAAGCATCCATCGCGGAATATTTCCATCGAGCGCGAAGGGCGGTACCCAATAAACGGTCCGCCGACTCTGGCAAAGTGGTCAACGAATCTTTCAGGAAGCCGGCGAATTCCGAACCAGCGGTTTTCATAATGACCAGATTGTCGAGCCCTGACCAAACCGATGAAGCGCCATCACGCACTCGCGATGTTTCTGAGGTCTGCAGTTCGGAGCTCGACTGCACAAATGTTGTGGGGTGAGGTTTTCCTTCAACCAGCACGTGTTCCCAGGATTTTTCAGAGATGGACACCTGCGTGGCGGAAAGCTGTGGATTATGGTCCAGGAAAAAGTCCGCTAGCTCCTGACCAAATTCTTCCATGCAGGTCTGCGACGATTCACGTGCCAGCGAGTACACCGTATTTTTCATGGTGTCGGTGGGAAGAATGTTGCGGTTGTCGCCGTCAACGAAACAGGATTCGAAATCTCCGGTGAAGAGAATCTCCACCGTCCATTCGCGAAAATCGTTACGGTCACCACGCCGCTTCACCTGCACCAAGCGGACGCGTGACTTGCCATATCTGTTCTCGGCTAAAGCGATCACGCCATCAACTCCCCCGGTAGGTAGTGTATCCATTCGGACTTAAGAGCAGCGGAATATGAAACTCAGATTCGCCTTCGAGCACTTGAAATGCGACCTCTATAAGAGGATAGAGCGTCGCGATTTCCTGAGCTTGAAAATAACTGGCGGCGTCGAAGTTCAAGCGATAAACACCGGCCACCAGAGTCTCATTTGCCGGCAGTAACTGCGCGCACCGGCCGTCAGCCCCGGTGCGCGAAGAAGCCAGCACGAACCAATCGCCGGAGAGTTCGCGACGCTCCAGCCGCACGGAAACGTCTTTCGCCGGTTTGCCCAGGGAAACATCGAGAACGTGAGTGGAGATGCGGCTCATTCAGAGATCCATTTCTTCAAGCGCAGGTTGGTGATCTGGCGCTGTTGCTCGGCCGATTCCTGCAGTTCGGTCTGTTCGTCGTTCCGCATCCTCCACTGCAGAATATCCAGGATCGCTTGAGCTGACTTGCCCGCGGCACAAACAATAAAAATGCGGTTGAAGCGCTGTTCGTAAGCTCGATTGCCCTCCGCGAGCGCAGCAATCACGTCGGATCCGGCCGCGCCGACTTTTTGCTGCTCCTGGCTCGACCATTGCGCCGATCTCGCGGGGGCGGTTGAGGGCGCGACGGATTGTCCGATGCGCGGGTGATGAGCGAACGCCTCCATCCAATCTGCTTCGGTGAGACTTCTCCATATTTTGTCGGATGCCGCGAGCAGGCTGTCTTCATCTTCGATCGGCCTGAGAGCAGCCAGCTGTCGTGCCCAGGAGTGTGAACCGCAGCACGGTAGAATTTCAAGCGCCGCTTCTGTTGGTGGAAGAGAATTCCAACGCGCCAACACACTCAATGTTTTATTATCGGCGTTGTTAAAACTGTTCAGAAATTCAGCCACAAGATTGCCGGTGACGGCGCGCCTATATCTGGCGGAGGATCGAATATCGTCGATGGGCTGAATTTCGTGAGCCGCTGTTTTTGTTGCCAGCAGAATAAGCCCTGGATCAATTTTTTTGCCGCGAAGGGCTTTTTCCGTTTCTTTCAAACGAAACGGAATCGGTGCGACACTTCCGACAGCCATGCGGATATCTTCGATCACTCCTCCAGCGACCCGTCCCAGCGCCGCCAAGCATATTTTCGAAATGGCCTGCGCGTTGCGCGCGCCAATCTTACGCGTATACGCGCGATAATTCTTAAACTGTCTCGCAAGGCATACGCACCGGATTACTTCATCTCCGGCGCACTGCGTTGTCCTGTAACCGGTGTGAAAATTTTCGTAGGGTACGCGCCGCTCGCCTCGAACGGAAACCAGAATTAACTCCGCTCCGTACACCAGCAACGCAGGGAGAGAGTCCGCAGCAGGCGAGGCGTTGACGATATTGCCTCCGAGCGTTCCGCGATTCTGATTCGCCACCCCGCCGGTCCAACGCGCGGCGCTCGTTAAGAGCGCAAATTCGCGATTCACCTCTGCAGTTTGTATCAAGTCTGTGTAAGTGCATCCGGCTCCAATGCGAATTTCGCCGGGAAGAATTTCAATGCGACGAAGTTCCGGTAAATTCCAAATGCTGACCAACTTGCGCGCGGCAAGGTGCCCTCCGGCATATTGCACCATCAAATCGGTTCCACCCGCGATAGGTAGCCACGTGCCGGGTTCCTGAGCGAGCAGCGAAAGCACCGACGGCAAATTGTTGGGAGCCACCAGTTCGTACTCAGCAGGATGCGATCTCATTGCCTACACCGGACGGCGGCATCCGCGACAGCTTCAAAAATTTGCATGTAACCGGTGCAACGGCAAAGATTGCCAGACAATCCCTCGCGAATATCAGCGCCGGTCGGCTGAGGGTTTTTGCTCAACAAGTGAACGGCGGCAAGAATCATTCCTGGAGTACAAATGCCGCACTGCGCTCCTCCGAAATCGAGAAAAGCTTGTTGCAGCGCATGTAATCGTTTGTCCGTGGCCAGGCCCTCAATCGTGGTGATATGTGTGCCCGAGGCCTGCAGCACGGGTAACAAGCAGCTATTCACCAACGCTCCGTCCACCAAAACCGAGCAAGAACCGCACTCGCCTTCGCCACAACCTTCCTTGGTGCCCGTCAATCCAATTTGTACACGCAACACGTCCAGCAATCGTTCCATGGGAAATGCGCGCACGGTTATGGTTTTTCCATTTACAACTAGAGTGATGTCGGACTTCGTGGCCGTCTGCGGGTCGTTCATTGCTTACTGTCCGCCAATGCAGGCGCCACGTCATGCAAACCATTTGCCGTCAGGGCCTCGAAAATATCTTCCGGCAGCAATGGAATCGAATTGAAAGAAATGCCCAGCGCGTCGGTGATGGCGTTGACGATTGCAGGGGCGGGTCCATCCATTGGCAACTCCCCGATTCCTTTTGCGCCGAAGGCTCCGTGAACGTTGCCCAATTCCTCGAAAAAAACTCGGATTGGGGGAATGTCGGCTGAGGTGGGCATGATGTAGTTGGTCATCTGGCCATTTTTCATGCGCCCATTCTCCCAAACAACTTTTTCATATAGCGCAAACCCGATTCCCTGTGCCACGCCGCCGATAATTTGCCCCGCCGCGAGAACCGGATGGAGAACTCTACCGACCTCCTGCAGACAAACAAAATCTTCCACCGTTACGCTGTAAGAAGTGAGATCCACTGTGACTTCCGCGACATAAACAGCCCACGCAAACGCGGCGTAGGCGGCGCCGCGGTAATTTTCTTCGTCCCAGGAAATATCGTCAGCCTGCTGATAACGCGCGAGAGAACGGAATACTCCATGTTGCGCGACATGCTGGCGGCATGCGGCGCGGAATTCTTCGGGTGAATAAACTTCCCCCAACAAACCGCTGGATCTTAACGTCTGCAAGATGGCTAACGCGGCTGAATGCACCAGTTTTCCCACGACCATTACGGTTCGCGAAGCCACGGTGGGTCCACTATTCGGAACTTTCTGCGTGTCGGGCTGCGCGATTGCCACATCCTCGTAGCGAACTCCCAATGCTTCCGCGGCGATCTGGCAGAGCACCGTCTTTGTGCCCTGGCCAAATTCGGTGCTCGATACCAACACCCGTACCGTGCCGTCCGGACACGTCGCGACGCCAACGAGCGAATTTAGATAACGCTCACCGGAACCCGTAAAGCCCGCGCCATGCAGAAAAGCCCCTATGCCGATTCCTTTCTTTTTATCCGTGCTTAAATTTCCCTGCGCGAACTTTTCTTTCTTTGCGCGGTAATCGGCCAATTCCAGTGCACGATCAAGGAGTTTCCCTAAATCAATCTGTTCATTCACGACCTGTTCAGTAGTAGTCGTTTGTGCGGGCTTAAGAAAGTTCCTTCTGCGAACCTCAACGGGGGAAATCCCTAGGGTCTGCGCGATGAAATCCATGTGACGCTCCATCGCGAAGAGCGATTGTGGCGCGCCAAATCCCCGAAACGCGCCGTGCGGCGGTGCGTTGGTGGCTACCGCCTTGGCGCGAACGCGAACGCTGGGCCAATAATACGGTCCGCCCGCGTGCAACGCGCCGCGTGAAAGTACCACCGGGCTCAGAGTTTTATATGCGCCCCCGTCAATCGTGAATTCGATTTCGCCGCCAAGAATTTTCCCGTCTTTGCTCACGGCCGTTCGGTGACGCGTGCGCGAAGGATGCCGCTTGGTAGTAGCGGCCATGTCTTCCATCCGGTCATACACGATTTTCACCGGCTTGCCGGACTTCATGGCCAGAAGCGTCGCGTGCGCCGCGAGCATCGATGGGTACTCCTCCTTGCCGCCAAACGCCCCTCCCGTTTCCATTTGAAGCACGCGCACGCGGTCTTCCGGCAGCCCGCACAATTCCATTAGCGCCTTGTGCACATAGTAAGGGCATTGCAACGAACCCCACACAGTGACGCCTTGGTGCGGATCGAAAACAGCGATCATCCCGTTGTTTTCGATGTAAAGCTGTTCTTGCGCGCCGGTGGTGTATTCCGCTTCGACGATGTAGTCGGCGCTCTTGAACGCGCTTTCTACATCGCCCTTCGCAATCAGGTAGCTTTTGAAAATGTTATCCGTGCCCCAGATAATTTCAGAGAGCTTCTCGCTTTCCTCGATAGTGAAGATGGGCGGCAGCGGGTCATAGTCGATGGAAACGGCTTCGACCGCCTTGGCCAGAAGATTTCGGTCATGGTGCGCAAGCAGGAGGATAGGCTCCTCGGGATGATTGATTAATTCTTGCGCAAGACAGGGCTGATCTTCGCCGATTAACGCAATGCAGTTTTTTCCAGGAATATCTTTGGCGGTGACGACGACAAATTCTTCCCAATTCACCGCGGGAAGAAAATTGATTGCTTTGATTTTGCCTCGCGGGATACGGCTGCGAACGGTCGCTCCGTAAAGCATGCCCGGCAATTCCATATCGTCGACATAGCGGGACGCGCCCGTGACTTTGTCGCGTCCTTCCAGACGCGGAACCGATTTGCCGACGATGCGATCGTTAGTCATGCTCACAAAATCTGCGATCTTAAGCTGGGAGTTCGCGCCCCTCTGGTTGTCCGTGGAATGCATTATCTGCGAAAACGAGCCTACCGCGGACATATGTAGCTTTCACCTCGCCTTTCAATTTTTCACACAGGTACGGCGAAAACGGATGCCGGTGATGAAGTCGCTCCGGTGTCACCAGAAATTCGCTGTCCTCATCAAAAACCACTAGGTCAGCGTTGTATCCGGCGGCAATTTTGCCCTTTTGAAGCTGGCAACCAACCAGTTTTGCGGGCGCTTCCGCCATCCAGCGCGCAATGTCCATAAGAGAAAATCCTCGCGCGCGAGCTTCGGTGTACATCACTGGCAACGCCACAGACAAACTGGGAATGCCGCCCCACGCCGTTTGCAAGTTGCCTTCAGCAAACCGCTTCATTTCCGGCGGACACGGTGAATGATCGGTGGCTACCAGGTCAATCGTTCCATCCTTTAGGGCGCTCCACAACTGCTCACGATTTTCGGCATTACGAATTGGAGGAGCGCACTTGAACTGTGTCGCACCTCGCGAAATTGCTTCGGCCTGAAAATGCAAATAGTGCGGACAAGTCTCTACCGAAACAGGAAGTCCTTCAAGCCGCGCTGCGCGCAAAGTAGGCAAAGCCTGACTCGCCGAGAGATGCACGATATGCAAACGAAATCCGTATTCGCGGCAGAGCGAGATGAGAAGTTTTATCGCAGAAAGTTCTGACTCCTCGGGGCGCGATTGCAGGTACGTTGAATATTCGGTCCAATTGGCTTCTTCCAATTTCCTGGTGGCGGCGTCGATACAATCGTGGAGCTCAGCATGCACCAGAAGCGGCAAGCCGGTCTCCGCAACGTGGGGCAGGGCCTCGCGCAACTGCTGTTCTGTGACCATCGTAAATTCGTCGATGCCCGGATGGACCAGAAAGCATTTGAAGCCTCGGACTCCCGCGCCCGCGAGCTCGGTGATGTTCTGCTGATTATCGGCCACCACTCCTCCCCACGCAGCCCAGTCCACCCAGCAGCGACCTTTCGCCGCAGCCCGCTTGGCTTCCAGCGCACTCGCGCACGTAGTGGTCGGTATGCAATTCAGCGGCATGTCCACAACGCAGGTAAATCCGCCGGCAGCGGCAGCGCGCGACGCGGTTTCGAATCCCTCCCATTCGGTGCGTCCCGGATCATTGATGTGAACGTGCGCGTCGATAAGGCCGGGCAGAATGGCGGCATCTCCGAAATCGTGAATTTGTGCTTCTGAGGGGATGTGATCGGGGGTTACGACCTCGCGGATCACTTCGCCATTCACGAGGACCCCAGCCGGGCGAATGCCCTGAGGGGTGACTACGCGCCGGGAAAGGAAGGCTAGCAAATCCATGTAAGCAGTGGAGCTCCCTGCAACCTGCTTTCAGTTTAAGGTAACTCGCGTAAGGGCATCTGCAGTTTTTCAAATCCCCGCAAGTCATAATTCGAACCGGCCAACTTGCACCGAGGGCTTATACTTGCTGCGCCTAAGAGATGCTGGAGAATTTTGCCGTAGCTTTGAGCACGGCGATGATTTGATTTATTTGAATCTGGGAACCTGGGCGGCAACTTAACATGAACAATCCCTTCATGGCGCGGGCCATTCAGCTTTCCATTGAGAACGTTCACTCTAACAACGGCGGTCCGTTCGGCGCCGTGATCGTAAGAGACGGCAAAATTATCGCGGAAAATGTGAATCGAGTCACCTCCACCAACGATCCCACGGCTCACGCGGAAGTGTTGGCGATTCGCCAGGCATGCACAAAGCTCGGTGTGTTTGAGCTGTTAGATTGCGAGCTATACACCTCCTGCGAACCGTGCCCTATGTGTCTGGGTGCCATTTACTGGGCACACATTTCGCGCATGTACTTCGCGAACTCGGCGGAAGACGCAGCGGCGATCGGTTTCGATGATTCGTTTATTTATAAAGAATTAAAGCTGCCGCATGCCGAACGCAAAATTCCCACACGACAGATGATGCGGGAGGAAGCATTGGCGGCTTTTAAGGCCTGGGCGGAGAAACCGGACAAAATTGCATATTGAGATGCGGCTCACAAATTGCCTGCTCGTTATCAAAATCGGCGGCTACCGCGTGATCGTCTTCGACAGCTTCCTGACAGTTAAAGCGGGGAATGATTGATCGATCGCTATTTTCACCTGACCGAGAACCACACCTCGGTAAAACAGGAACTGCTTGGCGGCGTCACCACTTTTATAACCATGGCGTACATCGTCGTGGTCAACCCACAAATTCTGGCGCAGGCCGGAATGCCGGCTGATGGAGTGATGTTTGCAACGTGCTTGTCGGCTGCGGTAGCGACCCTGGTCATGGGGCTATACGCCAGCTATCCAATCGCACTGGCTCCAGGCATGTCCCTGAACGCGTACTTCACTTACTCCGTTTGTCTCGCTATGCATGTTCCGTGGCGCACGGCACTTGCGGTGGTATTTTTCTCAGGCGTACTCTTTCTCGTTCTTACCGTCACCCGGGTTCGCGAGCAGATCGTCAACGGCATGCCGGATTGCCTGAAACATTCCACTGCGGCAGGGATTGGAATGTTCATCGCATTCGTGGGAATGCGTAACGCGAAGCTGATCGTTTCCAATTCCGCGACATTCGTCGGGTTGGGCAGCTTTGCCGATAAAGAAGTGCAAACGGCATGTTTCGGGCTGGCGTTGACCCTTATTTTGATGGCCAGAAAAATCAACGCCGCCATTTTGATTGGTATCGTGGGCACAGCGCTGCTCGGCATGCTTCGTGGTATATCCAGTTGGCCTACGGCAATCTTTTCCATGCCGCATCCGTCTTCCACCTTTTTGCAGTTGGATTTTCGCGCCGCGATCCATCTCGGTTTTCTGGAGATTCTGTTCGCGTTCTTGTTCGTCGATCTGTTCGATAACGTTGGCACTCTTGTCGGCGTTTGCGAGCAAGGCGGTTTCGTCAAGGATGGCAAAATTCCTCGGGTCGGACGGGTGTTACTCGCGGATTCCATTGGAACAATTTTTGGCTCGCTGACGGGGACATCTACGGTAACAAGCTACATCGAAAGCGCTGCCGGCGTAGCCGCTGGCGCCCGCACTGGCCTTAGCAATGTGGCCGTGGCCGGATTATTTCTGGTCGCCATGTTCTTTGCGCCGCTGGCTACGGCGATTCCCGCCTACGCAACCTCTCCGGCGCTTATTCTCGTAGGCGTTTTAATGGCGCAATCCATTACTCATATTCGCTGGCAAGAGTTCAGCGAGGCCCTGCCCGCCTTCATCACTATGCTCGTGACACCTCTCACCTTCAGCATCGCTACCGGTCTTAGCTTCGGAGTTATTTCGTATGCGGTGGTGAAAGCCGCAGCTGGAAAGTTCAAGGAAGTAAACACGCTGGTGTGGGTCCTAACTGTTTTGTTCATCCTACGATATGTTTATCTAGCTTCGGCCTAAGATCGCGTTCTGTACTTGCGCGGTGCCCACTATCATTCGCTATGGCCTAAACAAAAAACGCCACGGTGCACGTGCTAAAATTTGTCGCTCGCTAGTGTTTCCAACCGCGATCAGGAGTGAGAATGCAATCTTTGTTCGCTTTGACCCCTAACAGAATTTTATTGGCCGTCCTGCTGATGTTTTCCGGCGTAGCGTCCGGCTTGGCGCAGGAATCGAAACTCCTCAACTACTCAGATGTGTTCGACAAAAAAGAAGTAATGATACCGGCGCGCGACGGAATCAAGCTCCACACCGAGATTTACACCCCCAAGGGTCCAGGACCGTTCCCAATACTTTTTGAACGCACGCCATACGGAATTTCCGCACCAGACAAAGGCTACAGCCGTTCGTTGAGCCGTTACGCGGACATGATTCCAGAAGGCTACATTTTCGTGTTTCAGGATATTCGCGGGCGCTACGGTTCCGAAGGCCAATTCGTCATGAACCGCCCGATCCATGATGCTTCCGACGCCAAGGGCGTAGATGAAAGCACGGACGCTTACGACACCATCGACTGGCTGATGAAAAATGTTCCGCGCAACAACGGGCGAGTCGGCATGGACGGTATTTCTTACGATGGCTTCCTGGTGACGATGGGGATGATTCATCCGCATCCGGCGCTGAAAGCGGTTTCCGAACAGGCCTGCATGGGCGATACATTCCTGGGGGACGATTTCTTTCATAACGGTGCATTTCGCTTGAGCTACGGCTTCGAATATGTGGCCCTGCTTGAGAGTTCCAACGAGAATTTCAGTTTTGCGTTTGACCGCTTCGATGTCTATGACTGGTATTTGCGTTTAGGTGCGTTGTCAAATGCTAACGAAAAATATTTTCACGGCGCCATTCCTACATGGAACGATTTCGTCGCGCACAATAGTTACGACGAGTTCTGGAAGAAACACGCCGTCGCGTACGGACTGAAAGAAACCACCGTGCCGGATTTGAATGTGGCCGGATGGTGGGATCAGGAAGATTTTTACGGGCCCATGTTTACTTACGAAAACCTCGAAAAATCCGACACCAAACATCTTAATTATCTGGTGGTGGGCCCCTGGAATCATGGCGGATGGGGGCACGGGCCCGGAAATGCGCTGGGCGCGATACCGTTTGGAAGCGACACAGCAGTTTATTTCCGTCAGAAGGTCGAAGCTCCCTGGTTCGCTTATTGGTTGAAGGACAAGGGAACGCTGCCGCTGAAGGAAGCCTTACTTTTCCAGACTGGCACTAACATCTGGACCTCTTTCGATGCTTGGCCCCCCAAGGAGACCAAACCACGAAATCTTTATTTCCGTGAAAATGGCGCGTTGTCCTTTGACGCTCCGCAATCGGACTCCACAAACAACTTCGACAGTTATATAAGCGATCCCGCTCATCCTGTCCCTTACCGGCACCGCCCGGTAGACAGCACCTATCCCGAGGATCATCCGGGAAGCTGGTACACCTGGCTGGTGCAGGATCAGCGCTTTGTGGATGAACGCCCGGATGTCCTGACCTGGCAAACCGGGGAATTAACGGAGGACCTGACCGTTGCAGGCGACGTGACCGCCAAGCTTTTCACATCGACAACCGGCACAGACAGTGACTGGGTTGTGAAACTGATCGACGTATATCCTGAGAAATATCCGCAGGATTGGAAACTTTCGGGCTATGAACTGATGATCTCGGATGAAATTTTTCGCGGCCGCTTCCAGAAATCAATGGAGAAGCCTCAGCCTCTACAAGCCGGCGAGGTCACCCCGTTCACGATTGACCTGCACACCGCAAATCATGTGTTTAAAAAGGGCCACCGCATCATGGTGCAGGTGCAAAGCTCGTGGTTCCCGCTCTATGATCGCAATCCTCAGAAATTCGGACCTAATATTTTCGAGGCCAAGGCCAACGATTATCAAACGGCTACGCAGCACGTCTACCGCTCCAAGAGTTATCCGTCAAGCGTGGAGATTTCGGTACTACCGGCAGGAGTGGGGACCACAACCGCAAAGCAATAGGAGCGGTATTGTTGGGAAATGGCGAGGTAGGACGGTCTTAACAGCAGGGAAGTGGATCGAAGCCCACGCGCCCAATATGAACACCTCGTATCCAGAGTTTGGACTGAAAGGTTCATATTGGACGCGGGGATTCGATGGTTCTTGGGACTATGGGCTTAGAGATATTTTCTCTGAGGCCTCCTTATCGACTTAAAAGGACTACAGAGACCACTTCTCTTTCAGAAGCAGGTCCCCGATAACTGGATAGATACGACAGGAAGTGTCAGGTGTCAAAGGACCTTCTTATGACTTAGTAAATTGCTGCTAGTAAAAGACTTATTGCTTCAAATGACCCAATGTATGATATATTCCCTCTTAGTTTTACAGGGAGCACATTGGAACCAAGAGTTCAACCGACTGTCTCCGTACGCTTCGGCCTGTTTGACGTGGACCTCGTGCGTGGCATAGTCACCCGCCAAGGCACCCGGTTAAAACTCCAAGACCAGCCGTTCCGGATTCTAACAATCTTGTTACAGCGGCCCGGAGAGATCGTCACGCGGGAGGAATTGCGCCAAGCCCTTTGGCAGGACGGCACACACGTAAATTTCGATGGCAGCCTTAACGCCGCCCTAAAGAAGTTGCGCTCCTGTTTGCAGGACGATGCCGAGAACCCACGTTTCATCGAGACAGTGCCTCGCCAAGGTTACCGCTTCCTTGCTCCAGTACATCAGATTCACCCTCCGGTGCACATCACGAGCGCCAATCCCTCCGTTACCGCGACAGGCACAGACGAGGTGGAAATTCATCTTTCCATGCAGCCGGAGTTTTCCGCAGAGCGCGCCGCGGAACTGCAAAAGGAACGGCGCAAGGAACAAAGTGCCCGGCGCTGGTGGGACATAACATTATTAACGGTCGCCATCTTGTTTGGTTCCTGGCTATTCTTCTTCATCATCTATCCGATTCCACACCCCAGCGTGCAACGAATGGTGCGCATCACCAATGCTGGAGACATCGACGAGATGGGCGGCATCGTTTCCGACGGCAGCCGGATTTTTTTCCGTGAGCGCTTCGGTGAACGCTGGCATTTGATGCAAACCTCGGTCGAGGGGGGGAACGCGGAAGTGGTCGCGGCACCTTTTGCCAACACCCGGCTGTTCGCTATTTCGCCTGACCATTCAGAATTTCTAATCGGCGAGTTTAACCGCCCAGACGACGAAATGACCCTTTGGCTGTGGCCCGTACAAGGCGGTGCGCCCCGGAGATTGGGCGAAGCTACCGGTCGCGATCCAGCGTGGTCGCCCGACGGCAACCAGGTCGTTTTCGTGCACGAGCGAAGCTTGTTCACGGTGCGCCCTGATGGAACTCAACTCCACGAGATTGCGCGTCCCAATGGGCAGCCGCACGCGCCAGCATGGTCCGGCGATGGAGAAACAATTCGCTTCCACAGCGAGAACGGAGGAAGCAACGGAGTAACTATTTGGGAGATGAATGCCGACGGCAGCAAATTGCATCGCGTTCTTGGCCGCGGAACGGCACCCGTTTCGCAATCCTCCGGTCAGTGGACGGCGGACGGAAAATATTTTTTGTTTTCGGGGTGCCAAAACGACGAGTGCAATCTGTGGGGAATGCGAGAAACCTGGAGCTGGTTCCGGCGGACTAACCAAGGGCCTGTGCAACTGACCCGCGGACCCGATTCGCTGCAGGTTTCGATCCCGGCGCAAACCGGCTCGCGAGTGTTCGCCTTCAGCCTACGATCGCATCGTGAACTGAAGAAGATCGATCCAAAAACGAATGGCTCGGTTTTTTTGATGCCGACTCTGAGAGCCGACGAAGCCGTAGTTTCGCCCGGAGGGCAATCGCTTCTATATGTAGACCGGCCCGGCGGATCGCTGTGGCTAAGCAGAATGGATTCCAAGAAACAATTGAGATTGACCGATGCGCCGCTGGTGGCGGCCGCGCCACGTTGGTCGCGCGATGGAAAGCGGATTTTATTCACTGGCGTACAACCGGGCCATGCGCGTCAAATTTATATCTTGTCGTCAGATGGAGGAGGTTTGCGCGCGGTGTTGCCGGAAGGACGCGAGGGAGCATCGGCGGATTGGTCTCCCGACGACACCCAAATCGTGGTCAGTATGCGGGATGTGAAAATCCCTCCAAAGTTTGGAATTTATTTGTTCAAGCCCCAGACTGGCGAATTTACTCTACTGCCGGATTCCCGCGGATTTGCGGAACCGCGATGGTCTCCAGACGGGCGGTATATCGCGGCCCTCGATGAAAGCAAGCATCATCTAGTGCTTTACGATTTTCAGACCAAGGAATGGCGGCTGTTGGCGGAAGGCGGCCTCATAGGTATTCCTTATTGGTCCGATAACAGCGAATCCATTTATTTTCAGGATCAACTTGAAAAAGAACAATCGGTGTATCGCGTAAGCGTGGTGGGCGGCCAGCCTCAGCGTGTGTACAGCTTTGGGGAGGTGCTGCAAAGCCCGGCGCACTACCTATTCAACGGGCTAGATGCTTCAGGCTGGTTGTATGTGACTGTTGAGCGCGGGCTGACTGACATTTACGCCTTGGACCTGGACTTGCCTTAGAGCGCGAACCCAACGGTGTATAGCGTTATTTCCCGGTTCTACGAGCCACCGCTTCGGCCGAATTCTACCTTGATACCCCTCGATTTTGCTGCTTCCTCGCTGTGAATATGCCCTTTTAACCGCGATCTTCCGAGCAAGGAGGCCGCCGAAGTACCCACCGCATTGTCATTTCTATGTAACTTTCCAAGTGTTTAGAATCAATCGCGAGCCGCAGGTCGGTTGTTTATAGCCTTGCCTGACAAAAACCCCAGTATTCGCGCCGGGATTACTAGAAGTGCGGAACCTTCTTAAAAATGCTGCGTACTCTAAAACAAAAGGCCTCAACGTACGTCTATAGGTATCAAGGGTGATGTCGATGACAACGGGAGTGGTTCCCATGCAGGCAAGATACGATCCGACCAGCGCGGAGAGCAGCTTTCTCTCGTCCGGGCGCTATATCCGCCTGGGTCCATTTCAGATCGACCAACAACGCCAGGAAATCACGAAAAATGGTGAAAAGCTAAAATTACAGGGAAAAGTGTACCGGGTGCTAATGACGTTACTGGAAAAGCCCGGCGAAGTGGTTACTCGCGAGGAACTGCGCCAGCGACTGTGGCCGGCGGAAACATACGTCAATTACGACGCGAACGTTAACACGACTGTGAATAAATTAAGGCTCGCCTTGGGAGATTCTTCGGAAAGGCCGATATACATCGAGACGATTCCACGAAGAGGCTATTGTCTGTTGGTGCAGCCGGAAATATCTGCGACACCAACGATGGCTACCACCTCGGTTTCTGAGCCGGGAGACTTGCCAGTAAATCTTTCTGAAAATGGCCATGCCAGGCCGCGCGCGGCGACGTGGAACGTCGTGGTGATAATTGGCCTGCTGTTTTTGGGAATACTGCTGGGTGCAACCTTGACGCGATTGTGGATTTCACATTTCGCTCCAACCGGCCCCTGGCAATAAAAATAAAACTTTTTCTTCACTATTCCCGAAACTCTGCCGGTGCCCAGCAGAGTTGTTGCGAACACGCTCGCCTTCGGGCGATAACGCCCCGCCAATTTTCTAATCCGTGTAGACTCTCCTTCTTATGCTTACCGCGATCACGCGCGGAGTTAGCCGGGCAATAGTAAATTGCGAGCTTACCTTCGTAGCCCGCGCGCCAATCGATCTGGCAAAGGCTCTTGAGCAACATCGAGCGTACGAGCAGGTGCTCGAGAAATTTGGCGCCAAAGTTATTTCGCTTCCCGCCGAAGCGAACCTCGCGGACTCCATGTTCGTCGAAGATCCGGCGATAGTGCTTGACGAGTTAGCGTTAATTTTCCCACTGGGCACGGCGTCACGACGCGCGGAAGCGGCGTCCTTGGCGAAGGCGTTGTCGCCGTTTCGCGAATTAAAGTATGTGCAGTTGCCTGGTACCGCAGAAGGCGGGGATGTTCTGCGCGTCGGGCGAATCCTTTTCGCCGGTCGGTCTAAACGCACGAATGAAGACGGCATCCGTCAATTGCGATCGATCGTCGAGGACCACGGCTACACCGTGACGGCTGTGCCGGTCAGCGGATGCTTGCATCTTAAATCTGCGGTGACGTTTCTTGGGCGGAATACATTGCTTGCTAATCGGGAATGGTTCGATGCGTCCTGTATGCCCGGCTTTGAGTGGATTGATGTCGCGCCGGAGGAGCCGCATGCGGCAAACGCCCTGGTCTTTGGAGACACGGTAATTCTGCCGGCATCTTTTCCATTGACGCGTGCGCGAATCGAAGCGCGAGGCTTCCAGGTGTTGCCGTTGGATATTTCGGAGCTACAAAAAGCGGAATCGGGGCTGACGTGTTCCAGTCTGCTGTTTGACGCCAAAATATGATTTGGACAAAAAGGAAACGGCCACCTCACTCTGCGGGTGGCCGCTATTCAGTCCCACTTCGCGAAAACAGCTAAATCAATCGGGTTTCTTGATGAGCGGTCCAGCTTGCTCGATACTTCCCGGTACGAGCACGGTCTTTACCTCCGTTTTCTGACCGGCCAGCAGATTTATTTCTGTGTCGTAAGTGCGATAGCCAGGAAGCTCGACCTTAATCCGGTGTTTACCCGGACTGATGAGCATGGAACGGAATTTTCCGCCAAATTCACTGGCGTGGCCCACGAACTTATCATCCAGGAAAACGGCGGCCCGCTTCGGCTCGATGTTGAGCTTTAAAGTTGAGGTAATTTCGGGCGCGGTGGCGCGCGGGCTCTTTAGCAGCACAGCGTTTACGATTTGAACCTGGCCGGGTTCGACCACAACTTTTTTGACGAAGTCATCGTAACCCGATTGCCTGACGATCACTTCGTGCTCACCGGGCAACAGCATGATTTTCTTGTCGCCCTTTAATTCCTTCAAATAACCAACGTAATTTCCGTCGACCCACACTCCCGCGTCCTTTTCTGTTTTTGTGGTACCTTCGAACCTGACCTCACCCATCACCTTGTTCTGCGCGCGAATGGAAAAAAGGCCGGCAGAAAATATCGATGCAAAAAGTGCCATCGCCAAAATGGCGACAGCATTGCGGACTGCGTAGTTTTTCACGTTCACTAGTTACCCCCAAAAGATGCCTAACCATGATGCTTCAAACTGCGTGCTGCCACACTGTTTTCTCTTTAGATTGCCACGCACTAGATATAGTTTCGTGATTATTGCGATATTGCAATTCCTATAATGGAAAGTGTGCCTTAGCGGTACGACGAAACGCGGTGTCAAAAGCTCGGCCATTCCATTAGAATCGCGCGCGCATCTGCAGATTGAATTCGCGCAGGAGGACGAATGAGTTTGGGCGGTCGGCTAAAGGAAATCCGCGATGGATTCGAACGCCCCTTCTGGGTAGCGAACATCAGCGAATTATTCGAACGTCTTTCTTACTATGCGGCGTTTGCCTCGCTGGCACGATATTTGCACGAGACGCTCAGCTTTCCGGCCGCGCAAGCCAGTAGTCTGACCGGATTGTTTGGCGGCCTGGTGTGGTTTCTCGCCGCATTTGGCGGGACTCTGGCGGATCGCCTAGGTTTCCGGCGATCGCTTTCGCTGGCCTATTTCATCTTGAGTTGTTCGTATTTTCTGCTCGGTTCATTGGGCTCCTCGTGGCTCGCGCCAGTGCGTGCCGCCGTGCCTCTCTGGTTGCTGGTGGGTTTTGTATTGATGCTGCCGGCGCTGGGGATTGCGCTCGTCAAACCTTGTGTGGTGGGAACAACCGCGCGCGCCTCAAAAGAGAACGTCCGCTCCCTCGGCTACTCCATTTACTACACGCTCGTGAATATCGGCGGAGCTGCGGGGCCGTACATGGCCTCCTGGGTACACCAACACATGCGCGTCGAAAGCGTGTTTCGTGTCGCCGCGTTAAGTGTATTTCTGATGTTTTTCGCTGTTTTATTGCTGTTCAAGGAACCTCGACGGTCTAATGGGGTTCAAATAGTCAGCACCGGGGCGGCATGGCGAAACTTTGTAACGGTGCTTGGCAATCCACAATTTATGATTTTTCTTTTGATTTTCTCCGGTTACTGGATCGTGTATTGGCAGGAATTCATAATTCTTCCAATTTACATACACGATTACGTGAACTCCAAGACCGACACCGAGTTGTTACTGGTCACCGGGCCGCTGACGGTAATCGCGCTGCAATTATTGATGAGTTTTTTGATGAAAAAAGTTGCAGCCTTCAGAGCCATCACCCTAGGCACGTTGGTGTCTGCGCTGGCGTGGTTGATCATGATTGCGCATCCCACGCCGGCGATGGCGATCGTTATGCTCTTTGCAGTCTCGATCGGCGAAATCATCCAATCGCCGCGATACTACGAATACATCTCGCGGTTGGCGCCTGCGGGCCAGCAGGGAACGTATATGGGATTTGCATTTTTGCCGATCGGTATTGGTTCGCTGATCGCTGGGCCGCTCGGCGGTCTACTACTTCACCAGTTTGGCGAAGTACAGCACCAGCCACAAAAAATCTGGTGGATGGTGAGCGGGATTGGCGTGCTCACCGCGCTGTTGCTTTATGTCTACGACCGCATCGTGAAACCGGGCGTGGTCTCGGCTTCGTCATAACCACTTTTTCAAAATGCCTTTTCGATTCCCGGAAATGATTTAGTTCACCAGGCGGCGCAACGAATCCAAAGCTTCACGCGCCAACCGGTAGCGGGGTTCAACTTCTAATGCTTCTTCAAAACACCGAGCCGCCCGTGCGTACATCTCCTTACCGAGATAGGCGCGGCCCAAATTGTAATGAGGAAAATGGCGGGGCTCATATCGTTTGGCTTCAATGGCGCGTTCCAGCCACGGGATAGCGTCATCAAAGCGGCGCAACTCGATCAGATACGCACCGATATCGTTGTAGGGATTTCCGAATTCGGGGTCAATGTCGATAGCGGTGCGACACTCCGCTATGGCTTGGTCCAACTTGCCTTGGAAATGATACGCCCAACCAAGAAATGTGTGAGCTTCAGCGGTAGGATGTAATTCCAGGGAAGATTTGTAAAGGTCTACAGCACGCTCGTAATCGCCCTCCATCTGGGCTTGATAGGCATCCTGCAAAAGTTCCCACGCACGCATTAAAGATTCCTGACTCATGATTTCTGATTGTTAGCACACGGTGAGATGAGCGTCAAAAGTACAAAAGTTCCAGGGCTTCGAAGGGCTACCTGTCCTTTGTGCCGGGATATAGTTAGGAACTGGAATTAACAGTAATAAAAGTACAAAATGGAGATCAGTCAATTCACCAGGACTATTGGGGGAAGCGTGAAGAGTAATCATCTGTTGGTGGGCATCGTCGCTCTGGGACTATGCGGATTTGCATTCGCTCAGGAACCGGCGGCTAAAAAGTCAGGCCCTGGCGGAACCGGCAAGAACTCCGCAGCTACGGCGCGAGGCAAGGAAATTTTCGAGCAGAAATGTGCGGTTTGCCATTACGCAGACAGCGACGCCAAAAAAATCGGGCCAGGATTGAAAGGTATTTCAAAACGCGGAACGTTCACGGTCAACAACAATAAAGTTACCGATGAGACTCTGAAAACGTGGATCGAAAACGGCGATACCTTGATGCCGCCTTTCAAAGAAGTCCTGGAAGCGCCGCAAATTAAAGATGTCATAGCGTATGTGAAGACCCTCTGACTCTTTGTGGTCGTCACGAAAAAATACGCACCGATCGGTTATGTAGGCTGATCCCTTTTATTGCATAGCAAAATGAAAACCTCCGGTAGTGGCGCGGGCCACTCTACCGGAGGTTTTTTGCCTAGATTTCTGATTCAACCAGGGATTGATATGGGCTGTAATTGTTGTCGACCGCAGGATACCGGGGCGCGGCCGATCTGCAACGAAATCATTGCCTAGGTTATGTATCGTTGCTTGTCGAATCGGACTTGAATCGGGAGCTACTTCAGAACGGCGTCCTTAAACGCCTTGGCCGGACGCAAACGAACAACCGTCTTGGCCTTGATTTTAATCTGCTCGCCGGTCTGGGGATTGCGGCCAAGACGCGCCTTGCGATGCGCCTTTACTACGCGGCCGATGTTGGGGATGACAAATTTGCCGGCGGCACCCTTTGCTTCTTTCACTGCAAGTTTGAACAACTCTTCAAAGAAGAGCACTGCGGTTTTTTTTGATGTGCCGACTTTCTCGGCGATGTGTGAAACGATCTTCGTCTTGCTCAAAGGCTTGGCTGCCATCTAGTCTGCTTATCCTCCTGATTTTTTCGTTCCTATTTCGTTTTGTTCCCGAGTTGACCGGGGGCTGGCTGTGAGCCTTTTGTCCTGAACAGCGAAGGAGAAAAGTCCGGGCCGTTGGGCACTATAGCCAAGCTGTCCTCGGAACGCAAGAGGAAACCACGAAAAATGCAGATAACAAGCGTGTTTTTTTCATTTAGCATGTGAATAACCGCATAAAACAAGGGTTTTGAGTGAGTTGAATCGTCCCAAAATGAAATTACTCCCCATGTTATGCCGCAAAAACTATTTTCCGGAGACTGATTGTGAGTGATGTTAGAAATTGCCAATGCGGTGAAACTCGAACGCAGACCGGTGGCGGTGGCGTATCTCGATCGCGCACCCGACGGCGTGGCAAAATTTCTTGGCACCGAGCCTTCAGGATCCGGTTTCTGGCGCCGCGCGGCGGAGGGCAGAACTTTTTACACCGTGCCGGAAGATCATTTTAATTGTGCTGTGGGAGCATACACACACAACATCGCGCTATCGGCGGAGCGCGAGCAGGAAACCGGCGTCACGTTGAAAATGATGTTCGACCTCGGTTACGTAAAACCCGAGGAATTGCCGCAAATTCCGCGTTTGACGAAATCGCCTGCGGTGGTAGTGTATTCGCCGCTCGGCCAAGCTCCGGTGGCACCTCATGTGGTTTTGTTCACTTGCCTCCCGCGATTCGGAATGCTGTTGAATGAGGCCGCCAATCGAGCAGGTGTAGCCAGCCGCGGCCCGGCGTTGGGCCGACCGACGTGCATGGCTTTGCCAGCCTCGCTGCAACATGGCGCCGTTTTTAGTCTAGGTTGCGCCGGAAACCGGGTCTACATCGGTATAGGCGAAGATCAAATGTACGTCGTCGTGCGCGGACAGGATTTGGAAGCCGTTGACGATGCTCTCCGGGTCGTGAACAGTGCGAATGCCGCGCTGAGCGATTATGCGACTTGCAGGCGCCAAACACTTTCCACCACCTGAATCCCCAAGGCATCTGGAGCGGTGGACGAAATCAAGTTACAGCGTCGCGAGATCCGCGTAAAAGTGCGCGATCGCTTTGATTCCCCCAAAATAATTCTCGAGCGCGATGTGTTCGTCGGGCGCATGAGCGTTTTCGTCGGGTAATCCAAATCCAATCAGAACACAGGGAACTTTGAAGGTGTCATGCATCTGGGTAACGAAGGGAATGGAACCGCCTTCGCGAATGAAGACAGCTTTTTTCCCAAAGCCTTTTTCCAACGCACTCTGAGCCTTCTTAAAAATCGGCGCCTGAAATGAAGCCGACCAGGGTTTCCCGGTGCTGAGCACTTCAAATTTGCAGGTGACCGTAGCGGGCAACAACGCGCGAACCTGTTTTTCGACCAGCTTGGCAATCTTGTGCGGTTCCTGATCCGGAACCAGGCGAGTGGAGAATTTTGCGTAAGCTTTGGAGGGGATCACCGTCTTGGCGCCTTCCCCGGTATAGCCTCCCCAGATACCGTTCAGCTCCAGCGTCGGCCGCGTCCAAAGTTGCTCGACGATGGTGTAACCCTTTTCGCCAAAATAGCCCGGCGCACCAACGGCCTTTTCAAACTCTTTTCGCTTCCATGGCAAACCGTTAAGAACCTTGCGCTCTGCTTTCGAAACCGTGGCGACAGAATCATAGAAGCCCGGCACGTTGACACGAAAGTTTTTGTCGTGAAGCTTGGCGAAAAGCTCTGCAAGTATGGTTAGCGGATTCGGAACCGCGCCACCATAAACGCCGGAATGGAGATCGCGTGCCGGGCCCGTCAGTTCGATCTGGTAGTAATTCAGCCCCCGCAGGCCATAAGTGATGGAAGGCACACCCTTCGCCAGCATGGAAGTGTCCGAAACCAGCAAGGCATCCGCTTCGAGTTTTTCTTTATTTTTCTGCACATAATTCCAGAGGCTGACGCTGCCTACTTCCTCTTCGCCTTCAATGAGAACTTTCACGTTCACGGGAAGTTTGCCGTTGATTTTGTGTAAAGATTCGAGCGCTTTTAGGTGAATATGCACCTGACCTTTGTCGTCAGCGGTACCCCGGCCGAAAAGGTTTCCGTCGCGAACGGCGGGTTCGAATGCCGGAGAAGTCCACAACTCCAAGGGTTCGGCAGGCTGCACGTCATAGTGGCCATAAAACAGCACCGTGGGTTTACCGGGGGCTTCCAAAGATTCGGCATACACCAGAGGATGCAAATTGGTCGGAACGATTTCAATCGTTTTAAAGCCCGCGTTACGCAAGCTATCGGCGACCCACCGCGCCCCGCGCTCCACATCCTGCTTGTGCTCAGTTTTCGCGCTGACGCTAGGGATGCGCAAGAACGAACACAGTTCCGCAAGGTGTTCGTCGCGTCGGCTGTCAATATATTCAGCCAAATTCATAAAATTCCTCAGAACGCACGGGTCCATCCATTCATGGTGCGGCAGATTAAAAACAAACTAGGCCTTAGCGAGCAGGCGAGCGGAATGGTCGAAAAGGGTCCGATGCCAGGGACTATTCTAGGGTGTTTAGGCATCGTGGTACAAGCCACACACATTCTTCGCGTTTGCCTTTGCAGCACACCACGCTGAACGGGTGATTGACGATGCACGTTGCAACATTCAAGACTTGCCTATGAGCCAAGTCACCTCAAGTTCACAACGGCGCAGTAGCCGCATGTTTCATAAAATGCGGATGCAGGCCCAAGGCCGCGCACACAACGGGAAAAAATTTCGCGAGACCTGCGAAACCCTGGTGGTTAACGGCCACGGCGGCCTTCTGATTCTAAAACACGAAATCGACGACGGCGCAATGCTGGTGCTCACACATCCGGACACCCTGGAAGAGCAAGAGTGCCGGGTCGTTTTTGTAGGGGAAACTAATGACCGCGGTCAGCGCGTGGGCGTCGAGTTTCTTACTCCCGCGCCGCGATTTTGGGGCTTGGAATTTGACGGACCGTCAGGTGGCGGGTCAGCGGTTTAGCCAACTGGCCTTACGGTAATGGCATTGACCCTCAATTGTTTTTTCTTTGTAAGTGAAGCGAATAATCTCCATAGCAATAAAACCGCCACAACTGCTCCATAGGTTAGCGGCCTGATTATCGCGGACTTTACCAGCCAGTAGTAGTGAATTACTCCTAGCGCCGCGCTGAAGTAAATCAGCCGATGAAGCTGTTGCCAGCACTTTCCCCCGAGGCTTCTAATCCATCCCGTGGTCGACGTTATCGCCAGGGGAATCAGCAATAAAAATGCCGTAAATCCCACGGCGATATATTTGCGCTTGGCGATGTCCTTCCACATTTCCGATAGATCGAAGAATTTATCCAGCCAGATGTACGTTGTGAAATGCAGACACGCGTAAAAGAAAGCAAACAGACCCAGCATGCGGCGAAAGCGAATCAGTTCCGGAAGGTGCAGGATTTTACGAAATGGCGTAACGCAAAGCGTGAAGATCAGAAAGCGAAGTGTCCAATCTCCAGTGGCGTGGGTTATGAACTCGATGGGATTGGCGGTCAGCTCGCCGTGAAGCGCTCGCCAGCCTAACGCCGCCAGGGGTACCAGACATATCAGGAAGACTACGGGCTTGCTCCACTTACTGTTTAGCAGGGCATGCATCTAGTTTTAGTAATTTTTCTTGAGGTCCATTCCATTGTACAAGCTCGCCACTTGATCGCCGTAGCCGTTGAACATCAGCGTGGGGCGCTTGAAAATTTCGCCGAGGCGGCGTTCTTTCGCCTGGCTCCAACGCGGATGATCGACATTGGGATTCACGTTGGAGTAAAAACCGTACTCCTGGGGAGCCATGCGATTCCAGGTGGTGGGCGGCTGTTTGCCGACAAAGCGAATTTTCACCATCGATTTGATGCTTTTGTAGCCATACTTCCACGGCACAACCATTCGTACCGGGGCGCCATCCTGATTCGGCAACGTTTCTCCGTACATGCCGACGCTAACCAACGCTAGCGGGTTCATGGCCTCATCAAGCCGCAAACCTTCGACGTACGGATAGTCCAGGCCGGAATATTTTGCCTGGGGCATTTGCCCGGGATCGAAAAAGCTTTCGAACGCAACGAACTGAGCCTTAGGAGTTGGTTCAACAAGCTTGGCGAGTTCACTAAAAGGAAAGCCGATCCAAGGCACCACGATGGACCACGCTTCCACGCAGCGATGACGGTAGATGCGCTCCTCTAAAGGAGCGATCTTCAAAATTTCATCCATGCTGAATTTGCGCGGCTTTTTTACTTCCCCTTCGACGGAGACAGTCCACGGCGAAGTGCGAAATTTCTGTGCATTTTTGGCGGGATCAGTTTTGTCGGTGCCAAATTCGTAAAAATTATTGTAGTGCGTCACATCATTGTACGGCGTTTCCTTCTCAGTGGTGCTGAAAGGACTCTTCGTAGCCACGTCCAACTTGCTGGTGGCATGGACTTCGTCGAGAGGCATGCCGAGCCGCCACGCAGCGGCGCCCGCAAATGCCGCGGCTCCCGCGATTCCCATGGCGCGCAGAAATTCACGGCGCTCGGTATAGACAGATTTGGGCGTAACGTCTGAATAGGTCAAATCGGTGGGTCGGCGAATAAGCATGTCTTTCCTCAACGGTGATACCAATCCATGCATTTATATTACGGGAATTCAGGAATATTGGACGCGCCGAGCTCGTAAAGGGTGCAGTGCAAATTTTAGTGACAATTTGGTGACATATCAGTCTTCGATCCGCGCGCATCTGCAACAGCGACGGATAGCGCAGCCACCGTAGTGTGCAGACCCTCGTGACAATTGATAAGAGGTGCACCAAATGGCCGTGCTAGCGGCGGAAACTCCTAAATTGTCTCAAATACACTCCAATTCACAGGATCGGTTAGAATTAAAAACGGAGGAGTGGGTGAGTGGTTGAAACCGGCGGTCTTGAAAACCGTTAGACCCGAAAGGGTCTCGGGGGTTCGAATCCCTCCTCCTCCGCCACCACGCTCTGGTCCGACCCGGACACATGGGTGACACAACGTACCTAAGACGCAATATAAAAGGGGCGCCCTTTTATATTGCGTCTCAGGCCGCTCATCAAAAATTATTAGCGTTGAACTCAACAACGCCCCCGCCATCTATAATGTTCTTCAATTCCACACCGCACGCTTGGCGGTTACCGCTGAACGGCATCGAAATAGCGCACTGAAAGTACTATCGAGGATAG
>Ga0210405_10001167_pt1 | contig 31427 bp, 30 predicted proteins | sample IncBWH11MmetaG_FD_155492 | JGI IMG/M metagenome (GOLD analysis project Ga0210405, IMG submission 155492) | Forest soil microbial communities from Barre Woods Harvard Forest LTER site, Petersham, Massachusetts, United States - Inc-BW-H-11-M | ecosystem: Environmental > Terrestrial > Soil >...
GCCCGTCCTGGATCAGTTCTCCGAAAGAAACCTCCACGGGGAACTCCTTGCCATTCTTGCGCAGGCCGGTCAATTCGGTACCTTGCCAGTTGATATGCCGCTGGCCAGTAGCCACGTAGCGCTTGAACCCAGCGTCGTGCAGCTTGCGCAGGAATTCCGGCATGAGCATGGTCAAGGGTTTCCCAATCACCTCTTCCGGGGTATAACCAAAGACTCGCGTGGTGGCAGGATTAGCAAGCAGGATTGTACTGGTCTCGTCCAAGCTGATCACGACGTCGCTGGCCGTTTCGACCACAAGGCGGTATTTTTCTTCGGTATAGCGGTGTGCAGATTCCTCCTGTTTACGCTGGGTAATATCCTCGACGACCGCAAACCAAAATGGTGCCACGCCGCCCACTTCTGGAACGAGAGAAACGTTGTTGCGCACCCAAACTAACGTGCCGTCTTTGCAACAGTACCGCTTCTCGATTTCGAAGTGTTGTCGCTTCCCTTCCACGAGTTCTCCGACTAACTCCTGGTTGCTCTTTCGGTCCTCCTTGTAGGTAACGTCCAGGAAGGTCAGCTGATACAACTCTGATTCTGTATAGCCCAGCATATTCCGGAAGACGCTGTTCGCCGCGAAGAAGCGACCTGCGAAGTCAGCCATCGCTATGCCGATTGCTGAGCTCTCGAATGCGGTTATCCATCGCTGTTCGATATGCTGGGGCGGTCCGTTGTGAGCTGCGGCGGGTTCTGGGTGTGGCATAACACTTACTCCTCAGACTGACAGAGCTATGAGAGAGTGTTCGTCGATCTCACGCGCCTCAGGGTCTTCTAGACCACGTCGGCGACCGCCGAGATTTATGCCGCGATTACCCAGGCGGTTCCCTGACCGGACTCGTAATCTCGCCCAAAGGGCTGAAGGTATAGCGCGGCTTTAGAGCTGCCGCTCTTGAAGAGGCCAGAGCAGGCTCTGGAGGACACCGCGACCGAATCAAATGAAAATATCCGCCGGCAAGACTTGCGTTCTTGCGTAGAGACACAACAGCTAGCGTCGGCAGAGCCTCACTATCTGCCCGTATTTTCCGCCTGTCAAGAGGCACAACCAACCCCGAGGCTCATCGGCGCGTCACCACACTCGTTCTGCACCGGTAGACTGAGCCTGGTGGGTTCGGCTCAATTCAGCTTGGTGGTTCCACATGCGTCGAGTAGGTTTTTCTGGATGAGATAGCTTAACGAAGCAATGGCGAGAGCGCGGTGCGGATCGCGGTGGAGAACACGTTTCGCGAAAAAATCACAAGAATTACAAGCATCAATGCGTGAATGTACGCTGCCACTAGAAATTGCACCGAGCATCGCGTCGATGGCGCGGCACAAACAATTCTTTTCGCACTAGATGGATATTCAGAGCTCATGATACGTCTAGCATCCTGGACTCGGTGCTCTGCAAGGACCGTTCCTGAGTAGCCTTTGGCCAACCCACGGCGACTGCATTCCGGACTTTACTTCCAGCAGCTCGGGAGTCCCGGCGCCTGGCTTCCTCCGCCGTGGGATGCGAACTGCGGCCACTGCCACGACGCTGTCGCGACTTTGCAGTTGCCCGACCACGGCGGAATTCGGGAACCCGTGTAAGCAGCCCGCGCAATTTCTGCCGCGCTCGAAACAATCTGGCTTTCAGGGTCCCGATCCCCAGGCCCAGAATCTCGGCTGTTTCTCTGACGGTTCGTTCTTCCAGCCGGAGGCAGACGACGGTCCGCAATTTCGCATGTAACTGGTTAATCGCTTCGCCAAGAATGTGTTCGTTCTCTAGTTGTTCGTGTATCTCCGCAGGGTTTTCTCTTCTATCCGGAATCTCTGGCGGGAACAGGTCCGCGGACTCTGATTTTACGTCGTCAAGAGAAATTGCCCGCCGGGCTCGATTCCTCCGCAGACACATCAGACCTTCGTTAATTACAATCCTCGTGAACCAAGTGGAGAAAGACGATTTCGCTTGGAAGCTGTCGAGGTGCATAAACGCTTTGTGAAAGCTCTCCTGCACGACGTCCTGAGCGTCCTCTCGGTTGCGCGTTATCCTGAAAGCGCGAGAGAAAGCCTTTGCTTCATGACGCTTCACAAGAAATTCGAAGGCCTGACTCTCACCGTTCTTTGTCGCAGCGACTAGCGTCGAGTCAGATTCATCCCGCAACCCGCTAGTCATCGGTTCATTTGTCATCCTTACTCTTCCTTCCGCCGCAAACATTTCGCGGCCCGTTTCACGCAACGCTTCCCGGGGGGAGGCTTATTTCTCTGCGACATTTCCATGCCTCAGTCGCAACCTTATGAGTTCCGCCACAGCGATCGACAGCATCGCTACTCCAGCGGCGCCGTGCCTTGAGGTCGCGGATGCACGTAGCGGCCGCCATTTCATCGAGGACGGCCACTCGCCTCATTGAGCGGACGAGACGCGGATAGTGCAGCAGGATTGAAGGGATGTGATAACTGCGCAGAAACGCGCTGCGTGCGCCTTTTGTTGTCATTGATCACCCCCGGTGTCCTTATCGGCTGCCTTTGCTTTCGAGCGCTAGTCCTTCTTCTCAGTTTTCTCTGGAGGCAATTTGGATACCAAATCTCGATGCCTCTCTCGCAAGAGCGAAAGAGTTCATTTCAAGTCTGTTAGTCGCGTAAGAGAATTGTGTTCGGAGCGAGCATTCCATGGAGAGATGACGAAGTCTCGACTTCATGTCAAAACGTCGAACGCTCGACAGGAGCGGTGCGGATGGCCGTGTGGCCGCCCACCCAGAAGTTGTCCAGACCAGGCAATACAAGGGCGTTTATCGGGAGCAATCTGCCAACTCGAAGGCCCTACTCTTTTGCCCGTTATCCGCCAAGTTGAAGTGACGCGCACGTCAAAGGATCGACCCGAACCGACGAAATTTGAACACTCGTTGTATCATAGCCGGGCAGCAGCGCTACTCCGCAGTAAGGAGGCCACGGTTGCGTTCAGGGCGAAACGCACTTCTTATCGTCTTTGGGATCTGCGTTGCCTACGTGTGTCCACTCCTGCCTCGCACAAAGTACACAAATCAATTGAGCGTAGAGATCGTCCAGGGGGTCTGCGAGGGTTCAGGCAAAGATGCGCCCGTTCAAGGCGCAGTTGCCAAGGTGTTCGGAACGACGGAATGGTCCCAGAAAACGGGCACTAATGGGAAGACCGCGATCTCTCTGCCCCCAAACGTCACGAACGGGATGACTGAAACCATCGTGGTGCGTCGCGGGGACGAATCCCTGGATGTGGTGTTGCCGCGAAACGGAAATCTAGTAATCCCGGGCCTCAATAATTCCAAACCAGTGAAATTAGTTGTGCAGTCAAAAGGAACCATTTCCGCCCTCTGTAGCATCGAGGTTCAAGAGCCACTCACAAAGCGCGCGCTCGCTTCATCTCTTCTTCAATTTACAGTGGACGATACTGCACCCGGAAACAATACGGTTGTTATTACCCCCGACGATCTGGCCCGCGTGGCCAAGGAATTTAAGAGTCCGTCGTTCGATCAGTTCCCGATAGGCCTTCTTGCTTTCGAAATCGCTGAGTGGCAGCGGGCGGCTGAGGCATTCGACTCCTCGCTGAAATATAGAATGGGTCAATACCTTAACAACAGCGGTTCGCGAAGCTCTGTCGCCGATTCCGCTTACCTTTCAGGGTATAGCCATTTCCAGCTCAAGCAGTACGCGCTTGCTGCGGATGCCTTTGAGGAGTCCGACAAGTATCGGCCAAACATGCCCCTAACCCTCGTTTCCTACGCAAGCAGCTTGGGAGAGGCGGGACAGGAAGCCGACGAAGTCTACCGGAGGGCTCTCGAACTTGCGCCCGCTAACGACGAGACCAGTCGTCTTTTTAGAGCGCGGGTGCTCCATGACTTCGGAGGCTACCTGAACAGCCGAAAGAAGTATGGGGAAGCGAAGGCAAGACTTGAACAAGCTGTGGTGCTGCGTAAGGAGCTGCCAGACCAAGAAGTAGAGTTGGCGGACGATTACCTGGAGCTCGCGTATAACTGGCAGAAGATGTGGGCAATGCCGGACGACCTTCTTCAAATTGACAAATACCTGAGGCTAGCCGTTCAATTGTTGCAAAGCGCTCAGCCGGAGAAATTGGCAGTCGCTAAGTATAGATTAGCAGCACATCTGACCGAAGATTATGACGCTTCCAGCCGCGAATCGTATTATTCAGAGGCTGAAGGCTTATTTCGCTCCGCCTGTCCGCTGCTACCTAATGACGTTGGTGACTTGGACCGCCCGGCCTGCCTAGTATCATATGCTGAACTGCTAAGATATAAGGGTGACTGTATCGGCGCTAAGCAAGAGCTGCAGAGTGTCGTGCAAGAGTTGGACGCAATCGCTGTGCAACCTTATGGTGCTGCCATTGCGATAAAGGCCCGAATCATATTGCACGCGTGCGAGAAGCAATAACGCTCCATACTCGTCATGAGCTTCAACTTATCAATCGAGCAGCCGCTCCTCCTCGGTATGAGGGCAGGATGTCTGCACCTAGCGATTAAAGGCTTGGAGGCAGGCGTCGAGCTCCTAGTGCGCGCAGAATGCTCCACGCTGGGGGTCAAACCCCAAGAGGGGGTCCGATGCACCGCGACCCAGTCCGGAACGGTGAGTGTCGACTTTTGGTTAGTGGCCAACGAGTCGAAACGAAAAAGACACGAGCTTCAACTTACTTTTGATAGCGACTGCCAAAGCATTTCATCTATGTTGGAGGTGGAGCAAGTTAACCTCGAATCTCTCGATAAGTGGGAAACCATCAAGCTGCTCCTCGCGGAGTTTTTTCGTAAGCCCTGGCGTGTTTTGGTCGCGTTGGCCCCTCCGGCGCTTTTGGCATTGGCGGTGTTCACATACCAGCATTGGCCACCGGTAGAACCTCCTGTAGTACGAGTTCAGATTACTGTTAACGGTAGGCCGCAGAACGAAATCAAAACTTACCTGCAAGAATTTCCCAACAATGCCGTCTGGACGGATAAAGCTGGCGAGGCACAAATTCCTGTGAAGTCCGGCCATAAGCTAAAGGACGATGACTGGGTGTGCGTCGATTATCCCTCAGCTATCGATCGGGTGTGCAACCGGGACCACACCAATCAACCGTTCAAGTTCAGGTTCCCCTAAAGATGTCGAATTCTGGGATCACATTACGGGCCAGACGTAGGGGAAGAGTCTAAGATCACGCCGCCAGGTTGCGGCTTTCACGAGGGGAGCGCTTTTCTAGATGTCAGTGGTTTAGTCCACCAGGTCGTCAGTGACTTCCGAAGAGATATGCAGAGAGCTCTGAATGGTCGCTAGCTCCTGGGTTGTCGGCTCACCGGAAGCCAGCCGGCTTCGGCGGTGAGATCGGTCCTGTGAAGTCGGCTCGCAGCAAGTGACCGCGATTGCTTCCGCGAGACGGGCTAACCGAAATCTCTCCAAAAATCTGCTCCCTCAAGCTCCTCTGGCAAAATGGTGAACTTGGTCTCAGGGCGGGTAAGGGCCGACATATTCTGTGTTGCGCAGATTCACACTCCAGACATCCCGGCCGCTTGCAAGATCGAAAGCGATCACTCTCCGGGGTTCTTCGACAAGTCCCGTACTCTTCCGCTCAAAGTGTCGACTGCTCTCGTAAATTATCCGTGACCCGGCCACAAAGAAGCGCACGATCGGGACGGCACTCTTGAAGGTGCCCAGGCGGGTCCCTGTCATGCTGTCGAAGATCGTCAGTGTGTATGAACCTGCCTCCGATTTCTCATGGCTCCGCTCGATGACCAACACGCTACGTCCGTCCGCGGAAAGGTATCTTCTTCCTGTTGCCGCAAAAACCTTCGCGTATGTCGGAGCGTTTTCGCTCTTGAGGGGTTGCAGCGCCGGAACATCTGCAGCCGGCACGGGGGAAATCTGACCTGTTGCAAGATCGATCCGGAATGCCCCCTTCTCCGGCTCAGCCGGACCGACATCCGCTGCCACTCCTGACCCTGGTAATGTTGCCTTCGTTCGTGGTGGGAGCCCCTGTTGAGCGCGGCTCACAAATTGCCATGACACCACCGGGCTGCCATTGAAGGAGTCGGCTGATGCTACGAAATTCCCCTTGCGGTTTTCCGTAACAGACGGAACCACATCCTTCGGTAGAGACGCGCTGTTTGAGATGATTTTCTTCCCTGTTTCAGGCTCAAGTACAACGATTGTTACGTCATTCACGCTTCCGAATGAATCGGACTGGCAGATCAGACGACCGCTCACGAGACCGATGGGTTTCGCGGCATCTTTTGTAGTCCAGAGGACACTGCCATCCAGAATGCTGAACGCATGAATTCCGTCATCCGGATTCATCGCATACAGACGGCCGCGTAATTGATCTACGATCACGCCTGAACTTAACTCAAATTGATCCGGACTCTTTGCCAGTGGTCCTACATGCGCCGGGCCCGTTTGGTTTTCCTGATTGGCATCCGCAGCAGGGTCGGCACCTGATTGACGAACACTGCCGGGCGCCTGCCCGGAACGGTTCCTTGATGCTGCTTGACTGTGTGCCGAAACGCCGCCGGATGATCGAAGCGTCCAGGCACCACGGCCCAGAGTACCTGCGAGATACAGCCTGTCCTCCCTTGAATATTCGATGTGGTAGACCGGAACATTCGGCAACCCGTCGCCGAGGCGACCCCACTTGGAAAACTCCGGGCCCCGAGCCAAAAACACACCTGCGTCAGTCCCCACCACGACGGCACCCGCTGCAATCACCGGGTTGTAGCTGACAGATCGGAGAACTCCGGGTGAAAGCGTGAGAAGATTTCCAGTAATCGGGATCCAGTTATCACCGCCGTTAGAAGTTCGATACACGGCGCTGGCGCTTACCAGGACAGCCGTCATGGGCTCATCGGGATTTATCGCGATTCCGAAAATGGTGTCACCGCTGTAACTTGCACACGGCTGAAGGGCCGCGGGACTTGCACTCTTTCGCACGTAAACCTGACTTCCTGAGCCTACATACAGCATGTCCGGATTTCCCTTTGCCCCATAGGCAACGGGATTCGACACGGACTCAGTAACGGCTATTCCAGGTCCTATTTCACTGATCGTATCTCCCCTGTCGAAAGATTCGTAAACCGAATTCTTGCCACCAAGAATCAGGCGATCGGGGACTATCGTATTGATTTTGACAGGTGTGTAAAACTGGGGTTGCAGCGGCGGCGCGTTATCGAGGGGCGTCAGCTGCGGAAAGTCTTCCTCCTGCAGTTCGCCCACCGAATCGTAGATCTGGCGCCGGAATCCCCCCAGTGAGTAGAAGCTGGAATATCGGAGCGAGTAGCCACTGATGCCGGAGGGGCTGACTGCGACGATTCCACCATCGGATGTGGACACGCTCTGCCACGGCAGTGTAGATGGCGGCCATTGTTCCGGCGTACCTGTATCCTGGGCTCCGCCAACAATCACATGAGAAACCGGGTCCCAGGCCACCGAATGGAATTCCGTTGCGGAAAGATTCCCGTTCATCGAGAACCAGTCCCCGGAGTTCGTTCGAGGACTGGTTCGTCGATACATCCCGCCGTCATCGACCTCGAGCAGAGCTCCGTTCGCTGCCACCGCCATTCCGCGAGAGTCCGCGTGAGGGGCGCTGCTGTTCTTTGTTCCACCACTGACCGGCCCCAGATCCCTGGAATGCGTAATGTGTACCCACTGATTTCCGCTGGGTTTTGACGGATCACCTCGATAAATCCGCCCCGAGAAGTTCATGGCTCCTATGGAATTCGGCCACCTCGCGGGATCACTTTCCACACCGTTTATGAATTTTCCGGGTTGCCTGTCCCCACCGACATAGACAACGTTTACATCGGCCGGATCAGCGGCCAGAGACAGATGTGTTCGACCTTGACCGCCTGGATTTACTCCACCCTCGTCGCTGCCTGGCAGGTCCATAGGCTTCCACGAGGTCCCTCCATCCTCCGAATGAAATATCCCGGCCAGCCTGCCCATCACATCAATCGCAGCATAGAGGCTGTCATGATTCCCGACGCTGATCTTGACGTTGTCTGCTTTCCGAATGAGTCCATCCATCCGGGAATCACTGATCTTGCCCCAGGACGCTCCGCAGTCCGTACTGCGATAAAGACCTGCTCCGCCGGCATTGGCGAAGAGTCTCGAAGGATCGGCTGGATCGCCCGCAAGGCCGGCAGAAGCGCCGGAAGGAAGACCCGTGGCCGCATCTCCAGAGATCTGCTTCCAAGACTTTCCGCCATTGTCCGTTCGCCACACTCCGACGTTTCCCGCATCCTCAGCCTGATTTGCCGAAACGACGATGATTTTCCCCCGCGGCGCAACTCCCGAGACATTCAAGCCTGGAAGTTGTTGTCCGGCACCCGTGATAGCGCTCCAATTTGATCCACCATCCGTCGTTCGGAGAAGCCCGATGAGTGGGCCTCCGTCTCCGAAGCTGCTGAAGCGACCTGTGCCGGCAATCAGTGTCTGATGACTTGAATCCGTAGGGTCAAACTCAAGAGCGCCAATCGAAAGCGATTTCTGACTGTCCGTTAATTGTCTCCAAATGGGACGGCTGGAATCACCATTGTCCGTCCGCCAAATGCCACCGTTCACCGTTCCTGCGAACACGATTGCACTCTTCGTGGGATGCGTTGCGACAGTTCTGATGGCTCCGGTTACTTCCCCGTCTCTGATATTCTCGACCTGACCATGCCTGTTTGGTCCGGGACCTTCCGCTGACCATCTCTGTCCCCATGAACATGGCACCAACAAAACCGCCACCAAAAATACGAATAGAGAACGAAGACAGCGCGCTCGGATATTGCCCCCGTGCAGTCCGGACTTCTGCTTGAGAAAGCGAGACAACTCACCAGCGAAACTAGGTATGATTTTCATGGACACCTCATCTTCGCTGCGCATGTTGGATCTTGAATTGTCGATATCTCACAAACCCCAAGACCAACGCCTTCGCATGGCTATAATCGGTTTCGAGATCCAATTTTCATTTGTTTCCACGCGAATTGAACGAGAAAAGAACCGCCACTTTGAGAAGCCGACGCGTTGTTCAGTGCAAAGGGTTGCCCAAGGTCAAATCATTGGTTTGGAAGACAATCCAAGATCTCCTGTATTTCCTTTTGCACCCGGTGACCCGGGAACACCACCCGAAACGCTCCCGAGCACTGGAAGAAGGCCGAGAAGGTGACATTTACTGCTTGTCCCTTCATCTCCCCCTGGTCCTGGGGCTCCCCCAACCCCTGCCGGACCTCCGCAACCCGGGCGCCCAAAAACCACAATCCGACCCTCATCATCCATGAGCCCTGGCGGTCGCTCAGATGGACCACATTTGAGGTCTGAACCCGCAGCCTGTGGGTAAGTCAACCAATTTGAGCTATCGTGTTCTGGAATCTTTGTGATTGAAACTCTGACAAAGGATGGAGATCCACCTCGTCCTCCATCTCCACCGGGGCCGCCGACACCTCCCTGGCCACCGCCAGTTCGTTGAATACCCATGATCCCGCAGTTTGGCGGACCACCAAGCTGCCCATTCCCCCCCCTGCCCCCTGGACCGCCCGCGCCCCCATCCGTCTTGATCCACAGTGATCCATGGGGTTCGAACTCAGTGATGTTCAAGGTGAGGTTCCTTCCATCTCTTCCTTGCTTGCCATTTCCTCCTCTGCCTCCTGGCTGACCAGGTGCACCGGGGGCGGGTCGCCCCACCACGTCCGCTCCGGAAGTTCCCGGGCTAACGGCCATGTGAGGAGGAGAGAGGTCGATGGTCGCACCGATTCCAAATTCCATCTTTGCCACAGTCCAATGAATTTCCTCTATCGCTGGGTCGAACAAAATCGTGAAACCTCTAGGCAATTTTAGGTAGGGAATCTCCTTGGTCTGTTCATCTGGTTTCACAACGTACGTCCCACCCTCCACAGCGTTGGGCGGCCACAGCATTGCTGTGGTATCAGTAGGATCAAGACTTATACTTTGTGAGAGGTGCTTTGTAGCTACGAGCATGTCAGCAGAGACATGGGATAAAGTGTTCGACGAAGCCATAGCCACAGAGGTCACAGCCATAGGAGCGGATTCCGGAGTACTTGAATTCCATGGTGGTATCAGATTGTTGTCGACCAAGCGCGCTCTATCAAAAAAGTAGAAAGAGCCCCTACTTCCATCTGGGTCCAGATCTCCCCATTTGGGTGTTTGGTGATTACTGGTCTTGTCGGCAATTTGAGTTGAAAGGTAACGGTATAGCTGATCGACAGTAACCAGTGCGGAGTTTTGCCCTGTGAGTGGTTCCATTTTGTTCGCTCGGCCATCAAGAGCAGCGTATAACTTCTCAAACAGCAGACTCCCAGAGCCCACATCCGGATAAGACCATACAAGTTGATCGATGGTTCCGGCAGTGATCGCGTGAGCGCCACTTGCATAAAGCTCAAAGCCACTTCCCCCAAATGGGCGATTCAAAAAAGCGCCGCTGTTACAGGTATTTAGAAGCGCAAGCGTGTAGTGGGCATATGGCCTGTCAAATTCAACAAAAGTTCGCAGGTTAAACAGATTAAGGCTGTGATACAGGTCCTTGATGTTGGTAGAACGAGTGGACAATGCGAAACTGCTGCTTCCATAAGTGAATCCGTGCCCCGAATATGCGAGCAGGAATCTAGAGTTCGGGTATTTCTGCAATCTATCGAGAAAATACCCTTGAAGGAAATACTCGAGGTTGTCGCTAGTTACGTCTTCATCTTTTAGGATTACTATCTCATCGAAATACTCCACTTTTTCCAGATAATCTTCTAGCTTTCTAATATCTTCGGATGCCGGTTTTAGGTCTTTGTATTCGGATGGAAGGCTCGGGTACGTCGAGATTCCAGCAAGAAGCGCGAAACTTCTCCCAACCCTTGTGGGATCCAAAGACAATTGGTTCAAAACTGGAATCGGAACTGATCTGGAATCCGTGAAGTGAGCAAAGAATCTTTGATGCGCGGCGTCAACTTCGGGAACGGTCAAAACTGCCTGCCCACAGCAGGCCACATCAAACAGCGTTATTAACGGAAGGAACAGCAAGCAACTACGGATAAGTATCCTCATTAATCCACCGTGTTCAACTTATCTTGACCTCAGTAAGTCCATACTTTAATGGCGACGAGTCACATCTTATGCTATGAGGAACGCAAGGCTTGTATTGGTCTCCCTCGATGATTTCCCTGTGTCACTGCGCAGTAACTGCAATGGCAACGGCATTCCGGAAACGTGAAACCAACAATCTTGTGTTATTGAGCGACAATGAGTCGTCGGCGGCCTGCTGAGAATGAGGGACCGTTCCTGTCGGGATGCCTTCGTACTTAACGTCAGGATTGGCCCAATAATTAATCCGCTTGCATGGAGTCCCGGAACACTCATAAGCCATAATTGTTCGAAATATCGGATTAGCAACAGTCTGTTGATATCCGTAGGAATAGGGAAATGCTCCGGGACCGTCCGAATTGTTTCTGTCATGCTGACAGCCCTGGTTGTGCCCCATTTCGTGTGCGAATGAATAGTACCCTGTGGCACAGCTGACATTTACGACGCTAAATGCCTTCGATTCGAATGATGGATCAGGTTGAGTCATCAGATTAGCCAACCCGCAATACTGGGAGTTGTTGATCCAAAGGCTCACCAGATCAGCGCCATATTGATTCCGAAGACTTAGGATCTTGTTCAGACTTCCATCGCTAGACTTCGTCAGCCGATCCAAGGCCGCGTCGAATCCGCTACTTTCGTCGTAGTTTACTTCCACTGTGTGAACAATGCGGATACGTTGCACAACACCGCTGTTCGCGTAGCCCTGGTTTGTCTCATTCAGGCCGATTTGAATCAGATTCTTTATTCCATTCTCCCCTCCAGCTGCCGTTTTAGCCGACGTCGTATACCCGATGAGCACATCAATCGTTGATCCATCGTCGGAACCAGGTGCTGCGTCGGCTGCTCGAGGTGGGCCCGGCGCTACGTGAACAGGCTCTTTCTCCTTGGGAAAGGAGGCCTGGTCTCTTTCAAGTATGTAAGAATTTCCTTTCGCTGCTTCACTCGGGCGAATCTGATATATTTTCCCAACACTAGTTGCTACGTTTCCCGAGACAATTCCGTCAGTCGTAGCCAAGCTAACCTGGGAATTCTTCATTCCGTCAATCGTGCCCACCCAAACCACCGTCTTGCCATCGGCCGAGACTGATACTCGACGTAGATCGGTAACAAGCGAAACGTCGTCAAAGAGGTTTAGTTCTACGCGCTTCAGCGACGGAAGAGACTCTAATGGCCCCTCACCAAACGCCTTCGGAGCTTTGGCAAGCACCTCATCCGCCGCCTTTCGATCAATGAGCGGTAGAACAATCTTTACAAGTCTGGACCGGTTGACCGAGATTCCTGCCTTAATGGCGGAGATCTCCTGATCGCCAAATGCAGTCGGACCAGCTTCGAACAATTTCTTTACATTCTGTGCATTCTGGGATTTGGCACTCCCAACCGGAATCAGGAAAATCAAGACACTGACTAACAGATTGAATCGTTGTTTCATTTGCAAACTCCATATTCATAGGTTTTCATGTTCCATAGAATCAAAACCATTCCGCGCAACCCGCAAACGAACCAGTTGTAGTGCATCTGAGTCCGCCCGGGAAGGATGGCAATTTCTCCAGATCCCACTCCGGCCCAAATCCAACTCTCACTGCGTGAGAGGGAAAGTCAGCGTAAATGCGAAACCGGGTTTCCACGTGACAGTCGTCGGTGGCGAGGTGAGTGAGCCCTGCGCGTTCCCGGGCTTGAATCCCGTCAAATACTCTGTTCTCTGGCCCAAGAGGAATGACGGAGTTAGAAAAAAAGTTCTTCTGTGGAAGGACACAGACGGCCCGAAAAGGAAATTCGCGCCTGCCCCGTTTCCTCCTGTAGTGCCGATGGCTGCACCCGCGCTTGCGTGCAGACCAACGCCACCCCAGCCGTACCATTCGTGAAGGGTCGTATTGATCTGCAGTGCGAAAAGCGGGCTGACATTCGACTGGTCGGAAAAGCCGAGCTGCTGCTGCACCGTCCCGTCACTCGCCTTTCCAGCGACGAACGCCGGGGTCTGAACCGACAGAGTAGTGAATCCCAGACCAGACGTGACCGTTAGCGGCGAGTTGCAGACAATGGAGACAAGGTCCGCGGACTGCTCGGCGGCTGAAGCCAGCAACAGATCCTTTGTCGTTAGCTTGACGACAGTTGTCTGGGATTTCCCGAACCACGCGTTGCATGGGACATTATAGACAGGAGTAAATGCTTCGTCTTTCAGATGAGCTACCTTGAAAAACTGCTCCCTCCAGCCTTCCACCGATTGCTGTGCCACATTCAGTTTGTTGGCTGGATCGCTGCTGGGCCCTAGCCCGGCCAGATGCTGTTTCAGCGCAGCAATCTGACTCTGATAGTAAGTGAAGACCTGCTTGTGGCCCTCGTCCTTGATCCAATCGGAATATCCCGGCAATTGCGCGAGATTCTGGAACTGGTCCGCGAAGCCATTCAGGCTGCCGGACAAAAGATTGAGGTCGGCCACGGGCCACGGAAAGCTGTAGTAGTCCTTGAAAACTTTGCCGTCCTCCACGGCGGATCTCAGGACAGCAGGTTCTCCAGGATTAAGAAGGACCGAAGAATAGCTGTTCAGAACTCCGGTGTAGGCACCCGTCGCCAAATTAGTGGCCTCGATGGCCTCATTGATTCTTTGATCGATCAGTTCCATCCGCTGCTCGTGGTCTCTGAAGCACTGCTCATACGATTTGAATGTTTCGTCAAAGCGATCACTGGCTGTAGTCGGCGGAGCAGGAGCATTTGGATTCACGTCCGCGGGTGTTTTCGGGGCACCAGCCGCTGGAGGTGGTGCAGGCGCCTGAGAAAATGCGGTTACCGCCGGGACGAGTGCCGACGGAAGCTGCGGTGCGTTCCCCAGCGTCGTTGTCGCGCCCAGGGCATATTGAAACCGGAGGGGATTTACATACTGCACCTGAACGGTCTTTGGACCGCTGACCTGATTTCCCGAGTTCTTCAGCGAATTCACCGGGTGTATTTCGTGGTCAATTTTGATCGCCGGTGAACTCTTTTCCACATAGGACGGAGCGCTGTAGGCATGCTTCGTTGCGACATCAACCGCGTTCGGGAGTTTGACCTCGCACTTCGCTACAACAGGAGGAGGAGCAGGAGTTCCTGAAGGTTTTTTGGCCTCAACGCACGCTCCATAGTAGGCGTCAAGAATTTTATTCTTCTCATCTGCGGTTCCCGTCAATGTCTGCTTAAGGATCAACTGGTTCCGCTTGCAACTCATTTGATGAATCTGGACATCCAGCGCATCCTTAACTTCCGGCCCGGGAATAAACTGGGGATCTGACTCAATCTTTGTCAGCGCGGCGATGGTGTCCCCCAGTTCTTTTATTCTGGTCGCATCAAGATTTTCCTTAGGTTTCTCCTTTGGTTTTTCGACCTTCTTGTCCAGCGTCGACTGGGTTCCCTGTGCAGATGAAATAAGTTGAAAGGGAATCGTGGCACTGATCAGAAGGATGGCTGGGGCCAATCGCATTATTAACCTCCGTGGCGGTATTACTTTATCCAATTGATGCGGAACTATATCGTATGAACCATTCGCGGTCTACCAGTTAATTCATACCGGAGGCACTTCCCCGCTCTCACAGTCTGGCCAGCAGGTTCGAAGGTTCGTTTCACAGGAGGCAAGTGCCATGAGGGCAGTAGGCTTTCGAGTCCACGACCCAATGCGTGCCCAGATCGCTGGTGTCCCCTTAAAATCTGCTCCCCTCAAGCTCCCCGGAAACAGTGCAGCTTCCATCTTTTCGGTTGCAAACAAACACCCACGGGCATAGAGGGCTGACCTCCTAATTGGAATCTAGGCAGTCGATAAGAGCCCTCGGAAACGCGCTCAGCCGCTCCGCTGGGTTGCGTGATGCGACCGGATGCCGATAGTCCTGATCGAGGGCTGTAAACGTCCGAATTTGTTAGTTTTGCCGTTCCGCTTTCTTCTAGTTCGCGCTGCAGCCAAAGGCTGTCGGGAGCCTAAGGAACAGGCTTTCGCCTCTGACCAGCAGTTTTCCTGTAACTCCCCTTGCTTCAGGCGCATCTGTGTTATTATATATATGAACACACCGGCCCTCTCCGAGTGTAGTGCATGAACAGAGAGGCGACTACTATGGGAGGAGTCTATCCCGCAGAGGGAATACCAAGATGGAGAACTCGCGCGCATCCTCTTTTACGAGAGGCAGGGCGGTAGATGCCCTGCCTGCGACTTCTTGGAAAATCTCTCTTCGCAGATGGCGAAGAAATTCAATGGCTCTTTTCTTGCACTGATGAGTACGGGCTCAGATTACTGCAACCATCAGCGTTTTTGGCCGTTGCAGGGCGCAGGTAAACCACTTTGGGAATTCAAAGAGCATGACCACAGACTCTATTGTTATCGGCAAGTAGCCAGAGACTCCAAGTTCGTGAGAATAGTTTTGCTGTATGGTTGGGCTAAGGACAAAGCCGGCAGGACAAAAAGAGAAGACCGAGAGATCGCAAAGGCGATGAGTCTGTATGGAGAGTTTGAGTCCGAACAACATGGAGGAGCACGATGAATAAGTGGGGAATAAACATCAGCAGCCCGGTTGATGCTGAGTTGCTTGAGGAAGCCGCCCTTGCGATGGCTCAATCAACTATCCAAAATGCCATCACAAAGGCGGGAATTAACAAGGCCGAATTGGCACGAAAGATGGATCGTCCGCGATCTTTTATTTCTCTGATGCTCAGCGGACGCCACAATTTGACCGTCAAAACCATGTCGAGGGCAATGACTGCCTGCGGCTTTGAAATTAGGTTCAGTTGCGTGCCTATCGCGTGGAGTTGGAAGACCAAAATTCCTACCCAACCGGTTATCACCCCACATGAGGAGCAAGTACCCGCACAAGCGGGTACTCCTATGCCCGTTAGCGAGCAGTTGACGGGTATAGCAGTACCTACTTTGGCCTACCAGACAGGAGTTTTATAAATTGGGTGAGAAGCTAATTGATTTCGCGGCTGCCGGCCGAGTGGCGAATCGCGTCGAACTGAAAGATGTTCGTGTGGTTGACGTGACGGCCAAGTGCAACCCAAAGGTGAGAGGCACGCTTGAGCCTACGCTGAATCTCGATTGCCGAGTGGCCAATCGTGAATCGGACACGATTGAAATTGCTTGTGACTATCGCTTTACTGCCAAAATTGCGGAATCGGAAGTTGCGGAAGCTGTCATTAAATATATTTTGCTTTACGACGTGAGAGGCAGCGAACCCATCGTTGACGAAGACTTGGCCGAGTTCGCTGTCGGCAACGGCACACTTAACTCCTGGCCATTTGTGCGGGAGTTCCTGCATACCCTTACGTCAAGGATGGGCTATCCACCCTACACATTGCCCCTCTTCCATTTCAAACCGAAGCCTCAGCCAAAAAAGGAAGCCGTGAAAACTCCGGCAGAAACTCCTTCAACTCCGGCTGGGTCGAATCCACCTACTAGCCAAGACGCTTAATGCAATTTATTGACGCATGACTTAGATAGTAGGTGCACCAGCGGCTCTGACCAAAACCTGCCGCTGATGCGACAGGTTCCGCCTTGTCCCGGTAATAATCCACGATCCCACTAGGGAGCTACTACAAGAAAAAGAGAAATATACGCTAAGCTTTCCATGATGGCCACGAGTTACTTCCGCGCACCACTCCCGCAAAATCCCATCCACCATTCCGGACAAGAGAATACATGGTGCTGGAAAAAGAGGCTTCTCGGGAGAGAGTAGATTCCAGAACTCGGCTGCGGTAGCCGCATTGATGACTTTAATGGAAGGACTTGCTGAACTCACCGGCTAAGCCTCCAGTCTTCCCGTCTTCTTGAAGAGCGGTGCCCACCGTCATTTCATTATCCGCACTAATTCAGAAAGCAAGATGTCGAGCTGCTGACCACAATTCACTTGCTGCGCGGTAGGCAGCGATTCGCTCTTGCGTATAGGCATGTGCAGATGTGCGTCCGCGACCTTCCGGGAAGCGCTTTCGAGGTGCTGCATCGTTTCCTTGAACGACTTCCCGCCTCCCGCGTAGTTGTTCGCCACTTCTGCGAATGTCTTGAATCCGAACACGGGGGGCACATGATCGAGCAGTCCGCGCGTGAGCACGGCTGTCGCAAAATAGCAGCCTTCGCTGTAAACCTTGTTGATCTCCTCGCAGAGCCGAACGAGCTTGCTGAAATCGAAGGCGGGTGACTTGAGGGCGCGGATTTCCTCAATGCGGCTGTCGGCAATGACGGCGAGGCGGTTAGCCGCCGCGTGCTCCCTGGCAATCGTTGTTGCCTGGGCTTCCTTCATCTGCACCCATTTCCAGGCCAAATCCTGGACCTCCGGCGTGGCCCCGACCTCGCGTAATCCTCCGGTGCGCGTCACGCATGAGCATTCCTTCGCGCTCAAGCCAGTTCCATGCTTCGAGGATCGCGCGGGTAACCCCCGGTTGGCGGGCTCCGTATTCAGGCTCCTTACGCGGCAACGGCCCGAGGCCAACGTTGCGGTTTTCCAGCATCGCAATCAAGTAATCCCGGTTCAGACGCCCGTTTTGAAAAACCGTATTCAGCCCTTCGTAGCTTTTCAGATGCAGAAGCAGAATTCCCCCGAGCCGCGGCAAATCCAGAGCGACCAACTCATCCGCGGTCGGAACAAATGACGATAGATGTCGAAGCGCCATAAGCCTGTGATAACGTCCTTTATCATTCACTATCCTGGGCCCAAAACAAAGGGCCAGTAAGAGTGGAAGCGAGGCCGAACGCCTCGCCTCCACGAATTTCGTCTGATTCGAGTGAGCCTGTAATCGAAGTTGAGACCACTAGCGATCACACGGTGAAAAGGAACAACGGCAACCTCGTCGCGACAGATTTGACTGCCTAGTGCGGCACTAGGCGTTCCCAAGATTATGAGCCTCACTCTTGGCCTTTCCTTCACGGGCCGTGGGGTGCTTGCTTACTTCCCTTCTTCGCGCGAATTGCATGGGCACCAGGAAACACTGCGAGTTTCCAATCTGCTCTTCTTTGTCCGATTCGCCGGCGTACTCGAACACCGCTCCGTCAATCTTCCGAATCACCCGGCTCGGTTCTTCATCCTCTGTGTCTGCCTGAATTAAAAATCGGATGTATGGCATCTACAGCTCCCTGTAGTTCGCGTTCGACCCCCTGAGACGCTACTGCTCACGGCAACTCTCGCACCGTTCGCTGAACGGACTTCGGGTACCTCAAAGCGTATTTCTGCAGCTTCTTTTTGTCGGTTGGCTTCAGGCTCAGCTCGTCGAGCGCCACCGGCAATCCTTCCTGACGTTGCAGGTATACCCAGTCGAGCAGCGCTTTTTCCGGCTCCGCGATTTTATACGACCCGCGCCGGGTGCGCTTTTCCTCAAAACCCCAAAACAGATTCTTGCTGATGTGCCGATAGACGATGCGAACCGACGCGCTGCGGAACTTTCGTGGAAAGCCTGTCGTCACGCACGTCAAAGCAGCGGGGCTTTGTGTCGAAATTCCCCACTCCGCAAGCGCCGATTCCAGGGAAATGTACGCATTGGGTCGCAGGATACCTACGAGTTCGCGGGGAGAAAAGTCGTGTGCCAGCTTGTTCACGTAAACCCTGCGCGAAACGTGCTCGACGAGCCCCCGCCGCTCTTGTCTACGCAGTGCGTTTCCGACCGCGCTTTCGGCTATGCCGTAGCGACGCGCCAGTTCGTCCGATCGCAGAATCGACGATCGCAGAGATTCTTTCCGGAGTGTCGCCGCCCAGTCCAAGACGTCTCTATCCTCCTAAAGCCATTCCGCAAACACGCTTCGCACTGCGGCTCGCAGACTTTCAAACTCTTCGCGTTCGAGTTCAGCGTATACCTCGTCGGGCAAGACCGGTTTGAGTTCCGCCCGGCACAGCTTCGCGTCCAGTTTTTCGATCCGTTCCCCGATCTCCTCACCCTTCATTTCGCGCCACAAGAGAGCGTCGTGCAAATGACCCTTCAGCACCTCGTCGAGTTTCGATCCTTGCGCCAACAACAGACGGATGTCGAACGCGTCTCTGGATTTCATGATCCTTCGTGACGCGAACGACTCCGCTTTCTGCAGCAACAGATAGTCCCGCGAAGCGGTTGGAATGCGCGCTGTTCTCCCCTCTTCCGCGATCTCTTCCTCGACGACCTCCCGGGACAGCACCGGCCCGCCCATGCGAGTCAGATCAATGGTGAAGAGTCTCTGCTTCCCTGGTCTCACAATCCATAACCGAAGAAAATTTTCACTCACACTTTCCCGTTCGAAGGCCACGGGGCCGATGCCGAGAATCCCGGCCACTTCGCCGAGTCGCACGCGCAACGCCTCTTCGAGTTCCTCCGCTCTAGGGAGTGCCTCGTCGCGCGCCAGCAGGTCCAGGTCTTTGGAGAGCCGCGGGCTGTTGTGAAACAGGACGAGCGTCGCGCCTCCAATCAAGACGAAATGCTCCGGCAGGGCGGAAAACAGCGCGATCGCGGCCTCCTCCATAAGAACAAGGATATGAGCCTGATCCTCGCGGAAGTTCCGCTCCAAGTATCGGACGATTCTCTCCTGGAGGTTCATTTGTAGAATACACCATATATGAGTGCTTTCGCAATCATACTGTGCACCTGGTTTTCAAGAACCGCACTATGCGATGCAAAACGCAATTATCCCAAAACGGGCACCATCTCTCAAGGCCATGCCTTTTCGGAACCGATTCCCTGCCCTTCCTGGCTGAACCCTGCGCCTGATCCGTCCGCTTCTTCCGTCAAGGGTTTTCGCTTCGCTCCAATGAACGCCACACACCGGCGCCCTTGACGGCGCGGGCGGACAGGCGCCTCTCCCCGCCCGTCTGTGCCTTGAATTGCCCAATAGCGATGAATCCCGGACTAGCGAAGGCTCTCGGAGTGATGATGAAGCTCGATTTCCAGCGCTCCGTCCTCAATCGAATCCCTGTCATCGAGGCCCATCCGCAGCGCTACTTCCGACAAGTCTTCTTTCTCTGCGACGAATACCAGCACTTTGCGACCGTCGGCGAGAACGAGCCGACAGGAGACGAAAAGTTCTTCAGCCTTTCACGGCAGCCGAGATGCATTCCGATCGTCGCTACGCAAAGCATCAGCTCGCTCAAATCGACGCTCCCTGGCGACTCCTGGCGCACCCTCCTCCAGACATTCCGCACCAAGATATTTCTGACTCTCTCGGATGACTTCTCGGCGCGCACGGCGAGCGAACTCTGCGGGAAGGAGGATCGACTCAAGGCAAGCTATAACCTGTCCGAGAGCGGCCACGACGCGAGCATTAGTCTCTTAACTGGCAAAGCAATCTCCCATCGCGCCAATCTCACCGCCTCGAAGAGCTACTATCCCCAATCCGACTTCCGGTTCGACACCAAGACTTTTACGGAGTTGAAGAACGCCCAGTCCGTGGTGATCGCCTACGACGGCTTCAATCCCATGCCGCCTGCTTTTTGTTATTTGAAACCCTACTTCAACGACCCGAACAAATCTTACTTCCAGCAACTTGAGGAGGGCCTCCTGTAATGAACGGATTTGAAACCATCCTTCCTTTCCTGAAACCGATCGAACATCTGCTTCTCGACGACTCCATCAGCGAAGTCATGATCAACGGCGCGGACTGCGTGTTTATCGAGAGGCGGGGCTTCCTGGAACCAGTTAAAGGTGTTTCGCTTGGCGAACGAGCGCTTCTGGTTGCGGTCAAGAATATTGCGCGCCGCCTGGGAGACGACATCTCAGAAGCGAAGCCCATTCTCGATTCGCGTTTGCCGGACGGAAGCAGGGTTGCAGCGGTCATTCCGCCCTGCAGCCTGCGTGGCGTGACGCTGACGATTCGCAAATTCAACAGCCGCCACTTTGAACTAGACGATCTGATCGCAGCAGGAACGCTTGACCGTGCCCTAGCAAACCGGCTTGAAGATTGTGTCCTGAACCGCAGGAACATTCTTGTGGCCGGCGGAACGGGGGCCGGAAAGACCAGCCTTCTGAACTCCATGGCCCGTGTCATACCCGAGGATGAACGCCTTCTCCTGATCGAAGATACCGCTGAAATTCAGATCCATCACTCGAATCTTGTACGGCTCGAAGCGCGGCCCGCTCAGAACGGTGTCCCTGGCGTCACTATTCGCGATCTGTTGAAGGCCGCTCTCCGTCACCGCCCGGACCGTATTTTGCTTGGTGAGGTCCGGGGAAGCGAAGCGTTCGACTTACTTCAACTTCTCAACACGGGTCATGCGGGAACGATTTCAACAATTCACGCGAACTCGGCGCGCGAAGGACTATCTCGTTTTACCAGCTGCGTCTTGCAAAGCGGCATCGAGATACCGTATCGCGCCATCAAGAGCACCATCGCCGACTCGCTCAACGTTGTTATCCACATCGAGCGCCGCCCGGGCCGCCGGACCATCTCCGAAGTGGTTGAAGTCAGGCGCTACGATCCAGACCGCGACCTGTTCGACTGTAGCTCCACATTTGAGAGACCGGGGGTTATTCCATGACCGCAGCCAAAGACGAGTCCAAACATGGTGTCACTCCGGTCGTGTATGTGCGCTGGCTGTTCGAACCGTCAGACCGGCTGGCGGTACTCGTCCGCAATCGCGACCGTGGTGAAACCACGCAACGCATCGCCACCGCTGGAAACATTACGAGCGACCCGTTTCAACAATGGCTTCGGTTCAAAAACGAAAAGCAGTCGGCAGATATCTATGTGGGAATGAATCCCTTGAAGCCTGAAGCCCGAGCCCGTACCAAGGAAGATATCTATTCGATCCGGCACCTCTACCTGGACCTCGATCACGATGCCGAGCGCTCGCTTGCCGCAGTCGACCAATCGAACCTTGTCCCGCAGCCGAATGTGGTCATTGCAACGTCAACGGGCAAATTCCAACTTGTGTGGCGGGTTGAAGGATTTCCGCAGGAACAGGCGGAAGCGATCTTGCGGGCGATGGCGCGTAAGTTCGGCGGAGATCCAGCAACAACGGACTCGACCCGTGTTCTTCGCCTGCCAGGCTTTGTAAATCGGAAATACGATTCGCTGTTTCGAGTAACGGCAGAAATCAGAAACGACAAGAGGTACACGCCGCACGACTTTCGCTTGAGAACCGACCCTGTCGAACTGGACCAGCGACTGACACGCACGACCGGCAATCGGCAGTCTTCTTCCACACGGCAACCTCTGTCGCAATCCGAACACGACTGGGCGTATGCCAAGCGGTCTCTAGCGAAAGGCGTCCCGGCCGAAGAAGTGGTTCGGCAAATCGCTGCGTTCCGCGCACACGATAAGCACAATCCCGAAGATTACGCGCGCCGTACGGTAAGCAAGGCTCAAGCTGCGACAGCTCTGCGTGAGAGCGCAGCTGAGAGCGAAGCCGACCACTCCCCGGAGCCGAACCATGATCCATGACCGACTAGGTACGCACCTTCGAGCAAATATCAAAGAGGAACTCCTTCCGCCCGACACAATGTCCCGGCACGAACCATTGCTCGATTGTGCAGGCGCGGCCGTGCTGCTCGGCGGTGTCCACCCCAAGACGGTTCAGAAATGGGCCAGAGAAGGCCGCATTCCTGCGTATCGCTTCTTCAAAAGATGGTGCTTCCGCGCTTCCGAACTGGAAATTTGGCTGTCTTCTCATGTACATTCGCAGTGCCATCCGTGCCGCTTCCAAAAGGAGGAATCAGATGGAGCATAAGCGGCAACGGGTTCAGTTTGGTTGGCTTGACTTGAAGAAGAGAAGAAATGGCCCGGAGGTTTGGGTGCTACGTTACAGGGAAACACTAGAGGATGGTTCAAAACGTGTGCGTAGTTTGATGGTCGGATCGACGGATGAATACCCGACCAGGTCAGAGGCGCGCGCGGCGAGCATGTCCCTGTTGTTCTCGATTAACCAGCAGAAACCCGAGGGAGTTCCTATACCATTCGGCGCAGTGATTGAACGTTATCTCGCGGAAGAGCTTCCGGAAAGAAACTCGACCGCATCTCGTTATCAGTCCTGGCTCAAGAATTACGTGAAGCCGATGTGGGGTGATTGTCTACTCGACCAGATCAAACCGCTTGCGGTCGAAGATTGGTTGAAGAAACTCGCCCTCGCGCCGAAAAGCAGGTCCCATCTCAAAAATCTGATGCGCATATTATTTAACGCGTCGATGCGCTGGGAATTGATCCCATACGCACTCAACCCCATGAGTCTCGTGCGCGTTAAGAATGGTTCGAAGCGGAAACGCGAACCAACCATTCTTTCGGTCGATGAGTTTCAGAAATTGTTGGAACACATCCCCGAACCATTTCGAACAATGTGCGTCATCGCCATGTGTATGGGGCTGCGAGTTAGCGAAATACTCGGCCTGAAGTGGTGTGATGTCGATTGGGATCGTATGCAATTGGAAATACGTCAAGCGTACGTCTACGGAAAGCCTGGCGATGTTAAAACGCCTGGATCCCAACGATGCATGCCACTCCACTCGTCCTTGGCGGAAATGCTGCGTCGGCACCAGCTGCGATGCGTTTCGCCTCGGAACAAGGAAGGCTGGATATTTGCCAACCCGGATACGGGAAAGCCGTTTTGGCCCGGCCGAATTCAGGAGAACTGGCTCGTCCCGGCAGCGAAGAAGGCGGGACTGGGCCGGATCGGCTGGCACACATTCCGGCACAGTCATTCTTCTCTCTTGCATGCGCTTGGTGTGGATCTCAAGGTTCAGCAGGAACTACTGCGGCACGCGGATATTCGCACGACCATGAATATCTACACGCACGCGGTCCCCGCCGCTTTGAGAAAAGCAAACAGCAAAGTTGTTCGTTTGGTGCTGCCAGCGCAGGTCGCGTGAGCTTAATGCTCCCTTAAGCTCCCTCGCAAAATTGCAACTCACTGTTAGCAAAGAAGATGTTGGTAGGGGCGGTGGGGATCGAACCCACGACCTTCGGCTTAAAAGGCCGCTGCTCTACCACTGAGCTACGCCCCTGTGACACAAACTTTAATTGTACAGGAAATCTCTCAATCTCGCTCTGTGCTCGCTGCGCGCTAATCGCTTCAATGCCTCATTCAATCGGCCGCTTTCGTTTCCACTCGTGTTCGCGGCGCAGGCGCGACTGATGTTTCTTCACCTGCGTCTCAATTTCGCTGAACGCCTTCTTGCAACCAGCCAGCACATTCTTCCCGTTCCCTGTGGCATGCAACGTCCCATTCGGCAGCGAAAGCGTCAGCGCGCACGATTGCTCTTCCGTTCTCTGATTCTTCGAAAACACTCCCTTCAATTGAATCATGTCCGGCTGATAACTCTTCAGCAGCCGGTTCAATTTATCCAGCCGCCGCATAACCTCCACTGCCACTGGTTGCTGCGCGTCCACATGCTTGTAGCTGATCGATACGTTCATGGTTGCACCTGTAGGGTTTGAAGAGGAATCCGGAAGGGTTGCGAAGCAGTCGCATTCTGCACCGAAATAACAACGCAAGCATAACAAGGTGCCATGGCCCGCGCAACGCCCGCTCATTGACAGACCTCGCGCGACTTTCTAGCCTAACAGCAGCCACCCAATGCGCCAGAAAAAGGACTCCACACACTCACCCGCAGCCCAAGGTCGTCTGCGCATCGGTCCCGCCGGCTGGTCCTACCCGGATTGGTCTGGCTTCGTCTATCCCTCACGCCGCGCAAAAACTTTTCACGAAGCAACATTCCTCGCCGAATTTTTCGACACCATCGAAATTAATACTTCCTTCTATCAGCCCATACGCCCGGACCACGCCGCCGCCTGGATCGAACGCGTCGCCGCAAATCCCTCGTTCCTCTTCACCGCCAAACTCTGGCAGCGCTTCACCCACGAACCGTCCGCCACCGCCGAAGACGAACGCAACGTTCGCGCCGGCTTCGACGTTCTCCGCGAAGCAGGCAAGCTCGGCGCCGTGCTCCTCCAATTCCCTTTTTCCTTTCACAAATCGCCCGAAACCTCCGCCCATCTTTCCGCCCTGCTGAAACGCTTCGCCGACTATCCCCTCGTCGTCGAACTCCGCCACTCTTCCTGGCAAACGCAAACCACCCCCGATCTCCTGCGCGAACACAATGCCGGCTTCTGCAACATCGATCAACCGGTCCTTGGCAATTCCGTCTCACCATCCTCGCAAAGCACCTCGCCCGTTGGCTACGTGAGGTTTCACGGCCGCCGCTATGACACCTGGTTCAGTGATGATCCCAAACTCCCCGCCCACGAACGCTACAACTATTTATATTCTCTCGAGGAACTACAACCCTGGGTCACGCGTATTCAGGAAGTCCAGCAACACACCCGCGACACCTATGTCGTCACCAACAACCACTACCAGGGCAAAGCGGTGGTCAACGCACTGCAACTCCTCAGTATTTTAAAGGGGACAAAACTGAAAGTGCCCGACGATCTTCGCCAACACTATCCAGAGCTCGAGCCGATCGCCAGCGAAATGCCGGTAGCGCCGACACTTTTCCCGCTCGGCTCACCAGTTGGAAAAAAAACGCAGGGATCTACTTCTTGAAGAGGTTTTCAAACGCCTGGCGAGCATCCAAGGGCCGCCCAGTAGAGGGAGGTTCCACGGGAACCTGCGCCGGCTGCATGTACGACGTTGGCGCGGTATCTTTCTCCACGGTCATTCTAAATTCATAAAAGGTGCAGTCGTTCTTTGCGTCTTTCGGCGTAACCCGCGCCGGCACCGCCTGCGTACATTCAAACTGCGCGCCCGAATCGAAAAACCGGCACTGCTTGCAGCAATGCAGCTCAAACCCGCACTTCGGACATTTCCCGTTGGCGTCGAATCCTGAAACCAGCACTGCCCCGCAATTCGAGCAGCGCGCCCGCGTCACCGTTCCCACCATCCGTGGCGTTCGCGGCCCTAGATGGTCCGTAGCTCCACGCGGGCCGCCCTGCGGCGGCTTGCGATCTGGTCTTTCCTTTTTTTCATGCTTTTCCGCGTCACGATAGCCGCGGTGGCCGTACTTGCGATCCACAAACGCCTCCGTCCGTCAGCCTCAACGGACTGCCACTTCAACGTGTACTTACACAACTACAGAAAGGGTCTCTTTGCGTCTTGTATCCAATCGGGTTGCTACAATCGCTCGGCAGGCCAGCTTCCCTATGAAGTGTTCCTGGATTGCCGGGTCGCGAGAGCAGGAGATGGGACAACTATGTTTGTAGCCCTCTGGGAGTACGAAGTCAAGCCCGGTTGCGAAGAAAGCTTTCAATCCGCCTATAGCCCTCAGGGCGACTGGGTCCGCCTCTTCCAACGCGATCCACACTTCCGGGAGACTCGCCTCCTCCGGGACCTTTCCCGCCCTCGCTTTTACTTCACCCTCGACTACTGGGATTCCGAAAACTCATTCGAACAATTCAAAGCAGCCAATCACGCAGCCTACGCCGCCATCGATCGCGCCACCCAACCTCTCACACTCTCCGAACGCCGCCTCTGCACTTTCAAACTCGAAAATCTGTGAAAACTTGAGAAAACTCACGAAGGCTTGTCATCCTCAGGTTATCCGATAAGGTCCGGTGTAAGGACTCCGGTCGTATTTACCGGAGATAGCCGAAGGACCTCAACGTCAAACTCAGCTACGCCTCAAATATTCGAGCGCAAATCTTCAAAAACTTAACAAAACCAACCCACAAATCCATCCGCCGGCAAATCCGCCTGTACGAATTTCCTCGGAGTTCCCGCGCTTCGCAGAACCGCCTCCGCCGCCAAATACCCGCTGCGCACCGCGCCTTCCATCGTCGCGGGCCAACCCGTAGCCGTCCAGTCACCCGCCAGAAACATTCCGCGAATCTTTGTCTCTTGTGTTGGACGCCAACGGTCCACGCCCGGTTGCGGCGAAAATGTAGCCGCCGCCTCTTTAATGACCGTAGCCTTCAGCAATTTCGCATCTCTCGCCGCCGGCAGCGCCTGCTGCACTTCCTTCAGGCACAAATCAATGATTTCCTGCCGAGGTTTCTGTAAAAGGTCATACGAAGCACTAATCACCAGTTGCAGGTACTGCCCTTTCTCTTTCCCCGTGCCGTTAGCTGCCCCATACAAAGCCGTCTTATTAAAGATCCACTGCGTCGTCGTTTCCAGCAGCGTCACAAACGGCTCTTTCATCACTTCGCGGTCAAACCAGAAATGCACGCCGGTAATCGGCGCCACGCCGATATTTCCCAATTCCCCGAGCCGCGGATCACACCGCCTCATTTCCTGGTTCGCCAATTCCGCCATCGCGGGATGCGGTAGCGCAAACACGTAAGCATCAGCGGTCTCCCGTCGCCCGCCGTCAAATTCCACTCCCGTCACAGCGCCGTCCACCACATGGATCGCCCGAACCGGCATCCGCAAATTCACTTCCCCGCCACGCTTTTCAATCTCTGCCTTACAACCGTCGTAAAGGTCCGCCAACGGCACCGACGGCACGCCCATCCGGTATCCCGTGCGGTTCGACAAAAATCCTTTCCAGAAAACATCCACTCCAAATTGCGCATCCGTCCGGTCAAGCTCTTCGTCCAGTGCGCTCACCAGCACCACGCGCCAGAATCGCTCGATCGCTCCGGGCGTCTGTTTCCGCCGTTTCAACCATTCCAGCATCGAAATCCCGCCCGGCTCATCCAGGTCCACCGTCCGCCCCTTGCCGCGCAAAATATCCAGCATCGCCCAAGCGATACTCCGCTTGTCCGCCAGTGTGAGCGGCGCAAATGTCGCGAACGAGCCCGTCATGTGAAACGGCGCCGGCAACATCCCCGCCTGCATCTCACCAGTACGCCCCTGTGGATCCTGAAACAGCAGCCGGTCAAAAAATTTGATTTTCCCTGCCGACCCAACACGCCGGTAAAAATCTTCCAGGTTTGTGCAGCACCCCAGCGTCACGTGTTGACAGTTGTCCACGTGCTCGCCGTCCGGCAACACGTACGACGTTGCCCGGCCGCCCAAAAACGGTCTCTGCTCGAACAGGCGCACCCGCCAGCCGGCTTCAACCAGCGCGACGCCCGCCGACAGCCCCGCCAGCCCGCCGCCGATCACGATCACATTTTGCAAGGATGTTCTCTTCCGTATGGCGCCCGAAGCGCGCTTTCGCCATCAACATCATCTTCTCCGGTTTCGAAAGCCGCACACGCTCCCCAAACACGGCAAAATCCACCGACTCAATCCGCGCTAGCAGCGCGCTGTACGTGTGCACAAGCAGCCACAGCGTCCCTCGGCTGTCTTCTTCAATCAGCCCCAGCAACTGCGATCCCTCGTCATACAACATCCACGCGCGATCCGCCTCAAACTTCAACAGCTCCCGCACCCCCAGCGTCGCCTCGCTCCGCCCCAAATCCTGTTTCGCCACTCCGTATCGAACAAGATCTTCTTCCGGAAGATAAATTCTTCCGTTCGAGAAATCCTCACGCACGTCGCGAATAATATTCGTTAGTTGAAACGCCAGCCCAAGCATCTCCGCCAAATCCAGCGCCCTCGAATCGCTGAATCCAAAGATGTGTGTGCAAGTCAGCCCCACAGTCCCCGCCACGCGATAGCAATATTCTTTCAGCCGTTCAAACGTCGAGTATTCCTGGATCGTCAGATCCATTTCCGCGCCGCTGATCAGATCATGCAGGTAGCGCGCCGGCATCCGGAAACGCTCCATCGTGTCCACCAGCGCAGGCAACACTTCGCGTTGGCCGTACAAATCGCTACCCTGCAGCGACCGCGCCGCATTGCCATCAAAGGCCTGCGATTGGCCTGTAATCGCCTCGTCAAGATCAGCCCGCCACCTTGCCAAACCGCGCTGCTTGGCAGCCACATCTGCGCCCTCATCTGAAACGTCGTCAATCAGACGCATGAACGCATACAGCGCCACAATGCCGTCCCGCTTCGCTTTCGGCAGCAGAAAAAACGCCGGATAAAAATTGCTATGTGCCCTCCGCGCAATTTGGTGACAGTTCCTATAGGACGCGCTAATCTGGGCTGGCGTCGATTCGGCGGCCGCGTAGTTCGACTCTTCGCTAGCAAAGCCGCCATTGCGGCTGCCATCCAGATCGCCGAGCACGTGTGTGACCAACGCCCGCCCCAGCAATCCAACCTGTTTCACCTTGCCCACTTCTGGCCGCCGGTGCAGCGTGTCGTATCCGATCGCCTCAATCGAATCCAACACCGCCAGCCCGCCTCGACTGAACATCTCCAGATCCACACTCAACTTCCCTTCCACCTTCCTCACCAGCGGCATTCCCTTCTCAAACAACCCGCGCGTGTACTCGATCAATTCCTTCATCAACGAAACGTATCGCGCGTCGAATTTTCTCCCGACGATATCCTGCTCGCTCAATCCATGCGCCGCCGCCCGGTCCAGCGGAATGTAAATCCGTCCGATCTCCAGATCCCGCGAAACGTCCTGCCAGAAATTCGCCAACTGCAGCGCCGTGCAAGTTGCATCCGATAGCCGTTGCCGCTCCTCGTCGCGATACCCGCACAAATACAGCACCAGCCGCCCCACAGGATTCGCCGAATACACGCAATAACTAAGTACCGTGTCCCACGTCGGATACCGCTTCACCACTTGATCCTGCCGAAACGCCTTCAACAGATCTGCGAACGGCTGTTTCGGGACGTCCTTTGCGACAATCGTCTCCCGCAGCGCCACAAACACGGGATGCGATGGCCGCCCCTCGTAACAAGCGTCCAGTTCCTGCTCCCACCAATCCAGCAATTCCAGCGCCCGCTCTCTTCCGGGAATTTCGTCGCCCAGGTCATCCGCCCAGCGGCAGTACGCATACAAATTATAAAAATGCTGGTGCAATTCCTTCGGCAGGAGCCACGACGCTACGTTGAAATTTTCATAATGATGCGTCGCCAGCCATCGCGTATAGGCCTGCGCCTCTTCCGGCGCGCAACCATCCGCCGGCAGCTTTGCGGCAAACTTCAATTCGCCTGGGCGCAGCATCAGCCGTTTCTATCCTCTTGGAGTTCTAAAACTGGGTGGGCTATCACTTCACTGGCAACTGGTCGCCGGTCGCTGGCCACCGCTTACGGCCTTACTGCCAGCTTGATTTCCCCGCTCCGCGTCTTCATGCGTTCGAACGCCTGCGGCAGGTCTTCCAGTCGAATGTCTTCGGTGACAAAATCATGCGCGGAAATGTCCCCGCGCCGAATCGCCTCCAGCGCCTCTCGAATAAATCGCGGTGTATGGTGGAACGGCGAAATAATTTTTATTTCCGAGTAGTGGATGGTCGCTGGCTCAATCTCCACGCGCGTCCCGGTCGGCAGCCCGCTGAAGAAATTCACCACGCCGCCGCGCCGCACCATGGCCAAAGCCTGTTCCCACGTCGCTGGATTACCGGCAGCTTCGACCACCGAGTCCGGCCCGCGGCCCTCATCGGTCAATGCCCGCACCGCCGCCGCCACATCCACAGTTTCCGTAACATTGATAGCCGCCACGGCGCCCAGCTTCCGCGCCACCGCCAGCGGCCCCTCCCGCCGCGCCAGCGCAATCACGCGCACTCCGCGCCGCGTCAGCATCCGTACAAACATCAATCCAATTGGCCCGCACCCGATCACCACGGTCGTATCGCCCGTGCGCACTTCCATCTCGTGCACGCCGCGCAGCACGCAAGCCAGCGGCTCCACCAGCGCCGCGCTGTGATCGTCCACCCCGTGCGGCACTTCCAGCATGTTTTCCCGCGCAATTCGCCCGGGAATCCGCATATATTCCGCGTACGCCCCGTTATTGAACAGCAGATCGTCGCAAAGATTTTCCTGCCCGCGCCGGCAGTGATAGCACCGCAAGCACGGCGCCGAATTCGCCGCAATCACCCGCGTGCCCAGCCGCCACCGCGGGTCAACGCGCTTCCCCATCGCCACAATTTCGCCCACCACCTCATGCCCGAACACCGCCGGCGGCTGGATCATTTTCGCGTGATACCCGCGCTTCCACACCTTCAGGTCCGTACCGTCCGTCAGCGCCAGTCGCACGCGCAGCAACACCTCATCCACCGCCAGTGCCGGCACATCAATCTGTTCAATTCGCAGGTCTTCGCTCCCGTAGAGCACGGCAGCGGTCATTTTGGGGGGCACAACAAGCTTCTCCTGGAGAGGCGCCTCTTCCAGTCCAAGCTCGATCTTCTTTGGGGACGCTGTTTTCATTTGTGCGTTATCAGAATCTTTAGGGAATCTTCAGTGGGATGCGCCGCCAGTTCCAAGCCCTCCTGGATTCTATCCAAAGGAAACCTGTGCGTGACGATATCCATTACCGGCAGTTTCTTCCCCAGCACCAGGGCTGCCGCACTCTGTTGGATGTCAACCGCCGCGCTATAGCTGCCAAGGATTTCCTTCTCGTCGATCCCCACCGCCGAGGCTGGAAACTCTATCTTTGTGACTGGATCGTTCGCGGCAAACAGGAGGACCCGCCCCCCTGGCCTCGCCGCCGCCAGCGCTTCCACCACAACCGCAGGATGCGCCACC
>Ga0210405_10001171_pt1 | contig 31377 bp, 28 predicted proteins | sample IncBWH11MmetaG_FD_155492 | JGI IMG/M metagenome (GOLD analysis project Ga0210405, IMG submission 155492) | Forest soil microbial communities from Barre Woods Harvard Forest LTER site, Petersham, Massachusetts, United States - Inc-BW-H-11-M | ecosystem: Environmental > Terrestrial > Soil >...
CCGCACTGGTCCCATTACTGGCCCGGAATCTGGGACGGCCGCGCACGGCAACGTACGATCTGCGACGGTCGCAATGACGAGAGCGGCACTCAGGACGACCATGACCCAGGCCAGCGTGTGCATTCCGTGATCGGTCGGGTGTTTCCCGAACAGCAGGCCCAACAAGCTGGAAGCGACAATGGCGCCAACGTACTGGGAAGTGCGCAGCAGTCCGGCGGCGGTTCCCACCTCCTCGTGAGGCGCTTGCACATAGACCGCTGCCTGATTCGCGTTAGAGCAGATTCCTTGGGGAAGGCCGAAAGGCAGAATCAAAAGGACGAGGAGCGATGCAGCGGTACCGCTCGTAATAAGTACAATGCAGCCAGCGGCGAAAAGAAAACCAAGGGTTCCGAAGATCAGAGGATTACGTATGCTTTTCATCCGTCCGCCTGCGAGAGCGGAGAGAGCAGCCAGGGCGGACATGGGCAGTGTGATGAGGCCGGCTTTCGTGCTGCTGAAACCCGGGCCCGTCTGCAGCCATTGCGAAAAGCCGTACAGCATGCAGTACATCATCAAATTCGTCGCACCGTAGCGCAGATACGTTACGCTCAGGGGAATGTTGCTCCCGAGCATCCGAATGTTGAGAAACGGTTGTTTCGTGCGAAGTGAATGACGCGCAAGCACAAATCCAAGCAGCACCGACACCGCGAGCATCGGCCAGTTTGGATGGCCAAGACTCATCAGGAAAAACATCCCAGTGAGAAGCAACCCCGCGAAGAGCACAATTCCCAGAACATCAACTCCCTGGACTAGTTTTCGGAGTCCAGCTGGTTTAGCTTCATCTTCGGGAATCCAGAGAAATACGAGAAGGATTCCGAGGAGCGCCAGAGGAAGGTTCACCGTGAAGACCATCCTCCAGCCACCGAGGCCTGTGAGTATTCCGCCGAGGGCCGCTCCGATCGCCACGGTGGAGAGTGCGCACATCGAGAGAATGCCGAGCGCCATGCGCGGTTCGACAGATCGTGTCTGTGCCGCCCGGTTGCGCAGAATTCTCATCGCCGTTGGATAGGCCGCCGACGTGCCGATTCCCAAGAGAACGCGCACCCAGATCAATGCGCGAAGACTGGGCGCAAATGTTCCCGCCACGCCAGCCAGAGCAACGAGATAGAGACCCGCGAGGAACACACGGCGCGCACCCAAGCGGTCGGCCAGGCGCCCCATCGTTGGCTGCGCGATGGCGCTCGTAATATAGAGCCCTCCGATAAGTAACCCTGTCTCGGCCACAGTCGCCTGAAAGTCCCTGGCGATTGCCACCAAGGCCGTCGAGATCATCGTCGAGTTCACGGGATTCAACATCGATCCCAGGCAGAGAGGAGCCATAAAACGGAATCCGAACGATCCCTTGGCTGACGGAGTCTCCCCAACTGGCGTTTCGATTGCTACGCTCATACTTCCTCGCGCAATTCTAAGAGTCCGGTTATGCTGCCGCTGATTGGCTGGCTCGTGTGACCGGATCGGCCCAACCGTCGCGACGATGACCATTCTTCAGCCCTCGACGCTGGTCGAGTCGCTCTCGTTAGTACCTCAGACAAGGGCTTCTATGACCTCGGAAGTCTGTCGAACACGTCCCAGCATGGGAAATATCGTCTCGAACGCGAACTGATGTGCTTCTGCGCTAATGCTGGTCGTCGCGTCTTCAACGAACACAACTCCAAAGCCCAAGCCCGCAGCAGCCCGGGCGGTTGACTCGACTCCGTAATTGGTTGTTATCCCCCCAATTACAACCGTCTTCACGCCCGCCCGTTTGAGTCTCTCTTCGAGATTGGTTCCAGAAAAAGCGCTCCAGTGCCGCTTGGTCACCACAAGGTCGCCCGCCTGCACTCCCGAAGCCGGAACCAACTCCGAAGCGATTGCGGGCGGCGGATTCTTGGGATCACCGTGAGAGCGATCGGCGTGAACCTGCAGCATGTTGGCGAGGTCCACCCGAACGTAGATGACTGGCGAACTGTGCTTTCTAAATGTCGCTGCAAGCGACGCTGCTTTTGCGACGACCGAGGATGCCGGATGAGGGCTCGTTTTTAGCGCGACAATGCCGTGCTGCAGATCGATGAGAATCAGGGCAGACGTTTTGGGGTCGAGTTTTATTTTGTCCATAAGCTTCTCCAGAAAACGAGGATAGCCTCGCTTTTTCTAGTATAGAATACGAGGATGCCCTCGCGTTTGTCAAATCCAAATCGACCGACCCCCCAACAGGAGCGGGCCGCACGAACGCATCAGTTGTTTTTGGATACCGCGGAACGGCTGTTTGTCGAAGTCGGCTACGACGCCATGACCATGACGGCCGTAGCTGAACGGGCGGGGACTTCCATCGGAGCGCTATACCGGTGGTTCCCCGACAAAACGGCAGTGGCTGCGGCGCTGCGCGCCAGGTACACCGTCGAAATTGAGCAACACTGGGCGCCGCTGATCGAGGCCGCGCATACCCTAACCACCTCCAAGTTCGCCGAGTCGCTGATCGACCGGACAAGGGAATTCTCTCAGCAACGGCCAGCCTATTTCATCGTCCGCGATGCCCCGATCAAAGTTTCTCGTAGCGTCGCGGCCAGAAAAACTCTGCGAGAGGCTTTCGTGCAAGCCTTTCAGGCAAAAAAACCGACGCTCTCACAGGAGGAAGCTCTTCTCATTGCCAACGTCGTCGTGGAAACGGTAAAGGGCTTTCTGTCGGTGATCGCTGCGGCTCCTCCAAACCGACGCGCGCCAGTGACAGTGGAATTCACCAAAATGGTCTCGCTGTATCTTGAAGCCAAGTTCCGTTAGCGCGTGGCGTGCCTTGGAATGGATGGCACGAGGCTTGCCAGATTAACCAGCCGCCGACGACCGCTAAGTGCTTGGTAGTACATGCTTGTTGCGATGGCCGTGGCGTATCAGTTGGGCACACCCCAGATCACCCTTCGTAAGGCCTCCCTCACCCAGATGCTCGGCTAGCCGCGCGGCCACCTCAGCGTGAACATGCCTTAACTCCCGTGCTGTCCGCAAACTGGAAGTAATCCAGATAGGGACATGCGGATCGGCAATCAGAAGTCGGCATCTGGTCAGGAAATCAAGTACTGAAGACATGCGTGTAGTGCTCCCCTCTAAAACTGGACACCTCATCTAGGTAGAATCAGGGCCTCCAAACAGGAGGCAACATGGGCAGAAAACCACGCGTAGATCGATCCCCTGAAGAGAAGTGGCAGATCGTGCAGGAAGGCATCAAGAGTGGGAACGTCTCGGAGACGTGTCGGCGTCATGGGATCGCTCCGAATCTATTCTATCGGTGGAAAGATGAAGCCGAGCAGGGAGCGAAGGCAGCGCTTGGGGGGAGAAGCGCTGCCGCGGCGGAAACTGAGAAGGACCATCGCATCCGGCAGCTCGAACGCACACTGGGGCGGAAGGCGCTGGAGATCGAAATCCTAAAAAACGTCGTGGGGGAGTGAACTGTGGTGCGGTTCATTCCCAGGCGCGAGAGATGGTCACGCAGGGCTACACGGCCACGCTGGTGGCGGCGACATTGGCCATCAGCCGGTCGAGTCTGTATTACCGGAAGCGGCCTCGAGGCAGTCGGGCGGACCGAACCCACGATGAACAGATCGTGATGGCCTGCGGAGAAAAACCCGCGTACGGCTATCGCCGCGTGGCCTGGTGGCTGCGACGAAAGGAAAACCTACCCGTGAATCGCAAGCGTGTGCTGCGAGTGATGCGCGAGCGTGGGTTGCTGGTGCGCTCGCGTCGTCTGCGTGCACGAAGGAAGAAAGAGTGGGGACGTGTGGAAGCATCTGAGCCGAATCAAATCTGGCATTCGGACATGACCAAGATCTGGGCGGGAGCAACGGTGGGCTGGGCGTATCTGGTGTGCGTGATCGACTGCTGCACGCGGGAGATCGTGGGCTGGAATCTTTCACATCGCTGCCGGACCGAGGACGCGCTGGCAGCGGTGGAGCAGGCCGTGATGAATCGGCTTCCTACAGGAAGCCGTGAGGCGAACTTGACGCTAACGACCGACAACGGGACGCAGTTCACTTCTTCGCGCTTCTTGGAGACGCTCGCACGACTCGGCATCATCCATCGGCGAACGGCGTATCATCACCCGGAAGGCAACAGCTACATCGAACGGTTCCATCGCAGCTTGAAAGAGGAGGAAGTCTGGACGGCGGAGTATCGGAGCTTGGAAGAAGCGCGAGCGTCGATCGCTAATTGGATCGAGGAGTACAATCACGACCGACCTCACCGCGGAGTCGGAAATCGCACTCCGCACGAGGCTTTCTTGGCTTTTGCAGCTGTACTAAAAAACGAGGCCCTGACTGTCTAGATTAGAGGGGAGCACTACACGAACCAACTACTTAGCGTTTCTGCTCTTGCCTTGGGCGCAGGAGGTCCCGAGTTCAAATCTCGGCACCCCGACCAAAACATCTCGCGTGTTTTCTTCAGCTTATTGAAAGCTCCGTTCACCTCCACCCCATCTGTGGAATTCTGGCGGACAGGAGGTCTGGATTCGCAAGTCGTTTACTTTCCGAGAGTTCTCCACATGACGAATTTGCAAAAATATGAGGAGGCAGGAGCGCTATACGGAAAGTATTGAACGGAGGTAAGTCAAGCGCGCACTATTTGGCAAGTATGGGGAAAATTCAGGGGACCCTACGCATTTCTCGTCTCATTGAACATCGGAAATGTAAATCACGCGCTAGGCTCAGCTCGCGCTTCGCCGCGCCTCTCAATTGCTTCCTCATTCGAAATAGAGCATGTACCGTTCGTTGAAATTCGTTTGCGATCTGTTCCCAAACTTCGCGAGCGTCGCCGCTTTGTTTTTGTGTGCGGGTCGGTCCTAGGATGGTTCCCTGGCGCGATATTGGCAGGTAGTCTTAGGTTCCAAGCTCCACTGCGAAGCGCTTCTTGTTGATGTTTAGTGACCGAATCTTTGATTCGAGTGTGGAGCGCGCAAGCCCCAACTTGGCTGCCGCGCCTGACGGTCCGAAAACCCGTCCTTGGCTTTCTCGCAAAGCTTCTTCGATTACTTCTTTTTCTGTGGCTGCCAGCATCTGCGAAAAGTGCAACTTACATCCTAGTCTCGTATCACGAGGCTGTTGCGATAGCCAGCTTTTGTCTACAGACAAATTCTCCGTTTCACACACAATTACGGATCGTTCAATGACGTTTTGTAGTTCGCGTATGTTGCCAGGCCAAGGATATGATTGAAGCAATTCGAGCGTCTTCTTGTTGACCCGGTTTATGTTCTTGCCAGCTTTTCGCGCATAGCGATCGATAAAGTATTCGACCAGCAGAGGAATGTCCGCTCGTCGTTCTCGAAGGGAAGGTATCTCAATCGGGAAAACATGCAGGCGGTAAAACAAATCACTGCGGAAGGATCCAGCGCGGATGGCGCCCTGCAAGTCGCGGTTGGTGGCAGCGATCACCCGGACGTCAGCGCGGATTCGACGAGTGCCGCCGACACGCTCAAACTCGTACTCCTGTAAAACCCGCAGGAGGGCAATTTGAGTTTCGGCTGGCAGCTCTCCGACTTCGTCCAGGAAGAGCGTGCCGCCATTTGCTAATTCAAACCGGCCCAGGCGCTGCTGAGTCGCGCCCGTGAAGGCCCCCCTCTCATGGCCGAACAATTCCGAGGCGATCAGGTCACGGGGGATCGCGGCGCAGTTCACGCTGACGAAGGCGCCTGAGGCACGATGTGATCGTCGGTGGATGGCGCGGGCAACAAGCTCTTTGCCGGTTCCCGTCTCACCCGTTATGAGAACCGTGGAGTTACTTGGTGCGACCTTGGAAATACGCGAGAGTACCGCTTGCAAAGCCGGTGAGGTTCCAACGATCTCCTCAAACATCGACGCCTTGTTAATTTCCTCGCGCAGAGCGACGTTTTCCTGTTGCAGCCTTTCTTCAGTTCGCTTGCGGTCTTCGATATCGGTGGAAGCAACATACCAACGAACAACGTTTCCCTTGTCATCGAGCACCGGGTTGGAACGAGCCAGAAACCAGCGGTAGCTTCCATCGAACTTACGCAACCGCAACTCCAACTCGTACGAAGACCCTGTAGAGACAGCACGGTCAAAATAATCTAGGTCCCGCGGTCGATCATCTGGATGAACGAACGCACCGGGATGAGGCGTCTGCCGCCACTCTTCAAGACTAAGGCCCAGGTAATCAAGTGCGATGCGGTTGATATGAAGACGTTCGCGGTTGGGTCCGAAGACAGCAATGAGTTGTGCCGCGAAGTCCAGCATCTGCCGGAGTTCTGCTTCCTGCCTCCGGATCTTTTCTTCGGCAGCCTTGCGCTCGGTGATATCCGTTACCGCCCCGACAAATTCAAGGTTGCCCGCCTTATCTTTCATTGCGTGAGCCACGACGTGAACATACTTGACCGAATCGTCGGGCAACAAGAGCCGATATTCCAGATTGCAATCCTTCCCTTGACTGGTTGCATGACTGATTTGCGCTTGAACCATAGCCTTGTCGTCCGGATGAACCCGTTTAAGGATCGCTTCCACGGCGGGTTTGGCGTCACAGTCGTATCCAAAAATGCGAAAGGTCTCTTCTGACCAGAACATCTCACCCGATGAAGCTTTGCACCCGAAGCTGCCTGTGTGACTAAGCCTTTGAGCTTCGGCGAGATAAGCTTCGCCTCGCCGAATAGCTTCTTCGGCAATTTTACGGTCCGTGATATCCATGATCGCGCCGACAACTTCTTCGTCGCCTGCCTCGTCCCGCAAGCAACGTGCAAGATCATGAAGATGTTTTATCGAACCGTCCGGCATCAGCAACCGATGCTCCAAGTCAAAGTCACTTCCGCCCTGCGCCGCACGCTTAAGAACGTCTTTGAGAATGTTGACATCGTCAGGATGAGATCGCTGCAGTATCAGATCGGGCGTGGGTTCCGTCCCGGGTGGATATCCGTAAATCCGAGCCGCTTCCTCGGACCAGAATATCCGCTTGGTACTTACTTCCATTCCGACACTACCGGTGCGACTGAGTCTCTGCGCATCTGCCAAATGCTCCTTGCTCCGCCGTAGTTCGATTTCGGTCAGCTTCCGCGTGGTGACATCCATTACCGCGCCAATGACCTCGATGCTGCCGGTTTCACCGTTCTCCGCCTTTCCTACAACGTGTAGATATTTAATTCTCCCGTCCGGCATCACTAGGCGATGCTCGAGGTCAATTCCTTCTCCCCTGGTAGCAGCGCCTATTGCTATTTCCACCGAAGGCATATCCTGCGGATGAACCCGCTCCAAAATCATTGGCATTGAAACTTTCGAGGAAGGGGCGAATTCAAAAATACGGAAAGTCTCGTCGGACCAGAATATCTCCCCGCTTGAAACGCGCCAGCCAAAGCTCCCTGTATGGCTGAGCCTTTGTGCCTCGGCAAGATATGACTCTCGACGTCGGAGTTCAGGAGTGAGAAGCCCGTGGTCCGTGACGTCCATCCCTCTCCCAACGAATCTAAGGAGAGTGTCGGCGTGCTCGTCCGGGAAAGCTACCGCTGGTGTCGCCATAAATCCGACTCCCTTGTCTTATCCGGGATTCCATCCGCTGGCCGGTCCTAAAGTCCTTCCCAGCGGCATCCGAAAACGCCAGGCTCATACAGATCTCTGCGCGCGTAAATTCACTCGCGGTCATTTTCCGGTCAAACGGTGTAACTGCATGATATACAACGCTTTGTCGTCTCCGACCAAGCATCGAGAAGGAAGGATGTCTTGTCCTTGCCGTGATTATGCCAGCGACCCCTGGCGGAGGTTGGCAATGACTGGACCGGGCGCGTACTCAATCATCGGCCCTTCCGCAGAAAACCAAATCCCAGCATCTGACACTTTAAGTGACGTCTGTGGATTCCCCGCAAAAGTTGTGGTTCCAGGTTCCCCGATGTAGATCGGCTTAAGGTACCTCCATTTTGTATTGTCCGCGCATCCCCTCTGTTGCAGAATCAGGCTTATGAAAAGGGTGCCGCCCGGTTACTCACAAGTCGGGGAGCATTTGCCTTCCGAGCGTGTCCGATTTGGACAGTTTGAACTGAATGTCCGCACGGGTGAGCTTTACCCAGCGGACACGCCTGACGGTTCCCAGAGGGTTCTTCTGCGAGAACAGCCATTCCAGATTCTGCGAATGCTGATCGAGCGTGGAGGCAAGGTCGTAACTCGGGATGAAATCAAAGCTAGGCTTTGGCCTAACGACACCATGGTCGATTTTGGGCACAGCATCAATGTTGCCATGGGTGTTCTCCGGCGAACTCTAGGCGATTCCGCCGACAGTCCTCGATATATCGAAACACTCGCGCGGCGTGGTTATCGATTGATGGTCATGACCGAGTACCTGGAGTCAGCGCCGGGAAACGCACGGGGAGAGGTCACCGGGAAGGCGCCCCTTCAATCAAGCTCGCTTACTGGGAAGAAGGTTTCGCATTACCGCGTGCTTGAGGTCATTGGGGCGGGCGGTATGGGGATGGTGTACAAGGCAGAGGATCTCAAGCTGGGACGGCTGGCGGCGTTGAAGTTTTTGCCAGAAGAGTTCGCCGGAGATGAGGTTGCGCTAAAGCGTTTTGAGCGTGAAGCCCAAACCGCTTCGGCACTGAACCATCCCAACATCTGCACCATCTACGAAATTGAAGAGCATGAGGGACAGCCTTTCATTGCCATGGAGCTTCTTCAAGGAGAGAACCTGCGTGATCGCCTGTCTGGCTCGAAGCAAAAGCCGCTACCACTGCGTGAACTGTTAGAGATTTCGGCGCAAATTTGCGAAGGCTTGCAAGCCGCGCATGACAAAGGAATCATTCACCGCGACATCAAGCCGGCCAACATCTACCTGTGCAAGTCTGGCACGATAAAAATACTGGACTTCGGATTGGCGAAGTTGGCCGGCAGTGATGTAGCCCTCGAGAGAGCGGTGGCAGCGAGCACTGCTGTACCCAAGACTTCTTCGACCGAAAGTCTAACGAAGGCGCTCACCCGCACAGGAACTGTCGCGGGGACAGCAGGATACATGTCGCCGGAGCAGGTACGGCATGAGGAACTCGATACCCGAAGTGACCTGTTCTCGTTCGGATTAGTGGTTTATGAGATGGCCTGCGGACAGCGAGCATTTGCAGGGCAAACGCTTGTGGATGTTCACGAGGCCATCTTGCATCGGCCTGCCGCTCCGGCCAGAGCCCGCAATCCGGTCTTGCCGCGCAGCCTTGATCTCGTGCTGGCGAAGGCACTCGAGAAAGACCGCAATCGACGCTACCAATCAGCGACCGCACTGAAGGATGACCTCGCGCGAATCACGCGGGAGGTCCATCCAGCAAGGCGGTGGACGCGGCGGGCGTTAGCGGCGAGCACGCTGCTCGCGGTTGGCGCGCTCAGTGTCTGGCGCTACGAAATTTACCGCCATCGCATCACTCTCGCTCCCACCGACACAATCGTGCTGGCCGATTCCGATAACCGAACGGGGGACCCCGTTTTCGACGACGCTTTGAACAACGCATTGCGTTATGAAATGGAGCAGACGCCATACTTAAGCGTGTTGGGATTGGATAAAACATACGCCACCATGAAGCAAATGAAACTTGCGCCGACCACAAAGATCACCCCAGAGATCGCACTCCAGATTTGTAGGAAGACCAACAGCAAGATGGTGATCTCCCAATCGATCGGCGATGCCGGCAACCGATATCACCTGGAGATCAAGGCGCTTGACTGCGGATCAGGAGCGACCTCGGCTGAGGAAGGGAACGACATTAGCGCTCGTAATCAGGTGGTCCATGAGTTGGGAACGACGGCCGCACGCCTTCGCGGGAAGCTGGGAGAGCCTGCAGATTCGCTGGCGCGTTTCAATCAGCCGCTGGAAAAGGCGCTCAGTTCCTCGCTCGAGGCTTTGCAAGCCGGCACTGAAGGACCCAAACTCTACCTAGCAGGCGACGTTGAGGGAGCACTCAAACTTTATCAGCGAGCAGTTGAACTTGACCCTAACCTTGCGGTTATGTACCAAGCGATTGGCTCGGCCCACGGATCTCTCGGCCACCACGACCTGATGGTAGCTTCCTTCGCGCACGCCTACCAATTGCGCGAGCGGATGACAGAGAAGAACAGGCTAAATATCGAGCTTATCTACTGCAGTAATGTGACCGGGGAACTGGACAAGGCCTACTCCATTTCACTTCGAGCGCAGGAACTCTATCCTCGCGATGTCTTCTTTCATAGAAATCTGGCAAACACGCTGATTCACCTCGGCCAGCTCGACAGTGCGGCCGCCGCAGAAGATGAGATGGCGCGGCTGGGGCCAAGTCCAATCCATTTTGCTTTTGCAGCCCAGGCCAACATCATCGCCAGTAGGTTCAAAGAGGCGAGCTCATGGTTGGCTCAAGCGGAGGCCCTTAAATTTGACAGCCTCGGACTGAGGACCCAAAGATTTCGACTCGCGTTCATCGAAGGTGATCGAATCACTTTCGACCGGATCTTCGATAGCGAAGCGAATGGCCCTAATCGAGTTTTGTTTTTGCGTGAGCGATCGATATATGAAGTTCAGCAGGGGCGCTTTGATTCCGCAGATCGCTTACAACTACAGGCATCGAAGCTGTCTTCGGATCCGGAAGATATTTCCACCGAGCTTGTTTTTTCGGCCCTTCACAACGCTGAGGCGGGCAGGGCCATCCAAACGCGCAAGACCCAGGACCAGGCACTTCAGAGTAAATTGGAACGAAACAGGAAAATGGTATTGGCTCTTTCGCTCGCCCGGTCGGGGAGAACGGACGAAGCCGAACGGCTCGCAGACGAAGCCAGCCAAGAAGCGCCATTGGACACTCTGGTGCAGAAGTATCTTGTTCCCACAGTTCGCGCCGCGGTCAAGTTGCAACAGCACGATCCCGCCGCCGCCATTGATATGCTCCGCGGCACCATCCGCTACGACCTCGCGGTCACCCAGTCGTTCGATTACATGTACCCGGCCTACATCCGTGGCCTGGCCTACCTGGAGTCAGGAGATGGCCGATCAGCAGCGGGCGAATTCCAGAAGCTGATCGATAATCCGGGTTTGTGCCAGGGGTATATCACTGGCCCGCTGGCCCGGCTTCAACTCGGTCGTGCACAGAGACTGATAGGCGACAACGCATCCGCCCGCAAATCCTACGAAGAGTTTTTGACCTTGTGGCGAGACGCCGATCCCGACTTGCCCGCCTACAAAGAAGCCAAAGCGGAATACGCTGCTCTCATCAAGACTCGATTAGTAGGGAAAAACAATCGGACGCCGCATTGAGCGAGTTGGTTGCGAAATACCACACAGATAATGCGTTCGAGATCGCCGAGATTTACGCTTTCCGGAACCAGACCGACGAAGCGTTCGAGTGGCTGGACCGAGCTTATGCCCAAAGTGATCCCAGTATGATGTCTACGAAAATGGACCCGCTACTGAAGAGCTTGCACAACGACCCGCGATTTGTCGCTCTCTTGAAGAAGCTCAACCTGCCGAATTGAAATATGTTGCCATCTATCTGCGACTAATTGTGGCAGACGGAAGCCCTCAAGTTTCCGGGGAAGTTCTGAAGCGATTCTTGTCGATTTTCAGCGACTTAATCTTCGACTCCAGTGTCGACCGCGGTATGCCCAATTTGCCTGCCGCCCCGTATGGTCCGAACACGCGACCACGGCTTTCCTTCAGGGCAGCCTCGATCATGTTCTTCTCTTGCACGAGGAGTCTCAGAGGAAGCTCAATTTGCTCTTTCGACTCTGGGCTCAGAGGCGGCGGCCGCGACAACCAGTTTTCGTCGATTGAGAAAATTTCTGTATCGCAAAGGATCATCGAACGCTCAATGACGTTCTGCAGTTCGCGAATGTTTCCTGGCCAAGGATATGACTGAAGCAATTCCAGCGTCTTCTTGTTGATACGTTTTATGTTCTTGCCAGCTTTTCGCGCATAGCGATCGATAAAGTATTCGACCAGCAGAGGAATGTCCGCCCGTCGTTCTCGAAGAGAAGGTGTCTCGATCGGGAAGACATTCAGCCGATAAAACAGATCACTACGGAAGGACCCACCGCTGATGGCGGCCTGCAAGTCACGATTGGTGGCTGCAATCACCCTAACGTCAGCGTGGATTCGACGAGTGCCGCCGACACGCTCAAACTCATGCTCTTGCAAAACACGCAAGAGGGCGATCTGAGTCTCAGCTGGAAGTTCTCCGACTTCATCGAGGAAAAGCGTGCCTCCATTTGCCAATTCAAACCGACCCAAACGCTGCTGAGTCGCGCCCGTGAAGGCACCCTTTTCGTGGCCGAATAACTCAGACGCAATAAGGTCACGGGGGATTGCCGCACAGTTCACACTAACGAACGCGCGCGAAGCGCGATGTGATCTTCGATGTATGGCGCGTGCAACTAGCTCTTTGCCAGTTCCTGTTTCACCCGTGATGAGGACCGTAGAATCACTCGGTGCAACTTTGGAGATGCGCGAGAGAACACTTTTCAAAGCGGGAGATGTTCCAACGATCTCTTCAAACATCGAAGCCTTATCGATCTCCTCGCGAAGGGCAACATTTTCCTGCTGGAGCCTCTCCTCAGCCCTCTTGCGTTCATCAATATCCGTTAGCGCAACATACCAACGCTTGACCTGTCCCTTGTCGTCGTGCAGCGGATTGTGACGAACCAGAAACCAGCGATAATTCCCATCCGCTCCCCGCACACGAGCTTCCGACTCGTAAGTGGAGCCACTGGAGCTAGCATGATCGGAAAAAGTGCGCGCCGCCCGTTCCCGGTCATCAGGATGAACGAACAAACTGGAGCGAAAAGCATTTCCGGGTGTTTGCCGCCACTCTTCAAGACTAATGCCGTAGTAATCGAGCGCAATGCGGTTGGCATAAAGACGTTCACCACTGGGTCCATATACCCTAACCTGTTGAGGCGCAAGGTCGAGCATCTGCTGGAGTTCCATTTCACTTCTGCGCCGTTCCTCCTCTGCGCGTTTACGCTCAGTAACGTCGATCACAGTGCCCACAAATTCAACGAGATGGCCTGACGTGCTCAGAACAGGATGACCTACGACGTGAATGTCTCTGATGGCGCCACCCGGATGCACGATGCGGTAGTCCGCCTCCCACTCTGCCTTCTCGCGGATCGCCCTCTCGATTAGTTCCCTGAAGGCGGGTTGGTCATCGGCATGAATCCGCTGGAAAAGTTCTTCGAATCGGGGCAAACCATCCTGTGGATCGAAACTCAGAACGCGGTAGCATTCCTCCGACCAGTACCTGATATCCTGGTCTGGACTCCATGCCCAACTGCCTGTCTGGCTGAGCCTCTGCGCCTCCGCTAAGTATGATTCACTTCTTCGGATCTTTTCCTCGGCGCGCTTTTGTTCGCTCAAGTCGAGGACGAATACGACGCCCTCGTTCGGACTTTGCATCCGCGCGCCTCCAACCAGCACGGGCACGCGGCTACCGTCTTTCCGGAAATACTCCTTCTCGTATGGTTGAAAAACCCCAGTTGCCAGGAACTCTGCCATGGAACGTTCGTCGCGCTCGCGCCATTCGGCCGGCGTTATATCCGCCCATCGCAATCGACCTGAGGCGAGATCCTGACGGTCGTATTGCAGCAGTTGTAGAAATGCCTGGTTGGCCTCGACTATCCCGCCCTCCACGGTCGCGAAGTAGATTCCCAGAATGCCGGCTTCAACCAGGCGCCGGACCCTTTCTTCGTTGGTTTTGCGTTCGGTGATGTCGGTCACTGCTCCGACAAACTCGCGATTGCCAGATGCATCTTGTAAAGCGTGAGCTATCGCGTGGACGTGCTTGACTCGCTCGTCAGGCAGCAGCAAACGATAGGTATGCTCGAAATCTGTCGTCCCCCGAGAGGCACCATCGATGACCCTCTGAAAGTCGGCCCGGTCTTGCGGATGGACGCGCTGCATCACTGAATCTATTGTTGGCTTAACCGAGCGGTCGTACTCGAAAATGCGATAGGTTTCGTCTGACCAGACAACGTCGCCTGTGTCAGGTTTCCAGCCGAAGCTGCCCGTGTGACTGAGCGTTTGAGCTTCCGTCAGGTACGCCTCGCGCCGGCGGAGTTCCTGGGTCAGGAGCTCGTGCTCCGTAACGTCTATGGCAGTGCCAATGATTCTTTTCAGCGTCCCGTTCTCGACAATAGGAACGCCAACGCAACGTACGTACCGAACTTCGCCGCTGGGGCGCACAATCCGCTTGGTGACATCACATCCCGAGGCCTCTGCAATCATCCGGTTGATTAGCGAGCGCATGAACTCGCGATCCTGCGGATGGATGCTTGCCAGGTATTCCTCAAAGCTGGGCCCTTCTTTCGCCGGATCAAAACCATAAATGTGGAAAAGTTCATGCGACCAGTAAGGGAAACAACCCGCAGGGTCCAAAACCCAGCTTCCCATGTGAGCAAGACGCTGCCCTTCTGAAAGATAGAACTCGCTCCTTCGCAACTCTTCTTCCGCCCGCTTGCGATCCTCAATGTCGAGACTCGATCCAAACCACTTGACGATGTTGCCGTTCGTATCGCGAAGTGGCACTTTCCGGTGGAACATCCAGCGGTATTCTCCATTCGCGCTGCGGACGCGAGTTTCGTATTCGAAGACTTCTCCAGTCGCGAGGCAGGCTCGCCACTCGGCCACAATCCCCTCAACGTCCTCAGGGTGAACGACAGCTGTCCAATTCCAGCCAGACACTTTGTCCAAAGTGACGCCCAGGTATTCCAGCCAAGGTTTATTGAAGTAATCGAGGTAACCGTCGGGCCTGGCTGTGTGAATCAGCGCAGGAATCGAGTCGACCAGGAGTTGGGCATTCAAACGCTCGGATCCCTGTCCTGAGGAGGCCATGGCGGGCATGATACACCCGACGAATCCACATATCGACAAGAGTGAGAGCATTGCGCCGATGCTCCCCAAGAATTGTTCAACTGCTCGCCAATTGTCGAAAGTTCGGCGTTGAGCAGTTGCTGCAAAATTCGCGTTTTCAACTACTTACGATTGGCGCCTTAATTGCCATTTAAGCAATGCAAGTTGTGATTGCGGCGAGGAACCAAATGCTGAGAATCACGAGAAAGGCGAACGGAGAAGTGGTCTTTAGGGTTAGTGGTCAACTAAACGTGGAAAACGTGGCGGAGATGGAGTCACTCATTGCAGCAGAAAGAAAAGGCAGACGAATTGTCTTGGACTGTACGGATTTGAGGTCAGTAGATGGCGACGCCGTTAAATTTCTGGAGAAGTGGGAAGCCGACTCGATCAAGCTGAAGAACTGCGGGCTATACATCCGAGAGTGGATCAGGAGAGAGCGGCTGGAAAGAGAATCAGACCAAAGTTCGGATAAATGATCAACAAACGGGTCCCGCTGAGTTGAGCCTGTGCAGTAGGCAGTAGAAGGAGCACTTATGGTCACAGCAACACAATCGGCCCATAAAAAAGAACGCGGTCCGCACCTGGGAAAAGGAGCGGAACAGGGGCTCTCGCGGTTATTAGACGCGGAAAAACGCAGTGCTACAGCTTGCCAGTTTGAGCGTGCGATGCGGGAGAAAATCGTCGGGCAAGACGAGGCCGTACAAGCGCTTGTTGATATTTATCAAGTGTTCTGCGCCGGTTTGCATTCTCCCGGACGCCCCGTAGAGAATCTGCTGTTTCTGGGACCCACCGGTTCAGGGAAAACGCGCACCGTCGAAGCCGCGGCCGAGATTCTGTTCGGAGACAGCCAGGCGGTAATCAAAGTGGATTGCGCGGAATTCCAGCACTCGCACGAGATCTCCAAACTCATTGGCTCACCTCCAGGATACCTGGGCCACCGGGAAACTCATCCACTGATCACCCAGGAAGCGTTGGCGGCCAGCCATCGTGACGGGCTGAAGCTTAGCTTCTTGCTGTTTGACGAGATCGAGAAGGCTAGCGACTCACTCTGGCAACTGCTCTTAGGAATGCTCGATAAGGCGACGCTGACTTTGGGAGATAACCGGAGAGTGGATTTGTCGCAGACGGTGATCTTCCTGACGTCGAACCTGGGGGGCAGCCAGATCGCCGATCTGATGCACGGGGGTATGGGGTTCATCCAACCGAAGGACAAGGCAACAACCGGATTGCACGAGAAAGTTCAGAGGACCGCGGTGGAAGCGGCGAGGCGGAAGTTCTCGCCAGAGTTCATGAATCGCCTAGACAAAGTCGTAGTGTTCCATCCCTTGAAGCGCGAGGAACTGGATGAAGTGCTGGAGATTGAACTCAGGCAAGTACAAAAGCGGGTCCTGGACTCGACAACGCGCCCCTTCTTCTTTCGAATCACGGGAAAAGGCCGGGAGTTCCTCCTTGAGGAGGGAACCGACCAAAGGTATGGAGCCCGCCACCTGAAGCGCGCCATTGAGCGTTATGTGGTGTACCCAATTGCCAGACTACTGGCCACTACGCAAGTGCATCAGGGTGATGCGCTGGTTATCGATCACGATCTCGGCGAAGAGGGGCTTGTTTTCTTAAGAGACACGGAAAATCGGTTTTCCGATCTTCCCTTACCGAACTCGGGACATATGATGACTGCAGAAGTTCGAGTTTAAGTGGCATCCACAATTCACTAGAGATGCCGGGGTTGCAACGATTAAAAACAGGAGCACAGCATGAGCACAGCAGCAGATTCAGTCATGGAGCTTATACGGTACCCAGAAAGCTCACCGATAAATGCCGCCTATCGTGCTGATGAACGGACAGCGCGCAAGTCAGAACTCACAGAATCCTCGTTCCTAGATACGATCGTAGGGCGCCGCGGCGGCCTGCGTTCCATTCTCAGCCAGGTGGACGCGGTCGCAAGCACCAACACAACCGTCTTGATCACCGGAGAGACCGGCACCGGCAAGGAAGTCATCGCGCGAGCGATTCACGAGATGAGCCCCCGCCGAAACCGAAATCTGGTAAAGGTGAACTGCGCGGCGATGCCGGCCGGCCTTCTCGAAAGCGAGCTCTTCGGACACGAACGCGGAGCCTTTACGGGCGCTATCAATTCTCATGTCGGCCGGTTCGCGTTGGCGGATCGTGGCACTCTGTTCCTCGATGAAATTGGAGACATGCCGCTCGAACTTCAGCCTAAGCTTCTGCGTGTGCTCCAAGAGCGCGAGTTTGAGGCAGTCGGCAGCACGCGTACAACTAGAGTGGATGTTCGCGTTGTCGCTGCGACCAACCAAGACTTGAAGCGAATGGCACAGGATCGCGAATTCCGCGAAGACTTGTACTACCGTTTGAATGTTTTCCCGATTTATCTGCCGCCCCTGCGCGAAAGGAAAGCCGATATTTCCGAACTCGTTGAATATTTCGTTCAGCAGTTTGCCGCCTCGATGGACAAATCGATCGAATCGATTCCACAGGAAACCATGCGCTCCCTGGTGCGCCATCACTGGCCCGGCAACATTCGAGAGCTCCAAAACTACATCGCGCGTGGCGTCATTCTCTCCAATGATGGCGTCTTTGAACCAGCACCTCTCGAAAGCTACCAGCCGCCGGAGCCCGAGATTTCAAACCCCACCCTCGAAGACAAGGTGCGTAGAGAAATTCTCGCTGCCTGCCAGCGCGCTAATTGGAAGCTCGGAGGTCCGCGAGGAGCAGCTGCCAGACTTGGCTTGAAGCGCACCACCCTGTTTTACAAGATGAAGCGCCTTGGGATTGCAGCTCCTGCGGACCATCGGCAGGACTGAGCCAGGGTCAAGTTGAGAGTTTTGGTACGGACGCAGTTCTCCGCCCCTCGCAGAGTGCGATAAGAAATCTGAGAGCCATAGGTGATCTGGATGAAGAATAGGTTGCGCCTGATTGTGATTGTACTAAAGACGGTAGTGGCCGCATATATAATCGGCTGTGTCGGCCTCCCATGGTTGCAGCAACTCCGACAAGGATTGGAAAGGTTCGGTCGTATGCAACCGAAGGAGCATAGAAACAGACAGAGTCAGAAACAAGAAGGCCACTTCGCGTCATTCGAAGATACCGCGGCGCACATACCAGAGTCTTTTATAGCAGAGGCTCCTGAGAGATGGCATGGAAATAGGACCGGCCCCATTGGCGATCCGGGCTCCGCCCCCATGCAGTAAGACGCCCCTATCTAGCCATCGTAAATCGCGCCATCCTTGATGCCTTAGAGAACGGACGAGAATCACGAGAAGCAAAGCGATGGCTGTTAAGCAGAGACTTCGACCGCTTGCAAGCCGCGGTCGAATAACCTCAGAACTTTTTTTGCACAGGCGGCACAGGTTCGCTGACTCGTCTTCCGGTTGATGGGGCAGCCATTCACCAGAGTCGACTCGTGATGAGCCCTTCTGCACTCGCAAGGTTACTCGATGAAATTGGAGACATGCCACTAGAGCTTCAGCCTAAGCTGCTCCGCGTCTTGCAGGAGCGTGAATTCGAGGCAGTAGGTAGCACGGGTAGAAAGTCGAACCAGACGCCGACGGACTCGATAATAGGATCCTTACGTGCCGCTTCGTCCTTTAGTGCAACCAGGCGCCCTCTTGCCGCGTTTCGCCCCTAAAGTATGGACGATCTCCTTGATTCCTGCAGTCACCGCTTTGGTCGCATCGAGCAATGCGACGTAATCCATGCCTGCCTTGCAAATTCGGCGTGCATGCCGATTCTGTATAGTCTTTAATCCGCTTCGCGATATATAGTGCCGCCATAGTTAACATGAGAATTGCCAGCCATATAGGAATGTCCGGAAGCTTCTGTGTTTGCGTCGAACTGATGTGCGGCATTTGCGCGAAATTAACCCCAATCATGACCATCGCCGATAAGTCTCTTCGTTTTCTCCCTTACTCGACCGTGAAAATCCTGAAGCGTGCACGCCGGTCTGGATAATGTTGTCGAGCACCCAGCACTGTCCCTCGGTGCACGCTGTGTGGTTGAGCGCCGAAAATGTGTTACGGAATGCAAGCGTGTCATTCGGGTGCAAGACCCATAGCGTGAATGAACTCGTCGTGCGCCTGCGAATAGTCCAGCTGTGACTGAAGGAGGAGCGCTTTGGCGTCGTACTCCTGGGCGGCCGCCATTGCAGCTTGTGATTTAAGCGCGGCCCCTTGCAAAAGTTCTTGTTGGAGCACACGGTTCGACTCGCTGCGCAGAGCCACTACCTCTTCCGACACCTTCAACATCTGCTGCGTTCTTTCGAGTTTGTTGTAGGCAGTGTGCACGGCAAGTTCGACCTCGTCCGTAAGCCTCGCCAGATTCTCTTTCGCTTGAGCCAGTTGCGCTTCACGTTCACCCTTCACGGCTCGTTTGCGCCCACCGTCGAACAGGTCATATCCGAAGTGAATGCCAAACGTGCCGAAGTTGCGCGCCAGGAAGGGGACGTTGTTCGCGTAGCTATATCGGCCGAACACCTCCACATCGGGGACCCAGATATCTGTCTTAGCCAAACGGACTGCGGCTTCTCCCTTCTCGACTTCGGCACGAGCCTCCAGGACTTCCGGATGGGAGGCTGTTGCCGTCTTAACGCATTCCTCGATCGGACAAGTTTCCAGAGGCTCTGCAGAGACAGGATCAAGATCCAGGGCCGTTGTCAGAGGCAAGCCCATCAAATCATTCAGTTTCAACTTGAGATCTTCTAACTGAAAATCCGTGGCGAGCAGTTCCTGCTTCGCTTGCAATAGTTGCGCACGGGTCTCGATCGATTCCTGTTCGAGTGAACTTCCGAACTTCACCTGCTCGACGCGTTCGTTTTCAAGGTCTTGCGAAGCGCTTATCCGTGCCTCCGTGGCACGGCGGTGCGCTTGCGCGACCAACACGCGGTAATAAACTTCATGTACAGCAAGCGCTATGTCGTTTCCGGTAAGTTGCGCCTTTTCCCGTGAGGCTTTTACATCGGCTTGCGCGATCTCGTTGGCCTGCTTGATCTTCAGGAGCGACGTTAGTGGCTGTGTTATTTGCGTGCCGCTCGTCGTCAGATTGCGGCCCCCTTGGTTGATTACAGCGCTCTCGGTAGGAACCGGCGTTCCCGCTACGGTACCCAGGGTGCCGGGGGCGATCTGAATCAACTGCGTATCCGTCACGCGCAGAAAACTACTGTCATTGCGTATTGATGGAAAATAGGAACCCTTCGCGGCCTCCTTTGCGTGTTGTTTCTCATCGACCGCGTAGCCCGCAATGCGCACATTGTGGTTGTGCTTGAGCGCCAACTGAACGGCTTCCCGCAGTGAAATGCGGCGCGATGGCGCAGACCTGCCTGTTTCGTCGGCTAAGGTAAGGAAACAAGATATCGCCGTCGCTATTAGAAGAGAAAGTAATTTTAGTTTCATTATTTAGACTCCTTCTTGAGGGTCAGTTTCTGTTGGACCGTGCTGAGATCGCCATAGTTCAACGGCGATCTGCGCAACAAAGCGACAAGAATCAGCGCGCACACGCAGCTCCAAGCGATCAGCAAGAATCCATCTATAACGCTGAGGCTGTACGCCTGAAGTCGCACGCGGGCCGCAATCAGATCAACCGCGCGGGCGCCGGCAGTTACCAACCCGGACGACTTGGCGTAGAAACCTGCGGCCATCCCATGAATGTTCTGATTTGTTAGCCAATCCCCAGTGCTAACGTGCAATCCCAACAAGTTCGAGTGCAACTTTTCGCGTTGCGCCAAAAAATGGCCCATGTAGATGGCGCCTGCGGTGCCGCCGAATATGCGGATGGTGTGAAAGAAAGCCGAAAAGGTAAGAACCCACTCAGGTTTGGCCAGAGCCCCTGCGAAGATCGCTTGCAGCACGATGCAGCCGACAAGTCCGATGAAAGCAAACGCCTGCCCGACGCCGGTGAGCAACTCGGTGCGGTGGAAGTTCTCGGCCGCCCACGTGCTGCTGTATTGAGAATTCAACCAGGCAGTAAAGGCAGTACAGGCAAGGCCGATGGCAAAGAGGAGACGGGGATCGAATTTGCCTAGCAGCAGAAGTGCAGCCGTGAACGCGAGAGGAATAAGTGGCACAGCACTCCAAATGATTGCAGGTCCGATCTGTTCGGGTTCGAACCCGCGGATGGCCAGCGCCTGCGGGACCAGGATGATCGTAGTGCAAAGAGTGAACCGGAACCAGAAGAGCAGCAATCCCAGCAGCACGGTGTTCCACTTCAGCAGATAAGGCAACGCCACGAGAGGATTCGGACCGCGTAGCCTACGAGCCAGCGCGCATAGCAGAAAGAACGCTCCGGCAGCGAACAATGCGTTGAATACTCCGGAGCGCCACCAGTCGAGCCTTTCCCCTTGTTCGCAGGCGACCAGCAACATCGCGAGGCCTGCACTGGCGTATAGAAATCCTGCGAAGCCTGGTGCTTTCCCGGATTTCTTCGGTGCATTCGCTTTCGGTATCCCGTGATAGATACAGATCATCATCAGGGGCGTGATGAGAGCCGAATTCCAGAACATCCAATTCGAAGAAAGATGTTCTCGGTACCATCCGTAGAGTGAAGGTGCGATGTTCACCGCCCCGTCCACGAAGGTTGCGTACAGCGCAAGTGTGAAAGGAAGATATCGAAGAGGAATATTGCGAAGCGCGAACGTAAGCGTGAGTGGATAGAACGTGCCGGAGGTCAGGCCGCTGAGAAGCACCAATGCAATCACCAGGCTGTAACTGTGCGCGAAGGGCAAGAAGATGAGCAGCACGGTGAAAAGGGCGGCGGCTGTGAGCAAGATGCGCCGCGGACCCATCAGACCGCCGAGATACACGATGAACGGACCGATAAACATCAGGCCAGCATCGAAGGCACTTCCAATCCATGCGCTTTCGTCGTACCCGAATCCATGAAGGCCCCGGAAATCGGGCATGCCGAGAGCGATCATGCGGCTGGTTAGCGTCACAACTCCTGCGCCCGTAACCACGCCGAGAATCCCCAGCAGTGGCTGGGTCGAAACCTCCGCAGGCACCGCAACGCCTACTGCGCGCACGATATCCATCGGGGATGGGCGGAGTGTTGCGCTCGAAGCCGCCATACTCTTCCGGCTACGGCCTCGTCCGGACGGTTGCAATCACCGAGAGTCCGGGACGCAGTTTGGCGGCAAAGGCGCTATCGTCCAGCCCAATCTTGACCGGGACGCGCTGTACCACCTTCGTGAAATTGCCGGTCGCGTTGTCGGGCGGCAGCAGAGAAAATTGTGATCCGCTGGCTGGTGCGATCTCCAGTACCTTGCCGTGAAGTATCTGACCGGGATATTGGTCAAAACGCAGTTCGGCAGCGTCGCCGATCTTCACGTTGGTCAACTGGGTTTCGCGATAGTTCGCCTGCACCCACTTCGCGACATCAACGAACGCGATCACCTGCGTGCCCGGAGAAACAAGTTGTCCTGTCCGGACTTGGCGTTCTCCCACCGTGCCCTCGCTCGGCGCGTAAATTTTCGTGTAACCAAGATTCACCATAGCTGCCGCGAGGTTCGCCTGCTTTGCGCGCAAATCAGCCTGAAGCTGCAGATCCTGCGATTCGAGGACGGCCTTCGAGCGGCGCTCGGCTTCGGTGGCGAGTTCACTGCTAAGCAACAGGGTGCGCGCCTGATTGAGGTCGGCTTCGCGGCTGGCTAGTTGCGCCGTTAAGCGTTCGTCGTCCGCGACCGCCGCCTCGACCTTCTGTTGCGTCGCCGAATGAGTCTGATACAGCCCCTCCTGGCGCTTGCGTTCAGAGTGGGCGCGAACCAAGTCCGCACCTACTGCCTCCCTGCCAGCTTCAGCTGCGGCGATTTGCGCCTTTGCTTGATCTATACCGGCAAGAGCTTTGGCTATCCGCACGTCCTGCAACTCGCGCTGGCGACGGTTGTTTTCGATAGCAGCACGGGCAGCCTCAACTGCTGCGCTGGCCTGGTCAGCTTGTGCCCGGTAATCGTCGTCCTGCAATTCGACAATGAGGTCGCCCTTGTGTACTCGCTGAAAGTCGGCCACATGAACCGTGCGCACGATGCCGGCCACCTTGGTGCTCAACGGTGTAAGGTCGCCGCGGACGTAAGCATCATCAGTTATCTGTTCGACCTTGCCGCCCTCCCACGCATTCCAGTTGCGAGTGATAGTAATCAAAACCGCTAGGCCGAGCGCCACGACAAGGAGAGGAGTTGCATATTTTTTCCATCCGACACCACCGTGTGAAGAAGCCGCAGGTTTGTCGCTTTCCGTAGGCAACGGTTTCGTCACGGGGGCCGCGGATTCAGCCGATACTGGCGAGGCGGACATCAAATTTGCTCCTTCAGTAGCAAGAAATCTGCAAACGCTGCGCTATTCGTGACCGAGTTGCTCAGCCCCTATTGCTTGTCAAAGCTCATCCATGCAGGAGCGATCGGCTCTGTTTGTTTCTCGACCGCGGACATGACGCTTCTCAGCGAGAAAATTCAATCCTGGCTCTGGGCCAGAGGAAGCTGTGATGTGAGCTGCACATCGATCATCGTGCTGATGCGGCGGTCGAGTTGAAAGAAGGTCGCTGCTTTCTTTCCGGGCAAGTCTCTTCGAAAGATCGCCACGTAGCGCTGACGCAGTTTTGTTTGTTCGATGTCCGTGTCCAGCCAGCGGCGAATAAGATTGTCGGCCTGGTCATCGGTCAGGGTTCCGTATCCGTCCGAATATTCTTTCATAATCGCCGTTCTCGTATCGTTGATCCTTCCCATATCCGCTGAGTATTCTTCGTATACTTGCCAGAACTTTGTCGCTTCGCTATCCGTGAGCGTCAAATTCGCAGCAATGAGTTGCTTCTTGATCGAGCGTATATCCCTGCGTAGTAGCGTCAACTGTTGATCGGTTTTCGCGTCCGCAGTGTTGTCGGCGGCGGACGATTGCGAAGATGTACCTTGAGCAACTGCCATTGGACTTCCGACCAACACACAGTCCAACAAGTAGGAGCGCAGAAAGTGTGATTCTTTTCAAAGTGTCCCTCTCTTTAGGTATCGAATTAGCGAGCTCTATGACGCGACTCGGCGCAAACTTCTTGTCGCCAACGGTCAGCATTGGTGCAAGCGGGTTGCCAACCAAGACGCAGTGACATGACTGCAACATGCAGAGGGAACAGGCGCTTGCGGGAGCGAAGGGCCTTGGTCCTTGCGTAGGCCCATTGTGCTGCCAACCGTTTAGCACTTTCGCCACGCGATTGACACCGACACGCGCGAAACGCCTCGGATCATTCCTTCCTCAGTGACTCATTCTTGAAACTGAGCGTCTGATCGGAATCGCATGCAAGTAGAAAGTTCCTTGGCATCTCAATCCCTCTGTCGGTGCCGCTCCTCTTAGGCGGTACTCACCAAGCTAGTCGGTGCGGAGCGATAAGCTTCCTCCAACGAGGCAGGGAGGTCGCGATTTTAGTGCGCACAGCGCGGGAACAACGTCGCTAGGACCATTAGGTCCCACGGTCTGAAGAACCACTGGTCGGTCTGGTTGCCCTGAGTCTCCGTGGCTCGTGCAATGAAGCCCAACCGGTGACGCTTTGCAAGATTTTCCAGATGTTCGGCACATACCCCGGTAAGGTTCGCGACCTCGGCATAAGTGAAGATTTTTTGGCTCGCTTTCACAGTGATCATGAATTCAAGTCCCCGCCGACCATGGAGTCATTTGCATTTCAAGAATTCGGCCGCCGAAAGGGTCGTCTTATGCATGGGAGCCACAAGAATCCGTTCCGTTTGATCCAAAACTTGTCGTCTTGCCCGAAAGAGCCGCGCCTTGAACGTCCCAGATGAAACACCGAGCACGGCGCAAGCTTCTTTCCCTGAGAGCTCGTCGTAATAAGTCATCGTGAACGCCTGTCGAAGCACCGGGTTCATTTTGCCGAGAATCCAGTTGATGCACTCAAAAGTCTCCCGTTCTGTGTGAACCATTTCCGGATCAGGTTCCGAGGCTGGAATATTTTCCGTCCAGTTGACTTCACGCGAGTTGCTGTTCTCGGGGAGCGGCTGGATCGTGGATGGTTTACGTTTGCGTTGGATCATCAAAGCAGCGTTCAAGACGATGCGCGTGAACCAGGTCTTGAGGGCGGATCGGCCCTCGAAACTCCGCAAGTGACGATGTCCCGAAAGGAACGCATTTTGGACTGCGTCTTCGGCGTCTTCTCTATTTCGCAGAATGGAATAGGCGATCGCCACGAACTTCCGACGTGACGTGACAAACATTTTCTCTAACGCTTCCCTTCCCAGGACCTCCGCGTGAGTCTTCACAGAGTGGTGTGCAAGGCCGCTTGTTCTCGGACAAGAAGCTGATCGCCTATTCCTTTTTGGTGTCCTGAAGAGGGGCAAAGCCCTGCTGGAATCTGGTGCGCTGGTGCCTTTGACACTCGCGGTTCTGGATGCGTAGGTCACTTATGATCTCCATTTCTCCCTCCCTTCACGAAGCAACTGTGTGTCCAACGCGGGACTTCGTCGGAGAGTCAGCCATCCGTTTTGCTTTCAACAACTAGGAGATGGGCGTGTGAGTCGGCCGGATAAAGAAATTCCTATCGCAGCTTATTCATGCCGGGGATTTGACGATAAGGTCGAGGTCGTGACTGAGTTGCCAGCGCTCCCATGTTCGGCATTCTGAATGCTCCCCCTGTTTGAATTCTTAGTGGCGAACGGGAGTGATGCGTGCGGCTCTAGCGCGCTAAGCCAAGGCTAAGGTGATGGACAGCAGGTAATGGTCGGAAGCCGACACCGCACGATTGACCCGCGAACCGCCGGCGCGAATCGGCCCTAAGCTCCGAAAATGAAAAGACTGCAGGAATAAAAAGCTTTGGAATCTACAGTTGTCTTTGCAATGAATCCAGTTCGGCGCGACAGGTGTCGCTGAACTCCCTCAATGGATCTTGGCCATTCACGGCCTGAGTTTGAATCTGCTCGGCCGTCAGATTGGGTTGTGGATAGGTGCTCACTATAGTTCTTATGACCTTTTCTGCTGTTTGCAGAACGGGATCCGAAGAACTGAGCCGAATGCGGCTTAGCAGCGCGTAAACTGGTAACAGTTTTTGAAGATCAGTGACGTTATGCTCCATGGCGTCGATCAGCAAGCGCGCGCTTTCGCCAATGAAATCGGAGTACAGCGCCTCCCGTCGCGCAATCTGCTTTCCCAACAAGTCGCGCCGGTCTTGATGCCTCGCTGTGATCCACGTCCCGACGGCCGAGCCCAATGCGCCGACGAGCGAACCAGAGATAGCCGCCAGGGCAGTGATCATCACCGAATTCATAGGCGCTCCGGACATATCTGCTCCTTGATTGCTTTTCCGATGCAGCCTTGCATGAGCGCCCCCCGAGCAACAGAGCACTGGCATTTCCAATGAATCTAATCCTTCCAGGCTTATTCAAATGCTTTTATTGCAATTGCTTGGCGAGCGCCAGAGGAGGCGATTCTGTATCGCCATGGACGAACGGCTGGCTAAACTTTGACAGTTTGGGTGCATTGTTGACACCCGGGCGTCATCATGTTTGCCAGGGTGTACGCGACAAACCCTCGACGATTCTGTCAATCAAGAGACGCGAAAGCGCCTCAACGATTTCTGATTCTTGGTTTCGTTGTCCATAAGACGTTCAATCAAAGCATCTTGCAGTCTCGCTTGCCATGTTGTGCGGCTGGATACCAGGTTGCACAGTTCAACCGTCGAGGCAATCGTCTACTCCGACTGCTGTCATCAGCCTCTGGGCGATTAAAGCCCTTGGAGAAAGTGCTCGATGAGGATGGACGAAACGATGTGCAAAGCGGACTGGCGAATCATAGTCAGCCGAGTGGCTGGAGTTCTCGTTCTCCTGGTGGGGGTTCTTCTCGCCGCAAGGATGTGCATGGCGAGTCCGCATGACAACCCCGTTCCCAGTATTTTCGAACCGCATTCGACACCCGCGGAGTCGATCCGTCATCTCTCTCATTTCGTCCTCGGTATCACTGGACTCATTTTTCTGGTCGTCTTCTGTCTATTGAGCTATGTCGTGGTGAAATTTCGAAACCATGTGGGAGACTCCAAACGCGAGCCCGGCCAGGTGTATGGAAGCACGCAGATTGAGCTGGCCTGGACCATCATTCCGATTCTGATTGTTGTTGTCCTTTTCCTGGTGACTGCGCGAGTGATTCACGCGATCCAGGACGCGCCAAGGCCTGCAGAAGCGGTGGAGGTGACCGCAATCGGACATCAGTTTTGGTGGGAATTTCGATACCCCACCCTCGGCATCGTCACCGCGAACGAACTTCATGTCCCCGTGAGTGACTCCGCTCATCCCACACCGACATTCTTGAAACTCCTTTCCGCCGATACCGACCACAGTTTCTGGATTCCCCAGCTTGCCGGAAAAACCGACTTGATTCCGAACCGCGTAAACGAGACATGGATAGACCCGCATGAAACAGGCCTGTTTCTCGGCCAGTGCGCTCAGTATTGCGGAACGCAGCACGCAAAGATGCTCTTGCGCGTTTACGTGGACAACCCCGAACAATTTGCTGCCTGGGTGAGCGCCCAAGGACAGCCTGCAAATCAGGATGAAAAAGAAGCTGCGGGAAGACATGTCTTCGAAACGACAGCTTGCCTGAACTGCCACGCCGTTGGGGGCACAAACGGTACCGGGCGTTTCGGCCCAGACCTTACACACCTGATGAGTCGCCATACTCTCGCATCCGGTGCCGCGGAAAATACTCCGGAAAATCTGCGCCTTTGGATCGAGAACCCGGACGCCATTAAGCCCGGCTCTCTCATGCCGGCCATGAAATTGAGCGACGGTGATCTCGATGCTCTCGTGCGTTTTCTCGAGACGCTCCGGTAGCCGAGGATTTTGGAGACGAATATGTCATCGGATGTGATGGCCATTCAGAGCGCAGTCGCAGCAGGGCGGCCCTGGACCGAGGTGCTGCACGAGTGGGTGACCACAGTCAATCACAAGCGCTTGGGCGTTCTGTACATCCTCTACGCCCTTTTTTTCCTCGTCATTGGCGGTATCGAAGCAATCATCATGCGTATCCAGCTGATGCACCCGCACAACGATTTTGTTTCTCCACAAGTGTTTAACCGCATGTTTACCATGCCCGGCACGACCATGATTTTCTTCGTAGCCATGCCCATCTTGTTCGGCTTTGCCAACTATCTCGTGCCATTGATGATCGGCGCGCGAGACATGGCGTTTCCCCGCCTAAACGCCTTCAGCTTTTGGCTGACAGCCTTCGGCGGATTGCTTCTTTACTTTAGCTTCCTGGGTGGGAGCGGATTGTACGGTGCTGGAAATGCCCCGGACGTTGGCTGGTGGGCGTACGCACCTTTGGCCTCGCGTGCGTTTTCTCCGGGCCATAGCTCAGATTACTGGACGATCTCTCTCTTGGTTTCGGGGTTCGGCAGCATTGGTACCGCCATCAATATCATCGCGACGATTATTTCGATGCGTTGTCCAGGTATGAAGCTGAGTCGTATGCCACTGCTGGCATGGCTGAACTTGGTGATGTCTGGAATGGTCTTGCTCGCAATTACACCTCTATCTGCGGCTCAGCTCATGTTGCTTGTGGACCGGTATCTCGGCGGTCATTTTTTCGACACGCAGGCCGGCGGTTCGGCCACGCTGTGGATGCACTTTTTTTGGATATTCGGACATCCCGAAGTGTATGTCCTGATTATTCCCTGTTTTGCTTTTGTCTCTGAGATTATTCCCGTATTTTCGCGCAAGCCGATTTTTGGGTACCCCGTCATGGTGGGTGCCACCGTTTGCATCGCTTTTGTGAGCATGAGTGTTTGGGCGCACCACATGTTCACAATAGGGATGAATTCCTACGCGAACAGTTTTTTCACGATCACGACGATGGCCGTCGGTGTGCCGACTGGCATCAAGATCTTCAACTGGTTAGGCACAATGTGGGGAGGTAAGATCCAGTTCAAGACGCCGATGCTCTTCTGCATCGGCTTCCTATTTCAGTTTTTGATCGCCGGCCTCACCGGCATCATGCTGGCCTCGTCACCCTTTGACTGGCAGCTCAGTGGTTCTTATTTTGTCGTCGCACATTTTCATTATGTAATCGTGGGCGGAATTTTGTTTGCCCTCTTCGGTGCATTTTATTACTGGTACCCAAAGATCACCGGAAGAATGCTCAACGAACGCCTGGGCAAACTTCATTTCTGGATGTTTTTGATCGGCTTCCACCTCACCTTTGACCTGATGCACATTCCTGGCTTGCTCGGGATGCCGCGCCGCATTTACACGTATGAACCCGGCCGCGGTTGGGACACGCTGAACTTTCTCGTAACCATCGGGGCATTCATCCAGGGGATTGCCACGCTAGTGTTCGTCGCTAACCTGGTCATCTCTTACTTCAAAGGGGCCAAAGCGGGGAACGATCCCTGGGACGCCTGGACTCTTGAATGGTCCGTTAGTTCCCCGCCCCCTGCCTACAACTTTGCTTCCATCCCCACAGTCGCGAGCCGCAGACCATTGTGGGATTTAAAGCACCCGGAAGACCCGGACAGCCGCTATGAGTAAAGGGATGGATCAATGAGCGCAATAACGACGCCGTTCTCGGAAGCATCTGCAGCTTGGAAGCTCCCGTATCGCGGGAAGGTCGGCATGGCGTGTCTCATTATCGCCGAGGCAGCCATCTTCACTATTTTCGTTGTGGCCTACATCTATTACGTAGGGAAAAGCCTTTCAGGGCCCACTCCAGGCAAAGTGCTGGAGACTCCCATTTTCTACACGATCTGTCTGCTGTCCAGCAGTCTCACCATCCACTTTGCGGGAAAACTTCTGGAACGCGGCAGACAAGGCGCGTTCCTGCTCTTCTGGCTACTCACGATTGCTCTTGGCGCCCTCTTCTTGTATGGCACGGGCCAAGAATGGCACCGCTTGATCTACGAGCACGGCCTCACTATTTCCACGAATCTTTTTGGAACAACGTACTACTCACTGGTTGGCCTGCATGCCTTTCATGTGAGTGCTGGATTGATCATGCTGAGCATTGTGGTCTTGTTCGGCATCGCAGGCCGCGTTGGACCGGAGCAATCTGCTCGCATCGACGTACTTTCCATGTACTGGCATTTTGTGGATGCCGTGTGGGTGGTTGTTTTCACCGTTGTTTACGTTCTAGGTCGTTGAGGAGAAGGAATGGCAACGCTCGTATCTGCGGATCAACTAGAACAGAGTCCTCGGGCGCCAGTTGAGCTCGAAGTACCAGCATCAAGCGCATGGCCGCTTGTTTTGTCTTTCGGGTTCACCTTAATTTTTGCCGGCCTTCTTACAAGTGTATCGGTGAGTGTCCTGGGTGTCGCGCTTGCCGCAGCGGGTTGCGTCGGCTGGTTCCGCGAAGTGTTTCCTCACGAGCATGAAGAAACTGTGCCGATCGTGTTCGAAGACCATCGCGTAACGACTGATCGGCGCGTAGTCGAACGGGTCCCTGTTGCTCCTCAGCTTGTGCGCGCGTGGCTTCCGCTGGAAACCTACCCGATATCGGCTGGCATAAAGGGTGGCCTGGCCGGAGGAGTAGCGATGGCTGTGCTGGCCTGTGCCTACGGGCTACTCAAGGCAGGAAGCATCTGGTATCCCATCAACCTCCTTGCCGCCACCGTCTATGCACAATCGCTTAAGCTCGGGCCCACCCAACTGAATTCGTTCCACGCGGACAGTTTCGCCATTGCAATCGTCCTGCACTCTATCGGGTCCGTCGTTGTAGGGCTGCTCTATGGCGCCATGCTTCCCATGTTTGCGCGCCGACCGATTGTACTCGGAGGACTCATTGCTCCTGTGCTCTGGTCGGGACTCCTGTATTCGATTATGCAACTTCTCAATCCTTTGCTTGCAAGCCGCATCAACTGGATTTGGTTTATGGCCTCGCAGATTGCCTTCGGCGTTATAGCAGGCATCGTCGTCGGGCGGCAGGGGCGTGTCTCCACTCGCGAGAACCTGCCCTTCATTCTACGCGCGGGAATTGAAGCTCCCGGAATAATTCCGCAGAGAGAAAGCGGGGAGAAGCTGCCGTGAACGTATTTCGGCATCCTTATGTGCTCGTGGCGCTCGCCGCGAGCATGGCATCTGGTTGTGGCACGCCACACGGCCAGCCGAGCAAGGACTCGGAAGTTCTGGCTCCGAATGAGGTTTTGGAATTTGCCACTCTGTACGCGGAAAACTGTGCTGGGTGCCACGGTGCGGAGGGACGCGGAGGAGCTGCAATCGCACTCGCCAATCCCGTGTATCTGGCCATTGCGGACGACGGTGTCATACACAAAGTCGCCACCAACGGCGTGCACGGAACCGCGATGCCGGCCTTCGCCGCGAGCGCTGGCGGAATGTTGACAGACGCGCAGATCGACGCAATCGCCCAAGGAATTCGCTCGCGTTGGAGCCGGCAGGGAGTTCTCAACATGGCAACAGCGCCCCCTTATGCGCCCAAATCGGCGGGTGACGCTCAGCGCGGCGAAGTCGCCTATAAAACCTACTGCGAGTCTTGCCACGGTCTCGGAGGTCGCGGCGGACCCAAGGGCAGCTCCATTACTGATGATTCGTTTCTGGCGCTGGTCAGCGATCAG
>Ga0210405_10001172_pt1 | contig 31372 bp, 32 predicted proteins | sample IncBWH11MmetaG_FD_155492 | JGI IMG/M metagenome (GOLD analysis project Ga0210405, IMG submission 155492) | Forest soil microbial communities from Barre Woods Harvard Forest LTER site, Petersham, Massachusetts, United States - Inc-BW-H-11-M | ecosystem: Environmental > Terrestrial > Soil >...
AAAAAAAGCATGACAAACTGCGGCCAAGGCGGCCACCTCGATTAACCATGAGCCCCGCTCGTCGCTACGCTCCGACAGCGTGGCCGGCTTCCATCGGACTGGGTGGCCGGCTTCGTCGGAATCCGCACCGTCGCCTCGCTGGCAGCCGGTCGGCGGCCAGGCCGTCTATCGCCTTGCCCGCAGGGCAGGATGTCGGCCACCCCCACCCCGACCTACTTAGCCCTCTCCGCGATGCCGGCACCCGGCCGCGCGAGCATGCCCTACGCGCGTGCCCGCTGGCCGCGAAGCACCTTCGTCCCCGTGCCTCCAGTGACAGACCGGGGTGCTGCGCGAGCGCCACTTGCAAACGCCGCTCTCCCAATGTAGCATTGGAGCAGACTTCAGAACGCTTTCAGAGATGCGCATATCGCTCTGGATGAAAGCTCGGGCAAAGGAGGCAGATGCATGCCCCCCATAGATCTGAGAGGACTGGCCGGGGATCTCTTTACCGGAGGGACTGCTCTTGCCGGTCTTATATTGGTTTTTCTTGGCGGGATTCTCTCGGCCTATGACTCGTTCCCCGCCGAAGACAAGAATTTTGTGCGCCATAGATATCGCCGCAACGGCACCCTGGCTCTCGGTGGATTTCTTGCCGCGCTGGTGGCGGCGATTCTTGCCCTGATCGCGAAGTGGTGCGTGCTTCCAGCTTTTCTTTGGAGTGCCGCGGTGGTGCTGGCTCTCGCCTTTGGATTCGTGATACTTCTCGCTGTGATCGCTTTCTCGGAGCTAATCTAGACATGGCCCTAACAGTCGAATCCCAGCAACGCCTCGATAGAGTTGGCCTGACCGCCTTCTTCGATAAATCCAAACCCGAGTGGTGCCGCAAGGCCCGAGCGTCCTTTGAATTTGTCGCGAACAATTTCCCCCCTACCTCCAAAGACAGCATTCACCCAGATGATGTGTCGAAAGCTCTCTTCACGCTAATTGAGGTCAACGAGGCGTTGTCGACCTACCTTGGCGCCCATAAGCTCCACCAAAAGTATTGGCTGAGCGATTTCTGCGATTTGATCCTGGACCGGTGCTGGGCCGAGCTTCGGCCTGCCGGGAAGACCAAGTAAGAGGTGGCCAGCCTTCGTCGTCACCGCTCCTGTTGCGACGACGATCCCGGCAGAAGATAGGGCGTGAGATCAATGGACTCGAACCCCTTCTTCCGTCTGAGATCAAACCGACTCTCGTTGTCGTTGATGCGGACGTGCCAGTAAAAATCGCCATCTTCCATCGTGGTGATGTTCAACCCGCCTGTCCATTCAAGGAATTTGGAGAAGGGGATGAGCAGGACTACGTTTGCCGAGCCGCAGCCCAATGCCAGCCATGCCTCCTTGGCGGCGGTTACTGCTTCGTATCGCGTCGAGTGGATCGCGAACCAGTAGCCAACGCGGCGCTGGGTAGTGTACGTCCGAGACGTCTTGCACAGAAGGCCCAGGGATCCGTCAGGTGATTTCCAGGTCACTCGAGTTTGCTTGACGAGTGGGCGGCCCAGGAAATTTTCGATTCGTACAACACATTCGTCATTGAAATCTACAGGTCTCCGTTCGGCTCTTTCCCCTTTCTCTTCCTCTTCCGCTTCCTCCGGTCCTTCCGTCTCCGTTGTGACGTCCTCAGCCGCGAGGAACACTAGATCGACAATGTCGTCAACGCGTGTGTATTCTTGAGGGGAAAGAATGCTGCGTATCTGCTGTACCACACGTGGATTTTCAAGCTTAACTTTTATGCTCAGAAGTTTGAGAAGAGCCCGAACGCTAATAAGCCTGACATCCCACGCGTAGCGTGATCCTCGAACTTGAGCTTCGAGGTCGCCTGTGTTCGCGCGTCCGACCACGATAAGGATGGACGATGCGTTCTCCGTGATCACGCCAGTTGCGATTAGCTCCTTGCGGTAGGCATCAAGCTTGGCGAGCTCGATTCGGTAGACGTCGGTCGTCTTGACTTCCACGATCAGTGAGCGGCCATCATCCGATCTCCAGATCGCATCGAAGCCAATCCTTCCTCGGCTTCCACGATAACGGCCTGTCTCGATCTCGAATTCTAGCCTTCGACCGATTTCGTTGACGATGTCCTGCAGGGCCAACCCGCTATCCGGGAACGTCTCCTGCAAGCAACCCTCGGCGTACTCCTGTAGCATCGCCAGGGGGATAAGTTCTAGGTATTCCCGAAGTTCAGCGGACGCCCCGGATTCGTCCCGGAGCTTCCCGTCTCCGGCAAAGGAGATGATCTGCTGGATGTGTTTCGCGCGAAGCTGATCGGGGTCGGTGGTCCAGATTGTCGCGAGAGACATGGAGTTTCGACGGGCTTTAGTCCGTACTTTAGCACGGGTCTTGGGTAGGCGTCACGAGGCCGATGGCCTGCGCCCCTCCCATGGGGCAAACTCCTGGTGAGGTTGCCGCTCTTGGCGAAGTCCCCCCGCCCGCCGTTCTCAGCTCGCCCATGCCACCTGCTCGGAGTCCTTCCCGCCAGCAGCGACCTCAGCCTCGGTTTCTGCGGCCCCAGCAAGTCGAATCGCTTTACGGACTCTCGCGGAAATATCTCGCCCATGCTCGCGCGCGTGGCGACGGTCCACCGTTCTGTAAGCCCTCTGCAAGGCTGGTGCTGTACTCGGTGGCGAAGCTGGAAGCCTGGCTTGCTCAAAAATGGCGTGTGTCAACCTGCGACCCGGGGCCGGCGGAGTGAGCGCCCGAGGCGGGCACACCCACAGATCGATGAGGGCCGGAGGCCCCGGGCTGCCGCCAGCGGTCAGGTTCACCTTGACCACGATTCGCTGCTGGTGCATTCTCTAGTCATGGCCCTCAAGACGATCTCGCTCGACGCCGAAGCCTACGCGGCGCTCACTCGCCACAAACGGCAGGATCAGACCTTCTCGGAGGTCATAAAGGCTCACTTCGGCCGTCGCACGACCGGCGCCGACCTTGAAGAGGTGCTGGCAGACCTCAACGTCTCCGAAGACACCCTGGACGCTATCGAAGAGCAAATCCGTGCGCGCAGCAAGAGCCCGGCGCGCGCCGCGGAACTGTGATCCACTTCGACACCTCCTTTGTCGTCGATCTGATGCGGGAAGCCTCGGCGGGGAAGCTTGGGCCAGCGCGAGCCTTACTCGCCTCGTTCCGGCAGGACGAAGTGGCGATCAGCCTTTTTGTCGCTTGCGAGCTCGCCGCGGGAGTGGCGCTGGCTGCCCGCGCGGACGAGGAACGCGCGAAGGTGCAGAGAGCCTGTGCGAAGCTTCGCGTCGTCTACCCGGATGAAGGGTTCCCCGAGTCCTTTGGAGGGATTCTCCGCGCTCTTCGGCGTTCCGGGCGGAATGTCGGGACCATGGATGTATCGATCGCGACGGCTGCCATCCAGGAGAGGGCTCGGCTGGTTACCCGCGATCGGAAGGACTTCCTGGACGTACCTGACTTGAGGCTCATAGCTTACTGAAGCTCGGCGCGACATCCATCTCTTGCTCTTGGCCTTGGCGGTTCGTAGTGCCCGGCCGATGTCGTCGCGGTCGGGCGCTCGGTTCGCGTCCGGCGGCCCCGGCGGGGAGCATCGCAACGCATCCCCAGGTGATGAGCGGCCGTCCGTGCATCGCCGACACCCGGGTGCCCGTGATGGACATCGTCGCCGCGCGGCAGGCTGGCGTGCCTGACGACGAGCTGCTGGAGTACTTCTCGTCCCGCACCTTGACGCGAAGCGAGCTGCATGCCGCTCTCGCCTACTACTACGACCACCAAGGCGAGCTCGACGCGGCGCTTGCCGAGGATGCGGAGCTCGGCAGACAGGCCGAGCAGGACCAGGCACAGGCCAGCCGCTGAGCCGCCGCATGGCCGGCCGCTATCCGTTGCTCCTGGACGAACACGTCCCCCGTTCCCTCTCTCAGGCGTTGCGCCAGCTCGGCTGGGCGGTCGTGCGGGCCGTCGACCTCAAGGGCCGCTTCATCCAGCCGCCCCCCTAGCGAACCCTCCGCACGGGCACCCGGACCACCATCGGGCTTGGTCCAGGCTGTCGCCACAGCGCCTTCCCCGTCGCGGCGACTCTCGATCTCGCCGGGCGATCAGCCTGGATCGCCAACCGCTTGCGACTCGCTCACCTTGCCGCCATCACCGGAGCGGAAAACCCGCGGGGCGAAGAGGCCCTGACAGGCCAACCCATCAGCGGCTCAGTGAATCAGAGGGGTAGGCAGTTGCACTTCGCTGTCTGGGTGGCGGAGCAGGTGCCCTGGGGAATGCAGCGCCCCGCGGCGCAACCGCCCAGCTCGGGTCTGCCGACGCAGCTCGTGGCGCTGCACGGGCCGCAGACCCCGCCCAGATCGGTGGACAGCGGCAGCATCGGCAGCATCGGCAGCAGCGACGCATCCGAGCAAGCGCCGGCCGCCGGCGACATCTGCAACATCGAAGCCGTGGGAGCCGCCGGTGTTAGCGACACCGGAGCCGCCTTGGCGGCGGGAGCGTCAGCGGCGAAAGCGAAAGCGGGAACCAGCAGCGCGCCGACCAGCATCACCAGGATCGAACTCTTGACTTTCATCGTTTACCTCCTTGGTAAGAATCTACAATTATATGTGCGCTCAACACCTGGCGCGGGGCGCCCGTCACCGCGCCGTCACCTGACATCGTTTCGCCACGGTGGAACGCGGCGGCAGCCACGGCGGCCAGTTGTGCCGGCGCGAATCCCCCAGTTCCTTGGGTCGGGCTGCATCGGCCTCCGCATACGGGCCGGAGGTAGCCGCGCGTCCACGTAGTCGAGTACAGGAACCGGGAGCAGGGTAAGCGGCGCGTAACTCTGGGCCGGCAGCCGCGACGCTGCGGGGGATCTATCGTCTGCGCCTGACGGTCCCTTAGCCGGAGCGCGCGTCCTCCGCTCCGCTGCGACAGGAGCACGGGGTATCGCAATCTCCTCAGCAACTGCGTAGAGTCTTCCATGCTGAGTCTGTGCACCTCGGGCAGTGGCGGCACCGGCGACACCGCGGGCGATGCGACCCGCTGTCGGCTGCCTGCAAAGCGGGTGCTGGGACTCTCGGACCGTAACCTTCAAGAAAGGAGCCGAGGTATGAAGACCAGATTCGCTCTGTTCGTCGCGGGCATCCTGTTGGTCGTGGCCATCGCCGGCGTGACGGCACTGCAGGCCGAACAGGCCGGCGCGGCCGTCCTCTCGCCAGCCGCATTCATCGCGTCGCTCAACTGTGGCGCCAACCTCACCACCCTGGCGAATGCCGACGTCGTCCCGGCGGCGAAGCCCCTGTCGGACCTCCAGACCTGCGGTAGCTGCAGCGCGAACCCGTGCAAGGGCGCCGTCGTCAACAACTACTGCAACAAGCCCGGCGGTGGGATCGGGCAATGCCTGCCGCCCCTGGGCAACAACTGCTCTGACGGCGTGACGTGGCAGTGCCAGTGCTGGTCCGGTCCGCTTCCCTGACCTGACCCCCAACGACCGTTCGCCCTTCCTGCTGCGCCAGCCCGGCGGCTCCGCTTCTCTGCAGCCGGGCTGGCGCCCTTCGCCGGCCGGGCAGCGGTCCGCGCCTGACCGCCGGCTTTTCAGGTAACATGAGTGCATCGGGTCCCAACCGCCGGCTGCCCAGGCAGATGAACCCTGCGATTTGGCGCCTGGTTCAGGGAGGATTTGCAAGTCCGCCGAGGCGGTGCCAGGAGGCCCGATGACACTTCTGGGACCGATCACGCAGGGTGAGCGCATCAACTCATTGGATGCGTTGCGCGGCTTTGCGCTGCTGGGGATCCTGCCGGCGAATGTCCTCATCTTCGGCATGCATTTCGCGGCGGCCAACGATCCGACGGTGGCGGGGGGCGCCACCGGTTTGGACTTGGCCAGTTGGGCGCTGTTACGCATCCTGGTCGAGGGCAAGATGCGCGCCCTTTTCGCGATGGTCTTCGGGGCCAGCGTGATCCTGCTGACCTCGCGGACCGAGGAGCGTTCCGGGGATACCGCCGCCGACATCTACTACCGGCGGAATCTCTGGCTGCTCTTGTTCGGCCTGGCGCACGCCTTCCTGTTGTTTTGGGGCGACATCCTCTACCCGTACGCTTTGTGCGCGCTGATCTTGTTTCCGTTCCGGAAGCTTCCCGCGAAAAAGCTGCTGATCATCGGCGGCTTGTTCATCGCGCTCAAGACGGGGTGGTCGGCCGTCGATGCGTTCCGGCAGAACGAGCGGCGGAGCCTTGCCGCCGCGGCGGACGCGGCCGAGAAGGTGGGCGGGAAGCCGACCGACGAGCAGACGGAGGCGAGAAAACAGCTGGATGCGCAGCGGAAACAGCGCAAGCCCTCGTCGGCAGAGCTGGAGAAGGACGCCCAGAGGTGGCGAGGCAATCCCTTGGAAGTGATCGGCGCACGGGCCAAATTCCTCGCGACATGGCATGGACTGCCGTACTACGACCCGGTGAACTGCGACATATGGAGCATGATGTTCATCGGCATGGGACTGTTCAAGCTGGGACTCTTGAGCGCCGCGAAACCGTACCGCACGTACGCCTCGATTGCGGTCATCGGGTACCTCATCGGAATCCCCATCAGCGCGTTCATCGCCTGGCTATTGCTAAAGAGCAATTTCGACCGCCTGACCTTTGCCTTCACCAACGTGGCAGCCGACGTCGAGCGGTTGCCGATCGCCCTGGCGCACATGGCGTCATTGATGATCCTGTGCAAGGCTGGCGTGCTCCGGTGGCTGACCAGCCGTCTGGCCGCCATCGGGCAGATGGCGCTCAGCAACTACATCTTGCAGTCCGTGGTGTGCACGACCGTATTCACTGGCTGCGGGCTCGGCCTGTACGGGAGGCTGGAGCGATATCAGCTGTACTACGTCGTCGCGGGATGCTGGGCCCTGTCGCTGGCTGCGAGCCCCATCTGGCTACGACACTACCGGTTCGGGCCGCTCGAATGGTGCTGGCGCTCGCTGACGTATTGGAAGAGGCAGCCGATGCGGCTGAGGCGCCCGCCTGGGGCCGCACCGGCGGCGGCAGCGGCCGCCTGAGTCCGCCGCGGCCGCGGCGCGCGCCGCAGAAGGACATGCGCGGGCGGCGCGGCTGGCCGCCCGCGTGGGGCGCTCACGCGGCCCGTAGACGAGGCGGGTAGGAGGTCAGGCCGTGCAGTTCGAGCACCCGCTTTGACACGTGCGGCAAGCCGTGATGTCGCAGCTCGTCGTCGCGCCGCCATCGGCCTCGTTCAGCAGGTCCTTGTCCAGATAACGCAGAGTCTCTTTGGCGAGCGAGAGGCGCTTGACTGATTTCTTCATCGTTCTCTCCTTATGATGGCTCCCGGGCGATCACGACCGAGCTGCCATCAGCGCGGCAGCGGCGCGGCAGGAGCACGATGGGAACCTGAACGCTATCACGATGACGGGACCTTGTGGCTCGTGATCCGGGGCGGGCACCCCGAGGCACCCCGAGAAGTAAGCCTTCGTCCACCACTTGACAATGTCTTCATGTCATCGCAAACTTGTTTTTTACGAAGGAGGAACGATGACCCTCAGAATGCGAACCCTGTCAGTCCTGTCCGGCCTTCTGCTTGCCGGCTCCATGGCCCTCGCCTCATCCGACACCGTGAAAGCCTCGCCGGCCGCCTCCGGCAGCCAGCCTCTCGCGGCCCTTCCGGCCGCGGCCTCCGTGTGCCCCAAGGCAGATTTCCTCGCCCTCTTACCCGCGCCTCAGGCCGCCGCCGCGATCGAGATCTGCGGTGCCTGTAGTGACGCGGACTGCCTGGGCAAGAGGGTGGGCTCCGCGTGCGGCCTGGAGGACATGCGCTGCAGCGTCGCCGTGCCCGCATGCACCGCGTCCGTGCGGTGCAAGTGCACGGTGATCTAGGCCGCTGCGCGAGACTCGCCGGCGGGTGCCAGATGCGTTTTGGCGCCGGGAATCACAGCAGGAATCCCTGCCCCGCCAAGCGGATCAGGTTCGCATGCGGGAGATCCGAGAGCTTGGTCGGAGACCTGGGGAGATGCAGTCGCTGGACGAGAACGTTGAAGATGTCCAAGCCGGCGTCGCCCTGGACACCCTGAAAGGCATACAGGCCCGGCCGTCGTGGATCGAAGAAGCAAACCGCGTACTGCTCTCCATACACCGGGAAGAGCCGGTACTCGCAAGCGCCCTCCAGCTGGCGGAAGGCCAGGAGCTCCCGCAGGCCTGGCTCCGAGAGCTCGACTTGTACGCAGCTCTGGACGGCGCGCCGCAAACAGCGCCGCCCGGTCGTGCTGCGATCCCACACCCGCCAGCTCGAACCGATGAACTGGACCCAGAGAGGCGCATCGGTGAACTCTTCGAGGAGCGTCTGGACGGCAGCGGAAACGAAGACTCCTTCGCGCGTGGGAGGGGCGTCGAGGAGCTTCAGGATGTCTTCCCAGGATGAGGGATCGGCATCGGCTCCGCGCGGATAGGGCATCGTGGTCAGGTGCAGCTCGTCCTCGCGATGCATGGCGATGGAGCAGGCAAGACCGGTCTGCTCCCGCAGCACCGCCACGAGCTGGGAGCGGAAGAGCTCGAGAGTCAGCGACGTTGGCGCGAAAGCATCGGGAAACCTGTCGACCCAATCGGCCACGTAGCGCTGCGAGGCCGGTGGGAGCTCCTCGATCTGGCCGACCTCCGCCGGCCTGGTGCGGAGCCGGGAGCTGGCAGGGCTCCATGCTCGGACGAAGCTTTCGGACTGCTCGAGCCGCGAGGCATTGTCGACGTAGCCGTCGCCGGGGTTGAGCAGGGCGAGGCTGCCCATCAGCCAATCGATGGGCGCTGACGCCGGGGCCTGCCCGGCGCGCCGCCGCTCGCACAGCAGGCGGAATTGGCGGCTGATGGCGTCCAACGTCCCGCCCTGCCGCAGGCACGCAATCGTCCTCACCAGACGGCGGTCGGGGCTGACCGGTTCCAGAAAAGCCTCGAAGCGCTCCAGGCTGGCCTCCGCGGGCGGCGGCAGACTGCCGAAGATATCCGGATTCAAGGCGTACAGGGCCAGGCCGAGCACGAGGTCGGCCTCGTCGGAGGCCCGCAAGAGGTCCTCCGGCGACCTGACAGGTCGCACCGGCAGTAGTTGAGCGAGCCGATCGAACCACTCGCGGTAGGGGGGCTGCCCGAGCTCTTCGGAAGGCAAGAGGCTCACCGCCTCGTCCAGGCCGGCCGGATCGTCGATGGCAACGTAGACCAGCTGGCTGTAGGTCGCCGTCCCTTCCTGCACGCCCCACATCTCCCGCAGGCAGGGGGAGAGGAGATCGCTCGGGAGACCCTTGTGGATGCCGAGAGCCAGGGTCTGGTAGAGCAGACCATAGGTGGTGTTGATGGTCAGCGTCCGATGGATCTCCTCATGGACGAGAGTGGCCCGCGACCACTGGTTCCGCGTCTGGATGGGAGAATAGACGACGGGTGGACCGCCGGGCGTGTATTGCCCCAGGGTCTGCAGCAGGTCGTCGCCGAGGCGTTGCCAGAGGGCCGCCTGCTCGACCCGCCGGGGAGGCGGTTTGCCGGCGGTCCAGCGGCGCAGGAAGCGATCCAACATCGAGAGCGCGCCCGATCAGAGCTCCCGGAGGCGGACCACCGGTCCGAGCTTGCGGACCGCGACTGCCGCCATCCGCTTCGCGCCGAACGCCTTGCCGAATTTTTCCAGAAAAGCGTCGAGCAAGGATTTCTTGGCGATCGCGAGACCGAGCTTGTCGCTCATGGCAAAGACCAGCCCCCCGTCTTGCAGCGCCTCGTCCTGCCGCACCTGTTCAGCCGCCTCGATCAGGGCCTGCAGGAAGGCGCCCAGCGTCGGGAAATCGTTTTCCGCACGCGACAGGGAGAGGTCGACGCGGATGGCCTCTGCGAAGTCGAGGGCGATGTCGCCTGGCGCATAGTGAGCGTCCACCAGGATGAGGTCGGCGTTGCCGCCGAACTGCCCGACGCCGGAAGCCCTCAGCGCGGTCCTGAACTCTTCGAAAGCGCGGAGATCGAAAGCGATCGCCGGCCGCGAGTCGTCGTCGCGGCTCGCGGCTGGCGTTTCCTGATCACCCTGGTCGTCCCGACGGTTCTCGGTGGTGGTGCGGCGCCAGCCCAGGAAGTAGAAATCGATGAGGTTCCTCGATTCCATGTCGACCACGCCGAACCGATCCACGAGCTCCTGAGCGGTGACATCGCCGCCATTGTGCTTGTCGATGACCAGGACCAGGCCCACCGGCATGACGAATTGATCTCGCCGGAATTCCTGTGCCAGCGCCTTGAGCCGGTGGAGGAGCTGCTGCTTGAAGATCGCTACGTTGCCGACAGGCTGCGCCAGGTACATCTCGACCCTCCCAGACGATGCTCCGGCGCGGGAGGTCAGGCCCGCGCTTGCAGCTCCGCGGCCGGCGTGCCCTGAATGGCGGCGTCGAGCAGCTCGATCATGTGCAGCACCGGCACTCGCCTTCCCGCGCGCTGCAGGCCGGAGGCGAGCTGCATCAGGCAGCCGGGGTTGGCCGAGACCACCAGGTCCGGGTGCGTCGAGAGGCAGTTGCTCACCTTCCGATCGCCCAGCTCCGCCGCCGCCTCGGGCTGCACCAGGTTGTAGATGCCGGCCGAGCCGCAGCAGAGAGCGGCATCGGGGATCTCCACCAGCTCCAACTCGGGAATGGTGCCGAGCATCCGGCGCGGCTCGGCGCGCACTCCCTGGGCGTGCTGCAGGTGGCAGGCATCGTGGTAGGCCACGCGCAGGGGCAGCGGCTGCCGCACGGCGCGCGGCTCGAGCTCCGCCAGCACCTCGGAGATGTCCTTGCACCTGGCGGCGAAAGCCCGCGCGCGTTCGGCGTAGCGCAGATCGTCGCGCAGGAGGTGGCCGTATTCCTTCATCGAGGAGCCGCAGCCGGCGGCGTTGACGACGATCGTGTCCACGCCGGCCTCTTCGAAGACGTCGATGAGCCGGCGCGCGAAGGCGAGGGCCCTCTCCTCGAGGCCGGCATGGACCATCAGCGCGCCGCAGCAGCCCTGCTCGCGCGGGATGACCACCTCGCAGCCCTCGGCGGCCAGCACGCGCACCGTGGCGGCATTGACCTCGGAGAACAGCACCCGCTGCACGCACCCGGCCAGCAGGCCGACGCGCTTGCGCACCACTCCCTGCGCCGGGACGTTCTCGGGCGGCAGGCGGGCGCCCAGCTCGCGCAGGGTGAGCGCCGGCAGCAGGGCCTCCATCGCTCGCAGCTTGCGGGGGAGCAGCTGCACCAACCGCGTGGCTCGCACCAGCGCGCGCAGCCCGGAAGCCTGGTATGCCCAGGCCGGCAACAGGGCTGCCCGCAACCGTCCGGGATACGGGAAGATGCCGAAGATCAATCCGCGGTGGAGGGTCTCGCCGGGCGAGCGCCGGTAGCGCCGCTGCAGCTGAGCGCGCGTGGCCTCGATCAGCAGGTCGTATCTCACCCCGGAGGGGCAGGACGTCACGCAGGCCATGCAGCCCAGACAGCGGTCGAAATGCTGGACGAAGCTGTCGGTGAGGTTGGCCTTGCCTTCGGCGCCGAGCTTCATCAGGTGGATGCGGCCGCGCGGCGAATCCATCTCTTCGCCCCAGATGGCGTAGGTGGGGCAGGTCGGCAGGCAGAAGCCGCAATGAACGCATTTCTTGTACAGCTCCGCCGCCGGCGGATGGCGATCGTCGAAAGCCAGTTTGCGGTGGGTGCCGTGGGTGCGGTGGGTGACGTCGGCCGCTGCCATCAGATTCCCCCGAGGAAGCGGCCCGGGCTCAACGTCCCGTCCGGATCGAAGCGCTGCTTGATGCGCACCATGACCGGCTGTGCGTCGCCAGCGGGTCCCCAGACGTCGAGGCCGCGCTTGACCCCGAGCGGGCAGCCGAGCGCGACGATCGTGCCGCCGGGCTGCGTCTCGCCGGTGCCGGCCAGCTCCTCGCGCAGCGCCAGGAGAGTTGCGCGCAGCGCCGGCTCGTCGCCCTCCAGGCGCACGTAGCCGGCGCCGACCCCTTGCACCACCAGCCGCCAGGCCAGCGACCGCGCCGCGGCCGTGCGTTCGACCAGCGCACACACCGCGGCGATGCGCGCCGGCAGCACGCTGAACCTGGCCACCAGCGCCGGGGCGGCACCAGCCCAGATGGCCTGGTGCGCGGTCCAGAGATCGGCCGGCGCGTCGGCGGCGGCCGGAGTGGGAGCGGCCAGCTGCAACACCTGCTCGACCTGGGCCTGGATGCCGGCCGCCGTGCCATCGAAGCGGACGTCGAGCTGGGCGCCGCCGGGCGCCGCCCGCAGCTGCAAGCCGATCGGCGTCAACCTGGAGGCCAGGACCGAGAGCAACAGCTGGTTGAGCGCCGCGGGCGCGCCGCTGAAGGTCAGGCTGCGCGTCTCCCTGGGCAAGGGGTGGAGCCGGAAGATCGCCTGCACGATCACGCCCAGCGTGCCCAGCGCGCCGGTGAAGAGCTTGGCCAGGTCATAGCCCGCGACGTTCTTGACCACCTTGCCGCCGCTCTTGGCCAGCGTGCCGTCGGGCAGGGCGACGGTGATGCCGATGACGAGGTCGCGCAGCGAGCCGTAGCGGAGGCGCAGCGTGCCGCTGTCGTTGGTCGAAAGGATGCCGCCGATGGTCGCCCGTTCCGGCCACAGCGGGTCGAGGGCGAGGTGCTGGCCGTGCTCGGCGAGAGCCTGCTGCAGGTCGGCGACACGGCACCCGGCCTCGGCGATGACCGTCATGTCGGCCCAGGCATGCTCGTCGACGCGGTTGAGACGGGCCGTCGAAAGCAGCAGATCGCAGGCGGCGGGTGGATTGCCCCAGCCCAGCTTCGTGCCGCCGCCCCGCGGCGTCACCTTGAGGCCGGCGCCCCGGGCCCAGCGCAGGCAGCGCGCGAGGTCCTCGGCGGTGCCGGGCTCGGCGATCATCCGCGGCGCGACGCCGTCGAAGGCATCGGCCGCGGTGGCCGCCCGCAGATGCTCCTCTCCCAGGACCGCCGCCAGCTCCGACCACGAGACCTGCTGCACGGCCGCTGGCATCGCCGGCTCTCCTGCCGCTAGTAGCGTTGCGCCACGCCCGCGGTCTCGAGCGGATGCGGCGCGTAAACGCCCGGTTTCTCGCCGCACAGGCGCGGCCGGGGAAAGACCTTGTCGGGATTGGACAGATGCTCGGGATCGAAGGCGCACCGCACCAGCTGCATGGTTGCGAGGTCGGGCTCGGCGAACATCTCGGACATGAACATCTTCTTCTCCTCGCCGACGCCATGCTCGCCGGTGATGGAGCCGCCGGCCCTGATGCACAGGCGCAGGATCTCGCCGGCCAGGTCCTCGGCCAGCTTGTCCTGTCCGGGCACCGCGTCATCGTAGAGCACCAGGGGATGCAGGTTGCCGTCGCCGGCGTGGAAGACGTTGGCCACGCGCAGGCCCCTCTCGGCGCTGAGCCGGCTGATCTCGCTCATGACGAAGGGCAGCGCCGTTCGCGGGATCACGCCATCCTGCACGATGTAGGCGGGGGAGATGCGTCCCACGGCGGCGAAAGCGGCCTTCCGTCCCGTCCAGACGCGAGCGCGCTCGGCATCCGACTGCGCGAGGCGGATCTCCCAGGCGCCGCAGCTGGTGCAGGCCTCGACCACCTCTGCCATCAGGGTCGCGACCTCGGGCGCGGGGCCGTCGAGCTCGACCAGCAGCAGGCCGCCGCAATCGGGATAGTTGGCGTGCACCGCGGCCTCGGCGGCTTGAATCGCCAGGTTGTCCATCATCTCGATGGCCGCCGGCAGCATCCCCGCGGCGATGATGGCGCTCACCGCCGCGCCCGCTTCATTGGTGGAGTGGAAGGCCGCCAGCAGCACCTGGACGACCTCCGGTTTTTTCATGATGCGGAGGATGACCTTGGTGGCGATGCCGAGCGTGCCTTCCGAGCCGACGAAGACCCCGCACAGGTCGTAGCCGGGACGGTCCAGGGTGGTGTCGCCGAAGTGCGCCAGGGAGCCGTCGGGCAGCACCACCTCCAGGCCCAGGACGTGCGTGGTGGTGAAGCCGTACTTCAGGCAGTGAGCGCCGCCCGAGTTCTCCGCGACGTTGCCGCCGATCGAGCAGACCTGCTGCGAGGAGGGATCGGGCGCGTAGAAGTAGCCGTCCGGCGCCACTCGCGCGGTGACGTTGAGATTCATCACGCCGGGCTCCACGACCACTCGCAGGTTGGGCAGGTCCACCTCCAGGATGCGGTTCATGCGCGAGAGGCCGATGACGATGCCGTTGGCCGCCGGCAGCGCGCCGCCGCTCAGCCCCGTGCCCGAGCCACGGGCCACGAACGGGATCCGCTCGCGATGACAAACCCGCACGATCGCCTGCACCTCCTCGGTCGAGGTCGGCAGCAGCACCGCCAGGGGGAGCACCCGGAACACGGTGAGGCCGTCGCACTCGTAGGTGCTGAGCTGCTCGGGCTCGGTGATCAGGTCCGGCGCGCCGACGATGGCGCGAAACTCGTCGAGGATCCTGGCTTCCAAGGGGGGATGCACTCCTCTCACCACGGGGGGCCGGCGTTCGCGCTCATCCGCGGACGCCCCATACGCTCACCGCCTGGGCGCCGAAGAGATACCAGCGGCGAATGCCCGGTCCCGGCCGGCATAAGCCCTGATGTCGTCGTGGTTCACGCAGACAATCCTACCATCCGGCACCGCCGCTCTGGTTCGGCCTCAGGCTCCCACACTCAGCGGTCGTGGGCAGTGGCAACCGGCGGGGAGAACAGGCGCGTAGCCTTGCGGCTGATTGATGCATCATCGCTGCGCCGCGGCCACGAGTCTCTCGAATTCGAGTGAGAGATCGCTCCGGGAGAGAGCCTCCTCCAGCAGGCGCAGCAACGATCTCACGCGTACAAGATCGAGCCGGTCTTTCTGCAACTCGATGATGCCGCGCACGTCTTCGACATCCTTGGGCCTTCCCGCGAGCAGCTTGGCAGCGATCAAATCCTCCGGACTGATCACCGGCACGTCCGTTCCCGCCATGCTCATGACCACCGCCCGCTCCAGGAATTCCTCCTCCAAGCCCGGGCCGGCAAGCACCAGGTCCAGCGGCAGCTGCGTGGAGCGATGGAGAAAGGGAAGAACGCGGGTCCGCGCCGCAAGTCCGCGCCAGTCCGAGTATCGAAGATCGAATCCAGCGCGTTGCATCGCTGCGACGAAATCGTCTTGGCACTCGACGATGGTCACTGTGATATCGACGTCCGCTGTCATCCGCGGACGCCCCCACACGCTCACCGCCTGGGCGCCGAAGAGATACCAGCGATTCCCGCTGCGGCCCAGGACCGGAGCCGCGGCCGTCAGCACTTCCTGTACGGCCGAATCAACGGACACTGCGCAGGCTTGCCGACACCCGGGCGTGCACCGCGAGATCCTCGGCGCGTTCTTCCTCCGAGGGCCAGTCGGGCCGCAGGCCTCGGACATGCAGGCGCAGATCTTCGGCGACCGCCAAGGCTTCCACCAGCGAGAGAGCCTGCTTACGCTCGATCCAGAAGCGGCGCTTGAGGTCCTCCACCAATGCCCAGTCCCGGCCCGCGTAGGCCCTGATGTCGTCGTGGTTCATCCCGGTAATTCTATCATCCCGATCCGCCGCTGAGGCTCGGTTTTCGATCCGGTAATAGGAGCACGCGTGTGGCCTTGGCCTCCAGCTCGATCGCCGGCAGGGCGACCGGTCCCTCATCGCCGGCCAGCACCGGCCGCACGCACTGCCGCTGGGGAGAGTGGTTGACGAGTATGCCCACGGCGCGCCCGGGTCCGGTGAGGACCGCGCACTCCACGTCCGGCACGTCGGATGCGAGCCTTGGCTCGACGCCTGCCTCCCGGGCCAGCCAACGGTACAGCTCGTGCCATGGGCCGGCTTCGAGCAGCCCCGGCCGATTGAGCGCCTCCTCGAAGGGCGCGTTCAGGAACACGACCTGGCCGCGGCCGCAGGCCCACCGCGTCAGCGCCGGGCTGCCGTCGGCGAAGCTGGCGAGCACCTCGGCGCCGAGCGGCGCGACGACCGCGGCGGTGACCGCCGGCTCGCCGGCACCGCGCTGGCGCGCTGGATAGCGGACGCCGCGAAACTCGAAGGTTGCCTCATGCCCCTCCCGCCGCGCGAAGTCGACCAGCCGGACGCCCAGCAGCTCCTCGCCCAAGAAACCGTGAAGGTAGTCGCCGAGCGATGCGTACAGGTGGCCGCCCTGCTCGACGAAGCGGCGCAGGCGATCCAGGTCCGACTGCCGCAATCCGTGCAGGCTGGGGGCCAGCAGCAGCCGGTGGCGCGGCCCGGGCTCGGCGACGAGCTCGCACGGGAGCTGGGCGCGCTTGGCGAGCGCGAAGGCGTAGAACCGGCCGACCGTGGAGTCGAGCGGCTGCCGGAGGTAGCCGCCGGGGAGCTCGTCGCGGAGCTCGCGGGCGAGGATGGCCACCGGCGAGGGCTCGGGGCGCAACCCGGAGAGCGTCGCGGCTTCGGCGGCGAAAGCGCGCAGCACGCCCAGCGCTGGCTTCTCCCTGCCGCGCTCGTCCAGCAGGCCGACCCGGCGCTCCTGGGGGCGCAGCTCGAAGGGCTTGCGCGCCGTCGCGAAGTCCTGCCAGCACCAGACCGCCGCACCGGCGCCGCCGTTGGCAAGCTGGGCGTGCAACGCCGCGTCGAGGTAGCGCGCCGTCGTCTCCTCGTCGGCGCCATAGCAGCCGAGCTCGTCGAGCACCACCGCGCCGGCGCGCGCGCCGAAGCGAGTCAGGAACGAGGCCAGCAGCGTCGATTTGTACGCCAGCCACGACTCCGCCTCGATCGGCGTCCACACCGGGAAGCCGTGCAGCGCCACCAGGCCGGTCGGCGCGGTGTCCTCCGGCCTGAACAGGTGGCTGCCGAAGGCGGCGCCGGCGTCGTTGGCCTGACAGACCAGGGCGCCGGGGTGCTCGGCGAGGATCGCCGCCGCCAGCTCGGCGACCCAGGCGCGCACCGCGGGAGCGGACAGCTCCATGGCGGCGGCCGGGGCCACCTGCGGCAGCTCGTCGCCGAGGTCGTAGGCGACGACGTTCGGCCGGTCCCGGAGCCGCCGGGCCACGACCCGCACATAGGCGGCGGCGCGCGCCCGCATCTCCGCGTCCGTCCAGAGGTCGCGGCCTCGCCGCCATTCCAGGTCGAAGAGCTGGCCGTTCATCCAGATGGTGAGCAGCGAGGGCAGGCAGGCGATGCCGCGTTGCCCGGCAAGCTCGACGAAGCGGACCAGGCGGGTGAGCACCGCCTCCTCGTAGCGGCCCGGCGCGGGTTCGAAGTCGCGCCAGAAGAGGAAGAACCGCACGACGTTGACGCCGCTCGCCGCCATCGCCGTCAGCGCCTCCGCCACGGCGGCCTCCGACCAGTCGCGCCAGTAGTCGCACCCGGCTGCCGAGGGGTGGAAGTTCACGCCGACGACCGTGAACGGCTCGCCATCGCGCCGGAGCCGGCCTTCCTCGATGGTGAACATGGACCGCTTCATCAGCCGCGCCGGCCGCGGGCCGCGGCGATCGCCGCTTCCAGCGCGTCGCAGACCGCCGCGACGTCCGCCGGCAGCAGCCGGGCGTGCATCGGCAGCGACAGGAGCCGCGGCGCCACCGCCTCGGTCCGCGGCAGCACGCCGGGAGGCGAGGCGGCCCGTTGCCGGAAGTGGGTGAGCAGGTGGGCGGGAGGGTAGTGGAACCCCACCTCGATGCCGGCGGCCCGCAGCCGCGTCACGATCTCCCGGCGCGGGAGGCCGGCCGGGAGCAGCACCACGAAGAGGTGGTGGCAGCTGTCGCCGGCGCGGCCGGCGAACGGGATCTCCAGGCCGTCGATCCGCCCCAGCCGCTCGCGGTAGCCGGCGACCGCCTGGCGGCGGACCTGCCGCCCCGCCGGCTCGCGCTCGAGCTGAGCCATGGCCACGGCGGACGCCAGCTCGGTCGGCCGGTAGTTGTAGCCGAGATCCGCCACGTCGTAGTCGATCTCGCCGCTGCGCAGGCGCTCGGGCGCGGTCCGGGAGATGCCGTGCGAACGCAGCCGCCGCGCGGCCTCGCGCCGCTCCGGATCCGCCACCACCAGCACCCCGCCCTCGCCCGCCGCCACGTTCTTGGTGACGTGCAGGCTGAAGCAGCCGGCGGCGCCGATCGTGCCCAGCATGCCGCTCCCGCTCGGGCCGGCGACGAACGGGGCGTGCGCCGCATCCTCGACCAGCAGGATGCCGCGGCGCTCGCAGAGCCGCAGGAGCTCGTCGATAGCGGCGGCGTGGCCGCCGTAATGCATGGCGACCACGGCCCGGGTGCGGGGGGTGAGGCGCCGCTCGACGTCCGCCGGGCTGAGGCAGAGGTCCGAGTCGCCCGCGATGTCCGCGAAGACCGGCGTCGCGCCGCAGGCGGCGATCATCGCCGGGCAGGCCACGAAGGTGAGCGAGGGGGTGATGACCTCGTCGCCCGGGCCGATGCCGTGGATCAGCAGCGCGAGGTGCAGCGCCGCCGTGCCGCTGCTCACGGCGACCGCCGCCGGCACCCCCAGGCGGGCCGCGAACGCCGCCTCGAACGCGGTCGTCGCCGGACCTTGCGCCAGCCAGTTGGAGCGGATCACCCGCTCGACGGCCGCCGCTTCGGCGTCGCCGGCGCCCGGATCGAACAGCGCGACGCGCCGCTCGCTCATGCGCGCCCTGCCGGCAACGCGGCGGGGAGGAAGTCGCGGGTGTGGGCCAGGAAATCGGCCTCGGCCAGCCGCAGCGCCTCGGCGGTGCCGACGTCGTGCCAGCGCTCGGCGAGCTCGCGGCCACCCACCGGCCGGCCGGCACCGAGCAGGCGCAGCAGCGCTTCCGGCATGTCGAGACGGCCGTCTCCGAGCACTCCGAGGACCTCCGGCTCGAGGACGTAGACGCCGCTGGCACAGAGCGGCCGCAGCACCGGTTTTTCCTCCAGGCTCCGGACACGGCCTGCCGCATCGGTCTCGACCACGCCGAACGGCACCGGGATCGGCGGCCGCACCAGCGCGACGGTGGCCGCGCAGCCGCGGTCCAGATGCCAGCGCCGGAGCGCGGCATAGTCGAAGGCGGTCAGCAGGTCGCCGTTGACCACCAGCGCGGTCTCCGTCCAGTCCGCGACCAGGCGCAGCGGACCGGCGGTGCCGAGGAGCGTCTCCGACCGGGAGTAGTCCACGGCCAGACCCAGCAGGGCGCCATCCCCGATCCGCTCGCGGATCGCCTCGGTGGCCGGCGTGATGCACAGGGTGGCGCGCTCGAAGCCCTGGGCGGCGAGCTGCCGCAGCAGGATCTCGAGCAGGGGGACGCCGCCGATCGACGCCAGCGGCTTGATCTCCCCGACACCGTCCGTGCGCAGGCGGCGGCCGAGGCCGCCGGCGAGCACGATGGCCCGGCCGCAGCCTGCGTACGGACGCCGCGCGGCGCCGCCGCGGTCCCGGACCGAGGCGTACGCCGCCTCGATCCGCTCGCCGACGGCCTCCCAGGTCAGCTCGCGCGCGGCACGCTGCCGCCCCGCCTCGCCGAGCCCGGCCAGCCGCGGCGCGTCGGCGAGGAGCGCCGCCAGCCCGTCGGCCAGCGCCGCGGGCTCGGCGTCGAGGATCACGCCGTCGACGCCGTGCCGCACCACCTCCTCCGCGCCGTCGAAGGCCGTCGTCGCCACCGCCTTGCCGCACCGCCAGGCTTCGACGAAGCTCACCGGGAAGACGTCCTGCTCCGTCGGCAGGCAGAGGACGTCGCAGGCCGCGAGCGCCAGGCGCTTGCCGGCATCGCTCACCAGCCCGAGATCGACGATCCCCGCGCCGGCCCCCGGCCGCGGCACCGGCCGCGGCTCGCGGCCCGAGCCAGTACCGTCGAGGCAGTGGTCGTCGCCCGCGGGGCCGGCGACGACCAGCACCGCATCGCCCAGGCGGGAGCGCAGCCGGGGCATCGCCTCGACCAGGCGCCAGAGGCCTTTCGAGCGGAGCCGCCGCGCCAGGAAGAGAATCGTCGGCCCCCCGATGCCGTGGGCGGCGCGGAACTCGTGCACCGAACCCGCCAGCGCCGGGAGGTCGGCGCCCTGGCCGATCGCCACCGTTCGCCCAAGGTTCCCGAGGTCCGGCGCAACCGTCGCCAGGTGCCTGGCCTCCGCGGCGGTGAGCACCAGGACCGCCCTGGCCGCGGCCAGGACGCTCCCGCCGAGCGCCGCATCCTCCCAGGTGCCGCTCGCCGAGGCGGGCGTCACCACCAGGGGGGCGGCGCATGCCTCGCTGACTGCCAGCGCCGCCGCCGAGAGGCGCGCCGAGACCAGGTCGACGAGATGGATGACGTCGGGGCGCCAGCGCCTGGCGGCCTCGGCCCACGGGCCATGGACGTCGAGGACTTCCATCCCGGCCGGCGCGCCACCGTCGCGCGCCAGCGAGCGCGGGTCGGTGGCGAACGCCACGCTGTGGCCGCGCCGCAGCGCCTGCGCCGCGGTTGCCGCCGCCATCGCCTCGGCGCCGGAGCGGCCCGGATAGGCCCCCTGATGCAGGACCATGAGTCTCATCCGGCGCTTCCCGCGAGCGTGGGCCGCCTGGCGCCGCCGGCCTCCCACTCGGCGCGGTACCACTCGAACGTCCGCGCCAGCCCTGCCGCCAGCGTCACGCGGGGCGCGAAGCCGGTGAGGGCGTGGAGGCGGGCGAGGTCGGGCACCCGGCGCTCCGGCGAGCCCGGGGGCGCGGCATGCACCGCCAGGGCCGGCGCATAGCCGGCCAGCCGGCAGACGCGGCGCGCCAACTCGTCGGTGCGGATCTCCTCGCGAGCGTCGCCGACGTTGACGATCAGCGGCGTATCCGCCAGCACGGCCATGGCGGCGAGAGTGGCGGCTACCGCGTCGTCCACGTGACAGAACGCCCGCGTCTGGACGCCGAAGACGGCGAACGGTTCGGCGCGGTCCAGCGCCCGCAGGATGAACTGCGGGATCACGTGCGCCTGCCCCATCCGCGGCCCGTAGACGTTGTGGTAGCGGACGACCAGCGCGCGCAGGCCCAGCTCGCGAGCCGCCTGCAGCACCAGATGCTCGCCGGCGATCTTCGAGACGGCATAGGCGGAGCGCGCAATCTCGGGATCTCCCGCCACCAGCGGAGCCGTCTCCGGCGTCGGCAGGGGTGCCAGGCCGCGGCGCACCGCCTCGGCATAGACCTCGCTCGTCGAGGTGAAGCAGAGGCGCAGGCCGCGGTGGCCGCGAGCCCACTGCAGCAGGTTGGCGACGCCGGCGAGGTTGTCGTGGAGCGTGGCGAAAGGATGGGCGCCAACCTGCTCCACGCCGAGGCGAGCCGCGAGATGGTAGACGGTGCCGAAGGCGGCGGCGTCGAGCGCTGCCGGCAGCGGGCGGGTCAGGTCGTGCGCGATCACCCGCACATTGCCGGCCAGCGCCTGCCAAGCCGCGTCCCGCGCGCCGCGGGAGAAGTCGTCCAGCAGCCAGACCTCCTGGCCGCGCTCGACGAGCGCCGCCGCCAGCGCCAGGCCGATGAATCCCGCTCCACCAGTCACCAGGATGCGCTCAGGCACGACCGAACCTCAGGTACCGAACCGCGGCCGGCCACGCGCCGTGCTCGGCGTCGCAGACGCCCCACCCGTCCCAGACCACCCGCGGCCGGGGGTCCGTGCGGAAGATCGGATACAGCGGCGCCCGGCCGTAGCCCGGGTGGTCGTTGAGCAACAGGATGATGTCGGCGCGCGCCGCCCCGTCCGCCAGCTCCACCGGCTCGGCGTCGAGCCTGCGGAGGGCCGGCGCCGCCACCTCGAAGTCCTGCAGCAGCAGGCGATCGACGCGCCCGCGCAGGCGCTCCACCAGCGCCACGGCGGCCGAGCCGCGGGTGTCGTCGGTCTGCGGGCGGCCCTTGTAGGCGACCCCCGCCAGCAGCACCGTCGCGCCGGGGAGGTCGATGCCGGCCGCCGCCGCCGCCTGCTCGACCCGGTGCCAGGCCAGCGCCGGCACCGCCTCGTTGAGCTCCCGCGCCGCGCGGACGAGGCGGGACTCCGCCGCCCCCGCGCCGAGCGAGTGCAGCAGCAGATAGGGGTCCTTGGTCAGGCAGCTGCCGCCGACGAAGCCCGGGCCGCAGAGGTCCGGCCGGGGATAGTGGTGATTGGCGGCGTGGATCAGCTCCGCCGCATCCAGGCCGAGGCGCTCCGCCAGCAGCGCCACCTCGTTGCCGAAACCATAGATCACGTCGGTGTGGGCGTTGTTGATCAGCTTCACCGCCTCGGCGGCCGAGGGCGAGGAGACCCGCACGACCTCGACGCCGAGCCGCGCGAACAGCGCCGACGCGCGGTCGGCCGCGGCCGGCGAGGTGGCGCCGACGACCTGCGGCAGGGTGCGCAGCTCGGCGAGCGCGCTGCCCTGGATGGTGCGCTCCGGACACATGGCCAGCAGCGGCTCGGCAACGGCGGCCGCGAGGATCGGGGCGACGAGGCCCACGGTCGTGCCCACCGGCACGGTGCTGCGGACGATCACCAGGGTGGCCGCGTCCATCGTGTCGCGCACCTGCTCGGCGGCGCGCAGCAGCTGCTCGAGGCGCGGCTCCGGCGGCGTCCACGGTGGCCGCGACGGGGGCGGCGGGGGATCGACCGGCGTCGCGACGCACAGGAACACGGTGGGGACGCCGCGCGGGATCTCCGCGGCGACGGCGAGCCCGCGCCCGGCCTGGTGCGCCAGGGCCGGCGCAAGGCCGCTCTCGGCGAACGGCGCCCGGCCCGCGGCAACCGCCGCCCGGACGTCCGGATTCGCCTCGACGCCGGCGACCCGCATCCCGGCCTCGGCCAGCGCCACGGCGAGGGTCAGCCCGACGTACCCCAAGCCGACGACCGCGACGTCGCACCGATCCATGGGTGGTGTTCGCTGTTCCTGCGGCGGCTGGGAGCGTGGCGAGAGCGGCCGATCGATCACGAGCTAGAGTGCCACGGCAAGAGGCAGAGGGGCAACCGAGGGGCAGTCGCGCTACAATGGCAGCGCCGGAGAGGTTCATGCGGTCGCCGCGCCGGCTTCGGCTGGCGGGGAGGAAAGTCCGAGCTCCGACGGGCAGCATGCTCGCTAACGGCGAGGCGTGGTGACGCGACGGAAAGTGCAACAGAGAACAGACCGCCCGGCCCTCGGGTCGGGTAAGGGTGAAACGGTGCGGTAAGAGCGCACCGCTCCACCGGTGACGGTGGAGGCACGGCAAACCCCATGCGGAGCAAGACCAAATAGGGGAGCGGTATGCGGGCCGCCCGTCCCGCCCTCGGTCGGCCTGGCCGGCCGGGGCCGCTTCCGGGTAGGTTGCTAGAGGCCGGCGGCAACGCCGGTCGTAGAGGAATGACCGCGGGCCGGCGCTTCGGCGCCGGCACACAGAACTCGGCTTACGGACCTCTCCGGCATCTTGGCTGAGAACTCCCAGGACACGGCGCGCCTGCCGCCGCCCGCCGGCCCGGGCGACCGCGTCGGCGTCGCGGCGCTGTCCGGTCCGGTCGATCCCGAACGCCTGGAACAGGGCCTCGCGGCGCTGCGCGGCCTGGGCTTCGTGCCGGTGGTGGCCGACAACGCCACCTCGCGCCACGGGCTGTTCGCGGGCGGCGACGCCGAGCGCCTGGCCGCTTTCCACCGCCTGGCCGCCGATCCCGACCTGCCGGCGATCTTCTTCACTCGCGGCGGCCACGGGCTGCTGCGCCTGCTGCCGGGCCTCGACTGGGAGCTGCTGCGGCGCCGGCCGCGCGCCTATGTCGGCTACTCGGACCTGACGCCGCTGCTGCTGGCGGTGGTGGGGCGGCTGGGGCTGGCGACGTTCCACGGCCCGCTGGTGGCCGGCGAGCTGGCGCGCGGCCTCACCGCCGGCGAGCGGGATTCGCTGCTCGGAGCGCTCGCCGGCCGCTTGCCGGTCGAGCTGCCGCTCGGCGGCTGGCTGCGCGAGGGCGCAGCGGCCGGGCCGCTGCTCGGCGGCTGCCTGAGCCTGTTGACGGCGACGCTCGGCACCGGCTGGTTTCCCGACCTGCGCGGCGCGCTGCTGTTCCTCGAGGACGTCAACGAGCCGCCCTACCGGCTCGACCGCATGTTGACCCACCTTGCCCTGTCAGGTAGGCTCGAAACCATCGGCGGGATGATCCTCGGCCATCTCGATGCCGGCGGAGTTTCCGGGAGTCCCGCCGGAGAGGCGAGTCGAGCGCCGAGCATGGAACCCCTCCAGACCTGCCAGCTCCCCCAGCCCCTGCACGCCCTGATCGCGGACAATCTCCGCGGCCACGGCTGGCCCCTGGCCTGGGGGCTCGCGGCCGGGCATCGCTCTCCCAACCTGACGCTGCCTCTCGGGCTGCGCGCCTGCCTCGCCGCCGGCCCGGCCGGCGGCCCGCGCCTGGCGATCGGCTGATGAACGGTCCCGTCTTCAAGACCACCGGCAGCCCGCCGCGGAAGAACCTGGCGGCCCTGTCGGTGAGCTTCAACGCCGGCGAGACCATCTTCCGCGAAGGCGATCTCGGCACCGAGATGTACATCATCAACGACGGCAAGGTGGAGATCCTCAACCGGGTGGGCGAGGACGAACGGGTGCTCGCGGTGCTCGAGAAGGGGGACTTCTTCGGCGAGATGTCGGTGCTCGAGGACCTGCCGCGGGCGGCGACCGCGCGCGCGCTGACCGACTCGCGCCTGCTGCAGATCAACGGCTCGACCTTCGACCAGATGCTACAGGCCAATCCGGAGATCGCGGTGCGCATGATGCGCAAGCTGTCGCGGCGCCTGCGCGAGACCGACGACCTGCTGAAGACCAGCTTCGGCAGCCGGGTGTCGCCGGTGTCGAGCGAGATCCCGAGCCTGGCGGCGCAGATCCCGGCGGAGGGTCAGGAGAAGCTGGTGCACGCCTCGGGCATGGAGTTCCCGCTCTCCGCGGGCCCCGAGACCACGATCGGCAGGCGCGATCCGGTGACCGGCATCTTCCCCGACGTCGACCTGACGCCGGTGGACAGCCAGCGCTCGATCTCGCGGCGCCACGCCAAGATCTACCGGCGGGGAAACAAGTTCTTCCTCGGCGAGGAGATCGGCACGATGAACAGCACCTTCCTCAACGGCGCCAGGCTGGAAACCGGCTTGCCGGGGGAGATGCAGCCGGGGGCCGAGCTGCGCTTCGGCGTCGTGGAGCTGCGGTTCGAGGTTCCCTAACTCTGAGGGACGCCCCCGGCCAGTCGTCGTCGCGAGGGGCGCCGGCGGTGCCTGGCCCGCCCGAGCTGCCGGCCGTGCCTGGCCCGCCGTCCGCGGCTGGCGCACCTGGCGTGCCGGCTTGGTCTGGCCTGCCGGCCGCGCCTGTCGCGCCGGCCACGCCAGCTGAGCCAGCCTACGCTGGCAGCGCCTTGCGGGTGCTGCTGGTCGCCAATACCCTGCCGCCACGCGACGTATCGGGAGTCGGAGAACAGGTGCTACAGTTGGCCGCCGGCCTGCGGCAGGAGGGCGCCGAGGTGGCGGTCTTGGGGCGCGGGCCCGGTGGTGTGGCCGGCCCGAAGGTGCTGTTCCCGCTCTTCGCGGTGCCTGCCGTGTGGTGGGCGCTGCGCCGCTTTCGCCCCGACGTGGTGCAGGTGCATGAATCCGACGGCGGTCTGGCGGCGCTGCTGGTCGCCTGGCTGGCGCCGAGCCTCACGCCGCCGCCCCGGCTGGTGGCGCTGCTGCAGGTCAGCTACCGCGAGGAGCGGCGGGCGGTGCGGACGCTGCGCTGTGGCGGCCGAGTGCTGGCGCTGCCCTCGGCGGTCGAACTGCGCTTCCGCCGCTTCAAGGCGCCGCTGCAGATCGCGCTGGGCTGGCTGACGGCGCGGGCGGCCGATCGAGTGCTGGCGCCGAGCGTCGCCACCGCCGCCGAGCTGCGGCGCGACTACCTGGTGCGCGAGGTGGCGGTGGTGCCCAACGCGATGGGAGACGCGCCTCCCGAGGGCGGGGAGGACGCGCCCGCGCCGGCGGCGGATGCAGAGACTGGTTCGGCCGTGATGGCGCCGGGCGACGGGCGGACATCGCTGGTGCGGGCGGCTGGCGGCGATGGCGGGGTGGCCGGGGGCGGCGGCAGAGCGGCCGTGGGCGATGGCAGAGCGGCTGTGGGCGATGGTGGAGCAACCGGCGGCGAGGTCGGCGCGGACGGGGGCGTCGGCGGGGCGGACGGGTCCGGCTTCCTGCTGGTGGTGGGGCGGCTGCGGATCCGCAAGGGAGTCGACGTGCTGCTCGCGGCGATGCCGGAGCTGCGGCGGCGGGTCCCCGCGGCGCGCCTGCTGATCGCCGGCGACGGCGAGCATCGGGCGGCGCTGGAGCGCGCGGCGGCGGCTCTCGGGCTCGGCGAGGCGGTGAGCTTCCTGGGCCGGGCCGGCGCGCCGCGGGTGCGCCGCCTGCTGCGGGGCGCGGCGGCGCTGGTGGTACCCTCCATCTACGAGGGCATGCCGCTGGTCGTGCTGGAGGCCATGGCGGCGTCGCTGCCGGTCGTCGCCAGCCGCGTCGCCGGCATCCCGGAGGTGGTGGAGGACGGCAAGACCGGCTGGCTGGTGCCGCCCGAGGATCCGGCGAGCCTGGCGGCGGCGCTGGCCGCGGCGCTCGCCGATCCGGCCGAGGCGCGGCGGCGCGGCGAGGCCGGCCGGCGGCGGCTGGACGAGCGCTTCCGGCCGGTGCACGCGGCCCGGCTGTGGCGCCGAGCGGTGCTCGGCGGCGGGCCGGGCGAGGGGGAGGAGACGATTTCGCGATGAAGATGGGACGCGCCTTGCTCGCCCTGGGGTTGCTGGGGACCGCCGGCCTGATCGCCGCGGCGGCGCTCGGCTACGGGTTGACGGGCGCCGCCGACACCCAGGTGCGGGCGCACGTGCTGCTGAGCCTGGCGGCCTCCCTGGTGCTGATGTTCTCGCACACCTGGATCGTGCTCTACCTGCTGGCGACCGGGCGGGTGATCTCGGGGGTGGTGCGCGAGAAGGGCTTCGAGCCGGAGCTGCTCGAACGGGCGCGGCGGCCGCGCCTGCGGGCGATCCTGCTGCTGCTGGCGGCGCTCGCGGCGGTGGGCGGCACGTTCATGAGCGGCGGGGCCGCTCTCTCCGGCACCGCGCCGGCGGCGCTCCACCATGCTCTCTTCTACGTCACTCTCCTGCTCCAGGGCGGCGCCATGTTCGCCGAGCGCCGCGTGCTCGCCGACCAGGAGAGCCTCGCGATCGAGCTCGGCCGGCGCCTGCGGACCGATGGCGCCTGAGGGCTCCGGGCGCCCGCCGGCGGTGACCGCGGATGCCGATGGGCGCCGCCGCCAGGCGGCCGCGACCGGGCAGGTCGCGGTGGTGCTGGTGAACTGGAACGGCGCCGCCGACACGCTGGCGACCCTGGCGTCGCTGGACCGGTGCTCGCGAGGGGCGGCGCCGGCGCTCCGCATCATCGTGGTGGACAACGGTTCGAGCGACGGTTCGGTGGCGCGGCTGCGGCGCGAGCGTCCCGGGCTCGAGGTGATCGAGAGCGGCGGCAACCTCGGCTTCGCCGGCGGCAACGAGGTGGGCATCCGGCATGCGCTCGCCGATGCCGCGGTCGCCTGGGTGCTGCTGCTGAACACCGACGTCGAGGTGGATCCCGGCTTCCTGGAACCGCTGCTCGCCGCCTGCGCGGACCCGCGGGTGGGCGCCGCCGGCCCGAAGATCTTCTACTTCGATCCGCCGGATCGGCTGTGGGCGGCCGGCGGCAGGCTGCGCATCCGCGAGACGGTGACCGAGGAGTTCGGCCGCGGCCAGCCGGACGGTCCGCGCTTCAACCGGCCGGCCGAGGTGACCTACCTCACCACCTGCTGCCTGCTGATCCCGCGCGACGCGCTGGAACGGGTCGGGGCGCTCGATCCGGCCTACTTCATCAACGTCGACGACGCCGACTGGTGCCGGCGGGCGCTCGACGCCGGCTACCGCCTGCGCTACGTGCCGGAGAGCCGCGTCTGGCACAAGGTGGCGGCCGCGAGCGGCGGCGCCTACACCCCCGGCAAGAACTTCCACACGGCGCGCAGCAACGCGGTCTACGTGCGGCGCCACGCCGGACCGGCCGGCTTCGCCGGGTTCCTCGCCGCCAACCTGCTGGCGCTGCCGGTGGCCTGGCTGCGCGAGCTGCCGCGCGGCAACGCCGGGGCGGTCACGGCCAAGGCGCGCGGCCTGCTGCACGGGCTGCGCGAACCGCTGCCGGCGCCGCCGCGCGGGCTGGCGGGGCGCTAGTGGCCTGGATCGCAGCGGGTTCGCCCGAGGGGCAGTGAGAACTAAGGAGAAACCGCCGCACATGAGCACCACCCTGATCTTCACCGTCGTCATTCAGATGCTGCTGCTGCTGCTGTCGATCTCCGCCCACGAGGCGGCCCACGCCTGGGTGGCCGACCGCTGCGGCGACTCGACGTCGCGGCTGCTCGGCCGGGTGTCGCTCAATCCGCTGCGCCACCTCGATCCCTTCGGCTCGGTGATGCTGCCGCTGCTGCTGGTGGGTTTGCCGTTGCTGGCCCCGGGGACGCAGATGCCGGTCTTCGGCTGGGGGCGGCCGCCGGTGGTGCTGGTCAAGAACCTGCGGCGGCCCTACTGGAACGCGCTGATGGTGAGCGCCGCCGGGCCGGCGGTCAACCTGTTGCTGGCCGGTCTGGCGACGGTCGCGGTCGGGATCGCGGCCGCGGTGGCGGGGGGCGATGCGCGCAAGGCGGCGCTGGCCACGCTGCTGGGCCAGATCGACGACGGCTCCGGCCGGCTGGCCGGCTTTCCGGTGATGTTCACGCTGGTGCGGCTGGCGACGATCAACGCCTTCCTGGCGGCGTTCCACCTGCTGCCGCTGCCGCCGCTCGACGGCGGCCAGATCGCGCTGCAGATGCTGCCGGCCGATTGGGCCGAGAAGCTGGCCGTGCTGCGCCCCTATGGCCTTATGATCGGCATGGCTCTCGCCATGTTATGGGTGGTGCCGCTGCTGGTGCTGCCCTTCCATATCATCCTGCTGCTGGTGATCAATGCGTAGCGGCCGGACGCTGCCCGTGGAGACGCCGTGACCGAGCAAAAGAAGATCGTCCTGTCGGGGATGCGCTCGACGGGGAAGATCCACCTGGGCAACTACTTCGGCGCGCTCAAGAACTGGGTCGAGCTCCAGGACGCCTACCGCTGCTACTACATGGCGGCGGACCTGCACGCGCTGACCACCGACTACGCCGATACCTCGCAGGTGGCGGCGAGCACCATCGAGATGGTGACCGACTGGCTGGCCGCCGGGCTCGATCCGGAGCGGTCGGTGATCTTCGTGCAGTCGCTGGTGCCGGAGCATGCCGAGCTGAACCTGCTGCTGTCGATGATCACGCCGCTGGGCTGGCTCGAGCGGGTGCCCACCTACAAGGAGCAGATCGCGCAGATCGAGAACCGCGACCTGGCGACCTATGGGTTCCTGGGCTACCCGGTGCTGCAGACCGTCGACATCGTCATCTACCGCGCGCACTACGTGCCGGTGGGCGAGGACCAGGCGAGCCACCTCGAGATGGCCCGCGAGCTGGTACGGCGCTTCCATCATTTCTACGGCGAGATCTTCCCCGAGCCGCAGATCCTGCTGACCCCGACGCCGCGGGTGCCGGGCATCGACGGCCGCAAGATGTCGAAGTCCTACGGCAACGCCATCAACCTGGCCGACCCGCCGGAGGTCATCCGGCAGAAGTGCATGCAGATGTTCACCGATCCCCAGCGCCTGCGGCGCAGCGACCCGGGGAGGCCGGAGGTCTGCAACCTCTACGACTTCCACCGGCTGATGTCGCCGCCGGAGGTGCAGGAGGAGGTGGCGCGGCAGTGCCGCGCGGCGGCGATCGGCTGCGTCGACGACAAGAAGCTGATCGCGCAGCGCATCATCGACTACCTCGAGCCGATCCGGCAGCGCCGCGAGGCGCTGGCGCGCGACCGCGGGCTGGTGCTCGACATCCTCGAAGCGGGGACGCGGCAGGCGCGCGAGCGGGCGCAGGAGACGATGGAGCGGGTGCGCGCGGCGATGAAGCTCGACTACTGGCCGGAACGACGGTCGCGCCGCCCCGCGGACCAGGCGGCGGCGGCCGAGGTGCCGGTATGAAGCGAGGTGGCGGCGGCGGCAATGGCGGCCAGGAAGGCAACGCCGGCGGCGGTGATGGCGGCGTCGGCGGCGGTGATGGCGGCGCCGGCGCCGCGGAGCTGCTGCCGGCGTCGTGGCGCGTCCAGCTGCCGGTGTTCGAGGGACCGCTCGACCTGCTGCTGCACCTGATCAAGCTCAACCGGGTCGAGATCACCGACATCCCGGTGGCGACGATCTGCGATCAGTTCCACGCCTACCTGCAGCTGATGGAGGAGCTCAACCTCGACGTCGCCGGCGACTACATCTACGAGGCGGCGGTACTCATCCACCTGAAGTCGAAGATGCTGCTGCCGCGGCCGGCGGCGAGCGCGGGCGAGCCCGAGGACGACCCGCGGCAGGAGCTGGTCGAGCGGCTGCTCGAGTACCGCCGGTTGAAGGAGGCGGCGCAGTCGCTGGCGGAGGTGGATCGGCTGCGCGGCGGCGTCTGGACCCGCCGGCCGCAGCCGGTGCCTTCGGCGCCGGTCGCCGAGGACGATGCGATGGAGCTCGGCGAGGTGTCGCTGTTCGACCTGCTGTCGGCGCTCAAGCAGGCGCTGCAGCGGTATGACCGCGAGCACCCGCCGCCGCTGCTGGTGACCGCCGACGCCTTCTCGGTGCGCGATCAGTTCGACCGCCTGCTGGGGGCGCTGGACGCCGGCCGGCCGTTCGACCTGCTGGCCGACCTGCGCCAACGTTCCTGCCGGGCGGAAGCGATCGCCTGCTTCCTGGCGATCCTCGAGCTGGCGCGGCTCAACCTGATCCGGGTCCACCAGACCAGCAACGGGGAGATCCTGGTGTACCGCACGACCCGCGAGCTCGGGGCCGAGGATCGGGAGGCGATCGGCGCATGAGCGAGCGGGCCGAGCTCGAGGCGGCCATCGAGGCGATCCTGTTCGTCTCTTCGGAGCCGGTGCCGCGCGGCCGGCTGGTCGAGCTGTTCGACGAGGACGACCGCGAGGCGGCGGCGGCGGCGCTGGCGGCGGTGCTGGAGCGCTACGGCGGCGAGGCGCGCGGAGTGATGGTGGAGGACGTGGCGGGCGGCGTGCGGCTGGTGACGCGGCCGGAGATGGGGGTCTGGCTGCGGCGCTTCTTCGACGTCGCCGGCAGCAGCAAGCTGTCGATGGCGGCGCTCGAGACGCTGGCGATCATCGCCTACCGCCAGCCGATCACCGGGCCGGAGATCCAGGAGCTGCGCACCGTCAGCCCGGTGGGGGTGCTCAGGACGCTGCTGGAGAAGCGGCTGGTGCGCATCGCGGGACGCAAGGAGGTGGTGGGCAAGCCCTTCCTCTATGCCACGACGCGGGAGTTCCTGGTGCACTTCGGGCTCAACAGCCTGCGCGACCTGCCGCCGCTCGAGGAGTTCGAGGAGACCTTCGGCGCGGGGGCTGGCGGCGGCCGGCTGGCGGCGGCGCCAGGCGAGGCAGGTGGGGCGGGCGAGCCAGGGATGGCTGGGGCG
>Ga0210405_10001173_pt1 | contig 31328 bp, 31 predicted proteins | sample IncBWH11MmetaG_FD_155492 | JGI IMG/M metagenome (GOLD analysis project Ga0210405, IMG submission 155492) | Forest soil microbial communities from Barre Woods Harvard Forest LTER site, Petersham, Massachusetts, United States - Inc-BW-H-11-M | ecosystem: Environmental > Terrestrial > Soil >...
TTGTCGTGTAACAACAATACTAGTCCTTGTTAAGTTCCAAGTTACTGAAGTTTCTTACTGTACAAGAATGACCACTGGCCGCGGAACATCTTGTACGCCCCGTCGCCGCCGGTCCTGGTGCTGGGGCATTGTGAGGATAAACCTCGTCCGGCTAGCGATCGGCCGCGAATCGGGTGATGTTCACTATCGACTAGGTTCCTCGGAGGAAAAGTGGTCAAAATAGACCAGATTTTGTCGCGCTAAGATCGGCAAATGGCGAAGTCTTGATCCGGCATTTGCGCCGAAATCCAGACCGGCTCCGGTTGCCCGCCTCGCCCCCCAGCTCTCAGGCAACCGGAGCGCTTAGTCTTGGTCACTCAGTAGACCTCGTACCCCCATGCATCGGGACATCTGACACTCAACCTCATGGACAAGCAGGTCGTACAGCTCCCCGCAAAAGCTATGTTCTCTCAAACCTTAGCCGGAGTTCTGATTGCCTCAATTTTGTTGGCGACCAGCATCTTGACGTCATTCGCACAGAGCGACGACTCCGAGTTCATAAAGAATCGGAATTCCTATTCGTTTTGGGATGGTTCCTTAAAACGGGACATTCAGGGCTTTAAGCCGGGAATGATCGAGTCCGAGGCTAAACAGGCGCTGTCGGGTTGTGAGGTTAGCGGACACAAGGTTCTCTGCCCGGCGTCCTCGAAAGAAGAGCGTTTTGAGTTATCTCTTACCGAACACGCAAGGCCGCGTCTGGTGAAAGACGTTACATACGTCTTCCCTGCAGGCGGCGCTACGTTGGAGACAATGGCTAAAAACGTAATGATGCAGTTTGGAGTAGGAAATTCGCAACAGTGTCTTCCGCCGCCCCAGGGGACAAGCGAATGTTCTCAATGGCAGTTGGAAGACGGATCATACATGCGATTGGGAGTAGACGCTTATCGGAGAAATATGTTTCTGTATCTGTCAACGCCGAAATGGATTGACAGTCTGGAAGAGCACGGAGTTGAGAAGGAACAAGGAAGAATTCCGCCGCGAAAATTCTAAGGACGAGGCCCGAACCTGGGTAAGTCCGACAATGAGAACTGCCTGTCATTCCGACAATCCCATCGTCCGATGCGCGCGATAAGGCAGAATCGGCTTCATCCTCCGACGCGATGATTGCGATGCTCCATCTGATGATATGGGAACCCGTTCCTCAGATTGGAATCTCCGGATCCGCGTCCGCCTGGCGTTGGGGTTTTTCAATCGAAACGGGGGCTAATCCGTTGCCGCCATTGAAATCGAGTTGGCGCGGCTTGGCGCCAGACGTCCCTGTCTTCAACAACCGGCGATAGGCGCTGACATAGTCTTTGGCCATTCTTTTCGCGGTAAATCTTTCTTCGAAACGTTGCCGCACCGCGCTGCGGTCGTAAGACAAGATTTGTGGCAGCGCCGCGATGGCTTCTTCCTCGCTGTCGACGATTTTGCCGGTGACGCCATCGTCGATGACCTCGGGGATCGAGCCGCGACGGAACGCAAGCACCGGTGTGCCGCACGCCATGGCTTCGATCATCACAAGGCCAAACGGCTCTGGCCAGTCCACCGGGAACAACAGAGCGGCCGCCTCGCCCAGGAAATTTGCTTTCTCGCGCTCGTTGATCTCCCCGATGAACTCTACTCCAGGCCCATCGAAAAGCGGCCGTATATCGTTGCGGAAGTAGTCTTCATCGGCCTTGTCGACCTTCGCAGCGATCTTCAGCGGCATGCCGGCGGCGCGCGCTATTCTGATCGCGCGATCCGGGCGCTTTTCCGGCGAAATCCGCCCCAAGAAGGCAAGGTAACTGCCCCGCCCTAGCGAGGGCAGATGCAGGTCAGCCGGAATGCCGTGGTATACCGTCGCAACAAAATGGGCGTGCGGCAGTGGTTTGCGCTGATCGTTGGAGATGGAAACCAATGGCATTTCGCTGAAGCGGAAATAAAATGGTTTTAGATCGCCCAGATCCTGCCGACCATGAAGCGTAGTCATTGTCCGCGCTGCCAGTGAGCGGAAAAGCGGAAAGTGAACCAGATCGATGTGAAAATGAAGAATGTCAAACTCGTGCGCGCGCTCTCGGACCTTATCAATCATCAGCATGAAGTGCGGAATGATGTCGCCCACGGTAGAATCCAGGCGAAGCGCACGAGTGCAACAGGGAGCCAACTCGGCGCTGGTGATGGAGTCTCCGCTCGCAAAGAGCGTCACATCGTGGCCGATTCTGGCGAGTTCTTCGGTCAAGTAGGACACGATCCGTTCAGTGCCGCCATACAGACGGGGAGGAACGCTCTCAATAAGTGGAGCGATCTGGGCGATCTTCATGACGACCTTTAGTCTCCCTGAAGGCAACAAAAACGCGGCCCGCTGCCGGGAGCTTGGGCGGCGGGGCGGACAACCGGAGCCGGGCTGGATATCGGCGTGATGCCGGATCCAGATTCGCAATTTTGCCGATCCCAGCGGGATAGAGTCTGTTCTATTTTGACCACTCCATCTATGACGATGTCGATATCTTTCAGCGTATGGCGATTTTCAAGCGCTGAAATCGCACGTCCCGAGAGCGGGAACTAAACATTTGACACCGTCGTTACCTTCCTAGCTAACCCACAGCACTCTTTATGGAATGGAGTTTCACTGGATGTACAGATCATCCGTCGCAGGCCATCTTCGAGTGGAAGTAAAACACCGGTGTTTGTCGCCGAAACGATATACCTGGGAAATTTTTTCCGAACATAAAGTTCTTCCAGTGGAAGAAGCCCGCGACCAGTTCGGCTCTTGGGAAGAGGCGAGTCAAGTCGGGAAAAAGGCGTTGAAGGCATTGCTGGCAATTTGGGACTAAGTCCCACTGCAGCATCGCCACGTGAGGCGTCGAGCACAGCCGCCTCCTATGGCCTTATTAGCTTCGATGCTCGCCTATTTGGGAGCCGCCACGGCGATTGCGGTCGCACTGTTGATGGCCACAACCGCATTTCTTGCTACTCCAGACCAGCCGACAAGCACGCTGCAAACGTTAGCGATGGCGTCAAGGCCAATCGCACCGGGGCTACGACAAAATGCAACAACGAAGCCGACACCCATGATCGGTCGATGGTAGCCGCGCGTTCCGCTGCAGCTTTTGGACAGCGGGACGGCTTCAAAAATAAAGGGCGGCGCTTATACCCGCCCAAGGCCGCATACCGCGAATGCGAGTTTGCGAAAACAATTTCTGCATATGCTGGCGCGGCAAGAGCGCACGAGACGTTGGGCTAACCAACAAGAGCCCGACTTTGGGTCTCGCTACATGGGCTATGTCGATGATCCGTCCGCCGATTACCGCCTGATCGAGAGGGGATCGTCGGAAAGTGCAGTCGGTAAATCCTCGCCGAAATGATCGGTACGGTCCGATCGCGCATCAGCCATTTCATGAACGAATTGGGCACATTGGGCTATATGAAATGCGAGGGGAAAGCCGGAAATCCGAAAATTCCTATCGATTGCACGACAAGTCCGAGATCGGTGGTCGGCTCCGTGCGATCGTGGCAAAGCCTAAGGCGAAGTTATTTGCGCTTATCCGCCATCGAAACAGAGTGAGCTATTTTATACGGATTTAGGGAAGCAGGCGGCTCAAGGTCGAAAAGGCCGGACTTTTTTGCCGCCGGCCCGAGGCGCCCCGCGTATATACGTAGGTACGTGCCTAGCGGAGGCACTGGCAATGAGAACCGAGAGCCAAGACTACAAGGGGTTTGAAATCCAGGTCGCGCACAATCCTCCAATGTGGCAGGTGAGCATCTTCTACCCCAAATCGCCTCGGGTATTTCCCGTGAACCGAGCCGTCCAGCGGATTTCTTGTCAAATCAAGGGCGACGCATTCGCAAAAGCTCGCGAACGCATAGACGAAGTGCTCAAGGCGGTCGCTCTCACAATTCCCGTAGCATTTGGGCCATAATACCGCGAGGGCCGACGTCTGATGCTGCTGCTAGGGCGCGCTAGCTTACAGAGTGAAGCGAAACACGCAGCGTCGGGACTCAAATTATGTCGAACGATTTGCCGCCTGTACTGATAGCCAATCGCAGCTAGAAGAGGCGCGGCGGCAAAATGAGCACATATCAAGCCCCGATGTGCGGTTGGTCGTGCAGAATGACGTTCAACAGCGAACTGTGGACCTCGATACTTCCGTTGTACCTAATGAAGCCGAGTTTCCTAAATTTGTTCATGAAGAAGCTCACGCGCGACCGTGTCGTTCCGATCATTTCCGCCAGCGTCTCCTGGCTAATTTTCGCGATCACGGGCTCGGGTGTCCCTTCCTTGCCGAAATTTGCCAACAGCAGTAGTAGGCGGGCAAGACGCTTCTCGCTTGAATTGAATAGTTGATCGATAAGATCTGCTTCGACACGGATGCTCCGAGCCAGAAGATGGGCAATGAGCTTTTCGGAGAATGCTGGTTCCTGATGGATTACCTGGATAATAGTTGATTTTTCCAATCGAGCTATGACGGAGTCTATCATGGTCGTGACCGTCGCTATGCGCTGCGCCTGCCCGGCAAGACATCCCTCGCCGAAGAACTCCTCCACTCCAAGAATTGCGATAACCACTTCCTTTCCATGCTCGGAAACGACGGTGAGCTTCGCCCTGCCTTTCTGGATATAAAAAACCGCATCGCCAGGATCCCCTTGTGAAAAAACGACCTGGCCTTTGGGGTACTTGCGGATGCTCCGGCCGTCCCCGACACGGGCAAGAAACGATTTTGGATCAAATGATGGTCGGTGTTTAGTCACCATGACGCAACCTTCCGTGGGGGATCATAGGCTTTCCGGGGGAAAACGACAAGCGCCGGTCGGGGATCAGCGGGATCAGCACATATGAGATGACGGGGGCATCGATTGCTAGGCGCGCTTTGTGGTCACCGGCCGGGGTTTGTCCGGCGAGGACGCCGTGGGGCTTGTGGGCGATCGTAGAGATGCTGGAAATTGTCGAGGATCGACGGCGCCATGGATCTGTGGCCGTTTGGGCGGCAGCTCGTAGAGGCGAATGGCTTTGGCCTGACAGGCCTGTTCGAACTCGGCATCGAGCTCGGAGCCGCCATCGACCTGGATGACCTCGACCGGGACCGGCATCTCGGCATGACCTTTTCGAGTCTCAAAACGCAATCATTTCAGGCTATTGCCCTCTCATTAGTGGCTCATGAAGCGCGATCTGTAAAAACTCCTGCGGCTTACGACTAACTTTCTCGCATTTGGATCATATATGCAGGAAAGTAGCTCGAAAGCATTCAAGAGATACCTCGACCTCTGATTTGGAGATTAATCAAATGACAATAGCATCTGGGGTCGAAAAAGCCGTAGCATCTGGGGTCGAAAAAGCCGTTATCGGATTTGATTATCGCGCCGAGGCGGAGCTGTTCCCCAACCGCAATCGGAAACCCAAGCGGCATCCAATTGGATACAGACGGTTTGCGCATGCGGCCGACGCCATCCGCTTCGCGATCGAAGAACTTCCACCTGAGTTTCTCCTGGGGGCCCTTCTCGAAGTCGACGAAGAAAGATACGACGAGGACGGAATTCGCCGGCTGTACGAGAGCATGGACTATCCCTTGGCCCGTCGCGCGGCGGCTTAGCGATGACCCCTCGCTCGCACAGCAAATCTGTCGTCTTCAGTCATCCGTTTGAGTTGAAAGGTGTCGATCGTATTTTGCCGGCCGGTGACTATCGGGTTGTGACCGATGAAGAGCTGATTGAAGAATTGTCGTTTCCCGTCTATCGCCGCATCTCGACGATGATTTTTTTGCCGGGACAAGGTCGTCAAGCGTCTTCGCTGGAGATGGTGACTATAGATCCTCGAGATCTCGAAGCCGCGCAGGACCGAGACAGGGCAACGAATCAACTTCCGGCGGGGAATGCGAACACGCTGGCGAAAGGTCCTAGCTAGGCTTTCCAAACGAAAACCGACGCGCCTATGAGCGCACGGCCATGACCGGCAAAAGCATCGTTTTCGATCAGCCTCTCGCGGCATGGTGGTCAGAAAGTCTGCGGCTCTCCGTCGACTGTTGGCGTGGTGCCGGCTAGCAAAAAGGCCTTGCAGCTTCGGCAGGACGAATTGACGACGCAGATGGTCGCGGCTCAGACGGCGAACTGGTACGAAGCTCCCCGAGGGGCGCGCAACGGCGCCGCCATGGCGGTGCAGTACGGAGGACGATATGGCGAAAGGGCAACTCAGAAGCAATCGCGAGAAGAAGAAGCCGAAGGCTGACAAGAAAAAGTCAAAAACCTCTATTCCGGCGTCGCCGTGGGCTCCGACGCAGTTTCAGCCAACGCCAGCAAGGCCCTCCACCGGCAAGAAAGTCCCATGAGGGCTGAGCGTGACGATGCGGGCAACCTGGCGGCTTCGATCTGGAGCGCGACCGATCGTGCTTAGTTTTCCAAATCAGAGCCGCTTCTATGATGCGACCCGGCGCGCGGTTCGGTTTTGGGGACACGATAGCGCGATGGAGGCTTCGTTTTTCGTGAACGAAGACGCATTGAAGCGCATTCAATCCGACATGGGCTTCGATGAGGTGGGTGTGCTCAGGGCCTTCGATTTGAACCGCGAACGCATCTACACAGTCGCAACCAAAGTGTATGGGCGCGGTCACAAAGGTTCTTATGACCTGCTGCTCCGCGACTTTTGAATGTGTCGACACAACACAAACCGACATAGCATGGTCAGCTCAGGGCTGCAGGGGCGCAATGGAGTTTTGGCGGGGGGCCGGTCGGCCAAGGCAGTGGCGTGATCGACCACGACAGCGCCCTTGGGCACGGCTGTGAAAGAGCACCGTCCTTGTTCCGGTACCACTCGCGTAAATCGTCGTCGTTGCCGACGCAGGCCATGATGAAAGTCCTGGCCTTGGACCGCCTGCTTCGCTTCGGCGCGCTTCACGGCGGACTGGGCAATCAATGCATCTTTCGACCTTGGCGGCGGTGCAGGCGGGTGGATGTGAGCTATTTTGCTCAGACTCCGGGCGGACAAAGGCGCAGCCTAAATCGATGATCGAAACGCCAACCTAGAGTGTTCGGTCGCTAATTCAAGCGGAACTGGAAAACCCATCCGGGTTTCCGTGGCCTCGCTCCGAAACATGTCGGGCGAAAGGAAATACCATGCAAATACCTTCCATCCTCCAAGGAGAATCGCTGACGCGTCTGCTGCAAGGCGCAGCCGCCGGTGCCGTGGCAACGATCATCGTTGGCTTTTACTGGGGCGGCTGGTCGCTCGGCAGCACAGCTGACAAGATGGCGAAGGAGCAATCTAATCTGGCGGTCGTAGCGGCGCTGGCGCCCGTGTGCGCCGACAAATTCCGCGCACAGCCTGAAGCCGCAGCGAAGACTGTGGCGCTTTCGAAGGTCGACTCGTGGAAGCGTGCGGAGGAATTCTCCAAGGAATCGGTGACCCTCCCGGGTGAAACGTATCCGAGTTCTGCCCTGGTGGCTGCCTGCTACGCGCTGTTGATGGCACCGAAGTCAGCTGCGCTCCAGTAAGAGGCGCGCGCGGCGTAAAAAAGGAGCGATCGTGACTACCGATGTTCTTCAGGATCGGATGATGCGGGCAGTATATTGTTTGCTGCTCGCCGCCATCGCTGTGTTCGCTGGCATGTTGTTGTTGACCACCTTCCATCCCTAGGAAACTCGGCACCATGACCATTCCCTACTATATCGGTGAAGACAGATCCGACATGCGCGGCATCAAGCCCGGCTGGTACGCAATCGAGGATGACGGCAACCTCACCTCCGGACCTTTTCCGAGCCTCGAGGAATGCAATCACGAGAATCACACAGTCGTCGATCGCGCCGATGCCGCCCAAGTCGTAACGAGGGCCGGGCTGAACCACTTCCCTACCAAAGTCCGACGTTGAGGGCGGCGTCAGAAGGTCCATCCAAAACCGTCCTCTAAGGAAATTCTCCGAGGATAAGTGTCATGGACGAAATCACGACCAGCGCTACGAAAGCCAAGACAGCGAAAAACATGACTGACTCGTTTGGACTGTCGAAGAACGCGATGCCGCAGTTGGAAGTGCCGGCGGAGTTTCGCCAGATGATCGATAAGGGCGTCGCGCAAGCCAGAGACGCCTACGCGAAGGCGAAGGCGGCCGGCGAGGAAGCAGCCGACTTGCTCAAAACCACCTATGCGACCGCCGCCAAGGGCGCTACAGGCTACAATCTCAAGCTGATCGAGATCGCCCGAGCCAACGCCGGCGCGGCCTTTGACTACGCCCATGAGCTGTTGGGTGTGAAGTCCCCGTCCGAGTTTATCGCGCTGTCGACGGCGCAGATGCGCAAGCAATTCGATATCGCTTTCGCGCAGAATAAGGAACTTTTCGCGCTCGCTCAGCAGGTCGCGACCGAGGCTGCCGAGCCAATCAAGACAGGCGTGTCCAAGGCATTAAACAGGGCCATCTGATCGCGAGGGGCCACAAAAATATCGAAGCGGAAGCGAACATTTTTCGACACGATCAAGGCAAACCGCCAGCTGAACTGATATTTTTGACCAGAGGTATGACGGCACGCCTTGTTTGGACTTCTGCTATTGGCCATTTTTGTTGCAAAAGTCATTTGAGGTAAACAGTCGCGCGCGGTCCAATAGCTCTGCCTCACCGGACCGCAGTTCTTTGGAGGTGTTAAATGTCAAGAGCACGCCGTGTTGCGCGGCGACAGACTGGCGCCGGCGAGAGCGTCGGCGACGGTCGCATCTCCAAGGTATAGCGCGACCCGGTTCACGAAGCCGCTCCGAATATGTTTGATTGGCGGGATCCGCCAGGATAATCGGAGACGCAACGATGGCGACAGGGAAGCAGCTCAACGCGGCCATCCTTGCCAGGAGGTCGGCGAAGGGACCGCGCAAGAAACGCACGCGGCCGGAGCCTCGGCAGTACACCGTTGCCGATCTGGAGCGCGCGCGAGACCGGGTAGCGGCGGCATTGCGCCGAATCGACAACGACCGCAGAAGCAATCCCAACAGGGGACGCGCGGGGTTGGAGCGGGCGCAGCTGGGACTGTCCGTCATCGAGTCGCAACTACGCTTGCGCGGCCTCCTTGAGTGATGGCTTGACCAAGCCCTGCCGACCCCGGTGAGGACGTGGCGGGACCGCATCGTCGACTTTGGATCTTGGCGATCCATAATAGCTCTCTACGGCGAGCGATGATCCCCAACTACGTCAAAGGGCTGAAGGAGTTCGAACATTGGCAGAGCTACACGCACAATCCATCCTCTCCCGTTCGAACAGCTTTAGCCAAAACGCTTCGAAAACTTGGCGTGCCAGCTGGCCTGTGACTTCCGGCCATGGCGGCAGTTGAACCGACCGGTGGGGCTGGTTCCGACGACGGATTCGGTCAGCGTTACAAAGTGACAGCGTTACATACGTGACGGCGTAACGGTAACGCCGTCACATCGCGTGTAAGCTGCCACTGCCGGCCCACTTCGACAGGACAAACCTAGAATATAAATTTTGCTTTATTTTCAAAGCATTAGTAGCATTAGGATGACTGCCTTCATAGTAAATTGGCGGTCTCCCTTGAAGAGTGCCAAAAACCGACCAATTAAGGAAGAAGAGAAGAGGCTGTCATCTTGCACTTCGTAGTGCGCGTCTGCCTTTCATCAGAAAGCAAACAGCAACAGATACTTAGGAGGATTGATATGAAGTTTCGGCCGCTTCACGACCGCGTCGTGGTTACGCGCATCGACGCCGAGGATAAGACCGCAGGTGGAATCATCATTCCGGATACAGCCAAAGAAAAGCCTTCCGAGGGAGAGGTGATCTCTGTCGGTCCGGGCGGCCGCGATGAAGCCGGGAAAATCATCCCCATCGACCTCAAGGTTGGCGACCGCGTGCTATTCGGCAAATGGTCGGGCACGGAGGTCAAGATCGACGGCGTCGAATATTTGATCATGAAAGAGAGCGACATCATGGGCGTGATCGAACAGACCGCTGCCCGCAAGAAGGCTGCCTAGGGGCTGTCGCGTCAAACATTGGAGAACAAAAATGGCTTCTAAAGATGTAAAATTCGGCGTTGATGCGCGCGACAGGATGTTGCGCGGCGTCGACATTCTCGCCAATGCGGTTCGCGTGACGCTAGGCCCCAAGGGGCGCAACGTTGTGCTGGACAAGTCGTACGGCGCCCCGCGCATCACCAAGGACGGCGTCACCGTCGCTAAAGAGATCGAGCTCGAGGACAAGTTCGAGAATATGGGTGCGCAGATGGTGCGCGAGGTCGCGTCGAAGTCATCCGACTTCGCCGGCGATGGCACCACAACCGCAACGGTTCTGGCGCAGGCTATCGTGAAGGAAGGCTCGAAGGCCGTGGCCGCGGGTATGAATCCGATGGATCTCAAGCGCGGGATCGACCTTGCAGTTGAAGCGGTAGTCGAGGATCTGAAGAAGAACTCGAAGAAAGTCACCTCCAACGAAGAGATCGCCCACGTCGGCACGATTGCCGCCAATGGCGATGTCGAGATCGGCAAGTTCCTCGCCGATGCGATGAAGAAGGTTGGCAACGAGGGCGTGATCACGGTCGAAGAGGCGAAGTCCTTGGAGACTGAGCTCGAAGTGGTCGAAGGTATGCAGTTCGATCGCGGTTATATCTCCCCCTACTTCGTCACTAACGCCGACAAGATGCGCGTCGAGATGGATGACGCCTTTATCCTGATCTACGAGAAAAAGCTGTCAGGCCTACAGGAACTGCTTCCGCTACTCGAAGCGGTAGTCCAGACCTCGAAGCCCCTCGTCATCATCGCCGAGGACGTCGAGGGCGAGGCGCTTGCCACGCTCGTCGTCAACAAGCTGCGCGGCGGACTGAAAGTCGCGGCAGTGAAGGCTCCGGGCTTCGGTGACCGCCGCAAGGCGATGCTCGAAGATATCGCGATCCTCACCGGCGCTCAGGCGATCAGCGAGGATCTCGGCATCAAACTCGACAAGGTTACTGTGAACATGCTCGGGCGCGCCAAAAAAGTGGTGATCGAGAAAGAGAACACCACGATCGTGAACGGTGCCGGCAAGAAGACCGACATCGAAGCGCGTATCGCCCAGATCAAGACGCAGATTGAGGAGACCACGTCCGACTACGACCAGGAGAAACTGCAGGAGCGGCTAGCCAAGCTCGCCGGCGGCGTTGCAGTGATCCGCGTCGGCGGGGCCAGCGAGGTCGAGGTGAAGGAGCGCAAGGATCGCGTCGACGACGCGATGCACGCGACCCGTGCCGCAGTCGAGGAAGGAATCCTGCCAGGCGGCGGCGTCGCACTCCTGCGCGCCAGCGACGTACTGAAGAAGGTACGCACACAGAACGACGACCAGAAGACCGGCGTGGAGATCGTGCGCAAGGCGCTCTCCTGGCCGGCGCGCCAGATCGCCATCAATTCGGGCGAAGACGGCTCGATTGTCGTCGGCAAGATCCTCGATAAGGACCAATACTCGTACGGCTTCGATGCCCAGAACGGCGAATACGTCAATCTCGTCACCAAGGGCATCATCGACCCAACCAAGGTTGTGCGGGCGGCGCTGCAGAATGCAGCGTCGATCGCCGGGCTTCTGATCACCACGGAAGCCATGGTCGCCGAAAGGCCGAAGAAGGAAAGTGCGGCGCCCGGTATGCCTGGCGGTGGAATGGGTGGCATGGGCGGTATGGACTATTGATTCTACCCTCACAACCGAAATGACGAAGGCCCGGGATTCTTCCGGGCCTTTCTTTCTTGTGCCGCAAGCCACGAGATCAAGGCGCGCAAACGCGCTTTGGAGTTGTGGGGAGATTACTCAGTTGTAGGAGTAGTTCGTCACTTTCCGAGGACGGTCGACGTGCCTGCCGGTTCCACAAAATCCTAGAAAGCCGGTGTGCTGTCTCTGGGCTGACGCCACGCAGGCATCAGTTGGTTTGGCGGAGCCAAAATAGATCAGTGATGCCGGCAAGAAAGGCGTCAAATTATCGTTTCTTTTTCTTCGCGAAAATCGCGTTCCAATTGTCCTTATAAGCTTTAGAAACCGGTTTCTGGCCCTCGCCCCTGCTATAGTCGGAGGGTGAGGTGTCAGCAATCTTGGCGCCCTCAGCCTCGGATGTGCCTACACCTGAGTCACTCTTGTCCTTCGAAGGGGCCTCATTTTTGGAAGCGGGATTAGTTTTGATTTTCTTGTCGTCGCTGGCCATCGCCTTTCCTAACGCTGATTTGTCTGATCGAGTTGACCCGTCACTGAGTTTCATCCGACGGCGATTAGATCCCTTTGGGTCGATACGCCTTGGCGCATTGAAGCGATTATTGCAGTGTAATATTATGACAGCTCGCGGACGAAAACGAAATGTTTTTCGATCCGTCGTGATCGAGGCTCGCATCGAAAGTAGGCTGGCCGCCATCCTCGCGGCTGATGTCGCCGGTCGTATCGTCAAGACAGCGGTGACGGTGCCCTGGTCGGATTTGCGAGCGTTGTCGACGCCACGCGCTGCGCCATGGAAATCCAGCGCGCTATGGCCGATTCGCAATCCCGACGATCGCCGTATTGAGTTCCGCATCGGCATCAACGTGGGCGACATAATCGTCGACGCTTGTGCGACTGTGAATGCTGGCAAGGAGCATTTTCGGAAGTCGCTGGACAAACTCACGTTTGAGCATGTGAGCGACACGCAGCGTCAATTCGTTTACACGCATCCCTGGCCGTCCACGACCTGGTCATTCGGGACAATCGGTGCACGATGCACCGTGGAACCGAGTTCGACGACCTGCGGGCGGCAGACACTGGTGAGAAAATGATCATCAATCCGGGCAGTGTCGGATTGCCGGCCTACGAGGATCCGTCCCCGCCTGCACATGTTTCCGAGTCGGGGAGCCCCGCCGCCAACTACGCCGTGCTACAGCTTAGTGGGGATCAAGCCAGTGTTGAGCACATCGCTATCCCCTACGACCATGCCGCTGCAGCACGGCGCGCGGAAGAAAATCAGAGTCCTGCCTGGGCGCATTTCCTCTCCACGGGATTTGCGCGAAACCTTGCGAACTTAGCGTGAGGCCGACCGTCCTTATCAATCACTCTGATGCGCCTCCATAACTGGGTAGGCCATCAGCCTGCTCAAACTAGCACACCCGGGCTGTGATGAGTTGTCAGCGAATATCGCGCGCACCTAACCGGTTGTGCGTTCGATCACCCTCTTTTTATTAGCCGTGAGACGCGCGAACGCAACGTCATACTCGGTCGATATCAATTGATGTGCGGGACAGCGGGAGAAGGGCGAAGGCTCGCTTGGGGACGCGGATCCGCGTGCAAGAAGTTCGGCGTTGCGGCTGGACATAACCCGCACATTGGCGAAGCAACGCTTGGGGGCGCTCAGGTGCACAAACTTTGTGCACGGCAAATCGCGCGTTTGCACGGCGCTTGCATGCATGGATGTCGCGGCAGGCCCTAGCCATTGGGCACGCGGAACGACTCCATGAACCTTCTCAGCCTTGATATCCGCATGCTGCGATCGCTGATATCGGTCGCCGATACGGGCAGCGTCACCGAAACCGCCCGCCGGCTCGGCCGCTCGCAACCCGCGATCAGCCTGCAGATTCAAAGACTTGAAGATATTACCGGCAAGGCTCTGTTCCATCACGAGGGCCGCCGCATGCAGCTTACTCCTGACGGCGACATGGTCTTGGCCTACGCCAAATCCATATTGCGCCTGCACGACGAACTTCTGTCGCGGCTATCTTCACCGGAGGTCCAGGGCCATGTCGTGCTCGGCACGCCCGACCTCTATGCCGCCTACATGCTGCCGTCGATCCTCGCGGTATTTAAAGAGACATTTCCACGGATCCAAGTCGAGTTGCGCTGCGCGCTATCCACACCGACCGTGGACCGCGTGCAAAAGGGCGAAGTCGACATCGCGCTCGTCACTCGCATGAACAATTTCACTGGCGGCTTGGTCGTGCACCAGGAACAGCTGGTATGGATCGTCGGCGAGCACTCGCAAGCCCATTTCGAGGATCCTGTGCCGCTCGCTTTGCTGCCGCCGGGCAACATCTATCGCGAGCACGCGATAGAGCACATCGAGCGCGCCGGACACAAATGGCAGATCGCCTGCGTCAGCGAGAGTGTGGGCGGCCTGCAGGCCGCCGTATTTGCAGGCATGGCGGTTACGGTTCTCTGCCGGTGCGCGCTGGTGCCAGGGATGCGCGAACTTGCACCGAGCGAAGGTTTTCCGACGCTGCCGAAGGTTGACCTTCTGCTCTACAAGGCGCCGGGAGCGGCTTCGCCGGCAGTCGACGCGTTGCACGACTATCTCGCCCACTATATCGGGTTGTCCGCGGCCCGCGTCGGAGAGGAGCGAAGAACCCCGCCAAAGCTGCGGAACGCGCCCGCCGTGCAGGCCGTCGTTCCGCCGCAACGCAAGCTCCGCCGCGCTTTTTCAGAATAGGCGTTCGATTCTCGCGATTCTCCCCCCTCAGCGGATTTCTAGCGGTGGACAAATGGGGGCCACACATTGGTCCAAGGGTGCGCTTGTTCGAACGCCGCGGCGATGGAAAGAATTGTGTCCTCCGCGAGCCACGGCGCGACAATCTGCATTCCGATTGGCAGGCCGTCACGATCGCATCCGCAGGGCACAGTTGCGGCCGGTAAGCCCGCCAAGTTGATCGGCCAGCTGAACGGCGACCAGCCCAGATGGCGGTCGATCTTGCGGCCGTCGATTTCGTCGACGCCAATGCTTCCCGCAGCAAACGCAGTCACGGCCACGCTCGGCGTAACAAGGGCGTCAATGTTGCGGAACAACTCGGCGAAGCGGCCGCGCATGATCATTCGGCGATGCGTCGCGACCATGTAGTCAACGCCGCTGTAGGTCCGTCCTCTCGCGATTACGTCGCGATAGTCCTGGTCGGAGCCAGCGAACAGAGCGGGGCCGCGTGCCGACGTTGCTGCCGCCTGCTCGGTGAACGCAATCGGCTTCAGCACGCCCTCGAGCAAGTCGGGATCGACGCCGGGTTCGGCGGCCCTGACGTCGGCGCCGAGATCCGCCAACGCATCGATCGCGTGCCTGAACGCGGTGCGCACGTCACTGACCACCGCCGCATAACCGAAGTCCGCGCTGAAGCCGATGCGCAGGCCATCGAGCCGGCCGACTCTCGCCGCGAAGGAGCGGCGCTCAAGCGGCAAGCTACCGGGATCGCGTCGGTCGTGGCCGGCGATGACGCCGAGGAGGAGTGCTGCATCGGCGACCGTGCGCGCGATCGGCCCTGTATGAGCGAGCGACGGCCAGGACGGCGGGAAGAAGCCTGGCGAGCGCGGTACCAAGCCATAGGTCGGCTTGAGACCAAACACGCCGCAAAACGAGCACGGCACGCGAATTGAGCCAACCCCGTCGGTGGCGATGGCTAGCGGACCGCAGCCGGCGGCAATCGCCGCAGCGGCGCCGCCGCTCGAGCCGCCGCTGGTACGACCAAGGTGCCAGGGATTGCGGGTGATACCGGAAACCGGGCTGTCGGCGGTGAGTTTGTAGCCCGACTCGCAGGTCGTGGTCTTGCAGGTGATGATTGCGCCTGCGTCCTTGACCGCCGTGACCACGGCGGCGTCCACATCCGGAACGAAACCGTCGAGCGCCGGCGCGCCGCCCTTGGCCTCCGTTCCAGCGACATAAATGAGATCCTTGACGGTGACCGGAACGCCCGTCAGAGCCTTCGCGTCGCCGGCTTTCCAGGCCGCGGTGGCGTGATCGGCACTGACGCGAGCGGACGCGAACATATCCGTGGTCATTACCTTGCACAGCGCGTCCGTGCTTTTCAATGCGCCTATCACCTCGTCGATGACATCGCGCGGCGTGAATTTTCCGGCACGGTAGCCGTCGAGCATCTCGAGCGCAGAGAGGCGTGCCAAGCTTTGCGGCGCGTCGAGTGCGGCAGTCTGCGAAAGGCTGCTCATCGGACCCTGCGGGTTGGCGGTCAAGCAGCGGCTGGCGCTGCCAGCGCGGCAGCGACGGCGCGCTTGGCCATCACGACGATCAGGTGGGCGCGAAACGCCGATTCAGCATGAATGTCCGAATTTAATCCCGCCGGATCGACGCCATGGCCGTTGACGGCGGCCGACTGAAAGCTGGCCGAGAGCGCGGATTCGAGCACCGGAACGCGAAAGACCGCCGGCCCCGCCCCGGTCACTGCGACCCGCACGCCGGTCGCGAACTTGGCGACGAAAACACCGACCAGCGCGAAACGTGACGCCGCGTTCGGCATTTTGGCGTAGCCCGCGGCGATCGGCAGGGGAAATCTCACCGCAGTGATCAATTCGCCCGGCGCCAGCGCAGTCTCGAACATGCCGCGGAAGAACTGCTCGGCCGGGATCTCCTGTCTGTTGGTCATTACTGTTGCGCCCAAAGCGAGAACCGCGGCCGGGTAATCGGCGGCCGGATCGTTGTTGGCGAGCGAACCGCCGATCGTACCGCGATTGCGCACAGCCGGGTCGCCGATGCCACCGGCGAGCTGTGCCAGCGCCGGGATCGAATTCGCCACCGCCGGCGAATTGGCGACATCGACATGACGGGTCATGGCGCCGACGGTGATTGCGCCGGCGCCGGCCTCGATCCCTTTCAACGCAACAATACCGGAAAGATCGATCAAGACCTCCGGGGCCGCGAGCCGCTGCTTCATGGTCGGCAACAGCGACATGCCGCCGGCGATGGGTCGGCTGTCCTTTTCGTTGGACATCAGCGCGACCGCTTCGGAGACGGAATTCGGCTTGTGATAGTCGAAGGTTTTCATCGCCCAGCCTTCTATTCGGTCGCTTGCAATAAGGATGCGCTTTTCATGACCCGCCAGACGCGGTTCGCGGTCGCCGGCATGTCGACGTGGTTCACGCCGAGATGGGCGAGCGCGTCGACGACGGCGTTGGCGACCGCCGCCGGCGAGCCGATCGTTCCGACTTCGCCGCAGCCCTTGACGCCCATTGGCGTATGCGTGCACGGCGTACTGTGGGTCGCGATCATCATGCGCGGCAGGTTGTCCGCCCGCGGCATGCAATAATCCATGAACGAGCCGGACAAGAGCTGTCCCGACGCGTCGTCATAGACGCAGTTCTCGAACAGCGCCTGGCCGATGCCCTGCACGATGCCGCCGTGAAGCTGGCCCTCGACGATCATCGGGTTAATGATGGTGCCGACGTCGTCCACCGCCGTGTAGTTCACAAGACTGACGATGCCGGTCTCGGGGTCGATCTCCACCTCGGCCACGTGGGCGCCGCCCGGGTAGGTGAAATTGATCGGATCGTAATATGCCTGCTCCTCGAGGCCGGGCTCGAGCACTTCAAGCGGATAGTTGTGTGGCACGTAGGCAGCAAGCGCGATATCGGCGAACGCCTTCTTCCGATCGGTTCCGGCTACCTTGAACTCGCCCGCCGCGAATTCGATGTCTTCCTCGCTGCTTTCGAGCAGATGAGCGGCGATCTTCCTGCCCTTCAGGATGATCTTGTCGCTGGCCTTCGACAGAGCGGCACCGCCCACCACCAGCGAGCGCGAGCCGTAGGTGCCCATGCCGAACTGCACTTTGTCGGTGTCGCCATAGACCACGTCGATGTTTTCGAACGGCACGCCCAATTTTTCGCAAACGATTTGCGCATAGGTCGTCTCGTGTCCCTGGCCATGATTGTGCGTACCAATCAGGACGGTGACTTGACCCGTTGGATGCACGCGGACGGTTGCGCTTTCGTAGAGGCCGCCTCGAGCGCCGAGCCGGCCGGCAATGCGCGAGGGGGCCAAGCCGCAGGCCTCGATATAAGTGCAAAGCCCAATGCCGCGTAGCATGCCGTTCTTGGCGGACGCCTGCTTACGCAGGCCGAAATTGGCCCAGTCGGATGTTTGGAGCGCCTTTTCCAGGCAGCCCTCGGGATCGCCGGAATCATACTGCACCATGACCGGCGTCTGGTAAGGGTATGCCTCCTTCGGGATCATGTTGCGGCGACGAATCTCGGCGCGATCGATACCCATTTCGCTTGCCGCGATATCGACAAGCCGTTCCAACACAAAAGTCGCTTCCGGCCGACCGGCACCACGGTAGGCATCGACCGGCACCGTGTTGGTGAACACGACCTTCACTTCGCAATAGATCGCCGGCGTGGTGTAGACGCCGGCCAGGAGCGGCCCGTAAAGGTTGGTAGGAATGTTGGGACCGAAGGTGGAAATATAGCCGCCGATATTGGCGATAGTGTTGACGCACAGCGCCAGGAATTTTCCGTTCTCGTCGAGCGCAAGTTCGGCCTCCGTCACGTGGTCGCGCCCCTGCGCGTCCGAGACAAAGCCTTCGCTGCGTTCGCAGACCCATTTTATCGGCCGCCCGACCTTGGGTGTTGCCCAGGTGATCACCGCTTCTTCGGCATAGTGGAATTGCTTGACGCCGAAGCCGCCGCCCACGTCCGGCGCCACCACCCGCAACTTGTGCTGCGGAATGTTCAGCACGAAGGCCCCCATGAGGAGGCGCACGACGTGCGGGAATTGGCTCGTCGACCACAGCGTATATTGGCCGGTCGCAGCATTGTATTCGGCAACGGCCGCGCGCGGTTCCATCGGATTGCCGACCAGGCGATTGTTGACCAGGCTGATGCGCGCCACATGGGCGGCTTTCCGGAAGGCGGCGTCGGTCGCGGCGCGGTCGCCGATCGCCCAGTGGCAGCAGAGATTGCTTGGCACGTCGTCGAAGAGGAGCGGTGCATCTCGTTTGATCGCATCGAGGACGCCGACGACGGCCGGCAACTCGTGATAGTTGACGATGACAGCCGCAGCGGCGCTTTGCGCCTGCTCGTAGGTCTCCGCCACCACGAAGGCAACCGGATCGCCGACATGCCGCACTTTGCCCTGCGCGAGCGCCGGGTGAGGCGGCTCCTTCATCGGAAGTCCATCCTTGCCGGTGATGCCCCAACCGCAGGGAAGGCCGCCGACCCCCGCCGCCTTCAAATCTTCGCCGGTAAAGACCGCGAGAACGCCAGGCATCGCGAGTGCCGCCGCAGCGTCAATCGACTTGATGGCTGCATGTGCATGGGGCGAACGAACGAACGCGCCAACGGTCATGTCGGGACGCTTGATATCAGCGACGTAGTTGCCGCGGCCGGTGAGAAAACGCCGGTCTTCCTTGCGTAGCGGTCGAGCGCCGATACCGATGACGTTTGACATGACTTACGCCCCCTTCGCGGCATGCATAGCGGCCGTGCCTCGGAGGACCGAGGTCACGATGTTCTGGTATCCGGTGCAGCGGCAGAGATTACCTTCGAGCCAGTGCCGCACGTCCGCTTCGGCCGGATGCGGATGGCGTCGGGCGAACTCGACCGAACTCATCAACATGCCAGGCGTGCAAAAGCCGCACTGCAAGCCGTGATTCTCATGAAAGGCGAGCTGCATCGGGTGCAGCGCCTCGGGCGTGCCCAGGCCTTCGACGGTCGTCACCCGTGTGCCATCGACTGCAACGGCGAGGAGCGTGCAGCTCTTCACGGAACTGTCGTCCACGTGCACTACACAGGCACCGCACTGGCTTGTGTCGCAACCGACATGCGTGCCCGTCAGTCCAAGCGTCTCGCGCAGGAGATCGCATAGCAACGTTGACGGCTCGACGTCGATGCTGACCAAATTTCCGTTAAGGACAAAATCTATCTGCATTGGCTGTTACCTCTCGCGCCATCAGTGCAACAGACGCGCAACATCCACCGGCCAGGTCGCGAGCACGGCGTCACCCACTCCCAAAGGGTTACCGAAGAATTTCCGCTCTGAGACGTAGACGACGAAGTCCTCATCGCCGCCGGCGTCGAGCATGACTTTCACGAAGTAGCCCTGATATTCGATCGCGGTCACACGGCCCGGTACCGATGCCGTGCCGTCGGCCGCCGCGGCGCCGGGTCGGACGAGTTCGACATCGTCGCGGCGCACGGCGATGGCGATCGAGTCTCCTTTGTCGACGTGGATGCCAGGCGTGAGCGGCACGGTGATGCCGGTGCCGGTAGGCGCCGCCACCACGGCAACGTGACCGTTGACGGTCTGCACCTTGCCGCTGAGAACGTTCTGGCCGCCGAGGAATCCCGCAACATAGCGATCCTTGGGGCTTGCGTAGACGTCGCGCGCCGGGCCGGCTTGCCGGATTTTCCCTTTCTCCATCACCACCACGAGATCGGCAAGCGCGATCGCCTCCAGCTGAGTATGGGTCACGTGTACGAAAGTGATACCAAGCTCGCGCTGCATGTAGCGCAGCTCTTGGCGCATCTGGATGCGCAGATGCTCGTCGAGCGCGGACAGCGGCTCGTCGAGCAGCAGCACCCGCGGTTCGGTGATCGCGGCCCGCGCCAGTGCCACGCGCTGCTGTTGGCCGCCGGACAGTTGCGCCGGCAGCCGATCAGCGAACTCGGTCAGCCGCACCTTTTCCATCATGGCGTCGCTGGCCTTGTGGCGTTCGGCCTTAGATATTCCGCGTACCCGCAGCGCAAAGGCGACGTTGTCTCGTACCGAAAGGTGCGGAAACAGCGCGTAGGACTGGAACATCATTGCGGTGCGGCGTGCGACCGGCGGCAAGCCGACGACATTCTCGCCGCCGATCAAGATCTCGCCCGCGGTCGGGTCTTCATGTCCGGCGATCATGCGCAGGATGGTGGTCTTGCCGCAGCCGGAGGGGCCGAGCAGACAGCAATACGACCCGTCCGGGATCTTGATGTTGACGCCGTCGACCGCGCTGACGAAGCCGTCGAAGCTCTTGACCACACCGGCGAGTTCGATGTGTCCCGGTCCCAAGTCCATGTCGTCCTCCTTAGTAGGCCGGGACGCGGCTGGCGCGCCGCTTCTGGATGAGAGCGATGCTGCCGAGGCAAGCAATGATTATTGTGAACGAGACGATCGTAGTGATGGTGCCGAGTGCGTACAGCGACGGCGACGTGACGTTGAGGGTCATGGTCCAGATTTCAAGCGGCAGCGTGTTGAGCGAGCCCGCGGTCTGCAAGGTGCGGGCGAACTCGTCGTAGGACAGGGTGAAGCCGAACAGCGCCACTGCCACGATGCCGGGCGCGAGGATCGGGATGACGACGAGCCGGATCGCCTGCCAGCGCGTCGCGCCGAGATCGTAGGCGGCTTCTTCCCAAGCGCGGTCGAAGCGCGACATCACCGCGAACATCACCAGCACGCCGAACGGCAGCGTCCAGGACAACTGTGCGCCAACAGCCGTGGTGTACCAGCGCCCCTCGACGCCGATGAAATGCATGAGGAGGCCGACGCCGATGCTCAGCACAAGCCCCGGCGCGACTAGGCTTCCGATCATCAAGTAGAACACGATGCCGTCGCCACGAAAACGGCGGCGGAAAGCCATGCCGGCAAGAAACGAAACGACAACGGTGATTACGGTGACGATCGCCGCGAGCTTGACCGAGCGGTCAAATGACCCTTTGACGTCGCCGGTGCGCACCTGAGTGAACAGATCCACAAACCAGTGCAACGAAAATCCCTTCATGGGAAAGACGAGGCCGCCGCGAACATCCTGAAACGACAGGATGTAGATGCATATCATCGGACCATAGAGCGCGAGCACGTAAAGCACGAACACGGTGAGGAGGACGTAGAACGTCCAGGGCCGCCCGCCGGCGCGCGGCGCGATCGCGTGCGCCACCATGGCCTTCGACACGGCGCCTGCACGCACCGCGTGATCGGCCGCCGTCATCGCGCGATCTCCTTACGCACATCCACGGTCCGCAGGATCGCGGTGACGAGCAGCGTAACCACGATCGTCAACAGTACGGCGCTGGCGGCGGCGGAGGGATATTGCAGGACGCCGACATCTTCGTAGAGCGCGCCCACCACGGAAGCCGACCCGCCGCCACTCATGACCTTGATGACGAAGAAATCACCCATCACGATGGAGACGACAAAGATCGACCCAAGCGCGATGCCGTTTTTGGAGAGCGGCAGCACGATGAGGCGCACGATGTCGAAGCGACTGGCGCCAGCGTCTAGGGCGGCTTCGACCACGCGTTTGTCGATGCGGGCCATGGCATTGAAGATCGGCACGACCATGAAGATCGTGAGCTGATGGACATAGGCGACCACGACCGAGAAGCTGGAGAACAGCAGAAATTCCAGCGGCTCGTGCACGACGCCCAGCTTGATCAAACTCATGTTGATCAGTCCCTCCTTGCCCAGCAGCGGGATCCACGAAATCATGCGAATGATGTTCGAAGTCCAGAACGGCACCGTGCAGAGGAGAAACAGGCCTATGCCCAGCAGCGGGCTGCGCACGTGGAAGACCAGGAAATACGCGATCCAGAAGCCGATGATCAGCGAGAAGAACCAGGTCAGGACCGTGAACTTGATGGTCTCCAAATAGAGATTGAACGTCAGCGCTGAGGTGAAAATATCAACGTAGTTTCCCAGCGTCGGATTGGCGATGAGACCGCCGAAACCGTCGCTCTCAAAGAAACTGGCGGCGATCACCACCAGGAGCGGCGCCACGAAGAACGGCACCAGCACCAGCAGCAGTGGTGATACGTAGACCCAGCCAAAAATGCGGTCACGTGCGGCCACGATGTCGCCTCACCGGAATCTTCGAAGCAGGAAGCAAGCTTCGAGCAAGGCTCGAAGCAAGAAGCGGGCCGGTCGAGGACCGCCGACCCGCGCGCGCGTCATGCGACCTTGAAGTCGTTCCAGCGCTTGCTCATGTAGGCCGCCTCATCCATCAGCGTGTTCCAACAGGAGATGTTGGTGACGCGGGTCACAAACGAGCCGCCGTCGCGCACCGTTCCGGTTTTTTCCATGGGTACGCCGTAGGGATCGCTGATTGGGCCGGGAGCGGGCTTGCCTTCGTACCAATAAGCCCATTCGGTATCGGTCATGAACTTCTTTGCGGTCTGCGGCACCGGACTGTAGTAGCCGTAGCGGCTGACGAAGGCGCCCTGCCATCCCGACAGATACCAGTTGAGATACTCATACGCGGCGTCGAGTTTCTTGCCGCTCAGATGCTTCATGAGCGCCATGCCGTTGCACCAGCCGCGATAGCCTTCCTTGCCGTTTTTCACGTTGACCGGAGCGTAGATGCAGGGGATCTCCTTCACGCGCACGGCGGCGACGGCTGGCGACCACATCGACTGAATGATGACCTCACCTGCCGCCATCAGCTGCACCGATTGGTCGAAGGTTGTCCAGGTAGCGCGGAAATGGCCGCTTTTCTTCAGCTCGATCAGCTTGTCGGCGGTGAAGTCGATCTCCTTTTTGGTCATGTTGCCTTTGTTGCCGTAGGTGATCAGCCCGGCGCTTTCGAAGCACAGCGCCGCATCCATAATGCCGATCGCCGGCACGTCGAGTATCGCCGCTTTACCCTTGAACTTGGGATCGAGCAGCTCCTTCCACTCCGTCACTTCGTGACCGATCAGGTCGGGCCGATAGCCGAGCGAGTCGGCGTTATAGACTTGCGGCAAAAAAGTCGCCCACTCGGTGACGCCATCATGCAAGTCCGTCGCCGTCGGCGTGGAGATGTACATCGCCTCGTACGGCGAGATCCCTTGCCGCGGAATTTTGTGACCCTCGAGCTCGCCTTTGGTAAAGATCGGAAGGATGTTGTCGAATTCCTTGATCTTCTTCACCTCAATGCCTTGCAATATGCCGCGCCTGGTGGCGAGCTTCGATTGCCAGCCTTCGACGTCGGCGATATCAACCGAGTCGGGCTGGGTGATGAAGCGATTGATCGCGGCGGACGTGTCGAGATTCTGCATCGTGACCTTGAAGCCGAGGTCCTTGGCGGCCTGGTCGCCAATCGCCTTGACCACAGAATAGGACACGCCCACGTGGCGCAGCTCGATGTCTTTGATTTCCTGCGCCCAGATGGTGGGAAATCCGGTGACTGCGCCGGCTCCTGCAGCGCCGCCCAAAAGGGCGCCACCAGCTTTGAGCAGCGCGCGTCGGGATGGCCCCTTCTTCACCATCGGACTCCGCGTCGGCTTGTTCGTCACTTCGCTCATTTTAGTCATGACTTATCTCCCTGTGCGCAATGAGATGATCGCGCGCTAGTGAAATGCAGATCGACCGGCAACGGATTTTTTTGATCTCGCGCTTGCAGTAGCAGACCTTCGCAGCGCAAAAAAATTGGAAATTTAAATTCGCGTCATAAGGTCTGCTGATGTGCAAAAGTCATTGTCAGTCGCTGCCTATATTGTCGCCACCAACGCCCGTTTTTGAGGCGCATTCAAAATTGCATCCATCTGCAGCGCAACCGTCGCGATGACCATCGCCAAGTTTTCCGTCGAAATCGCTGGTGCCATGACGCGAGCGATTTCCATTCCCGATGGTGTGGACGGCTCTTTTCGCCGGCACGGCGAGTACCATGAATGTGAGCGCTGCTGGAGGTTCCGTGAGATGAGGAGGCAGCAAGCAACTACGACAGTTCGGTCTCGATATCGCGAAGTCGATCTTTCAGGCGTACGGCGTTCCTGCTGCCGGCTAGGCGGTAGCCCATCGATACTCAAAGCGTCGTTATGTTCTTACGGTCTTTCAGAAACTGCCGATTTGTTGTTTGTGTTGAGGCCAGTTCCTCGACTCACATTGATCGCTGGAACTTAAGGTGACTGGCGGTAGTTGCTGTCAGATGTCCGGCCACGTTCTCCGTGCTCGGTTGACAATGGGCGTATCAGTGGACTTGTGGCGTGTTCACCCAAAGGATGCGGGCTATTCCGGAGCTGAGATTTCGATAGCCGTTGGTCAAATGATTTTTGAAAAAGAATGAGTCCCCTTCGTTCAGCTGATAGGTCGTCGTCTCGATGGTCAGCTCGAGCTGACCTTCGAGAATGAAACCCAATGTCTCACCCTGATGCGTGATCGGATCGCGCTTGGAGCCGTGCGGCTCGATGACATGGACGTTGCCCTCGAGCAGATTGCCGGCGCCGAATGGCACTAGGCGCTCATAGCTCACTCCATGGCCTTGCCTGATGGGATCGGTGGTCGTAACAGCACGTTGCCCGCGTCGCTGGATCACGCCCGGCGAATTCGGATCCGAGCCGAAAAATGAAGGAAGGTCGCGGCCAAGCGCGTCCACAATCCGTTGCAGCATCGGCAGCGACGGCATCACCCGGCCGCTCTCGATCTTGGAAATCATGCTTTCCGTGCAGTCGACCTTGGCGGCGAGTTCGCGCATCAGCACGCCCGCCAATATGCGCGCATGCTTGAGCCGGGCGCCGATCTGCAGCCGGCCAGCTTCAATCGCGTCCTGCGATTCTCCAGGAGAGCGGCTTTTCGGCCGATCCGACGCTTTGGCCGATCGACTGCGCCGCTTCGCTGATTTTCTTGGATGGTTCCCTGGAGTTCTCATCAGCCGGTCCTTCTGTCCGCCTTCGTAGCGCCGACCGCGCGCTTGCTCGCTTCAAGTGCCGCTCAATTTGCTGCTCGACCACGATTTCCACGGCAGCGCACGTTCTATTGCCGCGCAAAGCGAGAGGACGCCCACATCGTCGAGCTGGCGCCCCATGACCTGCAGTCCGACCGGACGGCCGTCGCGGGTCGTGCCGACCGGCACCGACGCCGCCGGCAAACCGGTGAGGTTTGCAATGGCGGCGAGCGGCGCGCAGCCCGCACCACCGCTTGGCATTCCGGCGATCGTTGCCGGCGCATCAAGATCAGCGGCGAACGCCGCGGTTGCAACAGTCGGGCTCAGAAGAAAGTCAAAGTCGCGCATGAAGCGCCACATCTGATTGCTCAATTGCTTGCGAGCGAGCAGCGCCGACGTAAATGCATCAGCGGACCAATCACGCTCCAGCACGCGACGCAACGCGGGACCGAACGAAACACCCTTGGCGTTGGCCATGCGGCGAAGACCAACGCGATCGGTGTCGAGGGCAACCAGGGCCTCGAAACAAGCCTGAGGGTCGGACACGTCAGGGTGAGCGTCCTTTGTCTGCTGTCCGAGCTCACGGCTGAGCCCTTCCGCAGAATGGCGAGCAATGGAAGCGATCTCGCTATCGACGGGCGCGAACCCCATGTCCGCGCTAAATGCGATACGAATGTCGCGCTTCACCGCGCGAGGCCGCCAGTCGGCGATCTCGAGTGGAAGCGACTGGCGGTCCTGCGGGGCAGGGCCAGCCATCACCGCCATGGCAAGCGCAGCGTCATCGGCGGATCGCGTGAGCGGACCGATATGCTCCAACAGCTCCCAGCCTGACGCGCCTGGCAAACGCTCATCGCGGCATCCCGGATAGAGCGGAATCCTTCCAAAGGACGGCTTCAATCCAAACACGCCGCATAGCGACGCCGGGACCCGGATCGATCCACCGCCATCACTGCCGAGCGCAAGCGGCACCATGCCGGTGGCGACCGCTACTGCCGATCCCGCGCTCGAGCCTCCGGGTCCGAGTGCTGTATTCCAGGGATTGAGCGTCGCCGGAAACAGAGAATTATAGCCAACAGCGCCGTAACCGAATTCCGAGGTGTTGGTCTTGCCGACAATCACCGCGTCGGCCGCTCTGAGCCGGGCTACCGCGATATCATCCTCTTCGGGAACATAGTCGGTGTAGGCCGCCGAACCGAAAGTCGTGCGCAGCCCGCGAGTGCACAAAAGATCCTTGACCGCCACCGGCACCCCGGCGAGCGGACCCACCGCGTCTCCCCGGTATAACCGCTGGTCGATGCGTTCTGCGACATCGCGTGCGGCGTCGGGATCGACAGTGCAAAAGGCATGAAAGCGCCCATCCAGCATCGCAATCCTGCTCAGTGCGGCGTCTACGGCTTCGCTAGCGCTGAACTCCCGGCGGCGGATCGCGGCCGCAAGATCGCAAAGGCCCAATTCGAGAAGGCTGTCCCGCGGTTCCGCGCTCACCGAGGTCATAGTCCCACTCCCAAATCCGCGACCTCGAATGGAGCTGGATTCTGTGCAGCGCGATCGAGGAGACCACCGGCCTCCTGAAGACCGCGCGTATAGGGATGCGAGGAAGCCTGATAAAGCCGACTGGCGGGCCCGCTTTCGACGAGCGTGCCGCGATGCAGTACGGCAATTTCGCTTGCCACATAGCGCGCGGCGGCAAGGTCGTGGGTAATGAACAGCGCGGAAAATCCCACCTGCTGCTGCAGGTCCTTGATGAGGTTGAGGACCTGCGCCTGAACGGAAACGTCGAGCGCACTCACCGCCTCATCGAAGACGATAAGCCGCGGGGCCGTGATCAAGGCGCGTGCGATGGCAACGCGCTGGCATTGTCCACCGGATAATTCGTGCGGGTAGCGGCGCTCCATTTCCGCGGGCAACCCGACCGAAGCCAGCATCTCGGTCACCTTCGCGGACACTTCGCGTCTCCCGGTAGATCCGCCGACCACCAGCGGCTCGGCAACCGAAGTGCCGATGCGCAGGCGCGGATTGAGCGACCATCGCGGATGCTGCAGAACAGTGGCTAGGCGTCCACGGAGCTTGCCGCGCCACGCCGAGAATGGCCGCCCTTCAAGCAGCACCCGCCCGGCGCTCGGCTCCAGCAGTCCCAGACACAGACGGCCGACGGTTGTCTTCCCTGATCCCGATTCACCGACAAGTGCGAGAGTCTCGCCATTGCCGATGGCAAGATCGATTGCGTTCAACGCGGTGACGGCGCGCCGGGCCCAGGGTGGCCCGCTGGCATAGCGCTTCGTCACCTTCTCAAGGCTGATCAAGCGATCCGCAGTCATGACGCCCTCACGCCCGCAATCACAGATTCAGCGCGATGACAAACAACCTCGCGGCCCGCGATGAAGCGCGCTTCCGGCCGGACCGCGGTGCACCGCTGCTCAGTCCACTCGCATCGCGGCGCGAACGAGCAACGCTCGCAGCGCCCTTCCAGGACGGGCGGCGCGCCCGGGATCGGCTCGGCTCGTCCGCCTATCGGGACGTCGGCGATGGACGCTCGCAGCAGCATCGCAGTGTAGGGATGGGCCGGTCGTGTGAAGATGATGCTGGACGGTCCCGTTTCCACCAACCGACCGCCATACATGACGGCGACACGATCGGAGTATTTGCGGATGGCATGCAGATCATGGCTGAGCAGGATCAGCACCGCGCCCGTCGCCCGGCAGCGCCCGGTCAGTAGATCGAGGATTTGGCTCTTGATCGACGCGTCGAGGGCGGCGGTCGGTTCGTCGGCGATCACGATCTTGGGCCGCCGAGCGAGAGCCATGCCGATTGACACGCGTTGCGCCATGCCGCCGGAAAGCTCGTGCGGATAGCTGCGCGCCACCCGGCCAGCGTCGGAGAGGCCGACCTCGAAGAGTACCGCCTCAACTTCGCGGTCCGTCCCCCTCCCCGGCAGCGCCGCCTTGACCTGCAACCCGATGCGCCGGGTCGGATCAAGCGTTCCGATCGGGTCCTGAAAGACGAAGCCAAGCTCCTCGGCCCGCAGCGTTCGCAGCGCGTCGTCATCGAGTGCAAACACGGAACGGCCGTCGACGAGGATATCTCCGGTGACGCGAAGCGCCCCCGGCGCCAGCAGCCGCCCGATGGCCATACCGAGGGTGCTTTTGCCACAGCCGCTTTCGCCGACGACACCAAGGACCTCGCCGCAAGCCGCGGTCAGAGCCGCGCCATCGACGGCACGCACGTGGCCGCGCCGAGAGCGGAAGTCGATCGCCAAGTCGTTAATGGCAAGCGCAGGCGTCATTCGATCAACGGATCGATGGTCCGGCGCAGTCCGTCGCCGACCAAGTTAACCGACAGGATAGTGATCGCGAGAACAATGCCAGGCACAAATACAAGCCAGGGCGCGACCGAGAGATAAACGCGGCCGTCGTGCAAAAGCGATCCCAGGGATGCCTCCGGCGGCTGCACGCCGAGGCCAAGAAAGCTGATGCCGCTTTCGATGATCATGCCGAATGAGATCGAGTAAGCCGCTTGCACGATGATGACGCTGGCGACATTCGGCAACAGGTGCAGCGCGAGAATGCGTCCGAGCCCCGCTCCGGCAATGCGTGCCTGGATGACGAAGTCCTGTTCCGCCACCGTCAGCGTCGCCGCGCGCACCACGCGGATCATCACCGGAAGCGTGACGATGACGATGGCCGCAATCGCGCTAGGGGTTCCCGGTTTCAGGATTGCAGAGATCATGATGGCGAGAAGGATTGCCGGGAACGAAAACATCAAGTCGGCAAGCCGCGGCACAATCTCATCCATCAGCCCCTTGAAATATCCTGAAAGCAGGCCGAGCAGGGAACCGATGGTGGCCGCAATCATCACCGCGAATGCGGAAAGCAAAATCGTCACGTGGATACCCGCCACAACCCGCGGCATGAGCGACCGCCCGAGTTGGTCGGTGCCTAGCGCATGGCCCGGTCCGGGGACAGACAGCGCCGGTCCCCCGAGCGTGGTCGGGCTACCAAAGATGTTCGTGGTCAATCCTACAATGCTGAACCCAACAAGGACGACAAGCGCTATCGTGCCGGCTTGAGCCAGGGGATCTCCATGGAAGGGTATGCGAATGCCTGCTGTCATACGCGAATGCGTGGGTCGAGCGCGGCGTAGACAAGGTCGGCCACGAGGTTCAACCCGATGAAGACAGAGGCCGCGAGCAGAACGCCGGCTTGCACGACCGGATAGTCGCGCAACTGGACTGCCTCCACGATGTAGCGCCCGATGCCGGGCGCCGTGAACAGCGATTCCACGACCGCGGTACCCCCAAGCAGATAGCCGAGATAGATTGCGATGATGGTAACGACCGGAATGGCGGCGTTCTTGACGACATGCTCGCGGACGATGGCGGGCGCCGTCTTGCCGCGGGCGACAGCGGCCAAGAACCAAGGCATGGCGCGTATCGAGATGGTGGCGTGTCGCGCTGTGGTCATGACAAAGCCGACGCCCAATGCAGCCAGCGCGCAAGATGGAAGCAGAGCGGCCGATATGTTCCCCAAAGGGTTGCTCGTGGCCGAGACCCATGTTCCTACGGTGAGACCGAGGCGATAGTGCGAGAAAACATAGATCAACAGGCTTCCGATCACGAAGTCTGGGACGCTGATCGCAAGGGATCCGCAGAGCCGGCTGAATCGGCACGAAGCGCCGCCGTTCGAGCCCGCCCCATATGCCGAGCGGAATGCCCGCAAGGATTGCGATGGCCGTCGCCATTACCGCAAGTTCAGCTGTCACTGGAAGCCGCAGGGCGAATTCCCCTGCGACCGGCTTCTGCGTGACCAGCGACACGCCGAAATCGCCGCGCGCCGCAGCCGCTATCCATTTCGCATACTGAATCGGCAGCGGCCGATCTAGGCCGAACGTCTCCTCGATGCGAGCCTTGACCTGCGGGGTCGGATGCGCACCGAGGAAGACATCGGCATAGCTTCCCGGCAGCGAATGAATTGAACCGAAAACGGTCACGGACGCCAGGAACAGCGTCAGTATCGCACCCGCAAGCCTGCGCGAAGCAAAAACCAGGAAGGCGGTCATGAACCTGTGGCTGCGTTGCCCTAGACGCGGCTGAACTCCGCAATATGGCGGAGCGTGTCATTGTAGCCTTCGAAGGGATGAATGTCCGCCTGGATGCGATCCGAACGATAGCCGACGGTGACCGGCTTGGTGACGAGTGGGATCATCTGCGCACCGTCATCGACAAGCGCGCAGATGCGTTTGAGTTGCGCGGTCCGCTCCGCGCCGTTAGGTGTACGCCGTTCCGCATGGACGAGATCGTTGAGTTCAGGCACCGAGACGACGTATTTTCCTGTAAAGCCGGAAACGCTCGGTTCCCACCATGCCGCCACCATTCCGGGATCGGCGTAGGCGGACCAGAAGAATGGGCTCGCTTGAAACTTGCCGGTGACGAACACCTTGTCGACAAACACGCCTTCATCGACGACGTTGAGTTCGGCCTTGATGCCGGCTTCGGCGACGTTCTGCTGGATGACCTGAGCGATCCGCTGAATTGCCTCGCTGGTCTGTACGACCATTGCAAACGAAAGCCCTCCAGCGCTGGCCGCGAGCTCCTTGGCTTTGGCCACGTCGCGGGCGATGGTCGACGTACAGCCGTCCTTGAAGACGGCGGCGGCGACGCCGGAAACAGTGCCCTGGGCGCTGAGCGCGACATCACGGATTTGCTCGCGGTTGAGCGACAGGTTGACCGCCTGTCTCAGCCGCTGATCCCGGAACGGCGATTGGTCCCACACCGGATTGAGCGCCAACGTGTACAGATCGCCGGTCTGCTGAATGGCGGTTTTGACGTTCGTGGCGCCCTGCAGCAGTTTAGGTGCGTCCGGATTTTCGAAGTTAGCGATGTCGATGGCGCCGCTTTGTAACGCCGCCAGGCGGGCGCCGTCGTCGGTGATGATGCGAATCGAGACTTCGTCAAACTTGGGATAGCCTTTGCGCCAGTAGTGCGGATTGCGGGTGAGGGTCCAATAGTCGTTCTGTTGATGGGCGGTCACCATGAAGGGCCCTGTGCCCATCAGCTCTTTCGACGTGTTCC
>Ga0210405_10001174_pt1 | contig 31325 bp, 32 predicted proteins | sample IncBWH11MmetaG_FD_155492 | JGI IMG/M metagenome (GOLD analysis project Ga0210405, IMG submission 155492) | Forest soil microbial communities from Barre Woods Harvard Forest LTER site, Petersham, Massachusetts, United States - Inc-BW-H-11-M | ecosystem: Environmental > Terrestrial > Soil >...
GCCGGCAAACTTTTGGGACGCGAGCCTGTCCAGGAGCTTGGCATGGGCATCGTCATTCAAGCCGTATTTGCCGGGTCCGGTGGCTTCGCCCACGTCGAAATTATCGTTCGGCAAATCGAGATGGCCGCTTCGCACATCTGCGATCAGCCCGCGATACTTGTCCAGCGTAGTGTTGAAGCTTGCGCGGAACATGCGCTGAGCCTCCGGCGTCGGAGTCCTGAATTGTAGAACCTTGAGTGGGCCGAACTTCGGAATCAGTTTGTAAAGGAAAGCGAGAAATCTTTCGCGAAGAGTCGGTTTCTGATAATTCTTGCCCCACTCCCGCTCGTAGTTGGACTTGGAAAGATTGTAGTGAAACTTGCTTTTGGTAATGCCGGGCAAATCCGCCTTGATTTCATCTTTCTTGAGGCTCCATGCGACCTTGGTCGCCGTGGGGATGGTCTTGCTGACGGCGTGACGATAAGAGTTGAGAGCCTTCTCCTCGTCGACGAGAACATCTTTTAACTGGAGGCCGTAGGTCTGCTGAAACGCGCGGTTGAGCAGGTCTTGCGAGACTTCGAAGCCTATCAGGTCGTGATAGCCGTCCGGCGCGTAGCTCTCGTGCGCCACTTCGAGGACGTCGAAGCCGAATTCCGTTTTTGTGTGAGCGAGCGGATCCTGCTCGTAAGAAACCGTATCGCCGTACTTTTGTTGCAGTTTGGGGTAGAGAAGAGGCACCGCGCGATTTGTGGCGAGGCGATGGCCGTCGTTGTCGGCCGCATAATGGGCCAGTGCGCCGACGGCGAATGCGTACTCATCCACGTCTTTCGCGTCGCGGAGCAAGGCCTGCACAAAATCTCCGCTTCGCACGTAGTGCGTGAGGTCGCTGAAAAAATGGCTGCCGTAAGGGTAGTAGCCCATGTCCTGAATGATCGAGCCGCCGTAGGCATACGCCTGCGCCTCGCTCAACTGTTCTTCGGTCGAGGCGGGAAAACGGGAGAGCAGAAGCGGCTTGATGTGCGTCTCCCAAACCGCATCGATGATGGCTTCGTGGGCGAGCACGGCATAAGCCCGGGTTGGGCTTGGCCAAATGAGCGCACAAACGAGGATCCAAACGAAAACTGCGCGCAGGCGGAAACTCATTTAGTATGTGATTCTATACGAGAATAACCAGAGCCCGAAGCCCCGCGTCCCGACGCAAAAGCCAGATGCTTTATGGCTTGAGCAGAGTTTGCGCATAGCGAATGGGGACGCCAAAGTTGGAGCCTCCAAAGCCCCGGACTACGGCGAACGTCACGCCAATCACCTCGCCGTCACGGTTAATCAGCGGCCCGCCGGAGCCGCCCGAAGTGGTCTGCGCATCGTAGACAATTTTATCCGGCAGGACGTCGCCGATATGCCCTTGCGTCACCAATGGGCGGATTAGTTTGCGTTGCTGGAGTTCGTCCACAATTTTTTTCGGGTCGCCGCCGCTGACTCTGACGATGTCCTTCACAGTGTCCTCTCCAGCGCGTGCCAGGATTGCGCTTATTCCAGTTGCGTAGCCAAGCGAAATTAAAGGCTGGCCGCTGACGGCTGCTTCTTTGCGTCCATCGAGTTTTAGAATGGGACGTTTCAGTGAGGAAATGTCGCCGCGAAGTAAGGCAAGATCAGCTTCGTCGGAGATTTGCGAGACGTTCAGTGGGATACCCGTACTTGCTTCGGGGAAATAGGCGGTCATTTCCGCGATGGTCGGCTGCAAGCCTTGCTGCGCGGCGGCACTTAACTCATCATTCTTCCACCAGGGTTGGGCGACATGGTGGTTGGTGAGGATTTCATTTTGCCCGACGATGAAACCGGTTCCGAAGAAGTCTTCGCGAACCTCAGGCGCGCGGCCATCGAGGCTGTAGACCACGTTGCCGTCACTGTCCTTTAGAGGTTCGCCGTCAGGATTGATCGCCCCGTAACGCAAGGGGCGGCGCGAATCTTTGTCGAGAAACGAAACCGAAACATGGAGCAGGCAGACGCTCGGAGCGTTGGCTCGAATGACGCCTTCGGCAGCATCGGATTGAGTCTCGACTCGCTTCAGACGGCTTGTGGTCTCATCCAACTGTTTGCGAAGGCCGGAGACTTCGCTGGCGTCCGCCGCGGAGAGTTTTTGGCGAAGGTCCTCCGTCTGTTTTTGAAGCAGTTGTTTCTGCTCGGTGATGTCGGATTGCTGTAGCTCTTCGCGGGCGCGGTTGGCCTCGGCGACCAGTGCTTCTTCCGTGCGAACGCCGTGCTCGAGCTGCGCGATCACGGAATAAGCGCGCTTGGTCTCCTTATCGGCTCGCCGTGTAAAGAGCAGAAAAATGATGGAAATGAGCACCGCCACGCCGAGGAGGGCGGATACCCCGATCTTCAGCGCGCGACCGAGAGAGAAAGCGTCGCGCGTCATTTTTTCGGTTACTGCGACGGCTTGAAATGCGTTGTGGGCTATTTCTTGTCCTTCTTCCGCGATGCGGGATTTCAGCTGTAGTTCTTCGAGGGCATGCTTGTCGCGTAGTTGCACGCGCACGCGAGCAAGAAGTTCCGCGGGTTCCCAGGGAGGCGACATCACGTCATCGGCGCCTAGATCCAGAGCCCGCGCACGCATCCCGCCTCCGCCGCGAGCGAAAAGAATCACGCGCGTGTTGGCTGTCGAGCCCAGGCCTTTGATTTCCGTGAGAGAGCTGCAACAAAGAACATCGGCCAGGTCAGCGGAAAGAAGAAAGACATCCACAGTGCCAGTTTGGACGACTCGGAATCCTTCTTCCTGCGTAGGAGCGGAGGAAGCCTCATAACCTGCGGAACGCAACACCTCCTGCAGCTGTTGGCGCAGTGTGTCGTCCGGCTCGACAATCAGTATGTTTTCGCGCTTAGTTGACAAGTTGGCTGGTTTCCTTGGCGGCGGCACTTGAAACGGGCCTCGCCACCTATCTTTGACGCGTTTCGTTTCCCGATGGTGACAAGGAATTCACATAGTAACCGGAAATTGGAAGGGACGCACGTTTGTGGCTTGGCGGGAGCAACGATGTGGCCGCAGGGAGGTAATCTTGCTGGAAGAAATGCCTCCGAACTTGACTCGCAATAACAGCCCTAAGGGAGGTGTTCTCAGACGACCGAACTGCGGTTAAAGAAATGAACTCTAGTATTTTCTGAGAACACCGATGACCCGGCCCTGAATCTTGAGATCATTCGCAGCTACCATGATAGGCGCCATCTCTGAATTCGCGGGTTGCAGGCGGATCTTCCCTGCTCCTTCACGGTAAAACCTTTTGAGTGTAGCTTCCTCGCCGCCAATCAGAGCTACGACAATGTCGCCTGCATTAGCGACTTGCGTCTGTTCGCATACCACGTAATCGCCGTCCATGATGTGATCTTCAATCATGGAGCTGCCCTTCACCTGAAGAACGAAAGAGTTGCCGCCTCGGGCAAAATCGCCCAGCGACAGCGTCTCGCGTTCTTCCACGGCTTCGAGCGGGCGGCCCGCGGCGATGCGCCCTACGAGAGGCAGCTCTTGAATCTTTCGGTCGCTAATCTGTTCCTTGACCGGCTTGGGTAACTGCAGAATCTCGATCGAGCGGCTCTGGTTGTAGCCGCGCCGGATAAATCCTTTTTTCTCGAGCGTGGTGATGTGCTTGTGAACGGTGGCAAGGGACGTCAGCTTCAAGCCCTTACCGATCTCTTCAAAACTGGGGGCGTACCCGTGCTTGTTGTCAAAAGAAACCAGGTAGTCCAAGACTTCCTTTTGGCGTTTCGTCAGGGCCATCGCGCGCCTCCGTGTATTCGAGTTTTCCACAGCCACTTTAGGCGAAAAGAAAGCGAACGTCAAGCGCGAAATCGTCTTCGCGCTACATTCTCTTCTCCACGCACTCACTTCTAGAAATGATATACACGCGGTCTGGGCAATTCTCCGGGACTGTCTTATCTGCAGTGAAGCGTCGGCCAAGAATCCTTGCGGAATGATTTTTGTCGCAGAAGCGCACGTTTTGAACGTTTACTCATACCTTCAATGTGGCAAGCGATCCGGTTCCAGACAACTAGCAGAAATGCTATACAAGCAACTATGCTCCCCAAACAAGAGTCGCTTCCGGCCGTGACCACCGCCGCGATCGTTGCCATCATTTTCGGCACGCTTGGTGTGCTAGGCGGCTTGTTGCTCGAAGTCTCAGTGCTGTTGATCCCTGATGTGCGGACTCCCGCGGGGAGTCCCGCGATGCCGCCTGGGACCAAATCCATGGTCGGCATCGTGTGGCTCTTCTTCATCGCTGTGGCGGTGTTCGGCATCTTTGTGGGTGTCGGTATCATTCGCCGCAGGAATTGGGCGCGCATCAGTATCCTCGTATGGGGCGGCTTCATGGCTGTCGTTTCTGCTATCACGATTCCCATGCTTTTCTTCATATTCAGTTCCATGCCCGCCATGATGCCGAAGGACGCTGACGCCGCTCCAATCCTTGGCGTCATGAAGTGGATAACCGTTTTGTTCTACGGGATTCCGTTGGGCGTGGGGATCTGGTGGCTGGTGCTCTTCACGCGTCCCCGCGTGTCAGCGGCGTTCACGGCTCCCGTTGTTTTGGCTCCCTATCCGCCAGTGATGGATGTCTCAGGGTTTCCTCTGCCTCAGCCGACCGCCAGTGTGTCTGTAGCTCCCAAGCCTGCCTGCCCGCTGCCGCTTGCGATCCTCGCCGGCTTTATGATTTTCGGGGCCGTTTGCTTGGCACTCTTCGCGTTCGTTCCTCTCCCTTCAGATGTGCCCTTCTTCTTTTTTGGGCAGGCATTTGGGCGTGGAGCTGGAAGGATCATCCTGATCCTCTTCGGAATAATATCGGGTGTCACCGGAATCGGTATCTTTAAGCTCAAACCATGGGCGCTATACACTCAGATCGCTTTTCAATGCGTTGGTCTTTTGAACTGCATAGTGACGTTTCTTTCCCCCAGCTATGCGCCAGCGATGCGTGCGGCGATGGAGAAAATGTATTCTCAAAATCCTGCCCTTATCGGGAGCAGTCCCTTTCTTTCCGATACATATTTCCGATCAGGTTTGATCTTAGCGGCTGTTTTTGTGGGAGCCATACTGGCTGTGCTGCTCTGGCAGCGTTCGCGTTTCCTCGCACAAGCTGCAGCTGCAACTGCCGCGAGAGCGTGACGCGCTCAATCTCCGCGCAACCTCGGGGCCATTGCGCGCAGTCTTTTCTGTAACGACACATTCTTGCGCCGCGGTCACTCTTGCCGCTTCGTATCAGCCGGTGTGGTATTCTCTTGCTGTCGGCTCCGGGCGGCTGGATACAGTATCCAACCTGCTTTACGCGCCGCCCATCTAACAAATCGAGCCACACTCCCTTTAGGGATTCGTTCGGGAGTTCAGTTAATGCGGAGCCTCGGCCACTATGTCAACTTTGATTGAAACGCCACCGGTGAAACACAAGCGCGAGGTAATTGATCGCGCGGTCATCCGCTTCGCCGGCGACTCCGGCGACGGCATGCAAATTACCGGAAGCCAGTTCACCAATACCGTCGCGCTGTACGGCAACGATATCGCAACCTTTCCCGACTTTCCCGCGGAGATTCGCGCTCCTGCCGGAACGCTGCCGGGCGTCAGCGGCTACCAGCTGCATTTTTCTTCAAGCGATGTTTACACGCCGGGAGATTCGGTCGACGTTCTGATCGCCATGAATCCCGCGGCGCTGAAGATGAATGTCGCGGACCTCAAAGCGAACGGGATTTTGATCGTAAATTCCGATGCTTTTACGGAAAACGACCTGCGCAAAGCGCAGTCGAAAACGAATCCGCTCGAGGATCATTCGCTCGACAAATACCGGCTCTTCTCCGTCGAGCTGGAGCGCCTGACAAAAGTAGCGCTCGAGCATCTGGGCATCGACGCCAAGTCCATCAGCCGCTGCAAAAATTTCTTTGCGCTGGGCATGTGCTACTGGCTCTACAACCGCTCGATGGAACCGACGGTACGTTGGATCGACACGAAATTCAAGAATAAGCCGCTGCTCGTGGAAGCCAACAAGCTGGCGATGAAAGCCGGGTACTCGTATTGCGAGGCCACGGAAGCGTTTCAGATCAGTTACGAAATTCCGCCGGCGCAGCTCGCTCCTGGTTTTTACCGTAATCTCAGCGGAAATCAGGCGCTCGCTTTGGGCTTCGTCACTGCATCGCAAAAATCGGGGCTGCGGCTTTTTCAAGGCAGCTATCCGATTACTCCGGCGTCGGACATTCTTCATGAGCTGTCGCAATATAAAGATTTCGGCGTGATGACGTTTCAGGCCGAAGACGAAATCGCAGCCATCACGAGCGCGATCGGCGCGGCTTACGCGGGCGCACTCGCTATTACGACGACCTCAGGACCGGGCATGGCGCTCAAGACGGAAGCGCTGGGGCTCGCGGTGGCTGTCGAACTCCCGCTGGTCATTTGCGACATTCAGCGCGGAGGACCTTCCACAGGATTGCCGACAAAGACGGAACAGGCGGATCTCTTGCAGGCGCTCTTCGGACGCAATTCCGAAGCGCCGATACCCATCATTGCCGCGGCGACACCCAGCGATTGCTTCTGGGCCGCGGTCGAAGCCAGCCGCATCGCGATCAAATACATGATCCCCGTCATCATTCTTTCGGACGGCTACCTCGCAAACGGCGCCGAGCCTTGGAAGATTCCGAACGTCGATGAAATTCCTGCATTCCCGGTGAAGTTTGCAACGGAAGCGAACGGTCCGAACGGCTATTTGCCTTACAAGCGCGATCCGCAAACACTGGCGCGGCCGTGGGCTGTTCCCGGCACGCCTGGGCTCGAGCACCGTGTCGGCGGCCTCGAAAAGCAGGACGTTACCGGCAACATCAACTACGAGCCGCTGAACCACGAAAACATGGTGCGGATACGCGCGGCAAAAGTTGCGGGCATCGTGCAGGAGATCCCAGACGCAGTGCCCGCGGGCGATGCGGAAGGTGATCTGTTGATTGTCGCGTGGGGCTCGACGCACGGCGCCATTACGGCGGCTTTGAAAGCGCAGCGCGCGCAGGGCCGCAAGATTGGCCACGTTCACTTGCGCTATCTCAATCCCTTGCCGGCGAACCTCGGCGAAGTGCTGCAGCGCTACAAGACGGTTCTGGTGCCCGAGCTGAACATGGGCCAACTGCTTTGGGTACTGCGCGCGAAATATCTGGTCGACGCAATCGGCCTGAACAAAATACAGGGCCGGCCGTTCAAGCAGGCCGAAGTCGAACAAAAGATTGAAGAGATTCTTGGAGAGAATTCCCGATGAGTACCGCGACGCTGCCACCTATCACGCCTCTCACCAAAAAAGACTTCCAGACGGACCAGGAAGTTCGCTGGTGCCCTGGCTGCGGAGACTACGCGATTCTTTCGGCGGTGCAGTCGGTTTTTCCTGAGCTTGGGATCAAACGCGAAAATTTCGTGGTGGTCTCCGGCATCGGCTGTTCGAGCCGCTTCCCGTATTACATGAACACGTTTGGCTTCCATACGATTCACGGCCGCGCGCCCGCGGTTGCCACAGGAATTAAAGCGATTCGTCCCGACCTTGAAGTTTGGGTCGCGACCGGTGATGGCGATGCGCTTTCTATCGGCGGCAACCACACGATTCACATGTTGCGGCGCAACGTCGGTTTGAAGGTTTTACTCTTCAACAACCGCATCTACGGTTTGACGAAAGGCCAGTATTCGCCGACTTCGGAGTTTAACAAGAAGACCAAGTCCACACCGTTTGGTTCGCTGGATCGGCCGTTCAACCCGATTTCGCTTGCGATTGGCGCTGAGGCCACTTTCGTCGCTCGTTCCGTCGATGTCTTCCAACAGCACCTCAAAGAAACCTTGAAGCACGCCGCCGCTCACAAAGGTTCCGCGTTTGTCGAGATTCTGCAGAACTGCAACATCTTCAACGATGGCGCGTGGTTCAATCTCACCGAGCGCGACGCGCGCAGCGAGCACATCATTCAGTTGGAGCACGGCAAGCCGCTTGTTTTCGGCAAGAACCGCGACAAAGGCATTCGGCGGAAGACGGACGGCGACATTGAAGTCGTCCAGCTCGGCAACGGCATTTCCGAAGCCGACCTGATCGTCCACGACGCGCATCATCCGCGCGCTTCTTACGCCTTCCTGCTTTCGCACATGGAGCATCGTCCGGGCTTCCCCACCCCGATCGGCGTGCTCCGTGCCTGGGACGATCTTCCGCGCTATGAAGACGTGATGAACCAGCAGATCCAGGATGTTATTACGAAGCGCGGCCCCGGCGATCTCGCGAAACTTCTTCGCGCAGGCGACACCTGGGAAGTGAAGTAGCTCAGCGTTTAAGATCCCGGTCCTGTATGGGTGCGATTCATCGAGCCTCCAATTGGCTGCCGACGGTCCCCTGCTTTAGGTCGACTCACGACCTCCTGGCTCGGCCTTCCTGAAAATAAACGCACATCCTGCTGATCGGACAAATCTCGCACTTAGGTTTCGTCCGTTTGCAAATCTCCTGCCCATGCTTTTTCAAAAGCAAATAAGCCCTCTGCCGCGCTTCAAATCTCTCTGGCGCTTCCGCCGCGATCGCCTCCTGTGCGGCCCGGTATCCTTTTCCATAGTTCTTATCCTCGTGTCCAAAGAAAATCCTTTGCGGGACGCCCGGACACGCCGAAGGAACGGCCGCTATGGGCGCCATCCCGCTGAACAACAAAATCTTGTCCGCTCCCGGCTCTCCAATCACCGGAAATTCCTTCAACGCACCCTTTACTCTCCGCAGTCTCTTCTCCACCGGCGTCTTTTCATCTTTCATCAACTTCTCCAGTGCCCACTTCAAATCCCCTCCAAATTTGTACTTTGCGATTCGTGCGATCAGCTTCAGCCGTTCCGCGCGTAGCTCCGGGAACATCCCTCCATCCCGCGTTAATTTCGCCAGCTTCGCGCTCGGCGCTTTCAGAATCTGGTCCGGCTTCGTGCCCAATTCTGCCTTCAGCGGTTCATATCCCTTCATACACGATGCATCCGTCGCCGGATATCCACAGTTCACGAACAAGATCATCTCGTAGGGGTTACTTGGCCCAACGGCGGCCTGCTCACCATAGTGAGCCTCAAGTCGGTCCAGGATGCCGGCAAGCCCAGGCCTAGATCCCTTCATCCCCGCCTCCGCCATGCATTTCACCCTCGTTCACCAACAAGCGTATGATTGAGCCTCGGGATTCCAGCAAATTCCTACCTTAGGAGAGATATCCATGAACCCCAAAAACAACAAGCGCGACGCTTCCTACAATCAGCTTGAAGCAGGCACGAAACAAGCTCGACCGATTCAACACCAGCACGCCCCCGAAATCCAGCCGTACGGCAAAATCGCCAAGCTGCCGATTGCTCTCGATGAGCAAGTCTGTGCAGCCAGCGCCGGGAACCTTAACCAGCTCCTCGCGGACACCATGACGCTGCGCGATATGTACAAAAAGCATCATTGGCAGGTAGCTGGCCACACTTTTTACCAGTTGCATCTACTCTTTGACAAGCATCATGGGGAACAGGACGAGCTCGTGGATGATATCGCCGAACGAATTCAGGTTCTTGGTGGCATCAGCCTGGCAATGGCGGCGGATGTTGCCGAGACCACTCTAATTCCGCGGCCTCCGCGTGGCCGTGAGGAAGCGCCGGTCCAAATCTCGCGCCTTCTCGAAGCGCACGAGGTCATCCTGAAGGAAGCTCGCACAATGGCCAAACAAGCCAGCGACGCGGGAGATGACGGAACAAACGATTTGATTGTCTCGAACGTGATCCGGACGAACGAACTTCAGGTTTGGTTCTTGGCCGAGCACTTGGTGGATGTGCCGCTGGTTCGAGCCGACAAGGCTAAGTCCGCGTCCGCCTGAGATTGCCCATTCCCGGGCGATTGCGCGCAACAAACAAAATGAGCGGCCGCGGAAAAAAGCGGTTTGGCGGATTCTTGCGTCTATTCAGTTCAGTCAGGTTGCGATCAAGATCCTCGAGTGGACACCACCGTGAAACTCTTTCTTCTCGGAGTCCTCGCTACAGTCGCGATTATCGTGGTTGGCGTAATCGCGTATCTCCGCCTTGGTCTGGCGGAAGTGCGCGCCGATTTGCCGCCATCCAGGTTGGAGAGCCTGCTGATGACGTCTGCCGTCCACGCCTCAGTTCGACGGGCTGTTTCCACCTGCCCCACAATTGCCGCAGGTCGGCACCGAATATTCCGAAGCGCAAGTATTTTGGGTCGTCAAACACGGCATCCGCAGAGCCGGCATGTTTGCCAACGGAAAGTGGAATACGGACAAAGAAATATGGACCATGTCCGCTTACATTAAGCGAATCCAGTCACTACCCGCGCGCGTCCAGGAAGAGTTGGCGAAGCCAAAGAGCGTTGCTCCCAGCCAGTAGCCCGCGCAGAGCTTCCCTCCACAAAGCAAAAAGGACGGGCGCCGTAGCTTCCGGCTAACCCGCCCTTCTCACATTCTCGTGCTCTCTGCAGAAATTCGCTGGCGTTTTCTCGACTTGCGGGACTATCCCTTGGAGCCTTTCAAATCGTCCTTCGCTTGCTTCTCCGCGGTTTTCGCCGCGCCCTTAGCATCGGCGTCCGGCTTCAGGGCGTGAATCGCCTTGCTCAGGCTCATCGCCTTATCGCCGGCGGAGCCTTTACATGCGGACATGTCGGCGCTCGTTTGCACGCCCGTCAGGTTCGACTTCAGGCATTTAAAGTCCACGCCCTCGTTCTTGCTCGCGTGCAACGCGGCTACGCACTCATCCAGCGCCTTGAAGTCTTCGCAGGCGCTCTTGGCGTCCGTATTTGCCGCCAGGACCCCCTGGGCTTGTAGGTTGGCTGTTAATTTTTTGTCTTGTTCGTCCTTAGCGTCGAGCTGATCGCTCGCCGACTTCGGATCCTTCTTCACCCACTTGATAGGATTCAGGGAATGCGTGCCGCCCGAACCGCTCGACGCCGCTGATCCCGCCCCCGCCCCTGCGGGCCCCTGCGCCGCGGCTCTGTACGCACCAATCGAGACGCTCACCATCGCCACTGCCACAATCAGGAATAGCTTTTTCATATACCCCTCCGATCGCTCTCTCAAACCAAACTGGTGAGACCCGCACGGGTCCCGTCTATCAGTAGGCCACGCGGTTCTGAAGGTAGCGAGGGAATGGAAGGAGAGTACTCCCCCAATCCGTCACGTTGTCCTCTCGGACAGGACAACGGAGCGGGCACCCTTATGATTTACGTGTATAGCCTGGCTTTCGATTTATTGGGTTCTCACTGAAGATTCGCTAGCAACGAGGAACTCCAGGGACGGGGCTTAAAATCGAACAATCTCCTGGCCGCTCGAAAACGTACCAGTCTTAGGATCGCATCCGAAGTAAAAGCCCGTAAAGGCTCATACCCAGCCCGCCAAGAAAGACCACTGGAGCCAGATATTCGGTGATCAACGGATTAAGCGTGAACGGGAGGCTCAGAGCGCTGTATCCGCCCGTGAAATAGTAAATGACTGCGGCCAGCAGCATGTACATCAGACCGCGCCGAATCTCGCGCCGGCCAGCCTGGCCTGAGCGCGCGGACAGACGAACCTCGGGCACCTCTTCACGGCAAGAGGGACACCGGTTCATCCGCGTGGGCACTGGCTTCCCACAGTACGCACACGGGCGCGAAGCCGCTTGCTGCCCTTGTAGAGCATTCATACTGGCTCCCACTTCTGCCCCCCACAATTAGCGTAGTTTTGCAGCCCAACGCCGTCAAGCGAATCCGCAACGGAAAGTGACCAGGAGGACATACACCCGATCAGGAAGGAGCTTGGAGCTTCTGAAACCGATTCGTTTATGCTACATCTAATAAACCAGCTTATTCAGGTCTCTCACAAATGGAAGATGCCGCCAAACTCGCTTCGTACGCCATTCTTGGCGATGTAGACCCCGTGCCGCAAAGCCTGCTGACCGCTTTCCCCGAGCAGGCCAAAACACTCACTCTGCTCTACGACGTGAGCCGCGAGCTAACCTCGATTCTGGATCGCGAAGAATTGCTTCGCCGTGTCGCCCAGCGTGTAAAGCGTCTCGTTGACTACCATGTTTTTAGCGTGATGCTCTGGAACGAGGCCTCGCAGCACCTCGAGAGCGTGTTCACCATGCGCTATGAGGATCAGCGCCCCGTGCGTCTGCGCCTGGCCCTGAACGAAGGCATAACGGGCGCCGCCGCCGCCGAACGCCGCACCGTGCGGGTGAATGACGTCGTGAACGACTCCCGCCACATCAGCTGCGAACTTGGCTTAGACACGGGTTCCGAGTTGGTCATTCCGCTTCTTCTCCAGGACCGCCTGATTGGTGTGCTCGATCTCGAAAGTACGGAGAAGAACGCCTTCACGGAGCAGCATGAGCGCATGCTTGCGACGCTAGGCTCTTACGTTGCCGTGGCTCTGGAAAATGCGCGGCTCTACGAAGAGGCGAGAGAGAATGAATTTCGCCTCCAGGATGATCTCAACACTGCTCGCGAAATCCAGCGCCAGCTTCTACCCCATGGCGCCCGCGGTATCCCCGGGCTTGATCTCGCCGCCGCCTATGTTCCCGCGCGCGAACTGGGCGGCGACTTCTACGATTTTCTCCCTTATGGCAAAGGCAAGCTGGCCGTGGCTCTGGGTGATGTCTCCGGCAAAGGAACCGCGGCGGCGCTCTATGGGTCGCTGGCCATCGGAACGCTGCGTGAGCTTGTGGTCAGCAGCACCTGCAATCCGGCGAGCATGCTGCAGATGCTCAATCGCCGGATGCACGGAGCCCGCCTGGATGCTCGGTTCATCGCCATGCTCTTTGCCGTCTATGACGCGGCGGAGCACCGCCTGACCCTCTCCAACGCCGGCGGCCCTTATCCCTTGCTGGTCCGTGACGGCACCGCGCAGGAGATTCGCATCGAAGGCGTTCCGCTGGGCCTCTTCCCCGACAGCGAATACGAAGAGACGACCATTGATCTTCAAGCCGGCGATATCGTTCTATTTGCCTCCGACGGCATTCTGGAATCCGAAAATGTTCGCGAGGAGGAGTTTGGCTCCAAGCGCTTGCACGCGCTTCTGGCTGATGCCGGGCCTGAGATTTCGGCGAATGAGCTTTCGGAGAAGATAATCGCCGCTACGGACGACCACAGTGGTCCCGGCTTGAGCCCTCACGACGATCGCACCCTGCTCCTTCTCCGAGTTACCGGAGAAGGGGCGGCCGATTACTCCAAATTCCCTGTCATTTATTAAGGGCTAAGCGCGGACAGACTGAATCGGGAGTTCTTCACCGCCGGGCGACGGGGGGAATGTCCGCTTGCAGCAGCTCAGGCTGCCTGAGGAGCGGCAGCCATCTCTCCCGGAGTGCGGCGAATTCCGGCAGATTCTTCTTGGAAATTGGATCGGAAGGCGGCAGTCCTAGCTTCTCGAAGTTTTTATATTGGCCCTTTTGCAAAATCCGGAAATCAAGATGCGGTCCCGTGGAGAGGCCGGTGCTGCCGACGAGGCCGATCGTCTTTCCGATTTCGACGTGCTCCCCAGCGCGAACGTACATGCGCGACAAATGCAGATACATCGTTTCGTAACCGTTCGAATGGGAGATATGCACCATGTTGCCTTCTCCGCCTTTTAGCCCAGCGAAGAGAACCCGCCCGCTTCCAATGGCCTGCACCGGTGTTCCAATCGGCGCGCCGTAATCCGTCCCCATGTGCGGGCGAACCGTTTTCAGGATCGGATGATACCTTGCATTGCTGAAGTGCGAAGTGACCGGCGCAGAAAATTTCAGCGGCGAGCGCAGAAACGCCTTCTGCAGCGATTTGCCGTCCGCGTTGTAGTAGCCGGGACGGCTGAATTCGTCATGGAAGAGTAGTGCCTGGTATTTTTTGCCGCCATTGTCGTACTCGGCCGCGAAGATCTTTCCGTATCCCGCCGTTTGACCATTGGCGTATTTCTTTTTCTCGAGCAACACGCGAAAAGTATCTCCCTTGCGCGGATCGGTATAGAAATCAAGGTCGTAGCCGAAGATTTGCGCCAGGCGCATGGCAATTTCCGGCGATTCGCCGGCCTCCTCGACGGCATTGAAAAGCGAGTCATCGAGCTGCCCGGAAACCGCCGTGACTTCTATCTTGGACGGAATCTCTTTTACTTCGGCGGTAAAACCGCTCTCCGCCGGAATGATCTTCAACATGCGGTCGGGATCGATCTTGTAATCGATCTCCCGCAGGTCTCCATCGACCGACCGCCCAACGGTGATCACGTTTCCAGCTCGGACCTGCCGCAGGTTAAACGCGTGCTGCGCCGCAGTTGAGGCGTTGGCGGCATCCTGATGGCTGAGGCCGAATTTCTCGAGCGCGGCAGTGAAATTGTCGCGCGCGAGGACTTTCTTCTCTGTTGGCACGACAACCTGTGCGCGAATCCGGGCCGCTTCTTCCTGCGAGAGCTTCACTTGATGTACAAACTCAGCCGAGGCCGCGAGGCGCATTCGAAAAACATAGCTAAGCACGCCGGCGCCGAAGCAGAGCACGATCACCAGCACAATCGCAAAACGTCGATTCACTCTTTCCCCCTGCCACTCGCTGCCCAGTTTGACGCGAAAAGCCTTGGCGCGTCGCGCACAAAAAGCTCATTTGCACGCAATGCATTACAGATTGTCACGAACACTTTTGTATCAAACCACGCTTGCAGTCAAACGCCAATCCAATTCTCTGCGTCCAATCGCCTAACCTCTTCCGTTGCCCACCCTCTTGATGAAATTCCGCTCATTCTCAAGTAGGATGCAGCGATGACTCTCAACGCCTTATCCCGGCGAGCCTTTTTAACCATGACCGCCATGTTGCCGTGGGCTCTTCGCGCTGCCGGAGCAACACAGCTCCCCGTCGGGCTCGAACTCTATTCCGTGCGGAATGCGCTGAAACAGGATCCCACCGGCACGGTGCGCGCCGTCGCCGCCATGGGCTATCAGTGCGTCGAATTCTACGCTCCTTACTTTGAGTGGACCGAGAGCCAAACCAAAGAGATGCGCAGGCTCCTGGATGATCTCGGCATTCGTTGCTACTCCACTCACAACGACAGTTCGTATTTTGGTGCGGAAAAGATCTCCCGGGCGCGCGACCTGAACCTTATTTTGGGCTGCAAGTATGTCGTGATGTCCAGTTCGCATGAGAAAGCCGGCCCGGATAGCTGGAAAACGGTCGCGGACTCGCTGAACTTGGCAGCCGAACGGTTGGAACCGTCAGGATTGAAGGCCGGCTATCACAACCACCAAACCGAGTTCACTCCCGATGGCGGCATCCGCCCCATCGAGATTCTCGCGAAGAATACGAAGTCTTCCGTTATGTTGCAACTCGATGTGGGAACGTGCATCGAAGCCGGCTCCGACCCCGTCTCGTGGATCCGGGCAAATCCCGGGCGTATTCGCTCGCTGCACCTCAAAGAATGGTCACCGGAAGCAGGCAAAGGTTATTCCGTTTTGTTCGGCGAAGGTGTCGCGAAGTGGAAAGATATTTTCGCAGCCGCGGAAAGCGTTGGCGGAGTCGAGTACTACCTCATTGAACAGGAAGGCAGCAGGTTCTCCGAACTGGACACCGCAAAGAAATGCCTCGACGCGTTCCGTTCTACGCATCCCGCTTGAATCTTAGATGATAGGTTTTGTTTACTTGCCCGAGACCAGCGGGGTGACTGACAAGGTCCGCGCCGTGGATTCGGCGAAATAATTTTGTTCGCGCAGTTTGCGATAAATCCGGCCCGCGACTACGGCAGCCATCGGCCCTTTGACGCTTCGAGTATTCCCGCGCAACAGCACGGCCAGCGCGATTTTCGGATGGGCTTCGTCGGCGTACGTTACGAACCAGCCGATATGTGACGGCGTGGTGTGATCATCGCAGGTGCCCGTCTTGCCGAGCGGCGTTTCGTCGCCGCCGCGGTCGAAGCTGGACTTGCCCGTGCCGTACAGAACCGCAGCGAGCATGCCCTCTCGAATTTCCGGGAGAATCGCGGCGATGTTCAAATCGCGCTTCACTCGCGGAGCGAAATTTTGCACGTCTTCTTGGGTGCGCGGATATTGCAGATAGTAAAGTGTACCGCCGTTGGCAAATGCCGCCGCCAAAGCGGCAAGCTGCAACGGGGTGATCTGAATTCCCTCGCCGAAACTGGACATCCGCGAGATCCCACCTAGCGCCGGAGGCGCGCTGGGGAATGCGCCAGGATGTTCTTCCGGCAAGTTGTAGCCTGCCAGCTCGCCCAAACCCAGCAGCCGCGCGTACTTCGAAACCGTATCAAACCCCATGCGGCGTCCCAGCTCCTCGAAAAACACGTTGTTCGAATGCGCCATCGCATCGGTCAAATTCATGTACTTCCGGTAGCTCACCTTGAGCATCGTGTCGCGAGTGATCACATTTTCTTCGAGTGCAGCAATAGCGATGGTCGGCTTGATCGTCGAGCACGGGATGTAGCCATCCCCGAAAGCGATCTTCTGGTTTACGACCGTCAGAATGCGGCCAGTGTTGGGATCGACGGCCACAACGGAACCGTTATAGCGCCCCAGCGCTTCAACAGCTGCCGCGCGAACGACTGGATCATCAAACGTCGAGACGTCCAGGCTGGAAGAATCTGCAAAAGTAGGAACCCCGCCACGGTAACGCGAAGCAGACCTGCGCGTCCGCGCGGTGGATGTTACTCCGCCTGCTGCGGCGGGAACTGGCACGGCAAACAGTGCCGTTATTAAAATTGCGAGAACCGATTTTGCTGCTTTCTTCACTAAACCGCCTTTGGTCCGCGACTTCCCCGACAGTTCCCAGGGCCGAATACTTACCTCATCCTCTACCTGCGGTCAACCCACATTCCTGGACCGCTTTCTATCTTGTCAAATCTGAAGAGCACCGCATCGCGCGAGCACCTGCTGATATTGCACCCAAATCGCCAAATTAACACTCACTCATTTGATGCGACTTAGAGCCGCGAAGCTAAGCCCACTCTCTTCCATCGAGAAACCGCATCTCTCAGGATGAGACACATTGTAGGCAGCATGGGGGATAGTACGCAATAGCCGAAGCGGGCCAGTACGTCCGTATGTGCTTTATTATCAACGGCTGACCATGGGGACAGGCCAATCGCGTTAGCTGACCTTGCGTCCGGCAAGGATCGCCGTTCGGGCATGGAAGAAAAGTCGCCCCGTCGCATCTTGAAACGGGCGTGTCCCGCTCAGGTCGTGCAGGCGATCCTCCTCAAGGAGCCGGCGTATTTCTGATGCGCGCTCTGGTGGCGTCTTTGTGGTAGCCAGCCAGCGTTCGACTTCCGGCGTCAAATCGTCCGCCGTGGTGACGGAATCCGTCTCCAGCCCAACGTCACGAAAAAGCTGAAGCAGTTCGCTGAGCGCCAGCGTCCTCACGTGCGAAGGATCGCGCAGAATTTCCCAGCGGTCTTGGTAAGCGGCGCGCTCCGGATGTTCGCTGGCGTAAATGTCTTCCACCACGGCCGTGCCGCCAGCGCGGCAGACTCGCGCCATTTCGCGCAAGACTTCCAGCGGCTTCAGAAGATGATGCAATGCAAGCCTGCACACGACCACGTCGAAGGCGCCATTTTCAAAAGGAAGGCTTTCCGCATCCGCTGCTCGGAACGAAACATTGGAAATGCCGCGCTCTTTCGTCCGTTGTTTTGCGATGGCAAGCATGGCATCCGTTAGGTCCACGCCGACAACTTCTCGGGCCGCGCTTGCGAACGCCTCTGCAATGTACCCAGGGCCCGTAGCGATATCCAGCACGCGCTCATCGCCAGTGAGATGAGCCGCGTCCACCAGCCGCTGAATGCGGTCTTCGTCGGTGACCCATGGATTCGCGGCAAACGCCTGTGCTTGTGTCGTGAACGATTCCCGAATGACGTCGTTGTGTCGCATCACAACAAAAGCTTAACACACGCGTCAGACCGCAGCCCGCGTTGCTGGATTGCTAGCGCGTCGGACGAGCTTTGCTGGCGTCGGCAGCGCCTGACGTGCCTGCAGCCGCGGCTGCCTTCATGGGTGATTTGTCGCTGTGCGCGGGCATAGCAGCGTGTCCGTTGGGACCGGACGCCGCGTTCGAACCGCCGGGAATCGCGATCTCCAGTTTCTTGCGCAGCGCGTTTTCCAGTTTGTCGCGGATGTCCTTATTTTCCTTCAGGAAGCTGCGCGCGTTTTCGCGCCCCTGGCCCATGCGCTCGCCGCCGAAGCTGAGCCACGTGCCGCTCTTCTCGACCAACCCCTTGTCCACGCCGAGATCGATCAAATCGCCTTCGCGCGAAATGCCTTCGCCATAAACGATGTCGAACTCCGCTTCGCGGAAAGGCGCCGCAACCTTATTCTTCACCACCTTGGCGCGCGTCCGCGAGCCCACCACAACGTCGCCTTCCTTGATCGCCTGAATCCGCCGTATGTCGATGCGCATAGACGCATAAAACTTCAGAGCGCGTCCGCCAGTGGTGGTCTCCGGGTTGCCAAACATCACGCCAATCTTCTCGCGGATCTGGTTGATGAAAATCAGGCAAGTCCGCGACTTCGAGACAATCGCCGTCAGCTTCCGCAGCGCCTGCGACATCAATCGCGCCTGCAAGCCCATCTGCGGATCGCCCATGTCGCCTTCGAGTTCGGCCTTCGGCACCAAAGCAGCGACGGAGTCCACGACGACAATGTCCACACCACCCGAACGTATCAGCGTCTCCGCAATCTCCAAAGCCTGCTCGCCATTATCCGGCTGCGACACCAGCAAATTGTCCACATCCACGCCCAGCTTCCGCGCGTACACCGGATCAAGCGCGTGCTCCGCGTCGATGAACGCCGCCTGCCCGCCCAGTTTCTGCGCCTCCGCAATCACGTGCAACGTCATCGTCGTCTTACCGCCCGATTCCGGCCCGTAAATCTCAATCACGCGCCCGCGCGGAAACCCGCCGACGCCCAGCGCCGCATCAATCGACAAACACCCGCTGGGAATTACGCTAACAGGCACCAGCACATCCCGGCTGCCTAAACGCATAATCGCGCCCTTGCCATGGTCCTTTTCAATCTGCGATATCGCCGCTGCCAGCAATTTCTCTTTCTCTTCTGTCATTTCACACCTCGGTGGAGGAAGTTAGGGAATTTCATCTGCACTTGGTCTTTGTAGGGGCGCAGCATGCTGCGCCCCACCTTGCCGATTATTAAACCGTGAGCCTTGGCCCAAAACATAGCGGAAGCCTAATAGTAACATTCTAATTATCTTCGCGCCACGCTTTAATTCAAACCACTCAGGGCCATTCGCCAACCAGCCACTTAGCCCTGGCGTTCGCAACCGTGCTCCGCGACATGCTCCTTCAACCGTGCAATGGCCATCGCCACCCGCACCGCCAACTGCCGCTCTTCGCCCGCCTCCAGTTTGCGGAGCCTTACCAGCCCCCGCATCCGGTCGCGCGCCTCGATGAACTCGCTTTCGAGCCTAGCATGTTCCGCACATCTTATCGCCAGGCCCGCAGCCAAACCCATCTCGCACCTGTTGAAAACCGCGAAAGGCAAAATAGCACCATGGCGAACAAAAAGCAAACACTATCTTCGCCCTATCTTCGCCTTTAGCGGCGCGCCATCACTCTCCGCCGATTCTGACTATTTGCCCGCACCGGACGGATTCGAGATGGCTGAGGCATTCGGGAACCAGGGGCAGGAGGTCTTCCAGCAGTACGGACTTCCCACAAAAAATAACAACACAGATCTTTCGCTCTTCCAGATTCTGTTGGTATTCAAATCCGCGATCAACCGTCAGAACGACGTCGAATTTTTGCAGCCTCGGCTGCGGTCAAAAGCTGACCGTTCTCAAGTCCAGCAAAGCCAGCGTAGCGCGCCGTTTGACAATCATGGCCGGGAAAGTATTTGCGTAGTCCTACGTTCACGCACTCATCGAGAAGAACCCGCATTCACGCCCTAGCGGATAGAAGTTGCTGCGCTTCTTGCAGGGCCGCGATAACCATTTCTCGAGAAACGGTGGGATAACCTTGGAGGAACTGTTCAAGCGTGTGGCCTCGTTCCAGGGAGTCGAAGAGCAGTTGAAGGGGGACGCGCGTCCCGCGAAACACCGGCGTACCACTCAAAATCTTAGGATTTTTGACGATAACGCTATCCGTTAAACCCATGCTCATCTCCATTGCGAACAGTATATCACCGCGGAGGATCGGTCTCGGATCAGGAAGTATATGCGTAGAACCCCCGCCCCGCCTTCCGCCCCAACCACCCCGCCGCTACGTATTTCTTCAGCAGCGGACAAGCCCGGTATTTGGGGTCCCCCAACCCCTCATGCAAAACATGCATAATATCCACGCACACATCCAACCCAATAAAATCCGCCAACTCCAGCGGCCCCATTGGATGGTTCATCCCCAGCTTCATCACCGCGTCCACCGCCTCAGGCGTCGCCACGCCCTCCATCACGCAATACACCGCCTCATTAATCAGCGGCATCAGCACCCGGTTCGACACAAACCCCGGCGCATCATTCACCGCCACCGGCGTCTTTCCCAGCTTCTTCGCCAACTCCATCGTCGCCGCAAACGTCGCGTCGCTCGTCTGCAGCGCGCGAATCACCTCGACCAGCACCATCACCGGCACCGGATTCATAAAGTGCATCCCCACAAACCGGTCCGCCCGCTTCGTCAACGCCGCAAGCGTCGTCATCGCAATCGACGACGTATTGCTAGCCAAAATCACCTCCGGCCGCAAAATCCCATCCGCCTCCGTCAACACCGCCCTCTTTATCTCCAACTTCTCCGGCACCGCCTCCACCACAAAATCCGCCGTCCCAATCGCCCCCATATCGGTCACGCACTGCACTCGCCCCAGCACACTTCTCTTCTCCGCCTCCGCCAGCTTCCCCTTCTTGATCTCCCGGTCCAAATTCTTCCCAATCGTCTCCAACCCGCGCTCCAAAAACCGCTGCTCCACATCCCGCAAAATCACCCGATACCCCGCCCGCGCAAACACATGCGCAATCCCGTTCCCCATCGTCCCCGCGCCCAACACCGCCACCGTCTTGATCGCATCAATCGACAAGGTCCAAGCCTCCGCATCACATGAAGTAAACGTGGTAAAGGAAGTTAAGGAAGTAAAAACGCATAGACTAAACTTATCGCGAAATTCAGATTGACGAGACAAAATACCGGGTCACGCCGGCGGAGCACCCTCGACAATCTCCCGAATAATCTCTCGCGCCAGCATCTCTTCTTCTGGCGGGACGTAAATCGCCGTTTCCTGCCCGTACTTCTCGACGCGCACCGGAATTTCATTCTCTTTCAGCGCTTGACTCAGGAAATTGGCGCGCTCTTGATCATCCCCCGACCAGACAGCACATGTAGCGTTGCTTAAGTGCGCCGGCTCAGGCTGTGTCGCAGTGGGGGCAGCATCGTCTTCTCCCGGAATCTCCATATCCACCGGCTCTTCACCCAAAAGCTTCTCGAGAATCTTCTCCGCTTCAGCCAAATTCGACGCGTGAACGGCTACGTTGAACCCAAACATTGGATCTTGCCCGACAAAAAACGGGTCGGTCCTCGAAGTATCTCTGTCGTTGCCAATGGATCTGTCGACAAAATCAATTCCCGCGGACTGCAGTTCTTCGAGGAGTGTGGCGTGGAACGCCGGGTCCTCCCCCGCCCATAACACAATCAGCGACTCTTGCGGTCCCGCACCAGTAGCCATTTGTTCCTCCCCGCCGCCAGCGAGTAGCATGCATCGTCAGTCCGGCGCCAAGCATACATCCATTCCCGCCCCAGAAAAACAACTCCGCTATCAATTGCTTATTCCGGCGGCACACCCTCGACCACTTCGCGCACAATCTCCCGCGCCCGCACTTCGTCCCTGCTCAAAACAAAAAGCCGATACACACCTCCCGCTTCCGCCACCCGCGCATGAATCCGATTCTCCCCAAGTGCCGCCGCCAACAATTCCCCCATCTCTGCCTGCTCTCCCTCCCAAATCTCCACGCTCGCATCTTCCGGGTACCAATTCTCAGGGTCCCAGTCCCCTCGCGACTCTCTCGGTTCAACAGACTCCGGCAGTTCCAGCGGCACCCCAGCCGCTTCCGAGACTGGCTCATCCTCCCGGCCGTAAGCCTCTTTCACCGCCTCCTCCGCTCTGCCAAACTGCGAAAACGGCACTCCTATCTCGAACGCGCTCTTAATATTCCAATTGAAAAGATGATCCTGCCGCCGAACGGTCTTGCACGGGATGCCCTTCTCGCCGAGCAGTTCACACAATTCCGCATGAAGCCTCGGATCGTCCCCCTTCCAAAACGAACAAAAGGGATCTTCCTCAGGATCACCTGCCTCAATAGGTTCGATAGGAACGACGGCCCCAGTCGGCAGTTCATACACCAGCTCGACATCACAATCCGCGCACCGCGTAAACCCTTGTCGATACTCCGCTTTGCAAACGGGACAGAACATGGGACCAGAACGAAAGTCTACTACACCCCGTCAAACCGCTCGACGAAGGGCTGCTCTTCTGGATTGATACTCTTAGGCGCCTCCGCCTTAAACACTTCCGCCAACGACCCACTTGCCTGGTTCCGGGTCAGTTTCCGGTTACCCAACTACACAGGCGTTAGCGCGCCGCCCTTCCCAGAACCGGACTTCTGGCCCGGAGATCACGTCATATAAGCGAACTTCCCATACTTCTCCGCACGATGCCCAACCGGATTACTTCAGAGTCGCCGACAATACAGACCGAATATGACTGCGGTTGTGTTGGAAAGATAAGAGCTTTGCATGAATGCAAAGCTACCCTTCGCCGATCTTGGTCAGAGGAAATACGAATGCCCGAGTCGAGTCGGCAACAAAGACGGATCGCCGGAATCCGCCGAGTATAGTCGCTCTCTAACCGCCTGGAGCGACCGATGTCACCGAAGTTGTTGATGTAGAAATTCCCTTGTCCGCCCGTTGGCGAGCACTGCCGCCGCGGCATTGTAGTGCGCCCCATTGTGCCGAGAGAAGGCATGATTCTGACCCGGATAGCTGTAGACTGTCGCGTTCGGTTTGCTGGCAAGGGCCGCTTTGATTTCGGCTTGCGCAGCCTTGGAAATGAACTCGTCTTCCTCGGCCAGATGCATCAGCATGGGCGCATGAAGCCCATCGATCTCTCCCAGATATTTCTCAGTGTCACCGCCGTGATAAGCGACCGCAGCGTCGACGGCGTGGCGCACGGCTGTCAGAAAGACCATCAGTGCGCCGAGGCAATAGCCGAGGACGGCAACCTTGCCGGTGCACCCAGGCAGCTTGGCCACGGCGTCGACAGTGTCCTTAACGTCCCTAACGCCGGCGTCCCGGTCATAGACCTGGTAAAGACGAAGCCCGTGTTGCCAGTCGGTCGCCGACGTAACGCTGAGGTCGACGCCCGGCTCCTGACGCCAGAATAGGTCGGGCGCGACCGCCATGAAACCTTGTTCCGCCAGTTCATCGCAGGTCTTGCGTATGTCTGCGTTCACCCCGAACAGCTCCTGCAGAACGACGACGGCGGGAGCCGGCAAGGCCTTCGGCCGCGCGATATAGGCGCCAAACGCGCCGTCCCGTCCTTTGATGGTTATGCGATCGTTCATTGTGTTGTCCTTAGGCGACGACGCTCATCTGGGCCTTCGCCGATGTTGTCAGGATCGGCGGAGGCCCACTATCGAGCCAGCCGGATTCAGCCGGCGGGCTTGCACCGGGTTAGTGAAGCCCTCGATCAACTTGCAGCCGACTGGCGGGCAGGCACGGAGGTGGCAGCCTCTTCGATGAGCTTGGCTGTTTCCTTCGGGTAAGACATGTAGGCCACATGGCTCGCCTTCACTTCGACCGTCTTGGCCCTGGCGCGCTTCGCCATCATGCGCTCCTGATCCGGATTGATCGATCGATCTTCGGTGGCGACCATGTACCAGGTGGGTTTGTGTTTCCAGGCGGGATTCGTAACCTTGTGGGTGAACGCGTCGGTTGAGATTGGCACTTGCGATATAGCCATGAACTCCGCCTCTTCCCGTGGAATGTCCGCTGCGAAGTCGGCCGCGAAATGCGCCTCGTCTATCCACCAGTTGCCGTTGCTGTCTGGCTTGAACGCCTTGGAGGCTTGCGGCAGAGCCTGTTCGATTGATGCACAGCTCTCACCTTCATCGAGCGCAAATGCGGCAATATAAACAAGCGCTGCAACGTTGGGATGATTGCCGGCCTCGGTGATGATGGACCCGCCGTAGCTGTGGCCGACCAGAACCACCGGGCCGCCCATGGCGTCGATTGCGGCCTTCGTGTACTTTTGGTCCTCGCCGTAAGAGGTCTCGGGGGGCTGTGCTACCGACACCCTGTACCCATCATTCTTAAGGATCTTAGCGACGGCTTTCCAGCCAGAACCGTCGGCGAAAGCTCCATGCACCAGAACCACATTCTTGATCGTCATTGTTGTTCTCCTTTTTTTCCCTTTCACATGCACCAACTCTTGTAAGCCGGCGTCGTTCGTGCGACATAAGGCGCGGTTACAACGCTTCCGGATGGTCTTTCGGTTGGCTTCTCTCCTGCAGCATCCATTCCCTGATGTATGGCGAACGGTGCAGGATCGAGACCCCTGCCGACTCACACGCGTTTAGAAAACGAACACCTTCGATATCCACCAGATCGAGTTCCTCCAGATCCAGCGTGACGCGTGGTCCGCCACGCTCGACCTCAGACTTCAGCTGATCAAGGTGCTCCGATCGAAGCTGCCCGCTCAAACAAATGCGCGTCTTGCGCTTACCAGCAATCCGCTTGATCTTCAGCGTCATGGACTCTCTGCTCTGAAGAACAGTCAAACGAATGCAATATCCAAGCCATTCGCAATTCCTTGCAGGATTGGAAGTTAGAGCTGCGTGCAGTCCTGAATTGTCAGGAATTCCTGTCTGATGAGGAAAACATGATTGACATGATGGGTCCCCGCAGAGAATCAGTCAGCTGATGGGGCTTTGAATCGATATTTGTTAATCTTCAAACGCTTGATCTTCGAGTCGAGGGTCCGTGCTGGCAGCCCCAGTTCAGCAGCTGCACCTGCAGGCCCGGAAATTCGGCCCTGGCTTTCTGCCAAGGCGGCTTCAATCATTTCCTTTTCCTGCCTGACAAGGGCGCCCGTCAACGTGCGGGTCCGGACTGGCTTTCGGGGCGCTTCCTGCTTCAGCCAGGTCTCGTCGACAGCTAACGTGTCGCCCTCGCTGAGGATCACCGCGCGTTCGATCACATTTTGTAATTCACGGACGTTTCCCGGCCAATCATAGGTCTCGAATACTTTCAGAGATTTTTTGTCGACTGCTCTGAACTTCTTTCCACCCCTTTTTCCAAAGCGATCGATGAAGTACTCAACAAGTAAGGGAATGTCGGCTGGTCGTTCGCGCAACGGCGGCATCTCGATAGGCACGACATTTAGCCTATAAAGGAGATCTTCCCGGAACTTGCCGTCTGCCACGAGTGCGTTCAAATCACGATGGGTTGCCGCGAGCACCCTCACGTCAAGGGGAATAGGATGATTTCCTCCGACGCGTTCGAGTTCGCGTTCTTGCAGCACGCGCAATAGCGTGATTTGAGTCTCCTGGGGCAGGTCGCCAACCTCATCCAGGAAAATTGTCCCGCTATTCGCGGATTCAAAACGGCCAATTCGCCGCTGCGTTGCGCCCGTGAAGGCGCCTTTCTCATGCCCAAAGAGTTCCGAAGCAATCAGCGACGCGGGAATGGCGGCGCAGTTTACGCCAATAAACGCGCGTTCCGCTCGCTTCGATCGTTTGTGGATGGCGCGCGCTATCAATTCCTTTCTAGTGCCGGTTTCCCCGAGGATCAAAACGGTCGAATCCGAAGGCGCAACTTTCGCGACTTGGCGCAGCACTTTGCGCAAAGATTCCGAGGAGCCGACGATGTCTTCGAACATCGAGTCACGATCGATTTGCTCTCGCAACGCCACGTTTTCGTTCCGCGTTCTCTCTTCCGCCCGGACGCGGTCATGAATGTCGGTGCCCGTTGCATACCATCGAGTGATCTGTCCGCGCTCGTTGCGAAAAGGGTTGTACTGAATCAGGAACCAGCGGTATTGACCGTCCTTTCCGAGTGCTCGATGCTCGAATTCGAACGGAAGACCCCGCGCGAGAGCAGCATTTCGCTCGTTTCGAAATCTTTCCACGTCCTCCGGATGAAAGATTCTTTCTCGAAAATTTGCTGCAAACACATCATCAGCGGTAAGGCCCGTATAGTCGAGGGTAGCTTGGTTGGCGTAGATCGGCACTCCGGAGGGATCCTGGACGACTACCGCCTGCGGTATTGCGTCCGTGATTTGCCGAAGTTCGCGTTCATCCTCACGCAGTTTCTCTTCCGTCTGCTTAAGGTCTTCGATGTCAGTGCTTACTCCATACCACATAGCGATCTTCCCGGTTTCGTCGCGGAATGGTTCGAAACGAATGAGGAACCAACGAAAAACCCCGTCACGTCGGCGCATGCGCGCTTCGATGTCACCTGGTTCTCCAGAGCGCAACAGCTCCCGCTGTTTTTCCATGAGTGACGGTAAATCCTCCGGATGGATTGCAGTCTGCCAGCCCCAACCTTGCGATTCCTCAGCAGAAAGACCGGCGTATTCGCGCCATCGTTGATTAACGAACTCCACGGACCCGTCCGGATGAGTTGACCACGTAAACGCAGGAATTCGGTCAACCAGAAGGCGAATGTCCAGCGACTGTCCTGGCAATGACATTGGCAGATTATAGTCCGGAATACTCTTTCTGCTGCCTGGCAAGCGCCGCGGTTGCGCGGATGAAGCGTGAACCGCGACAGTTGGCCAGAAACGAGGTTATGGGAAATTTGGACGCACCGCCTTCCACTTGGACGATTGACGCCTAACCGTACAAGCGAATCAGCTTGATTAGCCCAGTGCGATGGAGGCAAGGGACCTTTTCCGAGGCTATCCTTTGGCACTTCGTCTCATTGCACCAGCAAATTCCCGCCAACCCCCTCCATTCACACAACTTCCTCCCGTCTCATTCGAATGATACTCTCTAATAATAATCCTTGACAGTAATCAGAATGCATGCTATGGTTCTGCATGTTAGTTTGGCAGAGTCTGTCGCGCCTCTACCGCCTTTCGAGACTCTCCCGAAGTACAAAAGAGCGTCCGATAATATCTTCCGTAAACACGTTAGAATCAACACTTCCAACACGTCATACAACTGTTGATTCCACACCACTTACAGGAGAGCCCAAACCTTTAGAATCAACACTTACAAAAAAACCAGGGGGGAGGGGTCCCTTTTTGTTAACCAGACGCCCGACGAAGGGCGTCTGTACCGACGAGCATCGCGACGAGGGACCTCTCGCCGTCTCTTCGTGCTTTCGTCTGTTCGTCGTTACCTCTTTACGTCATTACTTCATCCCTTCTCTCATTCAAAGGAGGCTCCATCGCCGATAGCGCCAACCACAACCCGATAACCCACTGAGATTCCAGTGAGTTGGAGAGAGCTGAGGCCCTGCGTCTTTTTGCCGCGCCCCAGCGTATACCCTGTAGAATGAGCGCGACACTCACAATCCTGACCGCGGCACCTTCGAGGTCGATTCTTCTTTTCTCCACCCAGATGGCCGACGACAACAAGGCCCTCGCCCAGGGGCTCAAGCGCCGCGACCCACAACTGCTCGACCAACTGATCGAGCAGTATCAATACCGCCTGTTCCGCTATTTGCTCTATCTGACTTCCAGCCGCGAGCGCGCCGAAGACTTCTTCCAGGAAACCTGGATCCGTGTCCTCGAGCGCGGCCATCAATACGACGGCAATTACAAATTCGAGGCCTGGCTCTTCCGCATCGCGCGCAATCTGGTGATCGACTGGCAGCGCCAGAAAAAAGTGCAAAGCCTCGACGCCCTCATCGACCCGGAAGAAGGCGCGCCCATGGAGTTCGCCGCGCAGAATCAACCCTCGCCGCTGAACATGGTCCTGACCGCGGAAGAAAAAACCGGCGTCCACGCTTCGCTCGACCGCATACCAACGGTCTATCGCGAAGTTCTTGTGCTCCGTTTTCAGGAAGACCTCGGTCTCGAAGAAATCGCCGGCGTCCTCGCCGCCCCACTCTCCACCGTGAAGTCGCGCCTCTATCGCGGCCTCGAAGCGCTCCGCGGCGCGATGCAAGGAAGTGCAGCATGAACGAAAATCTCCACGCCCGCGCCGAAAAGCTGATCGCGCAAGAGCGCATCGAAGGAATCTCCCAATCCGAGCGCGACTGGCTAGCCGCGCATCTCCGCGAGTGCCCAGCCTGCACCCAAGTCGCGCAGCAAACGACTGCTGCTCTGCGGGTCTTGCGTGGCATGCCAGTTCCCCTCCCTCGCGGACTCGCCGCACGCACACAGTTCCGCGTGCAGTTGCGTGCCCAGGAAATGCGCGAACGCGAACCCAAGCGTCGCCTCCTCTGGATCATCTGCGCCATGTCCTGGGGTCTCGGCATTGCCACCGCGCCGTATGTCTGGCAAGCCATCGAATGGATTGGCCAGCGCACCGGCGCTCCGCGATTGGTTCTCGAATTTGGATTTGGCCTGTGGTGGGCGATTCCCGCCTTGTTTGCCGCGGCAATCGTGATTCTCGAAAACCTCCGGCAAGCAAATGAACGCCATTGGTCCGGCCGCTGAAACGGAGAAGCAAGAAATCGAGCGAGGAGCGAAATGTCAGACTATCAGCAAAAAGTGAGCGGTTCCTTCAACGAGCGGATGCGGCTCATCCGTCTTCGCAGAAAAAAGGAAAACCTCCGTTTCTGGGAAGAATTCCGGATCATTCCCAAAGGGCTGGTGTGGACCCTCGTCGCGCTGTTCGTGATCGCGCAGATCATCGCATTTTCCGTCAATCGCTGGAATGCAGTTCACTATGACAACGGCTTTCCGTGGGAGTTGCGGGACAACTTTGCGCTGGCTTCGCTGGCTTTGGCCGGAATCGTCACTCTGGCATCGATCTGCATGGCGAGCATCATTCTCCTGATCGCGTACGTAAACCGCGACGCGAAACGTCGCGAGATGAACTCCGCATTGTGGACGCTGCTGGTGCTCATCCTGTTGCCAGCTTGGGGCTTCGTCGGCTTTATTATCTACTTCCTGATGCGCGAACCGCTGCCGTATCCCTGTCCTCAATGCGGGAAAGCAGTCGGCGCCCGCTTCAACTTCTGCCCCAACTGCAAATGCAACTTGCACCCCTCCTGCCCCAACTGCAAACGGGAAGTCGTCGAAACCGATAAGTTTTGCCCCTACTGCGCGTATGAACTGGGAACGCCGGTGCCAAGTAGCGCGGAGCTGCCCTTGACGCGGAATTCCAGCCTGTAGCATGGAGCGAAACGCCTTGCGACTATTTCTTTCTGAAAGTGAGGGGCTGGGTGCCATAGAACGCCTGCCGCAAGGAGTTCCCGGCGTCTCTGCTCCACGCGCGAGACTTGCTCCTTCCAGCCAAATCCTGAGAGGTTTTTAGGGTCTTTCCCCGATTGTTTGCTCACCTCAATCCGATTACGGTTGAACTGGCTTTGCGACCTGCTGTTCAACTACCCGGCCGAATCCGCAGGGCCTGAGGTGATCCGTGGGAGCCGTGCTGTCCAAGCCTTTGTATTCTAGGAGGTCGAGTTCTCGAGTCGAGACGCCAGACGGGGTATGGGTCTGCTGGCGCTGTGGTGATGTCGAGGATATATCAAGGGTCAGCGATCTGAGTGTGGGTGGGTTGTTCCTCTCCACGCCGATCCGCCAGCCCGAGGGCGTGAAAGCCCAGCTCGAATTTCTTGTTCAGGAGGGAAACATCAGAGCCGAGGCTGTCGTGCGTCATCTCGTCCCAAGTAATGGCCTGGGGTTGAAATTCACCGCGATAACCGATCAAGACTGCCCGAACTTAGTAGCACTAATCAAAAGGATTCAGAGTTCGTCGCGCCCCAAGCGAGTGAACTAATCTTCGCGGAGTCTTGTCTGCCTTGCGCGGCGCGTTGGGACCCTGTCTGACTATGTCCTTTCGACAGCCAGCGCCACGGCATTACCGCCGCCGAGGCAGAGCGCGGCGATACCGCGCTTTAGGTTGCGCCGCTGCAATTCAGATAGAAGAGTAACCAGGATGCGCGCACCGCTCGCTCCGATCGGATGGCCCAGGGCGACCGCGCCGCCGTTCACGTTCACCTTTTCGGGATTGAGCCGCAGTTGCCTCGTCACCGCAATCGCCGCAACCGCAAAGGCTTCGTTTAGTTCAATGAGGTCCACATCTTTGTCGCGGTCCCAGCCGGTCTTGGTGAGGAGTTTTTCGACCGCGTCCACCGGCGCCATCATCACCCACTTCGGTTCAACGCCGCTGACCGCTTGCGCAACGATTCGCGCTATCGGCTGTTTGCCGAGGCGCGCCGCGTTGCGCTCGCTCGTTACAATCAAAGCTGCCGCTCCGTCGTTCGTGCCGGGCGCGTTTCCAGCAGTCACGGTGCCGTCTTTCTTGAACGCCGGCTTCAACTTTGCCAGCGCTTCCATGGAGGTGTCTTCTCGCGGCGATTCATCGTACTTGATCACAATCGCCTCGCCCTTTTTCTGCGGCACTTCGATCGGCAAAATCTGCCCCTCAAAAAAGCACGATTTGCGTGCGCGGATGGCCTTCTGGTGGCTCTCAACGGCAAACCGGTCTTGCTCCTCGCGTGTGATCCCGTATTTCTCCGCCACCAACTCGCCCGTCATCCCCATATGAAAATTCTCATACGCATCCCACAACCCGTCGTTGATCATCGAGTCCACAAGCTTGCCGTCGCCAAGCCGGTATCCCGTGCGCGCCTGCGGCAACAAATATGGACAGTTGGACATCGACTCCATCCCGCCGGCCACGACCATTTCCGATTCGCCAAGCTGAACAGCCTGCGCAGCCAGCGCAACCGCCTTCAGACCGGAGCCGCAAACTTTGTTGATCGTCATTGCCGCGACCCGGGGAGCGCATCCGCCCTTCAACGCGGCCTGTCGCGCAGGGTTTTGCCCAAGTCCCGCTTGCACCACATTGCCGAGGATCGCCTCATCGACTTCGTTGGCGTTGATCCCAGCGCGGCGAATAGCTTCGGCCACAATCTTGCCGCCAAGCTCGACAGCCGAAAATCCAGCCAAGCCACCTTGAAATTTTCCGATGGGCGTGCGAACAGCAGAGAGAATAACGGGAGTATCCATGTGCGTGCCGAACCTCCGGGGAAGCAACGCAAACTATTATACCGCGTTGCGCTGGAGCAGTCGCGGAGGCAGGAAGCGGCAAGGCAAAAGGACGAAGGGAAAAGAACGAAATGAACGACAAGAAATGATCGGCATAGGGGGAGTGGTCGCCCACTCGCCCCTGCCACACGACCGGACATGCGGGTCCGCATCCGGCGGTTCGGCGGGTTGAGCTAACCATGAGCCGTGAGCTCGGGAAGCCCGAGCGAGGCGA